>Ga0187892_10001133_pt1 | contig 63527 bp, 52 predicted proteins | sample MA1701073metaG_FD_139345 | JGI IMG/M metagenome (GOLD analysis project Ga0187892, IMG submission 139345) | Bio-ooze microbial communities from a basaltic lava cave in the Kipuka Kanohina Cave System on the Island of Hawaii, USA - MA170107-3 metaG ... | reverse complement strand
TGGGCTGGCAGGATGCGGCGGGCGTGCTCGGCTTCTTCGCCGCGGACCGCGCCAGCCTCGCGCCCCTCCTGGGCCCGGGACCCCTCAACACCCTGGAGCGGCCGGTGCTGGAGTTCTACGCGCCGCGCGACTACGAGGCTTCCCCGTCGGCGCGCGAGGGCGAGAACCGCGCGCTGCTGCTCCGCGCCCGCGCGGCACTCGGGGCGAGCCCCGGTCGGGGTCCCGCGAGCGAGGTGCCCGGCGCCTCCTGGCGCGCGGCCACGGCGCTCCTGCAGGCGGAGGGATCCGCGGCGAGGGCGGGGCTCGAGGAGGCGCTGGGCGCCGAGAGCCCCACCCTGCGCAGCCTCGCGGCCCGCGCACTCCAGAGCCGGGCGCTCGCGCTCCTCGCGTTGCTGGAGGAGGGGCCGCCGGCGGCGCCGGGCGCCCGCCTGGCCGGGGAGGCCGAGGCCCTGCTGCGCGAGGCGCGCCGCGCCCTGCCCGCCGACTTCGAGCTGCGGCTGGCGCTGGGCGAGGCCGCGGCCCAGCAGCTCGGGCGCGGCGCGCTCGAGGCCCTGGCGGGGGTCGTGCGCGGGCGCAGCGGCTGGACGGAGCTCCCGCTCCTGCTCTCCGGGGACCTCCTCGGCAAGGGCCGGCCCGCGGAGGCGGCGGAGTTCCTGCGCCAGGCCCTGGCGGCGGACCCGGAGAGCGTCGAGGCGAAGGCGGCGCTCGGATTCCTGCTCGTGGCCTCGCCGGCCCGCGCCGAGCTCGGCGACGCCGCGACCGGGCGCCGCCTGCTCGAGGAGGCCTGGCGCGCCGAGCCCGAGAATCCCGCGGTGCTCAACAACTACGCGATCGCGGTCCTGCTCGGGGGAGAGCTCACGCGCGCCCGGGTGCTGATCGATCGCGCCGTGGCGCTCGCGCCGGAGAATGCCGGGCTGCGCCGCACCCAGCGCCAGATCCACGAGAGCGCGCCCGCTCGCGGCGCCCGGCAGGAGCTGCCCTGAATCAGGGCCTCCCCCTGCGGAGGCGCGGCGCGAAGCGCCCGGTCGCCGCGGCGTAGCGGGCGTAGCGGTCGCCGAACGTGCGCTGGAGGTGGCGCTCCTCGCGGAGCGCCTGGAGGACCACGCCGGCGGCCGTGAGGACCGCCCCGACCAGGACCACGGGATGCGGCACCACCAGCGCGTTCCCGACGAACATCACGAGGAAGCCGCTGTAGATCGGATGGCGGATCCACCGATACGGACCCCCCTCGGCCAGCTCGCTGCGATTCTCGGGATCGATCCCGATCCGCCAGGCGCGGCCCATCAGGAAGATGGAGCTCCCCGTCAGGGCGGCGCCCGCCGCGACCAGGACGAGGCCGGCGCTGCGCAGCGGCGGCTCGCTCAGCGGGGCCCCGCCCAGCGCGATCCAGAGCCACAGCGCGGGCCAGAAGAGCAGGCCGAACGGGCCCAGGCGCTCGAACCAGCGCGCGAGCAGCCCCTCGCTGCTCCGGCCCAGCACCACCGGGCTCCGGCCGAGCGCCCGCCGCTGCTGCCGGATCTTGAGAGCGAGGACGAGCGGGGCGCCGAGGAAGAGGAGCGCGAAGGCGATCCGCGTGAACGCCATGGGAGCGGCGGACCCCCCAGCGGGAAGCGCCGGGACCGGGACGAGCCCCGCGGCGGCGCGGCTTCCCCGCGCCGCGGCCCGATACTACAGTGGGCCGGGTCCCGATGCCGCTGCCTTCCCGGCGCGGCGCGGAGGTCGGACGTGAACGCGACGGCCCGGAAGTTCGGCTTTCCCGAGACGCTGCTCGCCGAGCTCGAGCACTGGCTGGTGCTGCTGCGGCCGGCCCAGGTGACCCTCGGCAGCCTGGTCCTCGTCTGCCGCGAGGAGGCGCGCCGCTTCGGCGAGATCAGCCGGGCGGCGGGTGCGGAGCTCGCGCTGGCGACGGGGCGGATCGAGGCGGCCCTCGCCGGGGCCTTCCAGAACGACAAGATCAACTACCTGATGCTGATGATGGTGGATCCGGACGTGCACTTCCACGTGATCCCGCGCTACGCGGCGGAGCGCCGCTACCAGGGCCACTGCTTCACCGACCCCTTCTGGCCGGGGCCCCCCGACGTGCGGACCCAGCAGGACCTCCCGGAGCCGATCCGCGCGCAGCTGCTCCGCGACCTGCGCGCGCGCTTCGGCTGAGGGGGGCCCCGCTTCGGGTCCGCCGCCAGGGGGTCCCTTCCCCGCCTTCCGCCCGGTGCTAGCGCCGGGCGCGCTCCGCGAGCATCCGCCTTCGGGCCTCCAGCTGCGGGGGCGTGAGCCGGTGACGATCGGAGGCCGCGTCCATCGCCTTCTTCAGCTCGGCCGCGGTCATCTCGCCCACGGCCATCTCGCGGAGCTCGAGCGGGCGCCGGCCTCCCCCCATCTCCTCGACCGCTGCCGCGTCCGCAGCGGCCGCGTTCTGCGCCGCCGTGACGACCTGCGCCAGCGCGACGTTCGCCGGTTGGAGGTGGGACGGCAGGGGCGTGATCACGAAGATCGAGACGATCTTCGGCGAGTCCACGATGTGCAGGTTGAAGACGTCGGTGGTCGAGTCTTCCGTGGCACAGACCCAGAAGACGGAGAGGAGGGGTTCCGGGATCCGAGCGCTGCCGTCCTCGTGGAACATCGACGTGTGCAACCCCTCGAGGAAGCCGTCCCGCAGCTCGTTCAGGACCTTCTGCGGGTCGACGCCGGGCCAGTACTGCTGGAGCACGTAGTTTCCCAGCGCCTCCTTCAACCAGTGGCCCTTCAAGTGGTCCACCAGCACGGGATCCAGCGGATTCCCGTCGTTCACGATGGGCTTGTCGATCAGGTCGGAGACCGTCACGTTTCTTCCCAGCAGGCTGGTCAGCTTCGCGACGGCGTCCGCTCTCCGCTTGACGAAGGTCGCGTCGTTGAAGCGGTCCTCGATGAACTGGAAGGGGGCGGGCTTGTCGACCGGATTGGGCATGAGACCCATGCGGATTCCCTCCTTGGTCTCCCGGAAGCGGCCGGGTCCGTGCCTCTCGCCCCGGTGGAGGATTCTGCTCCCACTGTTTTGCGTCGGGCAAGGGCGATTCCGGGCCTCCGAACGGGGTTGACTCGCGCTCGCTCCCGGGCCCACGCTGGGGGAGTGGATCGCCCCTCCATCCGCTACGCGCGCCACGAGGGCGCCCACATCGCCTACCAGGCCCTGGGCCAGGGTCCCCCGAGCCTGGTCTTCATGCCGGACTGGTTCACGAACGTGGAGATCCAGTGGGACGAGCCGGCCTTCGCGCGGACCCTGGAGCGGCTGGCCTCCTTCGGGCGCCTGGTGCTGTTCGACAAGCGGGGCGTGGGGCTCTCGGATCCCGTGGTCCTCGACGCGCTGCCCGACCTCGGGAGCTGGTCCGACGACCTGCTCGCCGTGCTGGACGAGCTCGGCGCCCCACGCGCGGCCGTGATCGCGGCGGGGGGGGCCGGCTTCCTGGCGCTGGCCTTCGCCGCCCGCCACCCGGAGCGCGCCTCTCACCTGGTGCTGCTGGGCGCCAGCGCGCGCCTGCTGCGCGCCGCCGACTACCCGGCCGGCCTTCCCGAGGATCTGGCGGCGATCGGGATCCCCTACCTGCTCAGGATCTGGGGCACCGGCCAGGTGCTGCGCATGGCGGCGCCGGACCGCAAGACCGAGAAGCCGCTGCTCGACTGGTTCGCGCGCATGGAGCGCGTGTCCGCGAGCCCCGGCGTGGTGGCGGTGACCCAGGCGATGCTGCTCGAGCTCGACCTCCGGCACCTCCTCGGAGAGGTCTCCGCGCCCACCCTGGTGGTCCACCGCGCCGAGGATCGCATCACGCCCCTCGCCCACGCCCGGTACCTGGCCGAGCGCATCCCCGGCGCCCGCCTGCGCGTGCTGCCGGGCTCCTCCCATCTCTGCTTCGGAGAGAGCCCCAGCGAGTGGATCGAGGAGGTGCGCCAGTTCCTGAGCCCCGATCCGCTGGCCCCGGAACCGGTGCGCGTGGTGACGACCGTCCTGCTCACCGACATCATCGACTCGACGGCCCGCGCCGAGGCCCTGGGAGACGAGCGCTGGCAGGAGGTGAAGGATCGGCACCAGCTCCTGGTGCGGCGGGAGGTGCGCTCCTGGGGTGGGACGGTGCTCGACACGGCCATGGTGGGCGACGGCCACATGAGCCGGTTCGATCGCCCCGACCGCGCCCTGCACTGCGCGCTGCGCCTCGCCGAGGGCGTGCGCGAGCTCGGCATCGAGATCCGCGCCGGGCTCCACGCCGGCGAGGTGGAGGTCTCGGGCTCCGAGATCAGCGGCGTGGCCGTGCACATCGGGGCGCGCGTGTGTGCCCGGGCCGGCCCCTCTCAGGTGCTGGTCTCGCGCACCGTGGTGGACCTGGTGCGGGGATCGGGGATGCGCTTCGAGCCCGTCGGGAGCGTCAAGATGAAGGGGATCTCGGGCCGCTGGCAGCTCTTCGAGCTCCGTCGCGAGCTTCGCGGTCAGCCGCGCGCGCCGTAGACGTGGCCGGCGATCTCGGCCCCCTCGGCCTCGAGGCGGGCCAGGGCCTTCTCGCGCAGCGGCGCCAGCTGGACCTTCTGGTTCCCGGTGAAGGCGAGCTCCTCGGAGCGGAAGAAGAGCACCCGGCGCGGCACCTTGTAGGAGGCGAGCCGCCCGCGCAGGTGGGTGCGCACCTGCTCCTCGGTCACGGGCCGGGAATCGTCGCGGCGGACGGCGCAGAGCACCACCGCCTCGTCCAGCAGCGGATGGGGGACTCCCACGGCGAGCCCGAGCTTCAAGGGCTCGTAATCGATCAGCGCGCCTTCGACCTCCAGGGGCGAGACGTTGGCGCCGCCGGTCTTGATCATGTTCGAGAGGCGACCGGTCCAGTGCAGGATGCCGTCGGCGTCCACGAAGCCGGCGTCGCCGGTGCGGAAGAAGCCGTCGGCGTCCAGGAAGGTCTCCGGCTCCCGCTTGTGGTAGCCGCGCATCAGCGTGATGCCCTTGACGGCGATCTCCCCGGGCTGGCCCGCGGGCACCTCGCGCCCGCTCTCGGGGTCGACGATGCGCAGCTGGTTCCCGGGGAGCGGCCGCCCGTTCGCCTGCTGGCGCAGCGCGAGGGGCGCGTCGGCCGGGAGCGTGGAGAAGATCGTGAAGGTCTCGCTGAGCCCGTAGGAGCCCTGGAGCCCCCAGCTCGCCCCGGCCAGGCGAGCCCGCCGCGCCAGCGGGCTCTGGGGGTCGATGCGCACCAGGGTGGACAGGTCGCGGGTGGGGACCGAGGGATGTTCGGCCATGGCGCGCTGCTGGTGGGCCCAGGCGTGCAGGGCGGTGACGCGCTCGCGCTCGATGAGCTCGAGCGCGCCCTCGGGCTCGAAGGACTCCTGGAGGACCAGGCAAGCCCCCGCCTCGAGGGTGGCCACCACGGACATGGTGATTCCCGCCGTCCAGAAGAAGGGCTGCGCGCTGAGGACCCGGTCCTCGGGCCCGAGGCCCATCCAGCGCGCGAAGCGCAGCCCGTTCACGAGGGCCGCCCGCTGCCGGTGCAGCACGGCCTTCGGGCGCGCGGTGGTGCCCGAGGTGTAGATGAGGATGCCGTCGTCGGAGGGGGCGGCCTCCGCGGCGACCGCGTCGAGGAGCGGCTCCGGGACGCCCCGGCCGCGCTCCAGGAGCTCGGCCCAGGTCTCGATCTGGCCGACGCGCTCCGCGAGCTCCGTCGCCACCACCCGGCGCAGGTGGGGGAGGGCGGGGCAGCGGAGCTGGCCGGGCTCTCCCGCCGCGAGCTCCGGGTGGGAGGCGACGAGCCCGGCGAGGTAGCGGTGGGAGAGGAGGCCCGGCTGGAGCAGCAGCAGCGATGCGTCGCTGTGGCGCAGCACGTAGCCGAGCTCCTCCGGCGCGGCGAAGGTGCTGAGCGGGACGAAGACGCCCCCCACGAGCCCCACGGCGAAGAAGGCGCTCACCCACTCCGGGCGGCTCCCCAGGAGCACGGCCACGCGTGCACCCTTGACCACCCCCGCCGCGACGAGGGCGCGCGCCAGCTGCCGGGACCCGGCCTCGAGCTCGCGGTAGCGCCAGCGGCGGCCCTCGAAGACGAGGGCCTCGCGCTCCGCGTGGCGCCGCGCGATGCTCGCGAGGAAGCTCCCGGGCGTGAGGCTCGCGAGGTGCTCGCCCACCTCGAGGGCGGCGCGTTCGCCGTCCATCGCCCCGCGCTCCCGCCCGTCGGCTACCCCACCGGCAGCCGGATCTGGGCGTCCCCACCGGCCATGAGCGCGCCGTCCTGGGTCGTCATGCTGACCTTCACGTGGGCCACCGGGTTGCCGGTGTCCGCGTAGGTCAGGTTCGTCACCTCGCCGTCCAGGTAGGTCAGGTCGCCGGTCAGGGCCGGGAAGCGGTACTTCATGTCGCTGTGCTCCACGAAGCAGTGCTCGCCGCCCCAGTTGGTGAGGTAGTCGAGGATCCAGGCCCCCATGGTGGCGCCGTAGCCGTAGCCGCGCGGCATCCCGATGTGGCGCGCCCAGCGCGGTTGCGCGTGGCCGCGGGAGGGGCCCTTGTAGAGGCCGTCGGCGTTGGCCGGATCGACCTTCGATCCCTCGGGATCGCGCGACATCTCGGGGGTCCAGCCCGACTCCTGGGTCGAGCTCCGCCCGTAGTCGTAGGCGGCGCCCCAGACCGTCATCGTGTAGGAGCGCCACTCGGTCGTGAAGGTGAGGAGCGTATGCGGACCGATCGGCCGGCGCGGGAGCTTGTCCCCGACCTTGACGAAGAGCCGCCTCTGGTGCCCGAGTTCCAGGAAGGTCTGGTAATACTCGAGCTTCTCCTTCTCGACCGCCTCGAGCTCCGCGTCCGTCCACTCCTTCTCCTTGCTGTTCGCGAAGAGCCCCATCTTGCGGGCGTTCTCGGCGATGTAGCGGATCGAGGTGGAGCGCTGCTTCGCCACGACCTGGCCGTGCTGGTTGATGTAGGTGGTGTCGCCGCGCGAGAACATGGTGGGCCCGGCGAACTTGGTCTCGGTGACCTTGTAGTCGAAGAGCATGCGGTCCTGGCGGATGAAGTCCCCGGGGCGGATGCGGGGTCCGAAGCACCACCACTCGTCGCCGCCGAAGAGCATGTGCTGGCCGGGGATGTTGCCCTGGATGGCGGGCGTGGCGCCGTGGCCCACGTCGGTGCAGATGGTGAAGGACTGCGGCGCAATGAGCTCCCCGTGCACGCTCTCGGCGGCGTAGCGGTCGTCGAAGTAGAGGCGGTTCGGGTTCTGCATGCCCTGGGCCCAGCGCCGGATGTCGTTGATGTGGACGGGCTCCTTGAGCTGCCCGCCGCCGAGGGGCACGCCGCGCCAGCGATCGACGTCGGTCGTGTCCAGCTGAATCAAGTTCGCCTTGCTCACTTTCGGGTCTCCTTGCGGTCGTTGGAGGGAGCATAGTCCGAGCCGGCCGGGCGCTGTCAAGCGCCGGAGCGGCGCGCCTCCCACGCGGGCCCGGGGCGTTCAGAGGGCGAGCCCGCCGCCGTCCACCAGCAGCGAGACCCCGGAGACCCAGCGCGCCTCGGGACCGCAGAGCCAGACCGCGGCGGCCGCCACGTCCTCGGGGCGGCCGAGCTCGCCGCCCGGGAGCGTCGCGAGGGTGGGCGCGGCGATCTCCGGCGTCTCGGCGAAGAAGCGCCGCACCATCGGCGTGTCCGTCAGGCCCGGGCAGATCGCGTTCACGCGGATTCCCCGGGCGGAGAGCTCGCGGGCGGCCACCTTGGTGAGCCCCAGGACCCCGTGCTTGGCGGCGGTGTAGTGCGGCAGGCCGGGGGCGGCGATCAGCCCCGCCCCGGAGGAGGTGTTCACGATGGACCCGCGCAGCGCGCCGCGCGGCTCCTGGCGCAGCATCTGGCGGATCTCGTGCTTCATGCACAGGAAGACGGAGGTCAGGTTCACGGCGAGCATGCGGTTCCAGGCCTCGAGGCTGAGGTCCGCGAAGGGCCCCGCCCGGTCGCTCACGCCCGCGTTGTTGAGGGCGCAGTCGAGCCGGCCCCAGGCCTCGACCGCCTGGGCCAGCATCGCTTCCACGGCGCGCTCGTCCGTGACGTCCGCCTCGAGGAAGCGGGCCTCGCCGCCCCCCGCGCGGATGCGCTCGGCGGTCTCACGGCCCGCCGCCGCCGCCACGTCCACGGCCAGCACGCGCGCCCCCGCCCGCGCGAAGGCCAGCGCGGCCTCGCGCCCGATGCCGCTCGCCGCCCCCGTGACGAGGGCGACCTGGCCGGCGAGTCCCCCCATGGCGCTCCTCCCTCCCGCGCGGCGCTGGCGCCCTCGCCCGGAGGACGTCCGGTCCGGTCGGTCCTTCGATCAGGGCTGCCCATCCCGCGCGGCGCCGGCGAGGGCCGCGCGGAGGGCCCGGGCGAGCGCCTCGGGATCGTAGGGCTTGCGGAGGCAGGAGGTGCCGGGCTGCGCGGCCAGGCGCTCGCGCGTCGCCACCTCCTCGTAGCCGGTGACCACGATCACCGGGAGGCCGGGCCGCAGCCGGCGGATCTCCCGCAGGGTCTCGCAGCCGTCGAGGTCCGGCATGCTGAGGTCGAGCAGGACCGCCTCGATCTCGCCTCCGCGGGAGCGCAGGAGCTCGAGGCCCTCGCGCCCGCCGCCGGCGCCGAGGCTGGCGAAGCCCGAGCGCGCCAGGAAGGCCTGCGCGATCTCGCGCACCGGCTCGTCGTCGTCGATCACCAGCACGCGGCCCGGCGCCTCGGCGCGGGGCGGCGCCGGCTGCGGGCCCGGTCCGGCGCGCTCTTCGCCCGCGAGCGGGAGCAGCACCCGGAACGAGCTGCCGCGGCCGGGCGCGCTCTCCAGCCGGATCGCGCCGCCGTGCCCGCGCACGATCCCGAGCACCGCGGCGAGCCCGAGCCCGCGGCCGTCGGAGCGCGTGCTGAAGAAGGGCTCGAAGACGCGCTCCCGGGTCGCCTCGTCCATGCCGGGTCCCGCGTCCGCGACCTCGAAGAAGGCGTAGTCGCCGGGCTCCGGGTGGGCGCTGCCGAAGCAGCCCTCGAGATCCTCGGGCCGGGCCCGCAGCCGCCCCGAGCGCAGCCATACCCGGTCCGCGCCGGCCTCCGATGCGTTGGCGACCAGGTTCACCAGCACCTGGCGCAGCTGGGTCGCGTCCCCCCGGACCGGCGGGAGCTGGGGCGCGAGCTCGCAGTGGAGCGCGCAGTGTTCGCCCACGCTGGCCTCGAGGAGCTCGCGGGCCTCCTCGAGCAGCTGGGTCAGGTCCAGCGGCTTGAGCGTTGCGGCGGCGTCGCCGGAGTAGGTGAGCATCTGCTCGGTCAGGCTCACCGCGTGGCGCGCCGCCGACCGCACCCGCGCCAGGCGCGGGCGCAGCGGCGATTCCGGCGGGAGCTCCGCGAGCGCCAGGGAGACGTTGCCGAGGACCACGCTCAGGGCGTTGTTGAAGTCGTGGGCGATCCCGCCGGCCAGCAGGGCCAGGCTCTCGAGCCGGCGCGCCTCGTTCAGATGCGCCTCGAGCCGGTGCCCGCGCGCGAAGGCCTCGACCGCCTCGGTGACATCCTGGCTGCTGCCCACCAGCCGGAGCCCGTCGCCGGCCGCGCTGCCCACGCGCGCGAGGCGGGTGTCGAGCCAGCGCACCTCGCCGGACTTCGTCACGATGCGCGCGCGGAAGGAGGTGGGCTCGCCGTCGCGCGCCCGGCGCAGCTCCGCGGCGACGGCGGGCCAGTCGCTCGGGTGGACCAGGGTGTGGAGGCCGGCGTCCCGGACCTCGGCGAGCGAGTAGCCGCTGATGCGCTGGAAGGCCTGGGTGACCCAGTCGGGGCCCAGGCGCCCGCCGGGTCCGAAGCGGAAGGCGAAGCTCAGGTCCGAGCTCAGCTCGGAGACCGTGCGGTAGCGCTCGCGGGCCGCCCGCAGCTCGGCCTCGGTCTCGCGCCGGGCCCGCACCTCGCGCTCGAGGTCGGAGATCGCGGCGAGGAGCCCGGCGGTGCTCCCCTCCGGAGCGGACGCGCCGCTCGCGGCGCCCCCGGGCGCCCGGCGGCCCGCGCCCCTGCGCCGCCACCCCAGCCAGCCCAGCAGGGCCGCCAGGGCCAGCGCGGCTGCCAGCTCGATCACGCCCCTCCTCCCGGCGCGCGGCACGCGCCGCCCGCCGCATCGCCGTCCCAGGCCGCCCGGCCACCCTATCACGGCGCGCCGCCGCGGTGAAGCGCGCGCCCTCCGCGCAGGCGCCGCGCGCGCCACCGGCAACCCGCGCGCAGCAGCGCGGCAATCCCCGCGCGCGGTCAACGCCGGGCGGCGTCGTGCCGATGGGGCGGGAGCGGGGCTCGGAGCGCGCGGCCGGGCGCCGCCCGGCTCGGGAGGGAGCGATGCGCGGGATCGCGCGCAGCGGGATCGCGCTCCTCGGACTGGCGACGGCGCCGGCCGCGGCCGAGGTCTATCGCTGGACCGATGAGCAGGGGCGGATCCACTTCTCCCAGAGCCTCGAGCAGGTGCCGGCGAGCCTTCGCGAGGAGGCGCTGGCCGGCGCGAGCGAGGCCAGCCGCGAGCCGAGCGCAGTCCAGACCTATCCCTCCGCGAAAGCCGAGCCGCGCCGCCGCGCGGCCGGCGCCGCCGGCGCGCTCCGGATCCCCTTCGAGCGCCACGGCACGCTGATGAAGGTCGAGGCGCGGGTCAACGACCAGTTCGACGTGCCCTTCTACGTGGACACGGGGGCGAGCGGCGTGGCTCTGCCGCGGGCGCTGGTGGAGCGCCTCGGGATCGCGCTCGGGCCCGACACGCCGAGCGCGTTGGTCATGACGGCCAATGGCTCCGTGCGCGTTCCCGTCGTGCGCCTCGCGTCGGTGGAGCTCGGCGGGGCGCGCGTGGAGGAGCTCGAGGCCCTGGTGATTCCCGCCATGGAGATCGGGCTGCTCGGGGGGAGCTTCTTCAACCACTTCGTCTACGCCGTCGACGCGGCGCAGGGCGTGATCAGCCTGGCGCCCAACGAGGCGCTGCGCAGCGGTCTCACCGCCGAGGCCTGGCGCGATCGCTTCCGCGCTCTGCGGCGCTCGCTGGCGGCGGTGGAGGGGCTGCTGGCGGAGGGCGCCGCGCGGGGTCCGAACCGGCGCCGGCAGCTCGAGGCGCGGCGCCTGGAGCTGCTCGAGGCCCTCGAGGCGCTCGAGGGCGAGGCCGCCCGGGCGGAGGTGCCGGAGAGCTGGCGCGAGTAGGTGCGCCGCCGCGGCGGCGCGGGAGGAACGGACTGATGGGCAGGAGACCGCTGGGGACCCGAGGCCTCGCCGCCGCCCTCGGGGTGTGGCTCGGGCTCGGGACCGCCGCCGCCGGGGCGGAGCTCTACCGCTGCCAGCGTCCCGACGGGAGCCTCTTCTACACCGACGCCGCGTCCGCCTGCCCGGGAAGCGATCCCCACGAGCTCGCCGGGGAGGTCCAGAGCGTCCCCGCGGCGCCGCCGCCCGCAGCGCGCGCGCGGGGGGCCGGGGGCCCCGGAGTCGCGGGGCGCCTCGAGGAGGGGCAGGCGGCGCAGTGGCGCCAGCGCCGGGAGGACAGCGAGCAGAAGCTGCGGCAGGCGGAGGAGCGCGTCGCCTACCTGGAGGGGTTCGTGACGCACTGCAACCACGGGCGCCGGATCCTCTCCGAGGACGTGGACGGGGTGCGCCGCCCGCTGCGCTGCGTCGAGATCCGCGCGGAGCTGGCGGCGGTGGAGCGCGAGGCCCGCAAGCTGCGCGCCTACCTGAAGGAGGGCCTCGCCGAGGAGTGCCGGCGCGAGGGCTGCCTCCCGGGCTGGCTGCGCTGAGGGGACGGGCTCGCGTCAGGCGTCCAGCGGGCGCAGGGCGTCGGCGGGGCCGCTGCCGGCGAGGCCCGGGTAGCGCGACACGGGCTGGCAGGCGGCGGAGCCGTAGAAGCCCAGAAGCGCCACCGAGCGGACGCCGCGGAAGAGCGCGCGCTGGAGGGCCCAGGGGGAGCTCGCGAGCTCCCGGAGCACGCGGTCGCGCTCGGGTGCCGCGAGCGCGCTGAAGGGGCGCAGCTTGAAGATCAGCGGCGGGAGCCCGAGCTCGAGGACCAGGAGCGCCCGCCCCAGGGGCCCGGCCAGCTCCGGCGAGCTCGCCAGGAGCTCCTCCACCGCGGGGGCCGGATCGACGGCGCCCGCGCGCAGGAGCTCGCCGCCGCGCCCGCCCACCAGCCGCTCCGCCGCCGCCCGCAGCACCGCGTAGCCCCGCGGCGAGAGGTGCCGCAGCACGAGGCCCGGCGGCGGCCGATAGGCCTCGGGGGCTCCCCCGCAGCCGGCCGGCGCGAGCCCGCTGGCTGCCGCGGCCGCGAGCAGCCGCAGGAAGGCGCGCCGGTCGAGGGCGGCCAGGGCCTCCGCGGCCTCGCGCCTCACGGACGGCCCTCGCGCGCGGCGATGCCCCCGGCGATGCGGAGCGCGTTGGCCAGGATCGTGATCTGCGGGTTCACGCCCGTGTTCCCCGGCAGCGCCGCGGCGTCCGTCACGTAGAGCCCGCGCACCTCCCAGCTGTGGCCCTCCGCGTCGCAGAAGCTCGCGGCGCGCTGCCCCCCCATGGCGGCGCCGCCGAAGAGGTGGACCGCGTAGAGGAAGGCGAGCCGGGTCGGGTCGAGCGGGGGCGCCTCGAAGCGGCGGACGTCGGCCTCGCCGCGCAGCGGCCCGAGCCCGTGCACCGGCGCGAAGACCTCCAGGGCGCCCGCCGCGAGATAGGCGCGGGCCAGCGCGGCCACGCCGTCGCGCAGCCGCGCCAGGTCCTCCGGGAGGAGCCGGTAGTCGATGCGCGCCGGTCCCTCGCCGGCGGCACGGGCGCTCCCGCGCGCCCGGTCGCGCAGCACCACCACCGCGCGGGCCAGGAAGGGCAGGGCCTGCATGGCCTCGGCGTGGGGCTCGCCGAAGTCGGGGAGCCCCCAGGCGGTGAGCAGCGGGGTGACGGCGGTGTTCTCGAGCATGTAGCCGGGACCTGCGTGCCCGTCCACGTCGCTGAACTGGGAGACCGCGTAGGACATGGTGGGGCCGAAGGCGCCGTGCACGGGCTCGGCGAAGCGCGCCGCCACCGGCAGGCTCGAGTGCAGCTGGATCCCGCGGCCGGCGGCGCGCCGGAGCCCGCTGCGCTGGAGCAGGGCCCCGGACTCGAGCACCCCGGCGGCCAGGCACACGAGCGGGGCGTCGACCTGGAGCGGGCGGCGCGGCCGGCGCGTGGCCGGGTCGAGGCGCACCGCCTCGACCCCCGCCGCGGCTCCCGCCCGGACGCGCAGGCGCAGCACCCGCGTGTCGGCCAGGACGCGGGCGCCGGCGCGCTCGGCCCGCGGCAGGTAGGAGACGAGGGTCGACTGCTTGGCGTCGAGCGGGCAGCCGAGGTTGCAGCGCCCGAGTCCGGCGCAGCCGCGCACGCTGCGCGCCAGCCAGCCGCCGGCCCAGCCCAGGCGCTGCGCGCCGCGCTCGAGCAGCGCCGCGTTGCGGCTGCGCAGGCCCGGGGGCGTGGGCTCCGCGTGCACGTCGCGCCAGGCGCGCTCGACGTGGGGCGCAAAGCGGTCCGGGGCCAGCTCGGGAAGGGCGTGCTCCCGGCGCCAGGTCTCGAGCACCTCGGGCGGAGTCCGCCAGCAGATCGCATCGTTCACGGTGGTGGATCCCCCGAGGCAGGCCCCCGCGTAGAGGCTCTGGACGCCGTCGGCGGTGGTCGCCAGACGGCCGAGCCGAGCGGTCATCTCGGCCTCGTGGTCCGTGAACCCGGCCGCGGACACGCGGGGACCCGCCTCGAGGAGCACCACGTCGAGCCCCGCCTCGGCCAGCAGCGCGGCCGCCGGGGCGCCCCCGGCGCCGCTTCCGATCACCACCACCTGAGCGCCGAGCCGCTCACTCTCGGGGACGTTCCTTGCGAAATTTCGTTTCGCCCGGGGCCCGGCGTGCGACGGTACCCCTCTCCGCGAAACGAAATTTCGCAAGGAACGTCCCCGTTACGCTAGGGGCCGGGTGGGGGGAAGAGCTCGTCGACCCGCGCCAGGGCCGCGGCCGGGAGCGCGACCCCCGCGGCACCCGCGTCGTCCTCGAGCTGCTCGAGGCGCGTCACGCCGACGATCGCGCTCGCGACGCTCGCGGTCCGCAGGCACCAGGCCAGCGCGAGCTGCGACATGCTGAGGCCGAGGTCGGCGGCCAGGGGCCGGAGCTTCTCCACCCGCTCCAGCGTGTCCGGCCCCAGGTAGCTGGCCATGTAGGCGCGGCGCTGCGGATCCGCGCCGCGGGTACCGGCCGGCAGCCGCCCGCCGGCGTACTTTCCGGAGAGCACGCCCTGGCCGAGGGGGCTGAAGACGATCTGCCCGAGCCCCTCGCGCTCGCAGGCGGGCCAGAGCTCGCGCTCGGGCTCCCGGCGCAGCATCGAATACTGGGGCTGGCTCGAGATCGGGCGGAAGCCGCCCCGCGCCCCGGCGATGCGACAGGCGCGGGCGATCTCGTCGGGCGGCCACAGGGAGACCCCCCAGTAGAGGACCTTGCCCTGTCGCACCAGGTCCTCGTAGGCGGCGACGGTCTCCTCCAGCGGCGTCTCGGGATCCGCGCGGTGACACTGGTGGAGATCGAGGTAGTCGGTGCCCAGGCGCCGCAGCGAGCCCTCCACGCTCTCGAAGAGGTGCTTGCGGGAGAGGCCGCGGTCGTTGGGGTGCTCGGACATGGGGAAGAAGGCCTTGCTGGCGAGCACCAGGTGGTGGCGCGGGAGATCGCGCAGGGCGAGGCCCAGGGCCTGCTCGCCCTCGCCCTCGGAGTAGACGTCGGCGCTGTCGAAGAGGTTCACGCCGAGCTCGAAGGCGCGCCGGACGATGACCCGGGTCCCGGCGCGATCCACGCTGGAGCCCAGGGTGAGCCAGGAGCCCAGGCCGATCTCGCTCACCTTGAGGCCGCTCTTGCCGAGGCTGCGGTAGCGCACGGCGCGAGTCTACCGCCGGCGAGCGCGGCCGGGTGGGCCGGCACCTTGCCGGGCCGCGCCGGCTCCGGCAGCCTCCCCGCGTGGGCGAGGCAGGGGGGGACGCGGCGGCGCGCGCCGGGGCGGCGCCGCCCGGGGCGCGAACGGCGCAGCCGCGCCTGCTCCGGCTCCTGGCCGATCGGCCCTTCGCCCGGTCCGAGCTGGTCGAGATCGGCGGCGAGCGCTGGGTGCGCAAACGCTTCCGGCTCCCCCTGGCGGGCGCGGCCCTGGCGCCCCTGGCCCGCGCGCTCATGCGCCACGAGCTCGCGAACTGCCGGCGCGTGGAGGGGATCCCCGGCGTGGCGGCCCGCGCCCACGCCCACTCCGAGGAGGTGCTGCTGCGCGAGTGGGTGGAGGGCACGGACCTGCGCACCCTGCGGCGCCGCGGCGCGCCCCTGCCCGACGCCTTCTTCGACGAGCTGGCCGAGATCCTGGCCGCGATCCACGCGCGGGGCCTCGCCTACAACGACCTCGAGAAGAAGGACAACGTGCTCCTGACCGCGACAGGCCACCCGATGCTGGTCGATTTCCAGATCTGCCTGCGGCGCTACGACGGGACCTCGCGAGCCCTGCGCCGGCTCTCGGGCTGGCTCCTGGGGCAGCTGCAGCGCCAGGACCGGCGCTATCTCTACAAGATGAAGCGCCGCTTCCGCCCGGACCTGCTCACCGCCGAGGAGGCGCGGCTCGCGCGCGTGCGGCCGGCCCTGGCGCGCGCCTACCTTCCGTTCTGGCACCTGCTGCACCGCCTGAAGCGCCTCCTCTACCCCAAGGGCCGCGACCAGGGCTTCCGCTTCTCGCGCCGGCCCTGAGCGACCATGCCGGCCCCCTCGCTGCTCCTGCTGTTCTTCCTGTCCGGCGCCTGCGGGCTGATCTATCAGGTCGTCTGGGTGCGCGCGCTCACGCTGACCCTCTCCGTGAGCGTCTACGCGGTGACGACCGTGCTCGTGGCCTTCATGTTCGGGCTGGCGCTCGGCGCGGGGATCGCCGGACGCGTGGCCGACCGCCTGGCCCGGCCGCTGCTGGCCTTCGGCCTCGCGGAGCTCGGCGTGGGGCTCTCCGGCGTGCTCGCGCTGGGGGTGCTCTTCGACCTGGGGCCCGCCTACGCGTGGCTCCACCACGGGCTCGGCGGGGCCGGTCTCCCGTTCACCCTGGCTCGCTTCCTGCTGGCCAGCGCCGTGCTGGTCGTCCCCTGCACCCTGATGGGGACGACGCTCCCGCTCCTGAGCCGCGCCGCGGTCGCCCACGCGGGAGAGGTCGGCCGCGGCGCGGGGGGGCTCTACGCCGTCAACACGCTCGGCGCCGTGCTGGGCTGCGTGGCCGCGGGTTTCGCCCTGATCCCGGCGCTCGGCCTCCACGCCACCAGCGTCGTCGCGGCCTCGCTGAATTTCGCGGTGGGCGCGAGCGCCGTGGCCCTGGCCCGGCGCCCCGCCCGACCCCGCGCGGCGGGCGGCGCGGGGCCCGGGGGGCCGCCGCCCGGCGCGGGGGGCGGGGCGGCGCTCGCGGCCCTGGCCTTCGGGATCTCGGGGTTCACCGCCATCGGCTACGAGGTCCTGTGGACGCGCGCTCTCGAGCAGTTCACCCACAACTCGACCTACGCGTACACCGCGATGCTGGCGACGTTCCTGCTCGGGATCGGCGCGGGTAGCGCCGCCGCCGCAGCGCTGGCCGATCGGATCCGGAAGCCCCTGGCGCTCTTCGGAGCCCTCGAGCTCGGGATCGGGGCCAGCGTGCTCTGCGCCCTGCGCGTCTACCAGGAGCTCCTGCACTGGATTCCGGCGGTCGCGGAGCGGATGGGAGGCATCGGCTCGTGGCCCCGCGCAGTCGCCCTCATCTTCGCGGTCGCCGGCGTCGTGCTCCTCGCGACGACCCTGCTCTTCGGCGCCACGTTTCCGTTCGTGGCTCGTGCGGTGGTCGAGCGCGTCGACCACCTGGGCCGCCGCATCGCCGCCGCCTACGCCCTCAATACGCTGGGATCCATCCTCGGGGCGATCGCGGTCGGGTTCTTCGTCCTTCCGGCGTTGGGCATGCGCGGCAGCTTCCTGGCCCTGGTCGCGCTGAACCTGGGCGCCGGCAGCGCGCTGGTGCTCCGGGGAGCGTCGCTCCGCCGGGCGCTGCCGCTGGCGGCCGCGGCGGCGGCGACCCTGGCCGCCGGGTTCGCCTGGCTGCCCCCGGACCTCTTCGAGCGGATCTACCGGGAGCGCTACGGCGAGCTCCTCCTGTACCGCGAGCAGGTGACGGACATCGTGATGGTCACCGAGGACGAGAGCGGCCGTTACATCCGCTACGGCGACGGCCGGGGCACCTCCGGGACCATCGGCGCCCCGGAGGACCGCAGCTACGCGCACCTCGCGCTGCTCGCGCACCCGAATCCGCGCCGCGTGCTCAACATCTGCTTCGGCGTGGGCAACTCGCTGGCGGCGGTCGCCCGCTACGACGTCGAGCGGATCGACCAGGTCGAGCTGAGCCCCGGCGTCGTGGACGCGGCGCCGTTCTTCCAGGAGACCAACCGGGGGGTCCTGGAGGATCCGCGCGTGTCGCTCTGGATCCAGGACGGGCGCAACTTCCTGCTGGCCAGCCGCGACCGGTACGACGTGATCCGGCTCGATCCGCCCGAGCTGCACACGGCGGGGATCGTCAACCTGTACACGCGCGAGTTCTTCGAGCTCGCCCGCGACCACCTCTCGCCCGGAGGGATCTTCAGCATCTGGCTCAACATCGCCTACACGCCCGAGCCGGAGACGAGGATGATCGTCCGCACGCTGGAGGAGGTCTTCCCCCAGGTGGTGATCTGGCACGGCCCGCGCCTCTACTCCTGGGTGATGAACGGAAGCCTCGACCCGCGTCCGCCGGACCTCGAGGTCCTGGCCCGCCACTTCGCCGACGCGCGGGTGCGGGCCGACCTGGAGAGCGTCCCCTTCCGAGACCCCGTGCAGTTCCTGAACCACTTCGTGATGACCGGCGCTGCGGTCCGGGCCTTCGCGGGCGACGCCCCGGTGATCACGGACGACCGCACGCGGCTCGATTTCAGCGTCCCGCGCTCGAGCGATTCGTTCTTCGGGATCTCGAACAGCATCACCAACAGCTACCTGGTCGACCTGATGGGCTCGCAGCGGGGCGTCCTGCAGCGCGCGCTCGCCTACTGCCGGCACAAGCAGCCCGTCGCCCCCCACGTGCGGGGCGTCGAGGCCGCGGGCATGGACGCGGCGACCCTGCGCGCGCGCCTGGACGCCGTGCGGGGCTCGCTGCCGGCGGGGGGCTGCGTGGGGCCCGCGCAGCTGCGGCCCCAGGCTTGACGCGCCCGGGGTGGCTGGGCACAGTGCGAGCGACAGGAGGCCCCCGATGGAGATCCTGACCGAGCGCGTGGAGATCCCGGCCAGCGGTGGCCGCCGGATGGGCGGCACCCTGGCCCGGCCGAAGGGCGGCGGCCGCCGGCCCGCCGTGCTGGTCTTCATGGAGATCTTCGGCATCAACTCCCACATCCGGGACGTGACCGAGCGGGTGGCGCGGGAGGGCTACGCAGCCCTCGCGCCGGACTACTTCCACCGCACGGGGCCCGGCATCGAGCTCGGCTACGACGAGCAGGGCTTCGCCCGCGGCATGGAGCTCCTGAACGGGCTCCGGGCCGACGAGATGATCCAGGATGTGGGCGACGCGATCGCCTGGCTGCGCGGGCGCCCGGACGTCCGGGGCGACCGCATCGGCGCCCTGGGCTTCTGCATCGGGGGCCACATGACCTACCTGGCGGCCTGCGAGGCGGAGCTCCTGGCGGCGGCGAGCTTCTACGGCGGGGGAATCGCCGCGCCCAAGGGACCCGGGGGCCAGGCCTCGACCCTCGGCCGCAGCGAGAAGATCCGCGGCCGGATCCTGTGCCTCTTCGGCGAGAAGGACTCCTTCATCCCCCAGGGCCAGGTGGAGGCGATCAAGGCGGCGCTGGCCAAGGCGCGCGTGGCCCACGAGATCGTCGTCTACCCCGGCGCCGACCACGGCTTCTTCTGCGACCAGCGCGCGACCTATCAGGAGAAGGCCGCCCAGGACGCCTGGGAGCGCGTGACGCGCCTCTTCCGCGAGGAGCTGGCGGGTTAGTCCGACCCGGTGGCCGTGGCGCGGCGCGGCGCGCGACCGTCCTTCCGGTAGAGGAACCAGTGCCAGCCGGAGAGGTCCGCGTAGGGCAGGGCCTTCGCCAGGGCGTAGCGGGTGCCGTGGCGATCCTCGAGCGCCGGCGCAATCTCGCCGGCGGCGCCGATGCGGTGGAGGATCATCCAGGTGGCGCCCGGCGCGGGCTCGAGCGGCGCGCCCGCCGCGGCCACCGCCTGCACCGGGAACTGGAGGGCGCGGGGCAGATAGTCGATTCGCCTGGGCGTCCGCAGGCGCGGCCCGTAGTACTGGAGGAGCACGCCGTTGCGGGCATCGTGGTCGCTGGTCACGTGGAGGACCGGCTCCGGGGTGCGATCGGCCATGTACTGGAGCCCCTCCCGGTAGGCCCCGCGCCCGAAGCGGAGGAGCCGGAAGACGTTGGCGCCGTTGCCCACCAGGAAGAGCAGGAGCCCCAGGGCCACGGCGCGCCGGGCCCAGCCCCCGCGGCGCCAGCCCTCGCCCAGCAGGGTGGCGAGCGCGAGGAGCCCCAGGGCGACGTCGACGACGAAGTACTGGACCGCGAGGACCTCCGGGCGCAGCACCGCGAGCACCGCGGCGGGGGCGAGGAAGACGCCGATCGCGTAGAGCAGGGACTCGCCCGGCGAGCGCCGCCAGAGCCGCGCGATCGCCAGGGCGAGGAGGCCTGCCGTGACGAGGCCCGCGCCCGCGGCCAGGGGGCCCGCCCCGGGTCCTCCCCCGGTGTAGGAGAGCGTCTTCGCCAGCACCTCCGGGAGCGCGTAGGGGGGCGCCGCGCCGATCACGAGGTGCCGCAGGACCAGCGCGTAGTAGAGGCCGAGGCCGACGAGCGGGGGGGCGAATCCGCGCCCGAAGGCCCGCACCGCCTGCCGCGGACCCGCGCGCCCCGACCGCAGCTCCAGCGCCGACCCGGCGAGGACGGCCAGGAAGACGTAGAGGAAGGTGAGGTGCGACAGGAATCCCAGGGCCGTGCAGAGCCACACCAGCGCCGCCCGGCGCCAGCGCGGGTCCTCGCAGAAGCGGCGGGCCGCGAGGAGCGTCGCGTAGGAGAAGAAGACCACCAGCGCGTAGCCCCGCGCCTCGGAGGAGAAGTGGATCAGGAGATAGGAGGAGGCCGTCAGGAGCAGGGCGAAGCAGGCCTCGGGTCCACCGGCCCGGCGCGCCACGAGCCCGGCCAGGGCCACCGCGCCCACCCCGGCCGCGAGCGAGGGGAGCCGAAGGAGGAGCGGCGCGTCGCTCCCGCCGACCAGGGAGAGGTAGAGCGTATTCAGGGGATGGTTGTTCGAGCTGTGGAGCTCCGTGAAGGCGCCCAGGGGCGAGCGGAGCTCCCGCGCGGCCAGCAGGCTCCAGATCTCGTCCAGCCAGAGGTCGCCGAAGCAGGGCGGGATCCGCACCAGCGCCGCGAGCAGGAGCAGGGCGAGCAGGGCGGGATGCCGCCCGGGGGGCGGCGCGCCGGCCGACGCCTGCATGGGGCCGAGCTTACCCCACAGCCTTCCGATCGCCCGGCCGGGCCGCGCCCCGGCGCGCGATCGGGTCCGGCGACGCGGTCACCGCGATCCGTCCGGCGTGCGCCAGGGGCGCGGGGCCAGGTCGAAGCGCACCAGCACCTCGAGGGGTCCGTGCACGTAGGGGAGCACGCCCGCCTCCTGCACGGCGAGCTCCGCGGCGCGATCGAGCAGCAGCAGACCCGAGGAGCGCACGATCTGGATCGCGCGGGCTCGCCGGTCGGCGGCGATCTCGAAGCGCACCAGGGCCTCACCGGCGTCGGCGCGCCAGCGCGCCAGGGCCGGGTAGCGGAGCGCCGCCTGGATCCGCGCGCGGATCTCCGCCAGGCGCTCGGCGCGGCTCGGCAGCGGGGGGAGCGCATCCTCGAGACCGGGTCGCGCCGCGGCCAGCCGGGCGGGGGGCTCGCCCGCGGCGGGCGCCGCCGCAGCGAGGGCGAGGGCGAGCCAGGCGGCGGCCTGCCGCCTCATCGCTTCACCGTGAGCGAGAAGGTCCCCGCGTAGCTTCGCTCCGGGGCCGGGCTCAGGCCCGGGGGGCCGAAGCTCGAGGCGGCGCCGAAGTCCACGTAGCGCTCTCGCGTGAAGTTCCGCACCGCGAATCCCAGGGAGGCCTCGAGGTGCGGCCCCAGGGAGCGGCGCCAGCCCAGGTGGGCATCCAGGGCGAACCAGCCTTCGAGGGCGGGCAGGGCATGGGTGAAGTCGTTGGAGAGGAAGCGCTCTCCCACCAGCCGCGCGTCGAGGCCGGCCTCGAGGCCCAGGGGCAGGAGTGCGAGCACGCCCAGCGCGCCGCGGTGGAGCGGCGTGATCGGCATCCGCTGGCCCTCGAATTGAAGGGTCGAATGATCCCGGATCTCCACGTCGTCGAGCGTGTAGCTGCCGTAGAGCTCGAGGCTCTCGCAGGGCCGCCCGCGCAGGGAGAGCTCGAGGCCGCGGTGGCGCACCCGGTCGAAGTTCTCGTTGGCGAAGGTCGCGGGGTTGAAGGTGATCTCGTCGTCCACCTCCATCCAGTAGAGCGCCAGGGTGCCGCTCAGGCGTCGGGATTCGACCTTGAGGCCCGTCTCGCCGGACCAGGAGGACTGGCGATGGAGGTCCGGCGGCGCGCTGAAGAAGGGGGAGTCCTCGTCGAAGTTGGGGAGCCGGATGCCCCGCCCCCCGGAGGCGTAGATGGCCAGGGGCGCCCACAGCCGATAGGTCGCCGAGACGCGGGGGCTCACCAGGTCGAAGTCGGGGCGCAAGGTGGTGGGCCCGCCGCCGCTGTCGAGCCGGATCCGGTAGTCGGCGTGGTCGTAGCGCAGCCCCGCGGTGAGGAGCAGGCGCTCGAAGGGCTCGAGCTCCTCTTGCAGGAAGAGGGAGAGCACGAGCCGGCGGCTGTCGGAGGACCCGAAGTCGCTGGCGCGGTCGAGGCCCTCGTGAAGCAGCTCGCCCCCGAGGAGGAGCCGGCTCGCGAGGCCCGCGAAGGGGCGGTCCACCCGCAGCTCGAGGCTCGTCCCGCTGGACTCCTTCTGCGACCGGGTCCGGGAGGTGCCGAAGCCCAGGGCGCTGATCACGAAGTCATCGTTGCGCTGGCGGTAGAAGGGGCGCGCGGCGAGGCGCACGTCGGGCGCCAGCTCCGAGGCGAGCCAGGCGTGGACCCCGAACGCCTCGACGTCGGAGCCGTCGGACAGGGTGTCCGGATCGGCGGCGCGCCGGCCCAGCGCGTCGACCTCCGCCCCCGTCAGGGAGCCGGGGAAATTGCGGGTGTCCTCGTGATAGCTCCCCCCCACGCCGAGGCTCAGGGCCTCGCTGGCGTCCAGGGCGACCTGCGCCTCGACCGTGCTGGCGTCCAGATCGCTGCGCTGGCGGTAGCCGTCGCTGGTGCTGCCGTCGACGAAGAGCGAGCCCGAGAGGGCCCCGGCGATCGTGCCGCGGGCGAGCAGGCTCCCGTGCCCGGTCTGGTAGCTCCCGCCCCCCCCGCGCAGGGTGGCGCGCGGCGGGCCCGCCGGCGGGTGGGTCAGGATCTGCACGACGCCCCCCACCGCGTTGTCGCCGTAGACGGCGCTCGCCGGGCCGCGCAGGATCTCGATGCGCTCGACCTCGTCGAGGGAGAGGAGCGCCCAGTCGACGTTGCCGGTGTCGGCCTCGTTGGCGCGCCGGCCGTCCACCAGCACCAGCAGGCTCGAGCCCAGCGCGCCGCCGTTGTTGAAGCCGCGCGCCTCCACCTGGGCGCCCGCCAGGGTGCCGGTGCTGTTGGTGACGAAGAGGCCCGCTTCGCGCCGCAGGAGCTCCACCACGTCGCGCGCCCCGCTGCGCTCGATGCGCTCGCGGTCGAGAACGGTCACGTGACCCGCGACCTCGAGGACGCCGCGCTCGGCGCGGGCCGCCGTGACGGTGACCGGGCCCACGGACTGGGCCGGGGACCCGCCCGGCTCGGGCGCTGGCCCCGCCGCGCGGGCCCGGGCGCCCGGGGCGGCAAGGAGGGCCAGGGCCAGGATCAGGCCGGCCCGGAGCCGGCGAAGGACGGCCTCCGCCGGAACCGCGCGGCGGAAGCTCGGGGAGCGCTGCATGAGACCTCCCTCGGCTCTCCGCGGAGAAGCCGGGGGAGGGACCTGCGCCGAAGGCCCTGGGAATCACGGGATCGGAGCATGGGGACACCTCTCTCGTTCCGCGAAGAGCAGGCTGCTGCTGCGCGCCCGAGCAGGTCTCCTGGCTGATGGGTGCCGGCGACGCCTTCGCGTCGCCGTAGCGCCGCCCGCGCCTTCCCGAGGCTCTCCCTCAGTGGCAATTGGCGGGCGGAGCTCCCCAAACACAGTGGCGGGTCCGCGGCCGATTCACACGGCCTTCCCTCGATCCCGTGTCGGGAACCCGGGCGCTCTCTTTGCTCGACCGTATACCGCGGAAGCCGGGGCGCCGTCAATCAGGCGAGCAGCCGCCGCAGGGCGTCGAGGAGCGCCTGGACGGGGGGGAGGCGCGCGTTCTCGCCCATCAGGCCCACGCGCCAGACGCGGCCGGCGAGCTTCCCGAGGCCGCCTCCGATCTCGATCTCGAAGCGGTCGAGGAGCTCGCGGCGCAGGGCCGCCTCGCCGCGCTCCACCACCGCGGCCGGGAGCCGCAGGGTCGTGAGCATGGGCAGGCGGTGGGGCGCCTCCACCAGCGGCTCGAAGCCCAGGGGGGCCACGCCCTCGAGCAGCGCCGCCGCCGCCTCCCGGTGGCGCTCGGCGCGGATCTCCATCCCCTCCTCCTCCACGAGCCGCAGCGCCTCGGCCAGTCCGAAGATCGCGGAGACCGGGGCCGTGTGGTGGTACACGCGCTCGCTCCCGTAGTAGCCCCCGAGGAGCCCCAGGTCGAGGTACCAGCTCTGCACGGGGACCCGCCGCGCCCGCACGCGCTCGAGGGCGCGCTCGGAGAAGCTCGCCGGCGCGAGGCCGGGCGGGCAGGAGAGGCACTTCTGGGTGCCGCTGTAGGCCGCGTCGATGCCCCAGGCGTCGAGCTCCAGGGGCAGGCCCGCGAGGGAGGTCACGCAGTCGAGCACCACCAGCGCGCCGGCCTCGCGGGCGGCGGCCGCGATCCCGGCGACGGGCTGGCAGACGCCGGTCGAGGTCTCCGCGTGGACGAAGGCCACCACGCGGGGGCGCACGCGCGAGATGGCGCTCCGCAGGGCGTCCTCGGGCAGGGCCCGGCCCGGCTCCGCCTCCACCTTCGAGACGCGCGCCCCCGCGCGCGCCGCCACCTCGGCCATGCGCTCGCCGAAGACCCCCGCCACGCCCACGACCACCGCGTCCCCGGGCTCGAGCAGGTTCACGAGGCAGGCCTCCATGCCGGCGCTCCCGGTGGCGGAGAGCGGCAGCGTGAGGCGATTGGCGGTGCCGAAGAGGCGGCGCAGGCGCTCCTGCACCTCGTCGAGGACCGCGAGGAAGGCGGGGTCCAGGTGCCCGACCAGCGGCCGGGCCAGCGCTTGCAGCACGCGCGGGTGCACGTTCGAGGGGCCGGGCCCGAGCAGCAGGCGGCGGCGCGGCAGGGCGTCGAGGGCGCTCTTCACCATGGGCGCCAGGGTAGCGTCAGGTATCCTCCCGGATTCCACGCCCCCGACGCCCTCGGCGGACCGTGGCCGGATCCGGGGGGAGCCGGGGGAGAGGGAGGCTCTTGCGCCGGGTCGTGCTACCGCTGGGAATCGCGCTGGCGGCGGCCCTCCTCTACCTGCTCTTCGCGGGAACGCGCGGAGGCCCGGGGGGAGGGGGGGACGCGCCGCCCCTCGACGAGATCGACGACGAGTCGCGCGCGCGGCTCGAGCGCGTGCTGCGCGAGGCCGACGAGCGCGAGGCGCGCCGCCCATGAAGCCCCTGCTGCGGGACCGGGAGGCCTACGAGCGCGAGGAGGGCGAGCGGCTCGCTCCCTTCGCGGTGCGCAGCGCCGCGTCCCGCGGACGCGTGGTGGGGGAGCCGCCGCACCCCTACCGGACCGCCTTCCAGCGGGACCGCGACCGCGTCGTGCACTCCCGCGCCTTCCGCCGCCTCGAGTACAAGACCCAGGTCTTCATCCACCACGAGGGCGACCACTACCGCAACCGCCTGACCCACACCCTCGAGGGCGGCCAGATCTCGCGCACCATCGCCCGCGCCCTGCGCCTCAACGAGGAGCTGGCCGAGGCGGTGGTGCTGGCCCACGACCTGGGCCACACGCCCTACGGGCACGCGGGCGAGCGGGTGCTGGCCGAGCTGATGCGCGAGCACGGGGGCTTCGACCACAATCGGCAGAGCCTGCGCGTGGTCGACCTGCTGGAGGAGCGCTACGCGGCCTTCCGGGGGCTCAACCTCTCCTACGAGACCCGCGAGGGGATCCTGAAGCACGGCTGCCACTGGGAGCACCCCGTGCCCGTCCCCGAGCCGACTCCGCAGCCCTGTCTCGAGGCCCAGGTGGCCGACGCCGCCGACGAGATCGCCTACACCAACCACGACGTGGACGATGGCCTGCGCTCGGGGCTCCTCACCCTGGAGCGGCTCGATCGCGTGGAGCTCTGGCGCGAGATGCGGCGCGAGATGCGCGCGCGGCTCCCCGGCGTCCCCGAGCGGGTGCTGCAGGCGCAGACGATCGGGGCGCTGATCGACCTCCTCGTCACGGACCTGGTCGAGGCCACGGCGCGGCGCCTCGCCGAGGCCGGCGTCCAGAGCGCCGACGACGTGCGCCAGGCGCGGGAGCGCCTGGCGCGCTTCTCCCCGGAGCTCGAGAAGCAGAAGGGCGCGCTCAAGCGCTTCCTGCACGAGGAGCTCTACCACCATCCCCGGGTGCTCGAGGCGAGCGAGCGCGCCGGCGCCATCCTGGGGGACCTCTTCGAGCGCTTCCGGCGCGATCCGGCGCGGCTGCCCGCCCCGGTGCGCGCCCGCGCGCGCCAGGACGGGGAGCTGCGCGCCATCGCGGACTACGTCGCCGGCATGACGGATCGCTTCGCCCTGGGCGAGCACCGCCGGCTCGGGGGGGGGCCGTGAGCGCGCCCGGGGCCGAGACCGGCGTGCGCGTGGTGCTCGTGACGGCGCCGGACGCCCCCACGGCGGCCCGGCTGGGGCGGGCCCTGGTGGAGGAGCGCCTGGCGGCCTGTGCCAACCTCGTCCCGGGCGTGCGCTCCATCTACCGCTGGCAGGGCGACGTGCGGGAGGACGCCGAGGTGCTGCTCGTCCTCAAGACCCGGACGGAGCGCTGCGCGGCGCTGGCGGCCCGCGTGAAGGATCTCCATCCTTATGAGCTCCCCGAGGTGCTGGAGCTGCCCGCCACGGGCGGGAGCGACGCCTACCTGGCCTGGGTCCGAACGGAGTCGAGCCCATGAGCCCGCCCCCGAGCGCAGGACTCCCCGAGGCGCTGGAGCGCGCCGCCACGGCGCTGCCCGCCGACGCCGCGGCGATCCGCCCCGCCAATGGCGACCCGGCGCGGCTGGCCGCGCAGCTGGACCTGGAGGCGGCGGTGCGCGTGCTCGGGTGGCTGCTGGCGCACGAGCCGGAGGCGGGGGGCGAGCTCGCGGAGGCCTGGGCCGAGGACCCGGAGCGGGGGGCCGCGGCGCTCCTGCGGCTGCGCGGCGAGGATCTCCCGAAGGCGGGCCGCAAGGCGCTGCGCCGCGCCCACCACCAGCTGCGCTCGCGGGGCTTCGAGGTGGCGGAGGCGAGCGAGGGCGTCGTGCGCCGGCTGCCGGCGGTGGGCGATGCCCTCGACCAGGCCCTGGTCTCGCCCTTCGATGCGACGGGCACGCGCATGGTCTACCTGCTGCAATCGCACCCGTCCGGCGGCGCGCGCGTGCTCGAGATCATGCTCGACGAGATGCGCGGCGTGGTGGAGTTCGAGGTCTACACGACCGGCCGCAGCACGGCGCGCCGGTTCGCCCGCGATTTCACCCGCCGCTCCCGCTTCCCGGGCGTGCAGGCGCCGGCCGCCGCCGTGCGCGCCCTGGTGACCCGGGTCGCGGCCCGCCAGGCCGCCGACCGCCCCCTCCCGCGCGGCTTCGCCGAGTGGCGGGCGCGGCTGGCCGCGGGCAGCGAGGGGCAGGCCACGCCGGGCGAGCTGGCCCGCCAGGGCCTGGGGAGCCCGCCGGCCACCCCGGAGGCCGTGGCGCGCGCGGCCGAGCGGGTGCGCGGGCGCGAGATCGGACCCTGGCCGCCGCCGGCCGATCGCCTCCAGGCGCTGGCGGACCGGCTGGAGGAGATCGCCAAGAGCCCGATCGTGGTGTCGGGATCGCGTCGGCGCGAGCGGGTGCAGGAGGTGCTCGCCGAGGCCCAGGCCGAGCTCTGCGTGGGCGGCTTCGGCGAGCTCACGGCGGAGCGGCTCGAGGAGAGCGCCTGGCTGGCCTGGCAGCGCGGCCAGGAGCCGGAGGCGCGCGACCTCCTGGCCGCCGCGCAGGGATTGCGCGGGGGCGACGCGGCCGCGAGCCCGTTCCTGCGCGCCATCCTCGAGGTGGTGCTGAGCCCCGTGCTGGCCCGCATCGAGCCCGAGCCGGGGAGCGACCCGGATTCGCTCCTGGTGCGGCCGAAGCGATGAGCGCGGGGCCGGGAGGCCGGGGAGCACCGACGCGCGCAACCATGCAGCGGGGCCGGCGGACAGCCGGCTCGGGGAGGATTCCATGAGACGCCGCTTCGGGCGGGGACGCCGGGGACGAGGCCCGGACGCGAGGGACGAGATCGACGCGCGGCGCCTCTGCGAACGCATCCAGGAGACGCGCGCGCTTCCCCTCGAGACCCTGGTGGCGCTCGAGGTGCCGGGGGTGCCGGTCGAGTTCGCCGTGCTGGCCGAGGGCGCCTCGCCGGAGGGGCGCCGCTTCCTGGTGGGATTCGCGCCGCGGCGCGCCGCCGACGCGGCGCTGGCGGTGCTGGCGGAGGCGGGCCGGCACGCGGCCGCCGAGGGGTTCGCCGGCGAGGCGGTGGCGCTGGCTCCCCAGTGGACCGGGAGCGCGCGCCGGCGCCTGGCGCTCCTGGCGCCGCGCTTCGCGTTTCGCGCGCTGGCCGTGCCGGCCCTGGCCGAGGGAGGGGAGGCGGCGATCGCCGCCGAGCCGCCGGCGCCGGCGCCGCTCCTGCCGGCGCGCCAGCTCGTCGCGGGCCTCGCGCGGGCGGCGGACCGGGAGCTCCTGGCGCGCGCGTTGACCGCTTTCGAGGGGCTGGCGGCGAAGCACGGCGGCGCCGTGCGCGGAGTCGGGGGGCGGATCGAGCTCGTCCTCCTGGCGCGCGCCTCCGCCTGCCTGCGCGCCGAGGCCGACGGCATCTCCCTCGACACGCTGCTGCCCGACCGCTCCTCGAGCCGCCTGGCCCTGGCCGATCTCGCGGCGGCCATGGACCGGCTCGAAGGGACGCTGCGCCGCCGCCTGAACGACCGGCGCACGCGCGGCGGGGAGGAGGGGCTGCGGGCGGACCTCCTCCCCGCGCTCGCCGGCCTGGCGGGGATGCGCGGGGCGCTGCGCTGGCCCCAGGCTGGCGCGGACCCCGATGTCATCGACCTGCTCGGCGTGGGCGAGGACGGGCGCCCGGCGCTGGGCGCGATCCGCGAGCGCCTGTCGCTGGCCGGGCTGGCCGCGCTCCTGGACGCGGCGCTCGAGCTCGTGCCCTCGCTCCCCTGGCTCCTCGCCGCCTTCGAGCCGCCGGTGCGGATCGCGCTGCCGAGGCTCCTGATCGCGGCCCGCGAGTTCGATCCGGCCGCGCTCCACGCCCTCGCGGGCCTGACCCTCGAGCACGCGCTCTGCGACATCGAGGTGCGGCGCGGGCGCGAGCCCGAGCTGCGCCTGCGCGAGGCGGTCCTCCCGGCCGCGGACTTCGCGCGCCCCGAGGCCGCGCGTCCGAGGCCGATCCCGGAGCTCCCGAGGCCGGCCCCGGAGCGTCCGAGGCCGGCGCCGGAGCGCCCGGAGCCGAGCCGCCCCGCGGACGCCTGGAGCCGCCCCGAGGGCCGCGCGCCGCTGCCGGGGGCAGGCGAGGACCGGGAGGAGGTCTGGGACGAGGGGAGTGGCGCCGAGGACGAGCCGGCGGAAGAGCGCGGCGACCTGCCCGCACCGGGGCAGCGGGCGGCGGCGCCCCGGATCGAGGAGATCTCGCTCTTCGACCTCGACGACTCCGGGCGCGGCGCCGCTGCCGAGACCCCCGACCGCCGCCGGCGGCGCGGGCGCCGGCGGCGCGGGCGCCGCGCCGGGCCGCGGGCTCTGGAGTCCGGCCCCGGCGGGCTCGGCCCCCGGGAGCCCGACGCGCCAGACCTCGCGCCGGGAGCGGAGCCGGAGGAGGGCCTCGCGGGGGAGCGCCCGCCGCGCGACTTCGACGAGGACGAGCCCGACGAGCCCGACGCGCGGGTCGGCTACTCCACCGACGACGAGGTCGATCTGCCGGAGACGCTGGCTCCGCTGGCCGCGGGGGCCGAGGAGCTCGAGGACCGGGCGGCCCGCGCCCTCGCCGGCGAGGTCGAGCCGGAGCCGGAGCCCGAGGAGCCGGAGGAGGAGGCCGGAGACGAGGGGGAGCCCGAGGAGGAGGGCCTCGAGGACGAGTCGGCTCCGGCGCCGCGCCCGCTGCGCGCGGCCGGGGAGCCCGCGGGCGCTGCCCCCGCGCGCCTGCCGCGGCGGCGCTCGGCCTTCGTGGTGCACGCGGACCGCGGCTCGCTGCTGGCGGCGATCCTGCTCGCGCGCGACCTGCGGCTCCTCGAGGGCTTCTGGGTCTATCCCCAGGCGGAGCTCATGACGTTCTTCCGGGGCGCCGCCACCGACCTCAAGGAGGAGACGCCGATCTACGTGGTCGGCTTCACCGCCTCGCCGGCCCGCGACGCCCTCCAGGTGGCGTCGCTCTACCGGGGGCGCCTCGCCTGGTTCGACCACCACGACTGGCCGCCCGAGGATCTCGAGGCCCTGCGCGGCGTGCTCGGGCCCGAGCACGTGCACGTCAGCCCGGGCTCCGGCTCGCCGTTGCCCAGCGTGCTCACGATCGGGAGCCGGCGCAGCCGCTTCTCGGACAAGCTCGTCGAGCTCCTCACCGGCCGCTTCAGCGAGCACGACTACGATCGCTGGGGCCGCCTGTGGTGGCACCGCCTCGGGGAGCTCGCCGGTCGGACCGGCGAGCGGCGCGCCGACATCGATCCCCTGCTGGTGGGGCGCCCGAGCGATCTGGCCCGCGGCGCGGCGCGCGTGCCCCCGCCGCCGGCGCCGCCCGAGGTGGAGTACGTGGCGAGCCACGACTTCCGGCTGGTCCACTTCGGCGGCACCTCGCTGGTCGTGGTGCCGACACCGCCCGGGCTCGACCGCTACCTGGCCGCCCGCGTGGCGCGGGAGCGCTACGAGGCGCAGCTCTCGCTCGCCTTCTCCGAGGGCGGCGAGACGCTCTCCCTCGCCGCGGACGAGGCGCGCGGGCAACGCGGCCTCGACCTTTCCGGCATGGCGGAGCACCTTTCGGCCAAGCACGACTGGATCGAGGCCCTGCCCGACGAGGATCGGATCGCCTGCCTGCGCGTGCGCGGGCTGGCGGCCCGCCCCGAGCTCCTGGACGAGGTGATCCGCGAGATCGGCATGGGGCGCTCGATCCTCGAGGGGTGAGCCCCAGAGATGGCCCGAAGGGCGCGCAGCGAGCCCGCGAGCCGGGCGGGCCAGGCGAACCTGGTCGAGATCTTCTCGTCCGTGCAGGGAGAGGGACCCCACGTGGGCCAGGCGACGCTCTTCTTCCGCCTGGGCGGGTGCGACCTGCGCTGCCGCTGGTGCGACTCGCCGCACACCTGGCGCCTGGCGCGCCGCTGCCGGATCGAGCTGGAGCGCGGCACGGGGCGCTTCCGGGAGGTCGAGAACCCCGTGGAGCCGGGCCTGGCCCTCGAGGCCGCCGAGGCGCTGGGGCTGGCCCGCCATCGCTTCGCGAGCTTCACCGGGGGCGAGCCGCTGCTCCAGCCCGCGGCCGTGGCGGAGCTCGCGCACGCCGTCCGGGCCCGCGGCCCGCGCATCCTCCTCGAGACGCACGGCCTGGCCGCCGACGCGCTCGCGCTCGTCCTCGGGTCGGTGGACGTGGTCTCGATGGACTGGAAGCTCGCGAGCGACGTGCGGCGGGCCTCCGACCCCGCGCGCGGGCCCGTGGCGGAGTTCCACGAGGAGCACGCGCGCTTCCTGGCCCTCGCGCGGTCCGCGCCGGAGCTGGTGGTGAAGATCGTGGTGACGCCCGCCAGCCGCGACGAGGAGATCGACGCGGCCTGCGCGCGCATCGCGCGGATCGCCCCGGAGGCGGTCCTGGTGCTCCAGCCGGTCACGCCCTTCGGATCCGTGCGCGAGGGTCCCAGCGCCGAGCGCCTGCTCGCGCTCCTCGCGCGCGCCTCGCAGCAGCTGCGCGACGTGCGCGTGATCCCGCAGACCCACAAGCTCCTGGGAGCGCTCTAGGAGCCGGGGCCAGGGGCCCCCTCGCCGAGCAGGGCGGCCAGGGGGTCCGGGGCCGCGGCGGCGGCGCGGAAGAGCGCCACGAAGCGGCGCAGGTCGCCGCCCTCCCGGGCGAGCGCGCGGGCGTAGGCCTCGAGGTCGGCGGCGTAGGTGGCGGAGAGGGCCAGGCAGGCGTCGTTCAGCCGCACGCTCTCGGCGGCGGGGCCCAGGAGCTCGCGGAGCCGCTCGCGCGCCCCCGCCTCCAGGGTGGCGCGCGCCCCCTCGCGCCGGCGACCGGCCGGCTCGGCGGCGTAGATCCGCAGGGCCGCCTCGCGCAGGTCGCCGAGCGCGGCGTCCAGCCGGCGCCGGGCCGCGACCTCGCGCCGACGCGCCTGCGCCTCGGGCTCGAGCCCCGCCCCGAGGAAGAAGGCCACGCTCGCCTCCTGGCCCAGGAAGGTCGCCGCCCCCTCGTTGAAGCGCGCCCGGTCGGGCAGGTAGGCGGTGGCGTGGACCAGCTCGTGGAGCAGCGTCTCCACGAGCACCCCCTCGCCCTCGCGCAGCATCGCGCCGGTCACCGGGTCGTCGAGCCAGCCCAGGGTCGAGTAGGCGCGCACGCCCACCTCGCAGACGTCGTAGCCCTCGCGGCCCAGCCGCTCCGCCTCGGCGCGGGCCCGCTCGGGGTCGAAGAAGCCCTTGTAGGGCACGCGGCCCACCAGCGGGAACCAGAAGCCGGCGGGCTCGAGCTCGCCCGGTCGGGTGCGCACGACGACCGTCACCACCCGGTCCCCTGGCCAGGGGACGTAGCTCGTGTATTGGTCCCCCACCGCGAGCCCGAGCGCCGCGGCGAAGCGCCGGACCTCCTCCACGCGCGCGAGGCGCGCGCGCAGGGGCTCCGGCGTCGCGGGATCCGCGAGCACGGTCTCGATGGGCTGGCGGGCGTGCAGCAGGCGCGCCTGCCCGGCGGCCAGGTGGCCGAGGTAGCAGCCGGAGGTGAGCGGCGTGGCGAGGAGCAGCCCGAGCAGCCCGCGCCCGAACGCCGGCTTCGCGCGCATCGCGGTCGGCGCCCTCGACCCGGCCGAGGCCGAGTGCGCCGCCGCCGCGGCGTACGCCGCCGGCGCGCTGGGCCTGGAGGAGCGCGGCGAGCCGGGTGCGGTCACGCTGCTCCTCTACGCGCCCGCGGCCGCCGCGGCCGCCGTCGCGAGCGCCGTGCGCGCCGCCCTCTCCGGGCCGGGTCGGGTGGCGGAGCCGGAGGGCGTGCCGGAGATCGACTGGTCGCAGGCCTGGAAGGCCGGCCTGGGGCCGATCGCGATCTCGCCCCGCCTGCGGGTGCGGCCCTCCTTCTCCCGGGAGCCGGCCCGGGCGGGGCAGGCGGACCTGGTGATCGATCCCGGCCAGGCCTTCGGGACGGGCGGCCACGCCTCGACGCGGCTGGCCCTCGCGTGGGTGGCGGAGCTGGCCCCGGGGCTCGCGCCCGGGGCGCGCGTCCTGGACGTGGGGACCGGGAGCGGCATCCTCGCGCTCGCCTGCCTGCGCCTCTCCGCCGCGCGCGCCCTGGGCCTCGACCTCGATCCCCTGGCGGGCGAGGCCGCCGCCGAGAACGCGCGGCGCAACGGGCTGGCCGCGCGCCTCAGCCTCGTGCGCGGGAGCGCGGCGGCGCTCGGCGCCGTCCGCTTCGACCTCGTGCTGGCGAATCTGCTCTCCAGCGAGGCGCTGCCGCTCCTGGCCGAGCTGGCGGCCCACACGCGCCCGGACGGCCGCGCCGTCTTCTCGGGCCTGCTCTCGGGGGAGGGCCCGGCCTTCCGAAGCGCCCTTCTCGGGGCGGGGCTTCTCACCCTGGGCGAGCGGCAGCAGCGCGACCCGAGCGGTGAGTCGTGGCTCGCGCTCCTCACGGCGCCGCGCTGAGCTCCGCGCGCAGCGAGGCGAGCAGGCGCTCGAGGGTCTGGGAGGGCTCCACGCGCGGCGACCAGCCGGTGGCGCGCCGCAGGCGGGTCGGATCGCCGACCGAGCCGTCCCGGGGACGCAGGCGCGCCGGGTCCACCTCGATGCGCGGCCGCACGCGCGTCCGGGCGAGCAGCGCCTCCAGGTGGCCGCGCAGCGGCTCGCCGCGGCCGCTCGCCACGTTGTAGGGGCCCGCCGGCGCGGCCCGGTCGAGCAGGCGCAGGTAGGCCTCCACCACGTCCTCCACGTCGAGATAGTCGCGCACCGAGTCGAGATTCCCGACCCGCAGCACCGGCTCGCGGCGCCCGAGCTCCATCTCGACCAGCTGGCGGGCGAAGCTCGCCAGCGCGAAGTCCGCGCGTTGGCCGGGGCCCGTGTGGTTGAAGGCGCGCACCCGCACCACGTCGAGGCCGCGGCGCTGGTAGCAGGCCGCCAGCAGGTCGGCGGCGGCCTTGCTGACCGCGTAGGGCGAGGCCGGCCGCAGCGGCGAATCCTCGCGGAAGGGCGGCGCCCCCGGCGCGCTCGAGCCGTAGACGTCGGCGGATCCCACGATCAGGAGCCGCGCGCCAGGGGCGTGGCGCCGGGCGCCCTCCAGGAGCGAGAGCGCGCCCAGGTAGTTCACCCGGTAGGTGAGCGCGGGCTCGCGCCAGGAGAGCGCCACCGAGCTCTGGGCCGCCAGGTGCACCACCGCCGCCGGCGCCAGGCGCCGAAGGGCCTCCGCCAGGGCGGCGCCGTCGGCCACGTCGAGCTCGCGGTCCGTGGCGACGACCTCCCAGCCGGCGCGCGCGAGGCGGGCCACGAGGTGCTGGCCCACGAAGCCCGCGCCGCCCGTCACCAGGACCCGCACCGGCCCGAGGCTGCCAGAGCGCCCGCGGCTTGGCCACGGTCCACCGGCCCGCCCCGGGCTCCCGCGCCGGCGGGCGCGATCGGCGCTATCCATTGGCGGCGGGGCGGGGATCCGGGGGGCGACATGATCCTGGGCGTCGCAGGGCTGAACGGGTCCGGGAAGGGCGAGGTGGTGCGCTTCCTGGCGGCGCGCAGCTTCGATGCCCACTCGCTCTCGGACGTGGTTCGCGAGGAACTCGCCCTGCGCAACCTCGCCGAGACGCGCGAGCGCATGATCGAGGTCGGGCGCGCGATCCGCGAGGCCGAGGGCCCCGGCGCGCTGGCCGAGCGGCTCGGCCGCCGCCTGGCGTCGGATCGCAACCACGCGGTCGACTCGATCCGGCATCCCGCCGAGGTGGAGGTCCTGCGCCGGCGAAGCCCCCGCTTCCAGCTCCTCTGGGTCGAGGCCCCCGAGGCCACCCGGGTGGCGCGCATCCGCGCGCGGGCCCGCCCCGGGGACCCGGCGGGTCTCGAGGAGCTGCGCGAGCTCGAGGGCCGCGAGCTGGGGAGCGCCGATCCCGCCGCCCAGCAGCTCCTCGCGGTGCGCGCGCTGGCGGACGTGGTGCTCCCCAACGACGGGAGCCTCGAGGAGCTCCACGCCGCCCTCCAGCGCCTGCTGGCCCGGAGCCTGTACTTCGCGCGCCCGAGCTGGGACGAGTACTTCATGTCCATCGCGCGCGTGGTGGCGACGCGGAGCAACTGCGTCAAGCGCAAGGTGGCGGCGGTCATCACCCTCGACCGCCGCATCATCTCCACCGGCTACAACGGGACGCCGCGGGGGGTGCGCAACTGCAACGAGGGCGGCTGCCCGCGCTGCAACGCCTTCGCCGAGGGCGGCACCCGCCTCGACGAGTGCCTCTGCTCCCACGGCGAGGAGAACGCGCTCACCCAGGCGGCCTACCACGGCGTCTCGGTGCGGGGCGGCACGCTCTACACCACCTTCTGCCCCTGCCTGATCTGCACCAAGATGATCATCAACGCGGGCCTCCTGGAGGTGGTCTACAACGCCGGCTACCCGCTGGCGGACGTCTCGCTGGCGCTGCTGCGCGAGGCGGGGGTCAAGGTGCGCCAGGTCGCGCTGCCGGGGGATTGATCCCGCGGGGAGGCGCTCGCCCACTTCCTTCGAAACGCTGTTTTGTCCTGCGCCGCAACAGCGTTTTCCCGGCGCCCGCTGAGATCCCGTTCTTCTAGGTAATAATCCTTAGATATCGAGTTCTTATCCTTGGAGTTGCAACTCCGGGGTAGCCCCGCCTAGACTTCCTCCACCCCCCGCATGACGGGGCGAGTCCCAGGACAAGGAGGTCCGCGGTGGTCACCCCCCTTCCTCCCGACCGCTCCCAGCCCGGCGGCGTCCCGGCGCCGCCGGGGCCGGTTCCCCGGCGCAGCCGGATCGCCGACCTGGCCGGCGACCCCGCGCTGGCCGCCCGGCTCGCGCGCCTGCGCCGCTTCAGCCGCGGGATCCGCACCTCGGAGTACCACGTCACCAACGCCTGCAACCTGCGCTGCCGGGGCTGCTGGTTCTTCGCCTACGACTACGACCAGGCCACCCGGGACGCCCGGCCCCTGGAGGCCTGGCGCGCCTTCGCGCAGGCCCAGGCCGAGCGGGGCGTGACCTCCGCCCTCCTGATCGGGGGGGAGCCCACGCTCCACCCCGAGCGGGTGGCGGCCTTCGTCGAGCACATGCCCTACGTCACGGTCTCCTCGAACGGTCTGCGCGAGCTTCCGCGCCAGGGCTTCGAGCGCGTGCAGGTGGCGCTCACCCTGTTCGGCGGCGGCGACCTGGACGACGACCTGCGCGGCTGGCGGCCGAGCGGCCGCCGCATCTCGGGGCTCTTCGACCAGGCCCTGCGCCAGTACAAGGACGACCCGCGCGTCTGCTTCATCTACGCGCTGGCCGGCGAGGGCCTCCCGCACATCGAGCCCACCGTGCGGCGCATCCGCGACAACGGAAACCGCGTCACGTTCAACTACTACAGCCGCTACGGGGAGGGCGACCCGCTGCGCCGCGACGAGGAGGGGCGCCTGCTCGAAGAGGCCCTGCGCGTGCGGGAGCTGCATCCGGAGACCGTGCTCTCCCACCCGTACTACCTGCGGGCGCTGCTCACGGGCCGCACCGGGTGGGGCGAGTTCGGCTACGCCTCCTGCCCGAGCATCAGCGTCGACCACCCGGCCCACGCCGCGCGCCTGAAGAACGGGAACCCCGTGCTGCCCGGCTTCAACGCCTACGCTTCGGACCTCGAGACCGTCCAGTTCTGCTGCACCTCCGGGCACTGCGAGGGCTGCCGCGACAGCCAGGCGGTCTACAGCTGGCTGCTCACCAACGTGAAGCACTTCCTGGGGTCCCCGGAGCTTCTGCGGACCTGGGTGGAGGTGGCCGAGAGCTACTGGAGCCAGTTCGTCTGGTCCGAGTACCACCGCGCCGGGGTGCCCGCCGCGCGATGAGCGCCCCCGCGCCGGACCCGATCCGCGCCGAGAGCCTGGGCCGTCTCCACCCCCGCACCCTCGACGACCCGGGCGAGGTCCGCGAGCTGCTGCTCCGCCTGTGGCGCGGGCGCGTGCCGCTGCGCCGCGGCACGAACCGGGAGGGCGAGCCGGAGCTGGCGCAGATCGAGGGGCTCGAGGGCGAGACCCTGCGCCTCTCGACCCGGGGCTTCGAGGCGCGGGCCGGGGATCTGCTGTTCCTGAGCGGGCAGCTCGGCGGCCGCCCCTACTGCTTCGCCGTTCCCCGGCTCGAGCAGGTCTCCGCGGGGGTGCTGCGGGCGGGGCTCCCGGCGGTGGTCTACGAGGCCGAGCGCCGCGACCGCTGGCGCCGGGTCCCGGCCGCGCGTCCCGGCGCGCCCCGGCGCGTGGCGCTGGCGGCGCCGGGGAAGGGGGAGGCCCGGGCCGAGGTGGCCGACTTCTGCGCCGACGGCCTGGGCCTGCGCCTGCCCGCCGCGCAGGCGCCCGCGCCCGGGACGGCGTTGGCGCTGACCTTCCTCGACGGGGCGCAGCGCGGCCTGCGCGCGCAGGCCGAGGTGCGCAGCGTGCGCGCGGCGGGCCGACGGGGCTGGAGCCGGATCGGCCTCTCCCTCCTGCCCGGCGCGCCGCGCGGGGCGCTGCCCCTCGAGCGCTGCGGGCTGCCCGGCCCGGCGCCCGTCGCGCCGGGCGCCCTCGCCGAGGCCCCGCGGCTCGTGAGCTACCCGGGCCGGGGCGGCGAGCCGATCCGGGCCCTGCTCGACTCGGTCGGCGACCCGCGCGGGGCTCCGGCGGTGATCATCCCGCCCTCCTGGGGCAAGACCAAGGAGACGCTCCTCCCGCTCGCCGCCGCCATCCTCGCGACCTTCGCCCGGGCCGGCGAGGCCGTGAGCGTGCTGCGCTTCGATGGCGTGCGGCGCCGGGGCGAGTCCCACAACGACCCGGAGTGCCGCGCGCCCGGGCGCGAGAACCAGCACTACACCTTCGGCCAGGGCGCCGCCGACATCCACGCGACCCTCGACTTCCTGGAGGGCTCCCCGGAGCTGCGGCCCAGGACCTCGCTGCTCGTGACCTTCAGCATCGCCGCCTTCGAGGGCCGCCGCGCCGTGCTGCGCGAGCCGCGCGGGCGCCTGGGCGGCTGGATCAGCGTGGTGGGATCCGCCGATCCCCAGGCGCTCATCCGGGTCATCTCCGGCGTCGACTACTTCGCGGGCTACGAGCGGGGAGCGCGCTTCGGCGTGCAGGACGTGCAGGGGCTCCTCCTGGACGTGGACCGCTGCATCGAGGATGCGTTGGCCCTGGGCCTGGGCTTCCTGGCCGATGCGCGCCGCGACCTGGCGCAGATCTCCGTCCCGATCAGCTGGATCCACGGCCGCTTCGACGCCTGGACGGACCTGGAGCGCAGCCGCGACGCGCTCTCCTTCGGGGACACCGCGCGGCGTCGCCTGATCGAGGTGCCGACGGGGCACCAGCTGCGCAGCAGCGCCGAGGCGCGCGGCGTCTTCCAGCTCGTCGCGGGCGAGGCGGCGCGCCTGGCGCTCGGGCGCGAGGTCGCGCCGGCGGCGCCGGACCCGGAGGCGCTGCGGCGCCGGCGCCGGGCCGAGCAGCGCCGCCGCCCGGCGGCGGCGGTCGACGTGCGGGGCTTCTGGCGCGACTACCTGGTGGGCCGGGACCGCACGCTCGGGATGGAGCTCGTGACCCACACGGAGCCCCACCGGGAGCTCATGCGCGCCCAGCTGCGCGCCCTGGGCCTGCGCGCGGGGGAGCGCGTCGTCGACCTGGGCTCCGGGGTGGGCGCCTTCCCCGCCGAGCTGGCCCGGGCGGCGGGGGGCCCGGAGCGCCTGGAGCTCCTGGAGCTCGATTTCGTGCGCGAGGGGCTGGCGCGCGCCCGGGAGCGCCTCGCCCGGTCCCGGCTCCCGGAGGGCTGGCGCCTGGCCTTCCTGGCCGCCGACCTCGACGCGCGGGCCCTCCCGCTGCGCTCCGGCTGCGCCGATGCCGTCCTCGCCTCGCTGGTGCTGAACTACCTGCGCGACCCGCGCGCGCTCCTGCGCGCCGCGCGCGGGCTCCTGCGGCCCGGCGGGCGGCTCGTGCTCTCGAGCCTGCGCCGCGACGCCGACACCTCGCGCCTGTGCGTGGCCTCGGTCTCGGAGCTCCGCTCCGGGGGCGGGCGCGCGGCCTTCGGCGAGGCCGGGGAGCGCGCCCTGGGGCGCGCCCTTTCGGGCTTCATCGCCGACGCCGGCAGGCTCCTCGACCTCGAGGAGCGCGGGGTGTTCCAGTTCTGGGACGCCCCGGAGCTGGTGGCGCTCCTCGAGGGCGCGGGCTTCGCCCGGGTGGCCGTGGAGCCCGCCTTCGGCGACCCCCCCCAGGCCCTGGTCGCCCGCGCCGAGGCCTAGCGGGGACGTTCCTTGCGAAATTCCGTTTCGGGGGGTCGGCTCCTCCGCCTGGACCAGGCCGCTCGCCCCCCGAAACGGAATTTCGCAAGGAACGTCCCCCTTTCTCGTCCCCCTTTCTCCCCGTTTCAAGACCGGGGCTGGGGCGGCCGATCTGCGTCCTCGTGTGGGGGCTCGGTGAGGCAGGCGGCCCGCGCTACGCGTCCTATTGGCGCGAGGAGGGGCGGCTGCGCGCCAGCGAGCAGCTGCGCACCACCGGCTTCTTCATCCTGACGCTCCAGATGATCTTCATCGGGCTCGACTCCTGGGCCTACCCCGAGCACTTCGACCTCTTCTTCCCCATGCGCCTCGCGGTGAACGCGCTGCTGATCGCGGGCCTGCTGCGCGGCCGCTTCAGCCACCCCCGGCTCTGCACGCTGGCCTTCCCCGGAGCCGTGGCCGCCGAGGTCCTGGTCATGACCTACCAGACCGGCGGGCCCGAGAGCCTCTACTACACGGGCCTGATCCTGGTGCTCGTGGGAATGCCGGTGCTGCTCTCGATCACGCCGCTCGAGTCGCTCTGGATCTCGCTCCCCACCTGCCTGGGCTTCGGGCTCTCGCCGCTGGTGAGCTCCGGGCCCCTGCGCTGGGAGACCTTCGGCATCTCGCTCATCTTCGTCGGCTCCGGCGCCCTCGAGTCCTTCGTGAGCTGCCTGCTCCTCACGCGGTCACGCGTGCGCGAGTTCGAGCAGCGCCGCGAGATCGAACGTGCCCGCGACGAGCTCAAGCAGCTCGACCGCGAGAAGTCGCGCTTCACCGCCAACGTCCACCACGAGCTCCGCACTCCGCTCACCCTGACCCTGGCTCCCCTGGAGGGCATCCTGGCGGGGGAGTTCGGCCCGGTGAGCGAGCTCCAGCGCAGCTATCTCAAGACGATGCACGCCAACGCGCTGCGCCTGCTCAAGCTGATCAACAACCTGCTCGACCTCGCCAAGATCGAGGGCCAGCAGCTGGAGATCCGGCGCCGACCCACCGACCTGGCGCGCCTGGTCCAGGGCCTGCTCGACGGCGCGCGGCCGCTGGCCGAGCGCAAGGGCGTGGCCCTCGGCTGCCAGGGGCTCGCGGGCCTCCCGCCGCTCCCCCTGGATCCGGACGCCATCGAGAAGGTGATCGTCAACCTGGTGGGCAACGCGCTCAAGTTCACCGAGGTGGGGGGCCGGATCGAGGTGCGCGCCGAGCCCGGGGCGGAGGCCGGGGTGCACCTGGTGGTCGAGGACAACGGCCTCGGGATCCCGCCGGATCAGCTCGAGCGCATCTTCGACCGCTTCGCCCAGGTCGACGCCTCGAGCACGCGCCGCCACGAGGGCACCGGGATCGGCCTCTCCCTCGCAAAGGAGCTCGTGGAGCTCCACGGCGGGCGGATCTGGGCCGAGAGCGAGGGCCTGGGACGCGGCGCCCGCCTGCACGTGCTGCTCCCGGGCGGGGAGGCGGACGGCGAGCTCGAGGAGCCGCTGCTCGAGGGCGGCGCGGAGCGGGCCGGCGGGGCGCGCGGCAACGCGCTCGCGGCCATGGAGGCGGACCTCGACTTCGCGCCGCGCGACCCCTCGGATCTCTCGCTGGTCGAGGTGCGGCGGCACGTGGCGCGCGTGCGCGGGGAGAGCGACCTGCCGGAGGCGGAGCCGCCCGGCGACGCGGCCCCCGCGGACGCGCCGGAGCTCCTGGTCTGCGAGGACAACGCCGACATGCGCCGGCTCTTCGCCTTCCTGCTCGGCAAGGAGTTCCGGGTGCGGCTCGCGCGCAACGGGCGCGAGGGGCTGGAGAGCGTCCGGGCCCGGCCCCCGGACCTGGTGCTGACCGACGTGATGATGCCCGAGCTCTCCGGCACGGAGCTCTGCCGCGCCCTCAAGGGCGACCCCGCGACGCGCGCGATCCCGGTGGTGCTGGTCACCTCCAAGGCCGAGCGCGAGATGAAGATCGAGGGGCTCGAGCTCGGCGCCGACGACTACGTGACGAAGCCCTTCCACCCGCGCGAGCTCCTGGCCCGGGTGCGCTCGCTGGTGCGCCTGCACCGCCTGCAGGGGGAGATCGCGCTCCGCAACACCCAGCTCGAGAGCAGCAACGCGGAGCTGGCGCGGGCGCTCTCGGAGCTGCGCGAGGCGGAGGTGCAGCTGGTCCAGGCCGAGCGCCTGGCGGCGGTGGGAGAGCTCGCGGCGGGAGTCGCCCACGAGGTCAACAACCCGGTGAACTTCGCCCTGAACGCGCTGCGCACCCTGCGCTCCTATGTGGAGGACCTGCGCGGCTACGCCGAGGAGGTGGCGGCGCTCCCGCTCGACGCACCCGGCGAACTCCCGGCCCGGCTGGCCGGGCTCGCCAAGCGGAGCCAGGAGCTCGGCGTCGACGAGCTGGCGGAGGGCCTCCGGGAGCTGGTCGGGATCGCGGGCGAGGGCCTCGAGCGCACCCAGCGCCTGGTGGGCGATCTGCGCGACTTCGCCGCCCCAGGGGAGGCGACCCGGCGGCCCGTGGACCTGCGCCGCGCCCTCTCCTCCACGCTCCAGCTGGTGCGGCACGCCATGAGCCAGGCCGGCGTGCGCTTGGAGGTCGAGATCGCGGAGGGCCTGCCCCGCGTGGTGGGCGATACCGGCGCCCTGAACCAGGTTTTCCTCAACCTGCTCAAGAACGCAGCCGAAGCACTCGAAGGCCGAGGGGGGACCGTGCGCGTGACGGCTCTCCGGGCGGGAGCGCGAGTTGCCGTGAAGATCCGGGACGATGGACCGGGAATTGCGCCCGAGGTGCGGGCGCGGCTCTTCGAGCCCTTCTTCTCCACCAAGGGGGCCGGGCGCGGCACGGGCCTCGGCCTCTCCATCTGTCGCCGCATCGTCGCCGAGCACGGGGGCACGGTCGAGGTGGAGTCGGAGCCCGGCGCCGGGACGACGGTCACGGTGAATCTCCCCGCCGAGGAGGGCGCAGGTCTTGCCTGAGCAGAGCCGCCCGCTCGACCACCGCGAGTTCCCGATCCTCTACGTGGACGACGAGCCCGAGAACCTGCGCATCTTCGAGCTCACCTTCCGCCGCGAGTTCCGGGTCCTCACGGCTGCGAGCGGCGCCGAGGGTCTCGCGCTGCTGAACGACCGGCCCGTGGCCCTCGTCCTCTCGGACCACAAGATGCCCGGCATGACCGGCGTCGACTTCCTGGCGCGGGTGCGCGAGCTCGATCCGAAGACCGTGCGGATCCTGGTCACGGCCTACGGCGACGCGGAGACCCTGGGCGCGGCCATCAACAGCGGCTCGATCTACCGCTTCGTCCCCAAGCCCTGGACCCCCGAGGAGATGCGGGTCACCCTGCGGCGGGGCGTGGAGACCTGGGCCCTCGAGCGGGACCGGGAGCGGCTCTTGCGGGAGGCCACCCTGCTGAACCGCGTGGCCCGCTCCATCAACCAGGAGCTCGCCCTCGAGCCCCTCCTGGATCTGCTGCTCGAGATCGCGATCGACCAGCTCGGCTACGACGCCGCCGCGCTGCTCTTCCTGGATCCGAAGGGCGAGGAGCTCGCCTTCCGCCGGCTCGCCCCGCGCGACGCCGAGCTGGAGGAGACCCTCGCGCGCCTGGCCATTGGGCGCGCCACCGCGCCCGAGTTCCTGCGCCGCCTGCTGGCGGGCGAGACCCAGCAGCTGACCCTCGAGCAGGCGTTCGCCAGCGAGGCGCCGGTGCGCGCCTGGGTCACGGAGGTGGCGGCCGAGGAGCTCCTGGTGGTGCCGCTCGTGGGCAAACAGGGCACGCTGGGGGCGCTGGCCGTGGACAACCGCCGCGGCGGGAGGCGCTTCGGGGCCGACGACCGCACGCTCCTCGAGGGTCTCTGCAACCAGGCGGTGATCGCCATCGACAACGCCCGCCTGGTCGAGGCCCTGCGCCGCTCGCGCGAGCAGATCCTGCGGGCGGACCGCCTCGGCACCCTGGGCACGCTGGCGGCGGGGCTGGCCCACGAGATCAACAACCCCCTGGTCTCGATCCACACCTTCCTGACCCTGGCGCCGCTCAAGCGGCACGAGGCCGACCCGGAATTCTGGGGCAGCTATCACCAGCTGGCCGCGCGCGAGGTGGACCGGATCCGCCGCCTGGTGGACACCATGCGCCGGCTGGGCCGGGGGGGCAGCGAGGCGGCGCCCCGCGAGGGGCTCGAGCTCACCGAGGTGGCGGAGTCCGTGAAGGGCCTGCTCGAGCGCCAGGCGCAGCGCGCCGGCGTGGGCCTCGATCTCGAGCGCGGCGCCGGGGCCTCCAAGGTCGTGGCCGTGCGCGACGAGATCCAGCAGGTGCTGATGAACCTGGTGCTGAACGCGATCCATGCCTCTCCGGCGGGCGCCCGGGTCCGGATCCGGACGGGCGCCGCGCCCGGCGACGAGGCCGCCTGCGTCGAGGTGCAGGACGAGGGCCCCGGCATCCCGGAGGAGCACCTCGAGCGCATCTTCGACCCCTTCTTCACCACCAAGGGGCCCGACCAGGGCAGCGGGCTCGGGCTCATGATCTGCCACCGGATCGTCTCGGACCACGGGGGCGCGATCGAGGTGCTGACGCGGCCGGAGGGCGGCGCCACGTTCCGCGTGCGCCTTCCGGCGGCGCCGGCCTGGGGGGCCGGCGCGGGGCTCGACGACCCCCGGGTGGCCTCGCTTGACCCGCCGCGGCGTGGGTGATACGACATCGACCGCCTCCGGCGATCCGCGCGGAGCGCTCACCCGGGGGAAGCCAAGGTGCCGCTTCGCAGCCTCGCGCTCGGCCTCGCCGCCTGCACCGCCCTCGCCACGAGCGCCGCCGCGGCCCCGGCGCGCGTGGCGCTGCTTCCCGTCGTGGTCCACACCGCCGAGAGGGACTCGGACTACCTGAGCCTGGGCCTCGCGGACATGCTCTCCTCGCGGCTCGAGCGCTCCGGCCAGATCGCGGTGCTGCGGCTCCGGGGAGAGGGCCTCGCCACCACCGACGCCGCCGCCGCCCTGGCCGCCGCCCGCTCGGCGGGCGCCGACTACGTCCTCTTCGGCTCCTTCACCCAGTTCGGCGCCGGCGCCAGCCTCGACATGCGCTGCGCGCGGGTGGAGGCGGGCGACGCCGCGGAGCCCCGCCGGGTCTTCGTCCAGTCCGGGACCCTCCAGGAGATCATCCCGCGCCTCGACGAGCTCTCGGAGCGCGTCGCTCGCTACGTGAGCGGCGCCGCGCCCCTGCCGGCGGCCCCCGAGGCGGGTGAGCGCGCGCCCGGGCCCGGCGCCCTGGAGGACCTGAAGCGGCGGGTCGAGGCCCTCGAGCGCAGCGTCTACGCCGCCCCCGAGGCGGGGGCCGGCGGGCCGGCCGCCGCCGCGGGGAGCGCGACGCCCTGAGCCCCGCGCGGGCCGCATCTTTGCCCGGGGCGGCTGCCCGGGGCTAAGCTCACGCTTCGCCCGCCGCGCGGCGGGCTGCTCTCGGGGCGGTGTAGCTCAGCTGGTTAGAGCGGCGGCTTCATAAGCCGTAGGTCGTTGGTTCGAGCCCAACCACCGCTACCACTTCCCGACGGCGGGGTTCCGGGGCCTTCCGCGCGGGGATCCAGCCTCCGGTCCGCCCGGCTCACCAGCCTTCGTCCGGATCGGGCACATCGCCCTCGAGCAGCGCCACGTCGGCCTGGTCGCGCAGCGCCTTGCTTCGGCGGCGGCCCGGATCGGCCGCTGCGCGGCGCTTCATGGCGATCAGGTCCGCCTTCCGCACGATCGGAATCGACACGCCCGCGATCTCGAGCCGCTCGGCGCGCTCGATCATCGGATCGAATGCGGGGTCGAAGGCGAGCTGCACGGGCTCGCCGCTCGCGTGGCGGAAGTTCAGGCTGTGGGGGAACGCGCCGACCCGGCGGAAGCCCGCCCCCACCAGCGCCCGCGCGACGAGCTCGCGCTCCACGCTGGAGGACACGGCGAGGTCCGTGTCGACCGTCGCGCGTGGCACGCCGGAATGGAGGCCGACGGCGACGCCCCCGATCAGGGCGAAGCGGGCGCCGATCGAGTCCAGGGTCCGCGCGGAGTCGAGCAGAGCGGCCACCTTGTCGGCTGCGGACTCCGCGGCCACGGCTCCTCCCCGCGAGGCCGCGATCAGCTGCCGCTCGCGTGCGGTGATCGCGGAGATCGCCTCGAGATCGCTGAGCGCGGTCGACGCCACCCGCGCGAGGATAGCCCGGCGACGGCGAGCGCTGCATCGCTCGCGGCGGCGACCCGCCCGGCGGACGGCCTGCGGGGCCCGCTCCGGAGCGGCTCCCCGGAGCTTCCCTTTCGGGCCGCCCCCGGCGTACCCTGGGCGCCCGGGGTCCGCTGGCCTGGGAGGAGGAGAGGAGAGGCATGGCACCCCGACTCCGGCCCGCCCTGCTGGCACTCGCCCTGCTCCTGGCTCCCGGCCCGCCGCCTGCCCGGAGCGAGGAGCCGGCGCCGCTGCCCGCGCCCAATGCGCTGAGCCCCGACGAGGAGGCGGCGGGCTTCCGGCTGCTCTTCGACGGCCGCAGCCTGGCCGGCTGGCGCGGCTACCGGAAGGAAGCGGCGCCCGACGACTGGGAGGTCGTGGAGGGGGCCCTCACCCGGGTCGGCGGGGGCAGCGACCTCGTGACCCGGGAGGCCTTCGCCAACTTCGAGCTCCGCCTGGAATGGAAGGTCGAGCCCGGCGGCAACAGCGGGATCCTCTACCGGGTGAGCGAGGAGGAGCGCGCCAGCTACTGGAGCGGCCCGGAGATGCAGGTGCTCGACGACGCCGGCCACCGCGACGGCCGATCGCGCCTCACGGCCGCCGGCGCCTGCTACGGGCTCTACGCGTCCCCCGCCGGAGTCGTGCTGCCCGCCGAGCAGTGGAACCAGGTCCGGCTCCTCGTCGACGGCCCCCACGTGGAGCACTGGCTCAACGGGACGAAGGTGGCGGCGTACGAGCTCGGGAGCGCGGACTGGGAGGCCCGCGTGAAGGACTCGAAGTTCGCCTCCCACGAGCACTTCGGCCGCAACCGGGCGGGCCTGGTCGCGCTCCAGAACCACGGCGACCGGGTGGCCTACCGGAGCATCAGGATCCGCGTGCTGCCGTGAGCGCCGGCGAGGTCTACGACGCCTGCGTGGTCGGGTCCGGCGCCGGCGGCGGCATGGCCGCCTGGGCCCTCACCCGGGCGGGAGCCCGCGTGCTCGTGCTCGAGGCCGGCGGCCCCTGGGACAACGCCACCGACGGGGCGATGTTCCGCTGGCCCTACGAGACGCGGCACCGCGGAGGCCGCACCCGGGAGCGGCCCTTCGGCGAGTTCGACGCCTGCGTCGGCGGCTGGGAGCTCGAGGGCGAGCCCTACACGCGGGCACCGGGCACCGAGTTCGCGTGGTGGCGGGCCCGCATGGTGGGGGGCCGCACCAACCACTGGGGCCGGATCTCGCTCCGCTTCGGCCCGGACGACTTCCGGCGCGGCGATCTCGACGGCCTCTCCCCCAACTGGCCGATCGGCTACGCCGACCTCGAGCCCTACTACGACCGGCTCGACCGCCTCGTGGGGCTCTTCGGGAGCCGCGAGGGCCTCCCGAACGAGCCCGACGGGATCTTCCTGCCGCCGCCGCGGCCGCGGGCCTTCGAGCTCCTGGTGCTGGAGGCCGCCCGGCGCCGGGGCGTCACCTGCATCCCGGCGCGCCTCTCGATCCTCACGCGGCCCTGGAACGGACGCGCGGCCTGTCACTACTGCGGCCAGTGCGGCCGCGGCTGCGCGATCCACGCGAACTTCTCCAGCACCAACGTGCTCCTGGCGCCGGCCCTCGCCACGGGCCGGCTCACGCTCCAGACCCTGGCCATGGCGCGCGAGGTCACGGTGGACGGCGCCGGCCGCTGCACCGGCGTGTCGTACATCGACAAGGCGAGCGGGGGCGATCGGCACGTGCGGGCCCGGGTCGTGGTGCTGGCGGCCAGCGCCTGCGAGACGGCGCGGCTCCTCCTGAACTCGCGATCGTCGCGCTTCCCGGACGGGCTCGCGAACGCGAGCGGCGCGGTGGGGAGGTACCTCACGGACACCACGGGCGCCGACGTCGTGGGCTTCGTCCCGAGGCTCGCGGGGCGCACGCGCTACAACGAGGACGGCGTGGGCGGAATGCACGTCTACATGCCCTGGTGGCTCGACAACCGCAGGCTCGACTTCGCGCGGGGTTACCACATCGAGCCCTGGGGCGGCTTCGGGCAGCCCGACGCGGATTTCGGTCGCGGCATCCACGCCTACCCGCCCGGGGGCGGCTTCGGCCCGCGGCTCAAGCAGGACTACCGCGACTGGTACGGCGCGATGATCGGCTTCTCGGGCCGCGGCGAGATGATTCCCAACGAGGAGAGCTACTGCGAGATCGATCCCGAGGTGCGGGATCGCTACGGCATCCCGGTGCTGCGCTTCCACTGGAAGTGGAGCGACCAGGAGATCCGGCAGGTCCGCCACATGCAGGAGACCTTCCGGGGGCTCCTCGAGGAGATGGGCGGAAGGGCCTTCGGGCCCATGCCCGGGCCCGAGGCGGGCTACGGGATCGAGCCCGGCGGCAAGATCATCCACGAGGTGGGCGGCGTCCGCATGGGATCCGATCCGAGCCGCTCGGCCCTGAACGGGCACTGCCAGGCCCACGAGGTGCCCAACCTGTTCGTGACCGACGGCGCCCCCTTCGTCTCCCAGGCCGACAAGAACCCGACCTGGACGATCCTGGCGCTGGCCTGGCGCAGCGCGGACCGGATCCTGGAGCTGGGCCGGCAGGGGGTGCTGTGAAGGAGGCGGAGGCCGGCCTCACGCGGCGGGAGGCGATCGCGTCCCTGGCGCTGGCCGCCCTGGCGGCCTCCGGCTGCGGCGCGCCCTCGCTGCGCCGCTTCCGGGAGCGGCGGGCCGCCGGGGAGACCGCGGCGCGCTTCTTCGCGGCCGACGAGCTCGAGACCCTGCGCCTGCTCGCGGACATGATCCTGCCCCGCGACGAGCGCTCGGGGAGCGCCTCCGAGGCCGGCGCGGTCGAGTACATCGATTTCGTGGTGGGCGAGGCCGAGGCGGCCGCCCAGCAGGCGGCGCGCGACGGCCTGCGCTGGTTCGACGAGGAGTGCCAGCGCCGCTTCCAGAGGCCCTTCGCCGGCTGCGACGAGGCCCAGCGCAGCGAGCTCCTGGGTGCGATCGCCTGGCCCGCCCGCGCCCGGTCCGAGCTGCGCCCGGCGGTCGAGTTCTTCAGCCACCTGCGGGACCTCACGGCGGCCGCGTTCTTCTCGAGCCGCCTGGGGATCCTGGACCTGGGCTACCAGGGAGGCGTCGCCGTCTCCGAGTGGCGCGGCGCGCCCGAGGCCGCGCTGCGCGAGCTCGGCGTGAGCTACGACGAGTGGGATCGCCGCTACGGGGCCGCCGCGCCCCCTTCCGAGGAGCCGGCGGCCCGCGGCGCGCGCGGGTCGAAGGCGGGATCGCTGGCGAGCGCCGGCTCGAAGGCCCCGGCGATCCGCTCCCAGGGCACGAGCTTGTAGTTCTGGTTCCCCGGCGGGTTCTCGCCGTCCTGGGCGGCGAAGAGGCCGTTCGGGAAGGCGGGGCCCAGGGCCGCGCTCGTGACGTCGATGCCGTCGGTGTCCGAGACCCCGTCGATGGCCGGGCCCGCCGCGACCCGGAAGTTCCCGAGCCAGGCGTGGGGCGGCCTGCGCTGGTAGACGGCGAACTGGTCGTTGCCCTGGCTCGAGGCCAGCAGGTACCCCGCGCCGTCCCCCCGGCGGTAGAGCGCCAGGCCCTCCACGTCCGCCGCGAGGTGGCCGCCGGGTCCCGTCGCGTCCACGGCCACGCGCTCGCTCCCGGCGTCGGGCTCGGCGCCGTAGCGCCAGATCCCCACGGCCTCCTCGCCGACGAAGAGGCTCGCGTGCTCGTCGTCGGCCACGCAGCCCTCGGTCTGGGAGCCCACCGAGAAGGAGCGCACGAGGGCGCCGCCCACGAGGCCCGCCCCGGCCTCGCGCAGCTCCCACTGCTCGACCTGGCCGGACTTCGCGTTGACGAAGCCGTAGAGCTTCCCGGAGCGGGGGCTCTGGTAGAGGCAGAAGCCGTAGGCCTCGAGGCCGACCCGGATCCCGCCCGGCGCCGTCAAGGGGGAGAGTCTCCCCGCGTCCGGGTCGATCCGGTAGACGGCGATCGCGTCGTGGCTGCGGTCGCTGGCGGCGGCCACGTCGATGGGCTGGCCGCCCAGGGAGAAGCCGGTGCGGACGTCGACGTTGTTGAGCTCGGCGCCGGCCAGGACCTGGACCGGCTGGCCCGCCAGGTCGTAGACGGCGATCCCGCCCTTCTTGTCCGTGCCGATCACGCGGCTCCGCGCCCGGTCGCTCGGGTGGACCCAGATCGCCGGGTCGTCCGCGGCGTCCCCGGAGTGCGGGACCGGCGCCGTCTCGGCGCTGGCCTCGACCGCGGCGGGCTCCGCCCGGGCGCACCCGGCGGGCGCGCCCGGGGCCACGCCCAGGAGGAGCGCCGCGAGGGCGGCCCGGGCGAGGGCGGGCAGCCGCTGCTTCTGGATCTTCCCGGTCGCGGTGCGCGGGAGGGCCGGCACGGCCACGAAGCGGCGCGGCAGCTTGAACGCCGCGAGGCGCTCGGCGCCCCAGGCCCGCAGGGCCTCGGGATCGAGGCGCGCGCCGGGGGCCAGCACCAGGAAGGCGACGCCGACCTCGCCCCACTGGTCGTCGGGCACCCCCAGCACGGCGATCTCCCGGAGGTCGGGGTGCGCGGCGTAGGCCGCCTCCACCTCCGCCGGGTAGACGTTCTCGCCGCCCGAGATGTAGAGCTCCCGGGCGCGGCCGGCCAGGGTGAGGAAGCCCTCCTCGTCGCGCCGGGCCAGGTCGCCGGTGCGCAGCCACTCGCCGCGCAGGGTCTCGGCGCTCTCCGCGGGGCGCCCCCAGTAGCCCAGCATGGTGATGGGGCCGCGCACCACGATCTCGCCCGCCTCGCCGGTCGCGACCTCGCGCCAGCGCTCGGGGGGCTCCTCCAGGCTGGTCGGATCCACGAGGCGCAGCTCCACGTGTCGCACCGGGCGCCCCACGCTCCCGGCCTTGCGCAGCGCGTCGCGCGCGTCGAGGCAGCAGAGGATCGAGGTCTCCGTCTGCCCGAATCCCTGCTTCAGCAGCAGGCCGTGGCGCTCGAAGCCGCGGATCAGCTCCACCGGGAGCGCGGCGCCGGCGCTGAAGAGGAAGCGGAGCGCGCGGCGGTCGAGGCTGCGGGCCGGCTCGCCCTCGAGAGCCTCGAGCAGGGCCCGGAACATGGCGGGGACGCCCCCGAGGAAGCTGATGCGCTCCCTGGCCACCGCCTGCCAGCACTCGAGCGCGTCGAAGCGCGGCGCGAGGAGGACGGCGCCGCCGGCGAAGAGGGTCGGCACCGAGAGGATCAAGAGGCCGAAGGAGTGGAAGAGGGGCAGCGCCACCAGCACCCGGTCGGCCTCCGAGAGGCCGAAGAAGTGCTCCGCGTTGAGGCTGTTGTAGAGCGTCTTGCGGTGGGGGAGGAGGGCGCCCTTGGGCGTCCCGGTGGTCCCGGAGGTGTAGAGGAGCAGGTGGGAGGCCTCGGGCGAGAGGGCCTCGCTGCGCTCCCGGGTCGGGCAGGCGGCGAGGGCCGACTCGTAGGCGTCGGCGGGGCCGCCGCAGGCCAGCCTCGGGAGCTCGGGCAGGCCGGCGCGCTCCAGGGTCTGCGCCAACGCGACCCCGTGGATCAGCAGGCGCGGCGCGCAGTCCCTGAGCACGAAGCGCACCTCCGGGGGCGCGAGCCGCGCGTTGACCGGCACCGCGATGGCGCCGAGGCGGGCCGCCGCGAAGAGCACCTCCAGGTAGGCGGTGCGGTTGCCGAGGAGCAGCGCCACGCGCTCGCCCCGCCGGACGCCGTGGGCCTCGAGCAGCGCCGCGCAGCGGCAGATGCGCTCGTGGAGGCCGGCGTAGTCGAGGCGGCGCTCGGCGTCGGCCAGGGCGAGCCGCGCCCCTGCCGCGCGGGCGCGCCGCTCGATCCAGATGCCGACCTCCGAGTGCTCCGCCACGCCGTCCCCGAGCGCCTCCCCTCATTCTTCGGCCGCGCCGGCGGACTTCGCGAGCTGGTCCCCGCGCACCTTGCCCGGATCGAAGCGCTCGGCCGCCCGCTCCAGGTGGTCGAGCAGGGCCTCGGCGTCGGGGGCGGGCTTGCCGCGCGGGCGGAAGGGCCGCAGCCGCGCCACCACGAAGTTGCGCAGGTAGGGGCTCTCGAAGCCGCGCTTCCGCAGGGCCTGCAGGATCTCGGCCACCCGGTCGTCGAGGGCCAGCAGGCGCTCGGCGCGGCGCCCGCGCACCCGGAGGGCCTTCGCGAGGGGCTCGTCCAGGAAGGCGTCGCTGGCGCGCAGGGTCGGCGCCCAGGCGCCGCCGGCGAAGCGCGGGCGCTCCTCGTAGCAGAGGCCCAGGGTCACCAGCGAGCCGTCCTCGAGCTCCAGGGCGAACCCGCTCTCGTGCCGGTCGCCCTCCACCTGGGCCAGGCCCTTCGCCATGCGCACGGCCTCGAGGGAGCGCTCGCGTGTGTTGTGGGCCTTCTCGGTGTTGAGGGCCAGGATGCGGTAGGCGAGGGAGGGGTCGGGGGAGAGGAGGGCGGTGGCGCTGCGGGCGCCCAGGCGCGCGAGGGCGTCCAGGCGGTGTCGGCCGTTGGGCGTCCAGAAGCGGACCTCGCCCGCGGGCTCCGCGGCGGCCACCGCGATCACGGGATCGAGGAAGGAGCCCACCCGCTCCATCACGTCGGCCAGGCGCTTGGCGTGGGGCTCCGAGAGGTCGCGCTGGAAGGGCGTCGGCGCCACGCTGGCGAGGGGCAGGGCGGCCAGCGCGAGCCAGCGGCCGCCCAGCGGGTCGCGGTAGCGGGCCAGGACCTCGCCGCCGGCGGCCGCGACGGCGCGCTCGAGCTCGCGCAGCTCCGCCGGCGGGGCTCCCCCGGCCATCTCCTGGGGCGCGAGCCCGGCGCTCTTCGGCTCCGCCTTCTTGCGCCGCGTCTTCTTCTTGCGCGCCGGCGCCACGGGGTCCCCCTGGCCGTCGTCCCCCGGCCCCCGTCTGCCTATACCATCCCCCCATGCTGCTTCGCGAGGTCTCCGGCGCGGTCGAGCGGCTCGGGCTCCCGGGGGCCGGGATCCTGCTGGCGGTCTCGGGCGGGCTCGACTCGGTGGCGCTCCTGCACGCCCTTCATGCGATCTCTTCGCGCCATGGGCTCAAGCTCTCGGTAGGGCACGTGAATCACGGCCTGCGCGGAGCGCAGTCGGAGGCCGATGCGCGCTTCGTCCGGGAGCTCGCCGCCGGCCTGGGGCTGGCCTGCCGGGTGCGGGAGGTCGAGCCCGCGGCGGCCCGCCGGGGGGGCCCGAGCCGCTCTCGACCGAGCCCCCAGGAGGCGGCCCGCCGGCTGCGCTACGCGGCGCTCCGGGAGCTGGCCCGGGAGGCCGGGGCCTCCCACGTGGCCACCGCCCACCACGCCGACGACCAGGCCGAGACGGTCCTGCTGCGCCTGCTGCGCGGCTCCGGGCCCGACGGGCTCGCGGGCATCCCCGAGCGCTCGGCGGACGGGCGCGTGGTGCGGCCGCTCCTGCGCGTTACTCGCGGGCAGATCCTCGCCTTCGCGCGGGAACGGGGCCTCGCCTGGCGCGAGGACGCCTCGAACGAGAGCGATGCCTACGCCCGCAACCGGCTGCGGCGCCGCTGGCTCCCGGGACTCGCCCGCGAGTTCAACCCGCGCCTGCTCAGGGCCATCGCGGATCTGGCCGAAGCACAGCGGCGGGACAGCGAGTGGATGGGCGCCCTGGTGGAGCGGGAGGTGGCGGCGCGCCTGGTGCCGGAGACGGGCTGGCTCGCCATCGCGACGGGGGGCTGGGAGGGCCTGCCCGAAGCCCTCGCGCGCCGGGTCGCCCGCGCGGCCCTGGCGCGCTGCGGCGCCGGTCGGGAGGTCACGCGCGTGCATCTCGAACGCATGCTGCGCTTCCTGCGCCGCGGTCGGCCCCGAACCCGCCTCGAGCTGCCCGGCGGGCTGCGCCTGGTGCGGGATGCCGGGGGATTCCGCCTGGGGCCGCTGCCCGCGCGCGGGCCCGCGGAGCCCGAAACATCCCCCGCTGCGGGGCCGCCCCCGCAGGACGCGTGCTAAACTGGCCCCGGGGCAGCGAAAGCCGGGCCCGGAGCGCGGGTGAACCAGCAGTTCTACAAGAACATGGCTCTCTGGGTGGTCATCCTGGTGATGATCCTCCTGCTGGTCACCATGCTGCGCCAGGGCCAGACCCAGACCCACGAGGTCAGCTACAGCCAGTTCCTCGCCAAGCTCGAGGCGGGCCAGGTCCGCAGCGTCACCATCGAGGACCTGCACTTCACGGGCGAGCAGGCCGACGGCAGCCCCTTCAGCACCAACGTCCCGGCCGTGACCGACGAGCTCCTGGCCAAGCTCGCGGCCCGCGTCGAGGAGGTCGACGTCCGGCCCAAGGCCGAGGGCAGCTTCTGGCGCCAGGTGCTGATCATGTGGTTCCCGCTGCTCCTCTTCATCGGGCTGTGGATCTTCTTCATCCGCCAGATGCAGGCCGGCGGCGGCAAGGCCATGAGCTTCGGCAAGTCCCGGGCGCGGCTGCTGACCGAGAACCAGCAGCGCAAGACCTTCGAGGACGTGGCCGGGGTGGAGGAGTCCAAGGTCGAGCTGGAGGAGATCATCGCCTTCCTGCGCGAGCCCAAGAAGTTCACGCGGCTCGGCGGGCGCATTCCCAAGGGCGTGCTCCTGGTGGGCCCGCCGGGCACCGGCAAGACGCTGCTGGCCCGCGCCGTGGCCGGCGAGGCCGGGGTGCCCTTCTACTCGATCTCGGGCTCGGACTTCGTGGAGATGTTCGTGGGCGTCGGGGCCTCCCGCGTCCGGGACCTCTTCCTGCAGGGCAAGAAGAACGCCCCCTGCATCATCTTCATCGATGAGATCGACGCCGTGGGCCGCCACCGCGGCGCCGGGCTCGGCGGCGGCCACGACGAGCGCGAGCAGACCCTGAACCAGCTGCTGGTGGAGATGGACGGCTTCGAGAGCAACGAGGGCGTGATCCTGATCGCCGCCACGAACCGCCCCGACGTGCTCGATCCCGCGCTGCTCCGCCCGGGGCGCTTCGACCGGCGCGTGATCGTCCCGCGCCCGGACCTGCGCGGGCGCCTCGAGATCCTGCGGGTCCACACCAGGCGCGTCCCGGTGGCCGACGACGTGGACCTCGCGGTGATCGCGCGGGGCACCCCGGGCTTCGTGGGAGCCGACCTGCAGAACCTCGTGAACGAGGCGGCGCTGCTGGCCGCGCGCCGCGACGCCCAGCAGGTCTCCCGCGTGGACTTCGAGGAGGCCAAGGACAAGGTCCTGCTGGGCTCCGAGCGCAAGAGCCTGATCATGAGCGACGAGGACAAGCGCGCCACCGCCTACCACGAGGCGGGCCACGCCCTGGTCGCCATGCTCACGCCGCACTCGGATCCCGTGCACAAGGTCACGATCATCCCGCGCGGCATGGCGCTGGGGCTCACCCAGACCCTTCCGGAGGAGGACCGCTTCAACATGACGCGCGACCAGATCCTCGCGCAGATCCGGCACGCCATGGGCGGCCGCGCCGCCGAGGAGCTGGTCTTCGGGTACTACTCGACGGGTGCCTCCAACGACATCAAGCAGGCCACCCAGGCGGCCCGCCGCATGGTCTGCAGCTACGGGATGAGCGACCGGATCGGGCCGGTGAGCTTCGCCGACGACGACCACGACGTCTTCCTCGGGCGCGACTTCGTGACCCGCAAGGACTACAGCGAGAAGAAGGCCCAGGAGATCGACGAGGAGATCACCCGGATCCTGCGCGAGCTCTACGACGAGGCGCGCCAGCTCTTGTCGGACAACCGCGAGCTCCTGGAGCGGATCAGCGATGCCCTGCTGGAGCGGGAGACGCTGGAGCGCTCGGAGCTCGAGCGGCTCCGCGTCGGCGAGCCCCTCCCGCCGCTGGTGACCGTCCGGCCGCGGGGCGGTCCGCCGCCCCGGCCGAGCGCCGCCAAGCCCAGCAAGGCCTTCCCCGGCGAGAAGCTGCCCGACCCCGAGCCGGTCCCGGGCTAGCGCCGGGGGGCTCCCTTGGTGGTTTCGGAGCTCTTCCCGGCGGACCGCGTCACGATCCTGGGCATCCTGAACGCGACGCCGGACTCCTTCTCGGACGGGGGCCGACTGCTCGGAGAGGGCGACCGCCCCCGGGTCGACGCGGCCCTGGCGCTGGCCGAGGCGATGCTCCGCGCCGGCGCCCATGCCCTCGACGTGGGGGGCGAGTCGACGCGCCCCGGCGCGCGGGCCGTCGCCGCCCGCGAGGAGATCCGCCGCGCGGTCCCGATCGTCGAGGCCCTGGCCAAGCGCTTCGGGGCGCCCATCTCGATCGACACCCGCAAGGCGGCGGTGGCGGCCGCGGCCCTGGAGGCCGGCGCGAGCTGGGTGAACGACGTCTCGGGTCTTCGCTGCGAGCCGGAGCTCGCGCAGGTGGCGGCCCGCGCCGGCGCGGGGCTGCTGCTCGGGCACCTGCGCGGGGAGCCCGAGACCATGCAGCGCGCGCCGCACTTCGACGACGCGCGGGAGGAGGTGGCCCGGGAGCTCGCGGACTCGGTGGCGCGCGCCCGCGCGGCGGGGATCCCGCCGGAGCGGCTCGCGGTGGATCCGGGCCTGGGCTTCGGCAAGCGCCTGGAGGACAACCTCGCGCTCCTGGCCGGGGTGGGCTGGCTGCGCGAGCGCCTGGGCCTGCCGGTCCTCGTGGGACCCTCGCGCAAGTCCTTCCTGGGCGAGCTCACGGGCGATCCGGTGGGGGAGCGCGACGCCGCCACCGCGGCGGCCTGCGCCGTGGCGGCCTTTGCCGGCGCCGATGCCCTGCGCGTCCACGAGGTGGCCGGCGCGGCGCGCGCGGCCCGTGTGGGGCGCGCCCTGGGCCGGGCCCGGCGGGAGGGGCGGGCGTGATCGAGCGGCTCTGGCAGCTCCTGCTCGAGCTCCGCGAGTTCGTCTTCGCGAACTTCGATCCCTTCCGCGATGCCCTCGACATCGCGCTGGTGGCGCTGGCGATCTACTGGGTGCTGGCGCTGATCCGCGGCACGCGGGCGGTGCAGATCCTGGTCGGGCTCCTCGTGCTGCTCGGGTTCAACCTCGCCTCGGAGATCTTCCAGCTCGTCACCCTGCGCCTGATCCTCGAGACCTTCCTGTCCTCGGCGGTGCTGATCATCATCGTGGTCTTCCAGCAGGACATCCGGCGCGCGCTGGCGCGCGTGGGCCGGGGTTTCTTCACGGCGGTCTCGGCCCGCCAGGAGTCGCAGATGCTGGAGGAGGTGGTGCGCGCCGCGCAGGCGCTCTCCCGGCGGCGGGTGGGCGCGCTCATCGTCCTCGAGCGCGAGACCGGTCTCGACGACCAGCTGGAGGCCGGGACCCCCCTGGACGCGAACGTGGCCAAGGAGCTCCTGATCTCGCTCTTCCAGCCCGCCTCGCCGCTGCACGACGGGGCGGTCCTGATCCAGCAGGGCCGCCTCGCGAGCGCGGGCTGCATCCTGCCGCTCACGGCCCGGGCGGACCTGGCCGAGGGGCTCGGCACCCGGCACCGGGCGGCCCTCGGCATCACCGAGGAGACCGACGCGGTGACGGTGGTGGTCTCCGAGCAGACCGGGGGGATCTCGGTGGGGATGGGCGGCGAGCTCGCCCAGGGCCTCGACGGGCCGCGCCTGCGCGTGCTCTTGCGCGACATCCTGAGCGGCGAGCAGCGCGAGCTGGCGCGCGCCGCGGAGGCCGCCGCCGTCGAGACCGCGGAGGCCGCGCGCGGGGACGAGGACCCCGCCTCGGTGGCCGGCGTCGGGGCCCGCCGCGCGGGCTCCGCGCCCTAGGCGACCGGAGACTCCCGCGCGTGGCCCGACCCGCCTCCAGCTTCCGCCCCGGCCTGGCCTTTCTGGCCGTGGCGACCTCGGCGGTTCTGTGGGGAATGGCCCACGGATCTTCCACCATCGAACGGGGCTTCGACGTGCCCGTGGTCTTCCAGGGCGTGCCCGAGGACCTCGTCCTCACCGAGCAGAGCGCCGACGTGGTGAACATCCGGGTCGTGGCGAGCCGGGCCGCGCTGCGCAACCTCTCGGCCAGCTCCATGGAGTACGCAGTGGCCGTGGCCGGGGGCCGGCCGGGCCCGGCGGTCTACGAGGTCGACACCACGCGGATCGACCTGCCCCGCGGCGCGCGCATCTTGAGTCGCTCCCCGGCGACCCTGGAGGTCATGTTCGAGGCCCGGGGCCGCCGCTCGGTCACCGTGCGGCCGGACCTGGTGGGCGAGCCCGCCCCGGGCTTCGAGGTGGGGGAGGTGAGCGTGACGCCCCCGCGGGTATGGCTGGTCGGCGCCCGCAGCGACGTGCTCCCGCTCTCCGAGATCGTGACCGAGCCCATCGATCTCTCCGCCCTGGACGCCCCCGTGGAGCGCGAGGCCCGGCTCTCCCTGGGCGGGGGGCACGTGTGGATGGAGAAGAGCGAGCCGGTGACGGTTCGCGTCCAGATCCAGGCGAAGCCCGCCGAAGAGAAGGCGGCGGCGCGGCGCGGGCGGAGGGGGGCATGAGCGAGCAGGGGCGGCTCTTCGGCACCGATGGCGTTCGCGGCCGCGCGAACGTCCATCCCATGACGGCGGAGGTGGCCCTGGCCCTCGGCCAGGCGATCGCCCACGTGCTGCGCGTCCCCGGCGGCGAGCGGCGGCGCATCATCATCGGCAAGGACACGCGCCTCTCCGGCTACCTGTTCGAGGACGCCCTCGCGGCCGGCATCTGCTCCATGGGCGTGGACGTGATCCAGGTCGGTCCCATGCCCACACCGGCCATGGCCTTCCTGGCCCAGGACATGCGCTGCCACGCGGGGGTGATGATCTCCGCCAGCCACAACCCCTACGAGGACAACGGCATCAAGTTCTTCTCGAGCGATGGCTACAAGCTGCCGGACGCGGTGGAGGACCGCATCGAGGAGCTGATCCGTTCGGGGGAGCTCGCCGGGATGCGGGCCCCGGCGGACTCCATCGGCCGCGCCCGGCGCGTCGACGACGCGGATGGCCGCTACGTCGTCTTCCTCAAGCAGACCTTCCCCGAGGCGCTCTCCCTGGACGGCCTGCGCGTGGTGCTCGACTGCGCCAACGGCGCCGCCTACAAGGTCGGCCCCACGGTCTTCTCGGAGCTCGGCGCCGAGGTCGTGGCCCTCGGGGTCGAGCCCGACGGCCGGAACATCAACGCGCGCTGCGGGGCGCTCCATCCCGAGCGCACGGCGACCAAGGTGCGCGAGGTGCGCGCGGACATCGGCATTGCGCTCGATGGAGACGCCGATCGCTGCGTGGTGGTGAGCGAGCACGCGGAGATCATCGACGGCGACCAGATCCTCGCCATCTGCGCCCGCGACATGCAGGCGCGCGGGATCCTCGAGGGCGGCAAGGTCGTGGCCACCGTGATGAGCAACCTGGGCCTCGAGAAGGCCCTGGAGAAGCTCGGCCTGGGTCTCGTGCGCACCCAGGTGGGCGACCGCTACGTGGTGGAGGCCATGCGCGCCGGCGGCTACAACCTGGGCGGGGAGCAATCGGGTCACGTGCTCTTCCTCGACCACAACACGACCGGCGACGGGCTCGTGACCGCGCTCCAGGTGCTGGCCATCATGCAGCGCACGCGTCGCACGCCCTCGCAGCTGGCCGCGGGCTTCGAGCGCTTCCCGCAGGTGCTGCGGAGCGTGCGCGTGGCCGAGAAGCCCCCGATCGAGTCGCTGCCCGACCTGGCCGCCGCCGTGCGGAAGGTGGAGGAGGAGCTGCGGGGGCGTGGGCGCGTGCTGATCCGCTACAGCGGCACGGAGCCCAAGGCCCGCGTCATGGTCGAGGGCGACGACCTTCGGCGCGTGAAGCTCTACGCGGAGGAGCTGGCGTTGTGCCTGCAGCGGGCCGTGGGCAGCGGGTAGGCGCTGTCATGCGCCGGCTCACCGTGGCCCTCGACTCCCTCCCGAGCCTGCGGGAGGCCACCCACTCGGACGTGGACCTCTCGGCGGCCGCCACCCTGGCCGAGCTGGCCGGGGTGGACGCCGTGCGCCTGGGCGTCTCCGAGGACCAGAAGCCGGTGCGGGCCGAGGACGTGCTGGAGGCGCGCCGGGCCGCCCGCGTGCTGGAGCTGCGCATGCCGCCGAGCCAGGGGCTCCTGAAGCTGGCCCTGGAGGCGCGCCCGGATCGCGTGCTGCTGGCCGCCGAAGGGCTGGACGGGCGCTCGCCGGCGGGGCCCCTGGATCTGCGCCGCCGCTCGCTCCCGCTGGGACCGGTGATGCGGGTGCTCGGGGAGGCGGGGATCCCGGTGGCAGCGCTGATCGCTCCGGACCTGGAGGCGGTGAAGGCCGCCCACGCCGAGCAGCTGACCAGCGTCGAGCTCTTCACCGGAAACCTCGTGGACCTTCCCGCGCCGGAGCGGGCCGCCGAGCTCGAGAAGCTCTCCGACGCCGTCCGCATGGCGGCGAAGCTCCGCATGGCGGTGGGCCTCGGCGGGGGCCTCGGCTACCGCAGCCTCCGGGAGGTGCTCGAAGCCGCCCCCGCCGCCGGGCGCGTGGCCGTGGGCCGGTCCGCCATGACCCGGGCGGTGCTCGTCGGCCTCGACCGCGCCCTGCGCGACCTGCGTTCCCTGCTCTCCTAGCGGGGACGTTCCTTGCGTTTTTTCGTTTCGAGGGGGAGGACTGCCCGGCGCTGACGCACGAGCCGCGCCCACGGCGAAAAAACGCAAGGAACGTCCCCGTTTTTCGCTTTTCGGTATCTTCCCGGGGTGATCGTGGGGCTCGGAGTCGAGCTCGTCGACTCGGCGCGCTTCGCGGCGCTCGTGGAGCGCTTTGGCGAGCGCCTGCTCGGCCGGCTCTTCACCGCCGGGGAGCGCGCCTACGCCGGGCGCAAGGCGCGCGGCGGCGCCGAGAGCCTCGCGGTGCGCTTTGCCGCCAAGGCGGCAGCCCGGCGCGCGCTCGGGCTCTCGCGCCTTGCCTGGCAGGAGGCGGAGGTGGTGCGGGAAAGCGGACGGGCGCCGACCCTGCGCTTCCACGGCGCCGCCCACCGGCGCGCCGGGGCGCTCGGCGTGCGCGCGGTCTCCCTCACCCTGACCCACGACCCGCGCTGGTGCGTGGGGCAGGTGGTGCTCGAGGGCGGGGCTCCGGGGAGGGGTGGCGCATGAACGGGGGCGTCTGGGCCCTGGTCGGATCCGCTGCGATGCGCGCACTCGACCGGCACACGATCGAGAAGCTCGGCGTGCCGGGCGAGGTGCTGATGGAGAGCGCCGGGCGCGCGGTGGCGGAGGCGGCCCTGGAGCTCCTCCCGCCGGGCGGAGCCCCGGTGCTCGTGGTCTGCGGGACCGGCAACAACGGCGGCGACGGGCTCGTGGCGGCGCGCCACCTGCACGGGCTCGGGATCCCGGTGCGCGCCGCGCTGGTAGGCGACGAGCGCCAGGTGCGCGGCGACGCGGCCCGCCAGCTGGCGCGGGCCCGCGAGCTGGGCCTGCCCCTCGAGAACGGGCGCTGGCGAGCCCCCGGCGCCGGCGTGATCGTGGATGCGCTCTTCGGGACCGGGCTCGCGCGGGAGGTGGAGGGGGAGGCGAGGAGCGCCATCCGCCGCATCAACGCCGCCCGCGCGGCGCAGCCCGGCGCCCTGCGCGTCCTGGCCGTCGACCTGCCCTCGGGCCTGTGCGCCGACACGGGCCAGCTGCTGGGGGACGCGGTGCAGGCGGACCTCACGCTCTGCTTCGAGCTCCCGAAGCTGGGCCTCGCCCTCGAGCCGGGCCGCTCGCGGGCGGGCCGGGTGCGGGTGGTGCGGATCGGGATCGCGGCGGAGGCCCCCGGCGTCCGCCCGGAGGCGGAGCTCTGGACCCGCTTCGCGGCGGGGGCGCGGCTGCCGGCGCGGCCGGCGGCCGGGCACAAGGGGAGCTTCGGCCACGTGCTCCTGGTGGCGGGCTCGGAGGGAAAGACGGGGGCCGCGGCGCTGGCGGCGTGGGGCGCGGGCCGCGCGGGGGCGGGGCTCGTGACGCTGGCCTGCCCGGCGGGGCTGAACGACATCCTCGAGGTGAAGTGCACGGAGGCCATGACCGCGCCGCTCCCCCAGACGCCGGGCCGCGCGCTGGCCCTGGCGGCCTCTGAGTCCGTGCTGAGCCTGGCGGCGGAGCGCGACGCGGTAGGGCTGGGCCCCGGGATCGGCCGCGAGCCCGAGACGGGCGAGCTGGTGCGCGACCTGGCCCTGCGCCTCGAGGGGCCGCTGGCCCTGGATGCGGATGCCCTCTTCGCCCTGGGCGGGGAGCCCGAGCGGCTGCGGCGGCGCCGCGGGCCCACGCTCCTCACCCCGCACCCCGGCGAGGCGGCGGCGCTCCTGGGCACGCGGGCGGCGGAGCTCGAGCGGGACCGCCTGGGAGCGGCGCGCCGGCTCGCCGAGCGCAGCGGAGCCGTGGTGCTCCTCAAGGGAGCGGCCAGCGTGGCCGCCGCACCCGACGGGCGGGCCGTGCTGAACCCCACCGGCGGGCCGGCCCTGGCCTCCGGCGGCACCGGCGACGTGCTGCTCGGCGTCGCCACGGCCTTCCTGGCCCAGGGACTCGAGCCCCTCACCGCCGCGGCGCTCGCCGCCTTCCTGCACGGCCTGGCCGGCGACCGGCTCTCGGCGGGGCGGGGGCCCGCGGGGCTCCTGGCCGAGGACCTGGCCGCCGAGCTCCCGCGCGCGGCCCGAAGCCTGCGCCGGGCCGCGGCCAGGCCGCCCGGGCCGCGCCTTGCGGTTCGTTTCCCGGAGCCCTGAGCAGACGCGGGCCGCGGGCCGGGCGCTGGGCGCGGCCCTGGGCGGCGGGGGCCTCGCCGTGGCGCTGCGCGGTCCCCTGGGCGCCGGCAAGACCCTCTTCGTGAAGGGCCTGGCCGAGGGCCTCGGGATCGATCCCCGCGCCGTGGCGAGCCCGACCTTCACCATCGCCAGCGAGTACCGCGCGCCGGATGGCCGGCGCCTGGCCCACGTGGATCTCTACCGGGTCGAGAGCGAGGGCGAGCTCGAGGCGGCGGGCTTCCTCGACCTGCTCGAGCCGGGGACGGTGCTGGCGGTGGAATGGGCCGACCGCTTTCCGGCGGCGCTCCCCGCCGACCGGCTGGAGGTCGCCATCGAGCGCGCGCCCGGCGCGGGCGCCCCGGAGCGCCGCGTGCTACACGCGAAGGCCTGCGGCGAGGTCTCGCGCGCGGTCTGCGCGCGCTGGCACCCCGCGAGCTCCGGGACCGCGAGACCGGCATGAGCCTCCTGGTACAGAAGTACGGCGGCACGAGCGTCGCCGACCCCGAGCGGATCCGGAACGTGGCGCGCCGCGTGCTGGCCTCGGTCGAGGCGGGCGACCGCGTGGCCGTCGTGGTCTCCGCCATGGCCGGCGAGACCGATGCGCTGGTGGCGCTGGCTCAAGAGCTCGGCGGCGAGGACCCGGACCCCCGCGAATACGACGTGCTGGTCTCGACCGGCGAGCAGAAGACGATCGCGCTCCTGGCCATGGCGATCCAGCGCCTGGGTCGGCGCGCGCGCTCCTTCACCGGCGCCCAGGTGGGTCTGCGCACCGACAACGCCTACACCCGCGCCCGCATCGCCGGGGTGGACTGCGAGCGCATCACCGAGGTCCTCGACCGGGGGGAGGTGGCGGTGATCGCGGGCTTCCAGGGCAGCGACGAGGCGGGCAACATCACCACCCTCGGGCGCGGCGGCTCCGACACGTCGGCGGTCGCCATCGCGGCGGCCCTGGGGGCCGACGTCTGCGAGATCTACACCGATGTGCCGGGGGTCTTCACCGCGGACCCCAACGTGGTGCCCCGGGCGCGCAAGCTCGAGCGGATCTCCTACGAGGAGATGCTCGAGATGGCGAGCCTGGGCGCGAAGGTGCTGCAGATCCGCTCGGTGCGCTTTGCCATGCTCTACGGGGTGCGGGTGCACGTGCGCTCGTCGTTCCAGGGCGACGAGGGGACCTGGGTCGTGCCGGAGGAGGAGGTCATGGAGCGCCTGGTCGTTTCCGGGGTCACCTACAACCGCAACGAGGCCAAGATCCGGGTGCGCGGCGTGAAGGACCAGCCCGGCGTGGTCGCGCGCCTCTTCTCGCCCATCTCCGAGGCGGGCATCGTGATCGACATGATCATCCAGAACCTGTCCCAGGACGGCACCACCGACGTCACCTTCACGGTGGGTCGCAGCGACCACCGGCGCGCCCTCGATCTCGCGCGGCGCGTCGGCGGCGAGCTCGGCGCGCAGGCCGTGGAGGGCGACGAGCGCATCGCCAAGGTCTCGATCGTGGGGCTCGGAATGAAGGACCACGCGGGCGTCGCGACGCGCATGTTCCAGGTGCTGGCCGACGAGGGCATCAACATCCAGCTGATCTCCACCAGCGAGATCAAGGTCTCGGTGGTGATCGAGGAGAAGTACCTGGAGCTCGCGGTGCGGGCGCTCCACGCCGCCTTCCTGGAGGCCGGCGCCGCGGAGCCCGCGGCCGAGGGCTGACGCGGAGGGAGGTGCAAGCCCGAAGGGCGCGCAGCGAGCCGGAGGCGAGCGGAGTCCCCGAGATGGCCCGAAGGGCGCGCAGCGAGCCGGAGGCGAGCGGAGTCCCCGAGATGGCCCGAAGGGCGCGCAGCGAGCCGGAG
>Ga0187892_10001132_pt1 | contig 63528 bp, 44 predicted proteins | sample MA1701073metaG_FD_139345 | JGI IMG/M metagenome (GOLD analysis project Ga0187892, IMG submission 139345) | Bio-ooze microbial communities from a basaltic lava cave in the Kipuka Kanohina Cave System on the Island of Hawaii, USA - MA170107-3 metaG ... | reverse complement strand
GGCGGCGAGGGGCCGTGGAGCTTCGCCGCTCAGCTTCTCCCCCCTCGCTCCCCCCGAGGGGACGACCTCGACGATACTCTCCGCTCGGGTACCCGCCCGGCGGATCGCTACGAGGGGGGTTCCCGCGGCGGGTGGGTGTGCCTCGTCGGCGCTCCTCGCATACGGTTTCGGCCCAATCCCGGCAGCTATGCTGCCGGGAGGGCCGCCCCTCGGCGCTCGCAACGCGGTTGGTGGCTCATTTTGTTAGAGGCTCTTACCGGCAGAACACCTCTTTCGCCCTCTGCGCGCGCCCAGACCCGAAGAGCCTCTGGAGAAGCGCCACGCAGTCGCTCAGGTCGATCCTGCCGTCATCGTTGACGTCGGCAGCCTCCGGGCAATCGGCCGGGTTTCGTCGCGTGAACAAGTGCATCAGGATCGAGACGACATCGCTCAAGTCGACTCGCTGGTCGAGGTTCGCGTCTCCGGCGACGGTGGGCTTCAGGATGAAGCGGTAGAGGAGGTTCTCGATCTCGCTGGCGACGTAGACGGCCCCTCCCGATCCGACGGCGACCCCCGTGAACGCCCAGGGGGGAGGGGTCACGGGTACGCCCGGCGCGCCGATGAGGAGGCCTTCGACCACCGGCGTCACCTCTCCGGTCTCTATGTTGACCTGCGAGAGCCGCCCCGCCCCGGACTCCACCGCAAGGAGCCTTCCGGGCCGATACGGGGCGAGTCCATCGGGCAACGCCAGGCCGAACGCGACCGGCGCCGGCTGGATCGGAACCCCCCCCTCGCGCGAGTTGCCAGACAATGCCGCTCCCCCAGTCTGCGAACCAGAGGGACTCATCCGTCGCAGCGAGGCCTGCCGGAAGGAAGATGCTCTGGTTGTCGGCTGCCGCCAGGACGCTTAACTCTCCCGAAGGACGGCGCAGCGTCACGCGAGGGACGCCCGTGCCGACATCGGCGACCACGAGGCTGTCCCGGAAGCGGATGGCGTTGATCGGGACCGGAAACTCGGGAAACACTTCGACGACGGACTGAGCCGTCGGATCGAACAGGTAGACTGCGTTCCCGAACCAGCTCGTGATGAGCAAGTGGTCCCCGTCGGGTGATACGGTCAGCGACGTCAGAGGGATGGCCGACTCGCTCCTCGACGCGCCCGTCAATCCGTCGAACTGGCGGAGCTTGAAAGCATCCGCCACGAATACGGAATCTCGGGCGATGGGTGAGGGGCCGATCGATGGCCCTTTCAACGGGAGCACAGCGACGCCGCCCGGGATGATCATGCCGCCGGTCCGGACCATCCGGACCCGTCCGCCGTGGAGGACCTGCGCGATGAAGCCGTCCCAGGTGCTGGAGACGAAGAGGCGGTCCCGAGAATCGAACGCCAGGTTATCGATGCCCGGCTGCAGCGTCGCGAGGATTTTCGCGCCGCCGGTTGCCGGGTCGAGGAGGATCACTCCGCCGGTAGCGGCATCGAGGACGTGCAGGCGACCGGCCGAGTCGAATTTGAGCGCGATCGGGTTCGCGAGCCCGGCCGCGAGGACCTCCAGGGCCGCCGGTTCCGCGTCGACGTCCAGCCGGACCACCCGCCCCAGGAGCGGCTGAGGGGCGTACAGGAGCCCATCCGGTCCAAAGTCCATGCCGTTGAATCCCTCGGCGGGGTCTCCCGGCGGGACCACGACCCGCGTGGGGCTCGAAAGCTCCGGATCGAGCTCGTAGAGACCGCTCGAGAAGAAGAATGAGCCCACGAAGAGGCGCCCGCTCGACGAGAACGCGATCGGGTTGACTCCCGACGCGATGACCTGGGCCCCTTTCCGACCCCCCTGCGGCGCGATGCGCACCACCTCTCCGGTGAAGAACGAAGTGAAGTAGATGTCGCCGTCTGGGCCGATGGCGATCCCGTCGGGGCCCTCGACGCCGCGGTCGGGGCCGAGGCGGTCGATCGTCAGTCCGCTCGCCGAATCGAGGGCGATGACCTCGCGCCCGGCGATGGATGCAACATAGAGTACGTCGCGAGAGTCGAAGGCGAGTCCGTTCGTTCCGTGGAAATCGGCCCCGCGTGCCAAGACGTGGCCCACGGAAGGTCCGGGGGCGGCTTCCAACGACGGGAGAGGGACCGCACCGGCCAGGGCGAGGAGGCCGATCCCGAGTCGCCCCACGTGGATTGGAACTCTGGGAAAGGGGCGGGTCGACGGGCTGGACTTGCAGAGTTCGCTGTGCGTTTCCATGACAAGATCTCCTTCAGCCTTGGAATGTAGGCCAGCGGAGGGACCGAGGTGTTGGAGCGTCGCTCCGCCCCGTGTACCATCCCATCCCGGCAATCCCTCCGATCGATGAAGCAACGTTTTCCTTCGGGGAGCCTCAACGAATTTCAGGTATTTTGAATGCCGTCGAAACCGACTTCACACGACGTGACGGCTTGGCTTGAACGCGCCCGCGAGGGAGATCCCGGCGCGAGAGGGGCGCTTTTCGACGCCGTCTACAATGAGCTCCACGACCTCGCCGCTCGCCAGATGTCGCGCGAGAGGAAGGGACACACGCTCCAGGCGACCGCCCTCGTGAACGAGCTCTGTCTGCGGTTCTTCGACCACGGGAGCCTCCCCGGCCGGAACCGGGCGGAGTTCCTCGCCGTGGCGGCGACGGCGATGCGCAGGATCCTGATCAACCACGCAAAGGCTCGAGCGCGGCGGAAGCGCGGGCGGGGGATCGCCCCGGTGTCGCTGGAGGAGGCTGCCACCCCGCCGGCGGCGAACCTGATTTCGAGCTGATGGCGCTCGACGAGGCCCTGCGGCGGCTCGGCGACCTCGATGGGCGCAAGAGTCGTGTCGTCGAGCTGAGGTACTTCGGCGGCCTTACCGTGGATGAAACTGCGGAAGTCGTGGGCGTTTCGCCCGCGACCGTGGAACGCGAGTGGAAACTGGCGAGGATGTGGCTCCTGAGGGAGCTGGAGAAGGACGGTCGATGAACGATCGAGACCGCGCCCGGCGTGCCCTCGAGATCGCGGGGAGTCTTCTCGATCTGAGCCCCCGGACCCGCGCGGTACGGATCGAGGAGGTGTGTGGCGGCGACACGTCGCTGCGAGCGGAAGTCGAATCGATCCTGGCTGCGGAGGCCCATGTGAAGGGATTCCTCGGCTCCTCTCCCGTCGCCCGCGCTCTCTCCGAGTCGAGCGAGGCGTTGGATGAATCCGGCCTGGGCCCGGAGCCTCTTGCGCCCGGACAAAAGCTGGGCGAATTCATCGTCGAGGAGCGCATCGGCTTCGGAGGCATGGGGGTCATCTACCGTGCCCGCCAGCCGGCTCTCGACCGTTCCGTCGCGCTGAAAGTCCTCTCTCCATGCCTGGCAGCCGTCCCCAGCGCCCGAGTCCGCTTCCGCCGGGAAGCCCGCGCCGCGGCTCGGCTTCGCCACGACCGCATCGTCTCGGTACACACCGTAGGAGAGGATGGCGAGGTCTGCTATTACGCGATGGACCTCATCCAGGGATGCAGCCTCGACCGCATGCTCGAGGAGCGCGGCGTTCCCGACTTCAACGCCACGGCCCGCTGGACGGCGGACACCGCGGAGGCCCTCGACCACGCCCATTCCCTCGGCGTGGTCCACCGCGATGTCAAGCCTTCCAACCTCATCCTCGGCGACGACGGCTTCATCCGCATCACCGACTTCGGCCTCACGCGGCTCCGCGAGGAGCCCAGCGTGACCCTTTCGGGGCAGGTCCTCGGGACTCCTCTCTACATGAGCCCCGAACAGCTCACCGCAGGCGCCGCGGTGGACGGCCGGAGCGACGTCTACTCCCTCGGCGCCACCCTCTATCAGCTCCTGACATCCCGGCCGCCGTTTTGCGGAGAGAGCGCCCAGAGGGTCATGGCGAAGATCCTCCAGGAAGACCCTGTCCCTCCTCGAAGGATCGACCGGAAGATCCCACCCGACCTCGAAACGATCTGCCTCAAGGCTCTTGCGAAGAGCCCGCACGAGCGGTTCGCGACGGCGGGCGAGTTCGCCCTCGATTTGAGACGGTTCCTCGATGGCGTCCCCATCCGGGCGCGCCGCGCGGGCACGCTGGGAAGGTGCGTGAAGCTCATGCGCCGCCGTAAGGCCGCGACCTCGCTGATTGCGGCGGCTCTGGTGCTCGCATCGGCCCCCGGGCTCCTCCTCTGGCACCGAAAGCCGGAACCTCCGGCGCCGAATCTCGCCGGCGCGCACCCGCTCACCTTCGATGCCGGTCTCACGTTCGAGTGCGCGATCTCCCCCGATGGGCGCCGCATTATCTATGCGTCGGACCGATCCGGAAGGGGTGACCTCGACCTGTACGTTCACGACCTCGGAAACGACGGAGAGTTCCAGCCGCCCATTCGGATCACCGACGATCCTCACAACGACTGTGAACCCTCGCTGTCGTCCGACGGCTCGCTCGTGGCGTTCCGCTCGGACCGCGACGGCGGAGGCATCTACGTCGTCCCAGCCGATGGGAGCGCTCCCGCGCGGCGGATGGCTCCGCCGGGTCGGGAGCCTCGTATTTCGCCGGACGGCCTGCGCATCGTCTACTGGACGGGGGACCTATTCCGAGGCGGGCGGACCTACGTCGTCGGTCTGTACGGGGGCGAACCGGTGACGATTTTCCCTGGAGCGGACTGGACTCGCTCCGCGGTCTGGTCTCCCGACGGAGCACGGCTGCTCGTTTTCGCGCAAGCCGGTCCTGAGACGGAATCCGACTGGTGGGTCGTGCCGCTCGACGGCGGCCCTCCGCGCCCGACGGGGGTGGCGAGAGCATTCCCGGAGCTCCAGGAGAGATCGGAAAACCACACCCGATTCAGCCGCTGGCTCGACGATGGGCACGTGTGGTACTGGTCCCTGAACCTTTACGAGGCTCGGACCGAGCTGTGGGCCGTTCCAATCGCTCCCGGGACCGGGGAGATTGTAGGAGATGCGATCCGCACTCCCGACGCGCCGGGGTGGTTCGTCCATCCTTCGATCGCCGACGATCGTCGCATCGCGTTCGTCCGGGCCGAGCCGACCCTCGACCTCTGGTCCGTGGCGCTGGATTCGAACCGGGGAGTGCTTCGAGGTGGGAGCGGGCTCCAGCGCCTCACCGAGCATCCGGCGATCGAGCATCGCCTGTCGCTTTCCGCGGATGGGCTCCGGGTCGCCTTCGGTCGAGTGGGCTACAACGGCGAGGAGGTTTGGATGAAGGACCTGGCGAGCGGCGCGGAGAGGCGGATCGATGTGGATTGCTCGTGGCCTGCGGTGAGCGGGGACGGGAGCCAGATCGCCTATCTGAAGCGCGAGGGCTCCCTCTGCGTGCACGATCTCGAGTCGGCCCGCTCCCGCGAGATTGGGAGGAACCGAGTTCCGCGATCCTGGAGCCCGGACCGGCGAGGGCTCTTCGTGACGTCTCCCGACGGTATCGGCTTTCTCTCGCTCGAGAAGGGGAGCGAGGGTGAGGAGACCGAAGTTCTCCGGCGAGGTTCGCGGGGCATCTTCGATCCGCGTCCTTCCCCGAAGGGAGGCTGGATCCTCTTCAGTGTGGAGGTGAGCCCCGAGTCGTCGCGGATCTTCGTCGCTCCGTACCGCGCCGGCGAAGCCACACCGGAAAGCCGCTGGGTCGCGCTGACCGACGGAAGCTCCTGGGACGACCGTCCCGCCTGGTCACCCGATGGAAGGCTCGTCTATTTTGCCTCGAACCGCGACGGCTTCTTCTGCATCTGGGCTCGAAACTTCGATCCCGAGTCGGGGTGCGCAACCGGTGACGGACCCTTCGAAGTGCTTCCGCTCCACGAAGCGCGCTTTGAGTTCGAGAGCTATGGAGGCTGTTGGGCCTACGGTGTCGGGAAGGACAATCTCGTTCTGACGCCGCTCTGGGCCAAGGCCAACGTGTGGCTCACGCGGATCAAGGCCGGCGATCGGGGCTGAACAGGTCTTTGACGCTACTCAAGGGGCTTTCGCGCCTTCACCACGGCGACCCCACGAGCTCCCGCACTTCCCCGAGGCCCCTTCCTTCTCCGGACGGTAGGCGGCCTCCATCTCCTGCCCCTCGATGGCGATGTCGCAGCCGGGGAGGAAAAGGAGGGGCGAGACGCAGAAAACGGCGGCGGCGCAGAATGGAGTGGAATCGCGTTTCATGAGCGGATTACCTTTCCACTCCATCCAGCGGAAGAGACAGGCAGACCGAACGGGCTCCCGGAGGTTCGATCGCAAGCCGGTCCGTTCCCTCGCCTTGACCCCCCCCGGCCGATCCATTCCAATGGCCCCACAGTGAACACCGACACCGCCCAGCTCCTCGAGCGCTGGCACGCGGGCGACCGCACCGCCCTCGACATTCTTCTCGAGCGCGACCTGCCCTGGATCCGGGAGCAAGTCCGCCGCCGTCTTGGGCCTCTACTCCGGGCCCGAGCCGAGACCGACGATTTCCTCGACGAAGCGGTCGCCGACGTGCTTCGGTACGCGCCCCGCTTCCTCATCTGCGATCGCGGTCAGTTCCGCGCGCTCCTTGCCCGCATCGTCGAGAACACGCTGCGCGACGAGAGCGACCGCTGGCGTGCTTGCCGGCGGGCCCTCCACCGCGAGCGGCCGCTCCCGGAGGATTCGGCGCTCGGCCTCCACGCCGCCGCCGGCGCACCCCCGCGGCCGAGCGAAGTGGTCCAGGCGCGGGAATGGGAGGGCTGGGTTCGGCTCGGGATCGAGCTTCTGGAGTCCGACGACCGCCAGGTCATCCTGATGCGGAATTGGGACGATCTCTCCTTTGCGGAGATCGCAGCGCGGCTCGGAGTCTCCGAGGACGCCGCGCGCATGAAGTTTCACCGCGCCGTGGCGCGCCTGGCGGCGCAGGTGACCGACCTGCGCGCCGGGCGCGTGAGGGACGGACACGACGAACCGGGCGAAGGGGAGGATCGTGTCTGAAGACGGCCGCGAAGACCTCGTGGCGGATTTCCTCCTCCGCCGCGAGCATGAGAGCGGACTCGACATCGAGGCGTTCCTCTCCACCGTGGACGCGGCGCGGCGCGAGGGATGCCGCGCGGACATCGAAGCCGCGCTGAAGGTGGAAGAGGTCCTCGGAGGCCTGCGGAGCGGCCTCGGGATCGGCGGCGGCGCGCCGGCCCGACCGGAGGGGCCTCCGAGCATCCCGGGCTTCCGCATCGACTCGCTCGTCGGGGAAGGCGGCCTCGGTGCGGTTTACGCCGCGTGGGACGAGACCCTGCAGAGGCGGGTCGCGCTCAAAGTGCTCAAGCGCGGAACGGAGGAGTCGGTGCGCGCGCGCATCCTTCACGAAGCCCGCAAGGCAGCGCAACTCCAGGATCCGGCGATCGTCACGATCCACTCGGTGGCGGAAGGCGACGGCGCGCCGGCGATCGTCATGGAGCACGTGGAAGGCTCCACGATCGACCGGGTGGCCCCGGGGCTCCCGCCCCGCCAGCTCGCCCGGCTCCTCGGCGAAGCGGCCCGCGCGCTGGCGGTCGCGCACTCCCGCGGGATCGTCCACAGGGACCTCAAGCCCGCCAATCTGCTCGTCACGCCCGACCTGCGGCCGAAGATCCTCGATTTCGGTCTGGCGATCTCGCCGCTCGAAGGGGAAGGGCGCGGCGGAGTGTTCGAAGGGACGCCCCTCTTCGCCTCCCCCGAGCAGGCGCGCGGCGAGAAGGTCGGCACCGCATCCGACGTTTTCTCTTTCGGCAGCATGATGTTCGCGCTCCTGGCGGGCCAGCCGCCCTTCGGCGCCTCCTCGCAGGGAGAGGTGCTCGAGCGAATCGCCGCCGCCGAGCCGCCTTTCGTCCGCGACCTCGCTCCGCGCGTTCCCGAGGACCTCCAGGCCATCTGCCTCGCCTGCCTGGCGGGCGATCCGGCCCGCCGGCCGACCGCGGCGGATGTGGCCGCCGACCTCGGCCGGTTCATCGCAGGGGAGCCGCCGAGGCTCCGGCCCGCCCTGTACGGCGACACCCTCCGCCGCCGCATCGCCGAGCATCAGGAGGACGTCCGCCGCTGGGAAGGGCAGGGGATGATCTCGGGCGGCGAAGGAGACCGCCTCCATCGCGTCTACCGCCGCATCCTCGCCGACGAGGACCACTGGATCCTCGATGCGCGCCGGCTCTCCGTCCCGCAGACAGTCCTCTACACGGGCGCCTGGATGGTCGTCGTGTCGGCCTTTCTCCTCGTGTGGCTCGGGAGGCAGGACCTCTCGCCGCTGGCACGCTGGCTGATCCCAGCCGCCGCGACGCTTCTCTTGGCGCTCCTGGGCGTGCGGGCGCAACTCCGGCGCGAGCCGCTGGCCTCGGGGGCCTTTCTCGCCGGAGCCGTGCTTTCCGTCGTGCCGGCCGGTCTCTCGCTTCTTGCCGAGCTGGGTTTCCTCGCGAATCGGCCCGAGGGGATCGAGCAGATCCTCGGGCCGCCGTTCTCGAACTTCCAGGCGCTTGCCGCCTGCCTCTTCGGCCTGGGACTCTCGATGGCGGCCTGGTGGAGAGTGCGCCTCACGGGCTTCGCCTGGACGTCCGCGCTGCTCGTCGTTCTCTCCTATGTCGCCTGGCTCCTCATCTGGAACTGGCTCGCGCGGGATCCCGAAATCAAGGCGCTGTGGCTCTTACCCCTCGTGGCCACCGAGGCCGCGGCGCTCGCCTGCGAAAAGGGCCGGCGCTTCCGCTGGGCGCTGCCGTTTCACCTGACGGCCCTCGCCGCGCTCGTCGCCTCGCTCGACGCGATGGCTGCAGCGGGCCCCACCATCAAGATGATCGGGATCGATTTGGGCGAGAAGAGGACAGAGAATCTCTCCTTCGCGCTGAACGGCGTTCTGTTCATCGCGCTCATGCTCCTCACGGAGCGCGCGAAGAGCCTGGACCTACGTTTCGGAAGCCGAGTCCTCGAGATCCTGGCCCTCGTGCACCTCCTCGCGCCGCTCTACGCGAGCGCGCAGGAGAGCCGCGATGGGCTCGACGCCGCGATTTACCTCGCCTCGGTCCTCGCCGTGCTCCTCGTGGCCCCGTGGCGCGGTCGCCAGAGGTTCCTCCTCGGAGGGCTGGCCGGCATCGCGCTCGGGGGCCACCTCCTCCTCGACATCGAGCTGGTGCCGCGCACGCCGTTCATCCTGGGGCTCGGGCTCGCCGGACTCCTGGCCTCGATCGCGGCGTTCCTCCACCTCGCGCGCAGGGGACGAGCGGGCGCGGAGTAGGCGAAGGGGGGAAATGGCGGCTCAGCGGTCCGCGCTCGCCCCCACGGCCGTCGCCGGATGGAGCGTGAACACGGCTCCAAGGTCCGACGCAAGCAGGCCGCCCCCCGCGAGGATGACCGTGGGGCCTCCCGAGCGGCCTGCGGGATGAAAGACGGCCCCGGAGGCGGAGAAGGTGCCGCTCGGGTAGCATCCGCGCCGGAGGACGAAGCCATCGCCGCGGCGCAGGAGCGCCCACCACGGCTCGATCCGCCACGGCTCCGGCCCTCCGGCGAGGACCAGGAGGTCATCCTTGCCGTCGCCGTCGATATCCCCCGCCTCGAGAGCGCTCGCAGTCGACGCGAAGGCGGGCAAGGCGAGGCTCGACGGCTCGAAACGGTCGTTGCCAACTCGTCGAAGCAGCCGCACGGGGGTTCTCTCCCCTTTCCTTTCGGTCCCTTTCCCCTCAACCAAGGCTCGAAGTTGACGAAGAAGAGGTCCAGATCCCCGTCGCCGTCGAGGTCCTCCAGGGCGCAGCCGGAGCCCATGTCCTCGGGAAGCACGCGGAGTCGAGAGGCCGCTCGATGGTGGAAGTCGACGCCCGATGCGGCGGTCGCGTCCTTGAAGACGATGCGGGGAGCGGAGGCGGGGACGTTCCGGGCCAGCACGTCCGTCAGCCCGTCCACGCTCGCCCCCGGAATCACGGGGGCCGGCGAATCCTTCTCGAGCACGAGAAGAAGCGCTCCGCATCCGCCGGTGACGAGGAGCGAGAAGAAAACGTAGAGGGCCACCTTGCGGTGACGGCGGCTCAAGCGCAGGCCCGTCATCACCCGTCCCGGCCTTCCGGCTTGCTCGAAGCCACCTTGATCCTCGCCTCGGCGAAGCTGATGTCCGTGATCGGAGCCGTGATGCCGGCCCCCGGCGCCAGGAAGTTGATGAGAGTCTGGTCCACCTTGCGGTAACGGAGCTTGGCCTTCACGACCAGCTCCGAGTGCGGCTCCTTCGGGATCTGGAAGGCATAGTCGCGCACCGGCGGCGGCGGAGCCGGCCGGGAGACGGCCGACGGGCAAGCGAACTCGTACTCCGCCGTGTCGGAGATCCCAGGAAAGAGCGAGCGGCGGAACCGGGCGCCCACCATGTCCCAGAGGTTGTGGCGGTCGATCAGGTTGCCCGTCTGGTCGATACCCTCCGCCTTGAACATGAAGGACCCTTCCTGGATGAAGCCCGTCTCGTCGACCTTGCCGCTTTCGAAGACTGAGGAAGTTCGAGGCGAGGCGCGCGAGGGGATTCGCCGACTCCTCGAAGAGGTAGCGCTGCGGCGCCGTGAGGACGTAGTTGGCGTTCCCCTTCACGTCGGTCTTGGTGATGCTGTGGCACGAGATGCAGGAGACGCCCTCGTCGGCCCCGGGGCTCGAGAGGTCGTGGTCGTAGATGTTCTTCGCCCCGCTGAACAGAGCGATCGGGTCGTGGCAGCCGGCGCAGTAGCGGGTCGACTCGGCGCCGTTGTTCGTCGCCATCGTCTTCTGGATGATCTGGAAGAACTTGCTCCGGGAGGCGTAGCGGTGAGCACTCGGTTCCCATTCGGCGACGATCTGCTCGTGACAGCCGGAGTCCCCGCAGTACTGCGAGCCGGCGAGGGCCCTCGGGCTGAGGGCGCCGCCCGTGGATGTCGCGGCGAGGCTCGGCGAGAAGGGGTTCGCCCCATTCTTGTAGCCGTAGTCGGGCGGGAAATCGCCCGTGGCCGAGAGCCCGCTGTAGAAGCAGACCGGCAGGAGGCAGAAGACCCAAAGGACCGCGGTGACGCCGGCGGTGATGAGCCCCGTCCTCAGCGCCGCGCCGCGGATCAGTGGCCCTTGGTCGAGGCCCGCGCGGGCCGCGGCGGTCCGGGCCAAGGCCGTTCGGGCCCCCCGGCTGCGGAAGAGCGCGGCCTCCACCACGTGAAGGGGCACGAGGACGGAGGCCGCAAACCCGATCGACGTGTGGACGAAGTCCCAGGAAGGACCGGTCCGCTTTCTGAAGAGGGCTTGAAACGTCAGGACGACGCCCGAAATCAAGGTCACGACCATGAGGGCTCCGCTCGCGTAGCCCGTCACGGAGATATACCAGAGGGGATGGCGCCAGACCTGGATCAGGTGCTTCGTCAGGTACCAGGCGACGGGTACGAGGAAGACGAGCCCGAAGACGGTGTGGGCCAGCACCGAGTACTGGACGGAGGCGGAGCCCGGCGCGAAATAGATGAAGAGGCCCGTGGTGATGAGGAAGAGGGTCAAGGCCAGCGTGACCCGGACCAGGGGACTTCTCCAGGCCTGCGCGGCATCGGGAAGCGAGGGGGCTGCGTCCGAGGGGGGCGGTTCGAGCTCGAGTTGCTTCATCGCGGATTCCAACCAAGTTCCTTCGCCATCGAGACCGCTGCGAGGAAATCGCGCCGACTTCCCCTTGTGCATGGCTAGCTTGAGAGTCGTCCCAAACAAAAAAATTCTCGGGGCTCGCGACTCCTCCCGCCGTGACCTTGGTCACGCCGCGTTGGAACGACTGCGATAAGAAGAAAGGTGCACCACGGAGACACGGAGGCACGGAGGCGGGACGAGCGAGCGATTTGCAAATCGGCTCCTCTTCACAGTGCACCCGGCCGGCTGCCGTCCACCGGGAATGCCGGCCGTTCGGAGGCGCTGCCGAGCGGCTCTCCGGGTGTCCGTGCCTCTGTGGTGAGAATCAGCGCTGCAGAATTAATACCCCAACAGCTTTCTGCGCCGTTCGGGCTCGATGAGCCACGTGAAACCGCTCGGCGACCGCCGCCCCACCCCCTCCTCCGTCCAATAGAGGCCCGTCTCATCGCCGACGCGCCCGAGGATGCCCTCCTGCGGCTCCGCGAAGCTCCGCTGCAGGATCTCGAGGTCCCACAGTAGCACCCTCGAATCGGTCGCCGCCGTCGCTATCTCGCGCTTGCCGGGCCGGAACGCCACCGAGTTGGCTCTCCGCATGTGCCCCTCGAGCTTCGCCAGTTCCTCCCCGGTTGCAGCCGACCAGATGCGGACGATCTTGTCCTCGGATGCGGTGGCGATCCAGGAGCCATCCAAGGAGAAGGCGACCGTCCAGATTCTCGTGGGGCCCGCGGGGAGGCGCAACCGGATGCTGCCCGAGCCGAGCTCCCACACGATGGCGTGCGCGGCGTCCGTGGCTGCGGCGAGCAGCGTCCCGTCGAAGCTCAAGGCGAGCGATGCGATTCCGCCGCCCTCGGCCGGCAGCTCGCGTCGCTTCTGGCCGCTCTTTGAGTCCCAGGCGCGGACGATTCCCTCGTCGCCGCCCGTGAAGAGCGTCGTTCCGTCGGCGTGGATGACGACGGCATGGACCGCGTTCCGATCCGCCTTGGTCCACCAGGCGAGCTGCCCTCGGCTTATGTCCCAGACCGCAAGTCCTCCGTCGCCGCCTCCCGCGGCGAGCCGGCTCCCGTCGGGGCTCAAAGCGACGCTCCACACGCGGGAAAGGGAACTGGGCGCCCGAAGAAGCTCGCGGCGGGACTCGATGTCCCACAAGCGGGCCGTATGGTCTCTCGATCCGGAGGCGAGTTTCTTTCCATCGGAGCTGAAGGTGATGCTGATGACTTCCTGGGAGTGTCCCTCCAGCAAGGCGACCGGCTTTCTCGCTTCGACGTCCCAGACTTCGATCGCCCCATCGAGGCACGCCATGGCCAACCGAGATCCATCGGGGCTGAAGCCGATCGAATGGACTCCCGCCTTGCGCCCATCCAGAACGGCGGCGGGGCCTTGCCCGCGGATGGACCAGACGTGGAGTCTGCCGTCCCAGCCTCCCGAGGCGAGGCGCGAGCCGTCCCGGCTGAAGGCGAGCGCTCCCACCGAGGCCTCATGCGCTTCCAGGCGGCCGATTTCGCTCCGGATACGCAGGTCCCAGAAGCGGATGCTGCCGTCGCTGCAGCATGCCGCCAGGGTCCGCCCGTCCGGGCTGTAGGCGATCGCGCGGCTCAGCTCGATGCCGGCAGCAAGCGAGTCCTTCTCGCTCCCCGTGTCTGGATCGATGAACCGAATGGTCCCGCCGACGGAGGCGGCCGCGAGGCAGCCTCCCTGAGGGTGGAATGCGACGGCGAAGACGCGGTTGGCGTGCATGGGGAAGCGCAGGACCGACGGCGCCGAGCCGGGCTTCCAGATGGCGACCGTGGCGTTCGAAGAACCCGAGCCGACCCGCGTGCCATCGGGGCTGAAGGCGACGGAGCGGACGAGGGACTCGTGTCCTTCGTGCCGGGCCATCTCCTTGCCGGCCGGCACGTCCCAGAGACGGACGGTTTTGTCCCGAGAGCCGGAGGCGAGGCGAAGTCCGTCCGGGCTGAAGGAGAGGCCTTCGACTTCGGAGGTGTGCCCTTCGAGGACGCCGGCAAGCTTCCAGTCGGCCGTCCTCCAGAGCCGGATCTTGCCATCGACGCCCCCTGATGCGAGGAGTTCTCCCTGCGGCTGGAACGCGATGGAGATGGGTCGGCCCTCGCTTGCCGGAAGCGACGCCGCGAGTGCCCCGTCGTCCGCCGCGAGGATCCGCACGCCGCCCGATTCGGTCGACGACGCCACCCATCTGTCGTCGGGGCTGATGGCGACGCCCCGGACCGGGCCCGAGTTCGCTTCGAGCCGCGCTAAGGCCTCCCCCGTACTCGCATCGCGCAGCTCGATCCCGCCGGCCGGCATCGCGAAGGCGAGGAAGGCGCCGTGGGGGTGCAAAGCCACCGGCCGCCGAACGGCGGATTCCGCGACGATTCGCGCGGCTTCGTCTCGAAGCACGACCGTTTCGCGCCCTGCCGGGAATTCGAAGACGCGAACGGTCCCATCTTGGCTTTTACAAACGAGCCGATCGCCGCCGGCGTCGAACTCGAGCGCCTCCACGACCGGCGGCGGGTTCCCGGCGCCCCAGAGGAGTCCGCCGATGGACCCCGCGCGCGCGCGGTACAGCTCGCCGCGGGCCGCCGGAGTGTCTTTCTGCTCGATGGACGCCGCTGCGAAGAGGGCCGCCCGCTGATGCTCGGTCCGCTCGCGCGCCGTCGCGGCCTTTTCGAGGAACAACCGCGAGAGGCTCTCGGCTGCTTGCCTCTGCGCCGCGACGGCCTTGTCGCGCTCGACGCCGATCGAGCGGCTCTTGTTGCGCTCCGAGACGGCGATGAAGAGCGGCCCGCCGGCGACCAGGGTCAGCGCGAGGACGACCGCAGCCGCCCCGGCGGGCTTGCGGCGGACGAGCCGCGCGGCGCGGCTGATCGGCCCAAGGGGCCTCGCCTTCACGGGTCGATGCTCGATGTACCGCTTCAGATCGGCGGCCAGCTCGACGGCGCTCTGGTAGCGCCGGCCCGGTTCCTTGTCCATCGCCTGCATCACGATCGTCTCGAGGTCTCGAGGGACGCGCGGGTCGACCTTCCCGAGCGGCGGAGGGTCGCTCGTGAGGATCCGCTGGATCAATTCTTGACCGCTGGCCGCCGGAAACGGCGGCCGGAGGGCGATGGCCTCGTAGAGAGTGACGCCGAGCGAGTAGATATCGGATCGCGAGTCGGCCCGCGGCGGGTCCGTTCGGAGCTGCTCCGGCGGCATGTACGCCGGTGTGCCGAGGAGGTCGCCGGTCAAAGAGAGGCTTTCGGCGCCGATGTCCTTGGCGAGACCGAAGTCGGCGACCCATGGCGTCCCTCCTGCGTCCAGGAGGATGTTCGAGGGCTTGACGTCGCGGTGGATGATCCCCTGCTCGTGCGCGTAGGCCAGCGCTTCGGCCACCGCGAGGCCGATCCGCGCCGTCGCGGCGAAATCGCTCGGCCCTGCCCCGCCGTGTACTGCGCCGCCCTTTTCCGTTGCGCCCGAACCGGACCCGCGTCTTTCTTCGATCCACTGCGCCAGAGACGGCCCCTCGATGCAGTCCATGACGAAGAAGTGGAGCCCGCGGTCCTCTCCGACCTCGTGCACGGCGACGATGTTGGGGTGGCGCAGCTTAGCGGCCGCGAGGGCCTCGCGGCGGAACCGTTCGAGCCGCTGAGGAGAGAGAGTCAGATGGAGGGGAAGGATCTTGAGCGCCACGCGCCGGTTCAGGGAAACGTCCTCGCCCAGGAAGACGACCCCCATGCCCCCCCGGCCGATTTCCCGCAGGAGGCGGAAGCGGCCGACGAGCCTCCCTTCTTCGAGCGAAACAGGGCCGACGGGGTCGCCCTCTCGACCATCCTGCGAGACACCTGGAGAGCGATAAGCCCGCCGGAGCTTCTCGAACAGATTTCGGTCCGCCTCCGTCCGCGCTAGACTCTCGCGGCAGCTCTCGCAGTAAGATACGTGCTCGTCGCACGCCCGCTTCTCCTCAAGTGTCAGCCCACCGGCGAGCAACTTCTCCCGTTCGGCAGAGGAGAGGCACGCGCGCATGATCGCTCACGCCTCCACGCCAAGGTCCACGAGCCTCTTGCGCACATGCCCGAGAACCTTCGATTTTGCCTTGTAGACCTGATTGGGGTTGAGACCGAGCCGCTCGCAGACTTCTTGCACCGCCAGCCCCTCGAAGAGGAGGAGGCGAAAGGCCTGAAACGACGGCTCGCTCACTTCGCAGCGGACGCGCTCGACGCAGTACCGGATATGCTCCAGCTCCCAAACCTGCTCCCAGTGTTCGGCCGGCGAGGGCGAACGGGCGGCGGCGGTTTCCAGCACGTCGTTCCCGGCCAGGCCCGGGCGCCGCCTGCGGAGGAGATCGGCGACCTTCGAATCGGCGATCCGGCGCAGCCAGCTCTTGAAGGTCCCCTTCCGTCGGTCGTATTCGAACCCGCCGATCTTGCGGGCGACGATCGCCAGGCACTGATCGCGCACTTCCACGGCATCCACGCGGGAGAGCCGGCGCGCGCGGGCATATCGATAGAGGAGGGGCGCGTAGATGTCGAAGAACTCCTGCCAGGCGCGAGAGTCCTGGGGGTTCTTGACCCGCAAGAGGAGGCTCACCCGGGTGGTTTCCATGCCTCGACCTCGAAGCGCCGGCGTCCGGTCCAAGACCGCCAGCGCGGCCACAGTTATATCCCAGGGCGTTAAGGATCGCGGGTGGAATTTCGAAGGGATGGCCGCAGGGAGGCATCGTGCGACCACGAGGCGCCCCTCCGGCCGCGGGCATCAGCTTTTCTGCTTCCGGAATTGAACGCTCGTGATTCCTTCGAAGTCGGCGTCTTGAGTCCAGAGGGTCGCCGAATGGGCTCTCGCGGTAGCCAAGATTATGCTGTCGGCCATCGGTATTCGTAATTCCAAGCTGATCCGGGCCGCGTTGAGGGCGAGTGACGCATTGAGCGTCACGACCGTCCCCTGTTGCATCACCGCCACGACCTGCAAGGCGCTGTCTTCGCCGCGCTGGTCGAGGACCCACTTGAAGACTTCGTAGAGACACAAAGAAGGCACAACCAGCTCGGAAGTCTTTTCGATGGGCGCCGCGAAGAACTCGGAGTTTGGGCCGCCGGCGAAATACTCCAGCCAGGCGCTGGAATCGACGACGTTCACGCGCGGTCCGCTTCGCGGACGACGCGGGTGTCGATTCCCTTCAAGAACCCGCGCAGTTCCTTAGCCCGCCGGACGGGAATCAGCTCGATCCGGTTGTCGTAGACTATGGCCTGGACTTTCTGACCCGGTTCGAGGCCCAGCTTCTCGCGGATCTCCTTTGGGATGACCACCTGGAACTTCGGCGATATCTTCAGCGTGCCCATGGTTGTCCTATCGATCACTGGATCGTTGTACGGATATCCTATCGATGAGTTCCTGTGGGTCAAGGGATCCCGTGGGCACTCCCGGTCCATTCGACAGGAATCCGACCGACGCGGACCCGCACAACGGCGCGCTGGCGGCCCGTTCGGCTCCTCCGTGGTAGGTCCCGTCGCCGTTGCGCCAAGAGCGGAAAGGTCGGCCGCTGCGTACGGACATTCCGTCCCCCATCGGCCTCCGGGTGCACTCACGTAACTGCGGTTTCGTCGGTTGCTCCACGGTATAAGCGACGGGAACCGCTGAGGACGCAGAGGAGGGTCTTGCCGACGAATCCGTCCCATTGCGCCCTCCGGTCCTCGCGCTGGCGCGCTCGGTCTCCGGGCACGCCTCGGGGCCGACCGCTTCGCGGTGCCCGGCCCCTCCGGCCGTTCGCCGCTGCGCAACTGCTCGCGGCGAACCCTCCGGGCACGTCTCGGAGCCGACCCACCTTCGGTGGGCGTGCTGCGACCGAATAGGGAGCGGCGGGGGCTCCTCCGACCGTTTGCTCCTGCGCACTGCTCGGAGCAAACCCTCCAGGCGGGCCTCGCAGCCGCCCGCTGGCGCGGGTGAGCCGCGACGTCTAGGAGCGGCGAGGGCTGCTCCGGCGGTCCGCGGCTCCGCACTGCTCGCCGCTCCCCTCTGCGTCCTCCGCGATCCTCTACCGGTTAACGTCCATCTCAGTTACGCGCGTGCACCCTCCGCCTCGCGAGGGCTTGACTTCGCCCTCCACCCTCTCTACCTTGTTCACCAAAATTTCACGCAAACTTTATCGGGTCTTCAAATTAAGTTGAATCGACCGGCTGGGCCTGCCGGGACGCTGGTGGCTTGGCGGTACGCATCAGGAGCGAACACATGGCATTCTCCCTGTTCCCGAAGAACGAACGATTCTTCGACCTCTTCTCCCTCGACGCGAGCAACATCCGGCTCGCCGCCGAGCAGTTCCTCAACATGGTGAAGGACTTCACCCAAATCGGGGAGAAGGCCGCCCAGATGAAAGAGACCGAGTCGGAGGGCGACCGCATCACGCACGAGATCATCGACCTTCTCAACTCCAGCTTCATCACGCCGATCGACCGCGAGGACATCTACGCTCTCGCCGGCAAGATGGACGATGTCCTCGACGAAATCGAGGGCGTGGCTAGCCGCATGCACCTCTTCGCGGTGGAGAAGCCTACCAAGGAGTGCGTGGAGCTGGTGGAGATCCTCGTCGCCCAGACAAAGGTCCTCGAAAAGGCGGTCAAGAACCTGAGCAAGGGGCTGAAGAACATGGCCGGGATGAAGGACTACCTGGTCGAGATCCACAGGCTAGAGAATGCGGCGGACCAGATCTCGCGCCGCATGGTCGCGACGCTCTTCCAGAACGGGACCGGCGACGTGGTCAACCTCATCAAGTGGAAGGAGATCTACGCCCGGCTGGAGCACGCCGCCGACCGCTGCGAGGACGCCGCCAACGTCATCGAAGACATCGTCGTGAAGAACGCCTGAATCGGGCGGATCCGTACCGCTTTTCCCGTCGGCCCATTGGAGGAGGACTCGGAGGTAGAACCGCATGATCCTGCAGGCAGCGGAAAGCTCGGGGAGTCTCACGGTCGCGATCCTGATCATCGGGGTGGCCCTCGTCTTCGACTACATCAATGGCTTTCACGACTCGGCCAACTCCATCGCCACGATCGTATCCACCCGCGTCCTCGCTCCGAAATACGCGGTCCTTTGGGCCGCGTTCTTCAACTTCGTCGCCGCCTTTCTTCTGAGCCTCGCGGTAGCGTCCATCATCGCCAAGACACTCGATGCCAAGGCTTCCACCAATGAAGTGATCTTCGCCTCCCTCATGGGGGCGATCGGCTGGGATCTCCTCACTTGGTACTACGGGATCCCGTCCTCTTCGTCCCATGCGCTCATCGGGGGCCTCGTGGGCGCCGGGCTCGCGATGGGTGGGTCGGAAGTCGTGAAATGGGGGACGCTCGTGAAGCCCACGATCGGAATCGTCGTGGCGCCGACCTTCTGCCTGGCGATGGGATTCACGCTGATGCTCGGCATCCTCTGGATCTGCCGCCACAGGCACCCGGCTCGGTTGAACCGCGCCTTCAAGGGGCTGCAGTTCCTGTCGGCCAGCATCTATAGCCTCTCCCACGGAGGAAACGACGCGCAGAAGACGATGGGCGTCATCTGCGCGCTTCTTGTGGGAGAGGGATTCTTGCGAGTGAAGGACGCCAGCAAGGGAATCGCTGCGAATGAAGTTCCGCTCTGGGTAGTCCTGTCCGCGCACCTTGCCATCGCTCTCGGGACGCTCTCCGGCGGCTGGCGTATCGTGAAGACCATGGGCTCCAAAATCACGAAGCTCCGCCCCGTCGATGGGTTTGCCGCCGAAACAGCCGGCGGCTGCCTGATCATCGCGTTTACCGAGCTGGGCATGCCGGTCTCCACGACTCATTCCATCGCCGGCGCGATCATGGGCGTGGGGGCCACCAAGCGGCTCTCCGCCGTTCGGTGGGGGATCTCGGGCCGCATCGTCATCGCCTGGATCCTCACGATCCCCGCGAGCGCCCTGGTCGCCGCGATCTGCTACTGGATCACGCACGCGTGCGTGGTGATGTACCAGCGGACGGGCTAGATTGAGGCCACACGGGCCGGCGGGCGCTGGTTGTGTGTGAGGAAGCGCTTTGCTCCCCGGACGGTCCATCGGGTACTTTGGGGACCATGCTCTCGCCTGTTGCCCTATGGTTTTCCTTTTGCGCCGCTCTCGGCGCAGCAGAGCGCCCGGAGCGGCCGAACATCGTCTGGATCGTCGGCGAAGACCTGGGGCCCGAGCTGGGCTGCTACGGCGACTCCTACGCCCGCACTCCGGTCCTCGACCGCTTCGCCGCGGAGGGCGTCCGCTTCGCTCGGGCCTTCACGCACTCTCCCGTCTGCGCGCCGAGCCGCTCGGGGCTCGTCACCGGCCGCTACCCGACCTCGATCGGCAGCCATCACATGCGCTCCAAGCTCCTCGAGCCGCCGCCCCTCTTCACGAGCTTCCTCAGGAAGGCCGGCTACCACGTCGCGTGGCCCGGGAAGACCGACTTCAACTTCGATGTCCCCGCCGGGAGCTTCGATGGCACGAAGGATTGGCTCGCGGAGCCTCCCCCGAGACCTTTCTTCGCCTACATCAACTTCCCCGAGAGCCACGAGAGCAAGATCCGGGCGAAGGACGATGAGTTCCAGCGCCTCACGGCGCGCCTCGAGCCGTCCCAGCGGCACGACCCGGCTCTCGCCCAACTCCCGCCCTACTACCCCGACACGAGCGAGACGCGCCGCGACTGGGCGCGCTACCACGACCTCGCGAGCGCCGTCGACCATCGCGTGGGAGGCGTGCTCGCCGCGCTGGAGAAGCACGGGCTGGCCGAGAATACGATCGTCTTCTTCTTCGGCGACCACGGCCGCGGCCTCCCGCGCGGCAAGCGCTGGGTCTACGACAGCGGCATCCGCGTCCCTCTGATCGTGCGCTGGCCCGGGAAGATCGCGCCGGGCTCCGTGCGCGAGGACCTGGTCTCTTTCATGGATCTCGCGCCGACGGTTCTCTCGCTCGCGGGCGTGGAGCTTCCGGTTGGTCTCGCCGGCCGCGTGTTCCTCGGCGCCGGCGGCACCACCCCCGACCCGGAACCGCCTTACGTGTTCGCGGCGCGCGACCGGATGGACGAGACCTTCGACCGCATCCGCGCCGTCCGCGATCGGCGCTTCAAGTACATCCGGAACTTCCACCCCGAGCTGCCGTACGCCCAGCGGATCGCCTACATGGAGGAGATGCCCACCATGCAGGTCTGGAGGCGGCTCCACGCGGAGGGGCTCCTCGTCGGGCCGCAGGCGCACTTCTTCGCTCCGCAAAAACCCGCCGAGGAGCTGTACGACCTCGACAAGGACCCTCACGAGGTCGAGAACCTCGCCGCGCTGCCCGAAAGGCGCGCGAAGCTCGAGGAGATGCGGAGCGCGCTCGACCGCTGGATCGACGCGACGGTCGACCTCGGCGGCGTGAGCGAGGAGGAGCTGATCCGCCGCGGGCTCGTCGCCGACAGGCGCGAGGAGTACGCGAAGCGCCGGGAGGAGAAGTTGCGCCTCGTCGCGCCCTCCGAGGCGGCGCGGTTCGACGCGGCCGAGTTCCGGTTTGAAGTGGAGGGGCCGTCGGCGAAGAACCCCTTCGCCGAGGTGGAGGTTGCCGGGACGTTCCGGCTCGTGGGCTCGAGCTGGCCGCCGATCGAGGTCGAGGGCTTCTGCGATTCCGCCGATGGATCGCTCCACCTCCTGCGTTTCTGCCCGCCGGCGGCGGGCGAGTACGACTGGTGGATCCGCTACCGCGGCCCGGGCGCGGTCGAAACCCGCACCGGCCGGATGCGCGCCGTCGATTCAGGGGCGGCGGGGCCCGTCGTCGCCGATCCGCGGCACCCGAGGAAGCTCATCCGCGCCGGCACGGGCCGGCCGTTCTTCCACCTCGGCTTCACCGCCTACCACCTCCTCGATCCGCTGAATTCCGATGACGAGATCGAGAAGACGATCGCGTACTGCCATGAGAACGGCTTCAACAAGGTGCGCTTCCTGCTCGCGGGCTATCCGCGCGATCCTCCGGATGCGAAGCCTCGCCCGCGCCGCGAGGGCGACGGCGAGTTCGGGGTCGTGGACATCTCCACGCTGCCTAACTATGGGGCGCGTCCGGGCCGCCCGAGCCCGCTGCCCGCCTGGGAGGGCCGGGCGCACGGCTACGATTTCCTGCGCTTCAACGTCCCGCACTGGCGCCGGGTGGACCGCGCGGTCCTCTCGATGCGCCGCCGGGGCATCGTGGCGACCGCGATCTTCACCATCGAGAAGCAGGATCTCCCCAAGGAGTACGGCACGCTCACGGAGGCTGAGCGGCTCCTCTACCGCTACGGCGCGGCGCGCCTCGCCGCCTTCGACAACGTCTGGTGGGACATCGGGAACGAGCACAACGAGTACCGAGACGCGCGGTGGGGCGAAGCGATCGGTCGCTTCCTCCGCGAGAAGGACCCCTACGACCGGCTCGCCTCGGCGCACGCCTACAGTGATTTCCTCTATCCGGGCTCCGAATGGGCCGGCTATGCGATCGTCCAGCAATACGGCGGCCCGCGGGAAGTGCGCGAGTGGGTCCTGCGCCATCGCTCGGTCTTGAAGCCATTCATCAACGAGGAGTACGGCTACGAAGGGAGGAGGCAGGTCAAGGCCCTCTCGGGCCACGGAGCCGATGCGGACGAAACCCGCCGGCGCCACTGGGCGATCGCCTTCGGAGGTGGGTACGCCTCCTATGGCGACTGGCTCGACGGCGCTTGGTTCTACGAGGGGATTGCGGGGCCGGGCATCGCCGCGCGTCAGCTCAAGCATCTGCGGGCATTCTTCGAGAGCGGGCCCTTCAACGCGCCATTCAATGAAATGGAGCCGCGAGATGACTTGACGGAGGCCCCATCAGCCGCTTATTGCCTCGCGGCGGCGGGTCGCATCGCCGTCTACTTGCCCCAAGGAGGCAAGGCGGCGGTGAGAATCGAGAAGGGGATGATCGCCCGAGCGGAATGGTTCGATCCGCGGAGCGGTGCTCGGTCCCCGGCGGCGCTCGAGGAGGTCGGACCGGGGCTGGCGAGCTTCGCCGCGCCAGCTTCGGGCGACTGGGCGCTCGACATCGAAATGAACCCATAGTCGGATGCCGCGCGCATGAACTCTCACACGAATCGCTTGCCCCGGATCGTCTTCATCGCCGTGATCGGCCTCGCAGCGCTCCAGTACGGCTTCTACGACCGCCGGTTGCCGGAGCGAGTGGCCTCGCACTTCGATGGGGAGGGGCGGGCAAACGGTTGGTCTTCGCGGGGAACCTTCTGGGGGCTCTATGGGGGCGTTGTGGGGCTCCTCGCGGGCATCTTCCTGATCGTGCCCGCGATCCTCCGGCGCATCCCTCCGGCGCTGATCAACATGCCCCGAAAGGATTACTGGCTCGCGCCGGAGCGGCGCGAGAGGACGCTGGCCGTCTTCGGAGCCCAGCTCACCTGGTTCGGGTGCGCCAGCCTCGTTTTCCTCGTCGCGCTCATGCAGCTCGTCATCCAGGCCAACCTCGATCGGCGGTTCCATCTCTCCCCAACCACGACGTGGTCGATGCTCGGAATCTACGCCCTCTACCTCGTTATCTGGCTGGTGCGGATGGTCCGCCAGTTTCGAATTCCGAAGTAACTGCTCGCGGCGCGAAGCTTGACACGACGGCGGCGTTCGTCTATTCAAGACGGCCCTCCAGCGGGGTCGTCGAGCGAGCGGGGTCGGAAAGATGCACTCATGCGTTCATCGTTTTGTTGTGGTCTCGTTTCCCTCATCGTGTCCTTCTTCATCCTCGGCGGCGCCGGCGCACAGGCGCCTTCACGCGAGCCGCCGCAGAATGCGAAGGGACCGCAGGTGGGCGAGGTCGCGCCCGAGCCCGAGCTGAAGGATTGGCTCCAGAAGCCGGAGGGTTTCTCCGGCAAACTCGCGGATCTGCGCGGGAAGGTCGTCCTCCTCCACACCTTCGCCTGGAACTGTGGGACCTGTCTCAAGGGCGGAATCCCGATGGCGGTGAACCTCCGCGAGGCGAACGTGGACCGCGGCCTCGTCGCGATCTCGATCACCACTCCCGCCAATCGCGAAGAGACCCTCGCCGTCATGCGCGACAAGAACATCACGCACGCGGTGGCGCTCGCGAACCCGCTCCAGAGCGGGAGTCCGTACGTGAAGATGCCGGTGAACCCGATCACCTACCTCTTCGTCATCGGCCGTAATGGTGACGTCGTCTGGCGCGGAAACCCGAGCGTCGACGCGAAAGGCTGTGTCGAGGCCGTCCAGCGGGCGCTCAACCACGTGCCGGGCCGGGCGCTCGACCGGGCGCCCGACGCAATGCTGGCGAAGGCGGTCCAGGGCTACTCGGCGGAGAACTACGCCGAGGCGCGGGATGCGGCGAAGCGGGTCAGCGAGAGCACCTGGGGCGCGAAGGGCGCCGCGAAAGAGAAGGTCTTCGCGGACGCTAATTACCTCATCGATCGAATCCATGCCGTGGGGCAATCGCTCCGCAAGGACCTGGAGTCGGCCGTGGCGGCGAAGGACGCCTTGAAGTACGTCTCAGCCCGGGAGGGCCTCCGGAGCGGGTTCGCGGCCACGGACCTGTGGAAGGACGCTCGCCAAGCGATCGAGGCGGCCGAGAAGGAGAAGGAGTTCGCCGCGAAGGTGAAGGTCGCCGCGAGGTGGAGGGACCTCTCCCGAGCACGGCCAGCGCTCTTTCCAGCGGCGGCCGACGACGCTGCGTCGGGGGCCTATGCCCAGGCGCTGGTGAAGTTCATCCGCGACCACAAGGGAAGCGATTACCAAACGGAGGCGCAGGCGCTTCTCGATCGGTTCGAGAGGCGCTGACCAGCATTCTGGTAAAAAAGAGAGTGCACTCTCGCCTGGTGAGGCCGGCGCGATCCTCCCGCGCATCCCTCCGGCGCTGATTTTCACCACGGAGGCACTGAGACACGGAGAACCGTTCGGAGGATCGCGTAGCCAATCCCTCTCGCCCACGACGGCAGCCAGAGGAACATGATCCGAACGGAGCGAGTCTGCATGCAGCTCGCCATCCTCGTGTCCGTGTCTCCGTGGTGGATCCTATTCGTCGCTTCTGTGATGAGCCCTGTTGTCCGGCATTTCCGGAACCTCGTACGCGACGGTTCAGGGGGTGCTCCCGCGCCGTCGATACATGGGATGGCTCACATTCCCTGCCTCTTTCTCTAGAGAGACCGAGTTGAACATCTGCTGTCCTGGCATCCTTTTCCTTCTTGCCGCTGCCGGCGGGCCGGCCGGGGATTTGAAGCCGGGAAACGGTGCCGACTCCGATCCGACCACCTTCTCTTTCTTCGGCGACAATCGGCTCGGGTCCCTCGTCGGCCCCGACGGCAGCGAACTGCGAGTGGAGAACGTGCCCGCCGATTACGGCCGCCACTTCGCGATCCTGGCTGATGGGCTGGACGTGTGCGGTCTCCCGTACGCCTGGAAGCTCGGCTACGGCGGCGATCACCCCCGCCTCCAGCCCCGCTACCAGGACCTCTCCCGCTGGGAGAGCGTCCGGGTCGAGAACGGCTGGGTGGCGATCGACCCCACGATCGGCCGTTTCAAATTCGCAGCCGAAAATCGGGTGGAGAACCCGCTGCGCATCGAGCACCGCAAGGAGATCGTCCTGGGGAACCTCACCCCATGGCGTCTCGAGGCGCGGGGGAAATTCGCCTTCACGGTCGGCGAAGAGGAAGTCCACGCCGTTCAGGCGTTCGATGCGAGCGACGGGAAGACCTTCCGCTACGGGGGATATTCTCCGGCGAGCGGCTACCCGTTCTCGATCGCGCTTGGCGAGAGCCACGCCTTCGTTTCCGGGAGCGGGTATCTGAGCGTGCACGACATCCGCGACGCGCGGGACCTAAAGTACGTCAAGACCATCGCCACGGGCGGCTCCGAGAAGCCCTACGACATCGGCGCCGACCGCGCCGGCAAGCGGCTCTACCTGAACAGCGAATACGGCCTTCAGGTGTTCGACCTGACCGATGAAGACGATCCCGAGCTGATCGACATCCACGAGGGAGTGGACCTGCCGTTCTTGAATTGTCAGGGCGACCTGCTCTTCGGCCTCAAGCGGGGGGAAGGGCCGCAGGAGATCTTCAGCTTCCTCCTCGTCTATCGACTGACCTCCGGCGGAGGCCTCGAGAAGCTGTGCGAGTTCCCAGTCGCGGGAAAGATCAACTCCACGCGGGCCGCCATCCGCCACCTCCTCGTCGCCGATGGCTTCGCCTTTCTCATTCTCACGACCGGGCTCCACATCCTCGACGTGCGCGAACCGCTCCAGCCCAAGCGGCTTGCCCAGATCCACGACCTGAGCCCCGTTCCCGAGTACTACGAGAAGGGATCGGGCGCACACGACCTCGCCGTGAGCAGCGGCCATCTATTCGTCGCTTGCGGCCACAGCCAGGGGAGCCTCTTCAATCCGCGCGAGACCGGCCTCTTTCGCGACCACGTCGATTTCGATGCGCGGGTCCGCGGCCCCAAGGAGGCTCGGGACCTGCACCCGCGCTTTCGCGGCGGCCTCCGAATCTACAGCCTCGCCCAACCGTCGCGCCCGGAGCTGGTCGCGGAGCTGGACGACGAGCTGATCGGCTACGACGCCATCACCAACGTCGCCGTCGGCGACGGAGTCCTTTTCCTCATGAGCCGCATCGCCGGCGTCATCGCGTACGACCTCGCCGATGTCCGCAAGCCTCGCTTCCTCGGCGTCCTTTCCGCCACGGGCGAGGTGGACTGGGTCCGGCTCCTCGGCGATCGTCTCTACGCGGCTTCGAACGGGCTCTACGTGATGCGGCCGTACCCCGCCGAGTCGGCTTCTCTCGAAGGGTTCTGCTTCACGAACAGCTTCATGTTCGGGCGCGCCGCCGTCATGAACCCGTTCCCATCCGAGAACCCCGAGCGGAACCTCTTCGTCGTGAGCGGCACCTGGCATCGCCGGCTCACGGTCAAGAACCCGGCGCGGCCGCTCATCGCCGACTACTCGCCGCCCCCCGTAGGCTACGGCCGCTGGAGGGGAAAGTACCTCTACGCTCCGGGGAACCGCGCGCTCGACATCCTTCGGGTCGACGAGACGGGGAAGACGGAATCCGTCTTCCGCTTCCCGGTGGGAGGACCGAGCACGCACCTCGAGATCCACGGCGACCACCTGTTCCTTTTCGGTCTCGTCCGGGACGTGAACGAAGCCATCGACTGGCTCCAGGTCTTCGACATCCGCGACGCGGAGCGTCCGAAGCACCTCGCCAAGCTCCGCGGTCCGACGGATCTCGGGGCGATGTTCAGCTCGGACGTCTACTACTACCGCGGGTTCATCTTCGTCCCCGGCTGGCAGTCGGGTCGCCTAGCCGGCGGCGACAAGGGGTGGGGGAACTTCCTCGGCGTGCGCGTCCTCGACGTGCGCGATCCCCTGGCGCCGCGCGTCCACTGCCTCATCCACCACATCCCGTCCGACGTCTCCGTGGAGTCCCTCAGCAACGCTCAAGCCTTTCACGCCGAAGGCGACACGCTCTACATCGCCGACTACTGGAACGGGATCCACGTGATCGACATCTCCGAGCTGGCCGAGGGGAAGCGCTGGCGACACCTCGGCGTCGTCAAGGACCGCCGCCTCCCCTGGTCGGTCTGCTCGTACGCCCCGTACCTCTCCGGCTACGGGCGCCACCTCTACAGCGCCCACTTCGGCCATGTGAACATCTGGGAGATCCCGGCGAAGACGGACATCCCGGCGGGCCCGCTCGGCGTGCGGTTCCTGGAGAGGGGACCGATCCGATGAGCCGAATCTCGCTCACAGCCGCCTGTTGCATCGCCTGGGTCCTGTGCACCGCTCGACCGGCCGTCGGCCTCGCCGCGGAAAGGTCGACGGTCCCGGGCAAGCAGCCGGACGGCCCGCACGCTCGCTACACGTTCGGGATTCTCGGCGGGCAGCGCCAGGTGCTCACCGCCGGCGGCCGCCTCTGCTGGCTCAATCCGCAGGGGGAAGTCTGCATCGCGCCGAAGCCCGCGCTGACCCCCGGCGGGGCGGAGATCGCCGCGCCGGCGCCTGCAGTCAAGCTCAAGCTCTCCGGTATCCCGCAGGCTCTCGAGTGGATCGATGAGGGCCGCACGCTCGCGGTCGGAACCGGAAAACACATCGCGTTTGTCGACGTACGCGATGGCGCGGCCCCGAAGCTTCTCAAGGAGCTGCAAATCGCCGCGCGGGAGCACCTCGGCGGTGCCGAGATGAAGCGAATGGGGAGCGCGCTCTACGTCGCCTCCCGCCGCCAAGGGCTCCTCAGGATCGATGTCGAGGACCCGGGCGACCCGAAACCGGGCGCGCCGGTCGCACTCGGCGGCATGGCGATGAGCCTCGACGCGAGGCCGGATCTCATGGTCGTGGCGAACGGCGCCGGGCTCGTGTTCCTCCGGTCCGAAGGCGAGAGCTTCAAGGTCGCTTCCCGCGCCGACACGCCCCGTCGGGCCGAAGTCGTCCGTATGAGCGGCGACCGCCTCATCGTCTGCTCGAAGGAGTACACGGTCTTCTATGACATCGCGGATCCGTCGAAGCTTCGCGAAGTCGGCGAGGTCTCGAACCGCGACCCGTTCTTCTACTCCCACAACGTCGGGGTGCAGATCGCCGGGGACCGTGTTTACGTCGCCTCGACGGAGGGAGGGCTCTACGTCCACGAGTGGAAGAAGGACGCGCCGCCGCGCTTCAAGGCCCAGTTCTCTTTCTGGGGCAACAGCCGGCGGCTCACCGCCGAGCAGAAGCTCAAGTACCTGAGCGACAACGGAATCGCGGGCCCGCCTGAAAAGTTGCTCGCCGCCGTTCCCGAACGGGAGAACATCCGGATCTGCGCCGTCGGCCTGGTCGTGGAGGAGCCGTTCGTCTTCCTCGCGGACAACGACGGAAAGCTCTGGGCGCTCGAAGTCCAGCCCGACGGCGACGCGTCCTCGAGCCGGCCCGTCGTCCGCTGCGCGGCTCGGCCGGAATAGGGGACGGCTGGGGGAGGGGCGGCGCAGCCGGTCGAGTGGAGTCTCTCCCCTGTACCAGAATTGGACAGGACCACTCCAGAATCCGTGCGGCATCCCCTCCGCACAGAACCACGGTCCTGCAACACGTGAAGTCTTGCGAACTTCTCCCCGGAGCCAAGACCGGCACCCTTCTTGCCGTACGGCTTCCGTCCATGCGTCCGTTCCCGGAAGGAATCCCTCTCACCTAAAGGAAGTAGAACATGAAGATCCGCAGTTCCTGGTTGCTTCTGGCCGCGCTCGTCTGCTCGCCCTTGGCCGGCGTGCGGGCCAACCTCATCATCAACCCGAGCTTCGAGTCCATTCCAGGGCCCCTGATGAACGGTGGGGGTACGTGGGGCGTCTTCGGGTCGATCCAAGGCTGGACGTCGACCTTCGGGAGCGGCATCGAGATTCAGCAGTTCGCCGCCGGCTCGCCGTTCGACGGGAACCGGCTTGTCGAGCTCGACAGCCACTCCAACAGCAACATGAAGCAACTCGTCGGAACGACGCAGGGCGATCTGTACACCCTGAGCTTCATGTATTCGCCCCGTCCGGGCGTCGGGGCGGGCTCGAACGGCATCTCCGTCTTCTGGAACGGCTCCTTCCTCGACAGCATCACGGCAAGCGGCATCGGCAACAACGACACCGACTGGGAGCAGCACAACTACCTCGTGAGCGCGACCGGCGACAACACGTGGCTCAAGTTCAAAGCCACGGGCACGAGCGACTCCTACGGCGGCTACCTGGACCTGGTCTCCCTGGAGAAATTCAGCCGCGAGACTCCCCCGTCGCCCGTCCCCGAGCCGACCACGATGGCCCTCACCGGCCTCGGCCTCGCCGGCCTCGGCCTCGTCCGGCGCAAGAGCGCGAAGAAGTGAAGTAAGCGTTCACCGGCCCGGGGTGGATCCATCGCGGATCAAGCCTGCCCGAATGATGCGCCCTCTCTTTTCCCCGCCGATCCCGGGCGGCTTATCCGCTCGCCAAGGACGCGGCGATGAAGCCGGCCGCGACCGCCGCTGCAACCCTGATCGCGCTCTCCGCGCGGCGGCTTATCGCCGCTGAGCGGTAACGAAGTCAAACGACTGCCGCACGCACCTGAATTCAGACGAGTAGAGAAGAGCGGAGTCCCACGAGGGGCTCCGCTTTTTTTGTGGGCGGCGGCGGCGGGTCAGGGCCGCGGGTCCTGCGAGGAGGCCGGCCGGCGCCCCATGTGGGCGTAGACGAGCGGCAGGATGAACACGTTCAACACCGTCGACGTCGCCAACCCGCCGAGGATCACGATCGCCATCGGGTGCTCGATCTCGTGGCCGGGCACGTTTCCCCGGACGACGAGGGGCAGGAGGGCCAGCGCGGCGCAGAGGGCCGTCATGAGGATCGGCGAGAGCCTCTCCTCGGCGCCCCGCAGGATCAGCGCCGGTCCGAACGGCTCGCCTTCGATGTCCTCGAGGTGGCGGTAGTGGCTTACGAGTAGGATTCCGTTTCTCGCGGCGATCCCTAGGACCGTCACGAAGCCGACGAGGGAGCCGAGCGAGAGGGCGCCGCCTCCAAGCCAGGCGCCGCCCACCCCGCCGATGAGCGCGAACGGAATCGAGAGAAAGATCACCGTCGAGAGCCGGAAGGAGCCGAAGTCGGCGTAAATGAGGAGGAGGATGCCGACCAAGGCGAATCCGGCCAAAGAGAGCAGCTTCGCCCGCGACTCCTCGCGCGCCCGGTGCTCCCCCAAGATCTCCGCGTGGTATTCGCGCTCGAACCGGATATCCCGGATTCGCTTCTCTACGTCTCCCGCGACGCTTCCGAGGTCTCGCCCCCGCACGTTGCAGGTCACATCGATCCGGCGCGAGGCCCCTTCGCGTTTGATCTCGTTCGGCGCCGCCACGATCGCCACGTCCGCGAGCTCGCCGAGCGGCACCGCGGCGCCCCCGGCGACGGAACCAATGGGACCCTCGATCGGCAGAGAACGAAGGGCCTCGAGGTCCCAGCGCACCCTCTCCTCGCCCCAGACGAGGACTTCGTGGATCTTCTGGCCCTCATAGATCTCGCCGACCTTTGTTCCGCGCACGAGCGTGGCCGCTGCGCGTCGGATCTGCCCCGGCGTGAGGCCATGGCGCTCGGCCGCCTCGGGCCGCACGCGCACCTCGACCTGCGGCACGAGGACCTGCGGCTCCACCTTGAGGTCGGCGAGACCCGGAACGTCGCCTATCGCGCGAGCGATGGCCCCCGCTCGCTCCCGCAAGACTTCCAGATCGGGGCCGAAAGTCCGCACGACGATCGTTGCGCTCGCTCCGGAGAGGACCTCCTTGATCCGTTCCTTCAGGTACGTCAGGACGTCGCGGTAGAGGCCCGGATAGCCGTCGACGACCTCCCGGATCCTCGCGACGGTGGCGCGGTAGTCGACCTTCGGGTCTACGCTGATCCACAGCTCGGTGAAATTCGGCCCGACGACCTCGTCGGCCACTTCGGCGCGGCCGATGTGGGAGCCGAAGTTGAGCACGCCGGGAATCCCGCGCAGCTCCCCGCTCACCCGGATCGTGATGCGGCGCATAGCATCGAGCGACGTCCCCGGCTTCTCCACCCAGTGCATGAGGAAATCCGTCTCCTGGAAATCCGGCAGGAACTCCTCGCCGAGCCGAGCGGCGGCGACCGCCGAAATGCAGAGGGAGACGGCGAGGCCGCCGATGACGAGCCGAGGCCGGGCTAGGACCGGCGGCAGCGCGGTACGGTACAAAGACCGGAGAGCGGCGGCGAACGGCGCCTCGCGCGATCTCTTGACGGCGCGGGGGAGGATCATGAGGCACAGGGCCGGCGTGACCGTGAGCGCCACGAGGAGCGACGCCCCGACGGCGAGGACGTAAGAAAAGGCGAGCGGGCGGAAGAAGGACCCCGCGAGCCCTTCAAGGAAGATGACGGGCAAAAAAACGAGGACGACGATCAAGGTCGCCACGACTACCGCGCTGCGGACCTCCAGGGAAGCCCGCAGGACCACCTGGAAGGCGGAGAGGGGTTGCGCCGAGCCCCAGTTGAGCCGGAGGCGCCGCGCGATGTTCTCGACGTCGATGATGGCGTCATCCACCACCTCCCCGGTCGCTATGACGAGCCCTGCGAGCACCATGGTGTTGACCGTCTCGCCCAGGAGCCGCAAGACCACGATCGCGGCGAAGAGAGAGAGCGGGATCGCCAGCATGCTGATGAGGGCCATCCGCAGGTCGTAGAGGAAGAGCGCCAGGATCGCGATCACGAGGCCGCAGCCGAGGAGCAGGGCCGTCGAGAGGTTGTCGAGCGAGCGCTCGATGAACGTTGCCGGCCGGAAGATCGTGGAGTCGACCTCCACGTCTCCGAGGGCCGGCCGCAGGGACTCGATGGCGGCCTCGACCTCGCGCGTCACCTCGAGAGTGTTGCCCCAGGGGTGCTTCTCCACTATGAGGAGGAGACCCGGGCGGTCGTTGATGATCGCATCGCCGATCGGAGGCGGCGAGCCGATGGTCACGCGGGCCACGTCGCCGATGCGCAAGGCGGAGCCGCCCCGGTGGGCGACGACCCCGCGCGCGAGGTCTTCCGCGCCGCGCACGGCCGCCCTGTGGCGCACCGAGAACCGCTGGTTCGGCGTGTCGATGAACCCGCCGGCTCCGAGGGCGGTCGCCTCGGTCGCGGCGCGCTCGACCGCCTCGAGGCCGACGTCGTGAGCGCGCAGCCGGTCCGGGTCCACCAGCACCTGGAGCTGGCGGTCCCGCTGGCCCCAGATGGCGACGTTGGCGACGCCGCGTATGGCCAGGAGGCGCGGGCGAACCGTCCAGAGGGCGAGGTCGGTCAGCCCCATCTGATCGAGGCTCTTCGACAGGAGGCCGATCTTCAGGACTCGGCTCATCGAGGAGAGAGGCTGGAGGATGACCGGGGCTCTCGCCACGTCGGGGAGCCGCTCCTCCGCCAGCGCGAGCCGCTCGGCCACCATCTGCCGGGCCGCGGCGAGGTCGGTCCGCGGTTCGAAGAGAAGGACGACGGACGACAGCCCGAGGACGGACTTCGAACGGATCGTCTTCAACCATGGAGTTCCATTGAGCGCGTTCTCGATCGGCATGCTGAGGAGGCTCTCGACCTCTTCCGTCGAAAGACCCGGAGCCTCCGTCTGGATCTCGATCGTCGGCAGCGCGAATTCGGGGAAAACATCGAGCGGCGCGTCGCGGAGCAGCCGGCCGCCCCCTATGAGGAGGAGCGCCGCGCCGGCGACGACGAGGACACGCAACCGGAGGGCCGTGGAGATGAGCCAGTTCATGGGGTGGAGCGAGTTTCAGCGTTCAGCACTTCAGCGATAAACAAATCAATGCACCTCGGAGACACGGAGGCACGGAGACGGGAGGAGAGAGCGAAACACGAATCGGCTCCTTTCATCCTGCACTCGTCCTGCCACCATCACGGGAAACGTCGGCCGCTTTGAGGCGCTGCCGAGATGCCCTCCGTGCCTCCGTGGTGAGATTCAGGACTGTAGGAATAGAGCCGATTAGCCGCGATAAGCCGACGCGCGACACGATCCTTCGGAGCCCAACCAACCCAGCCGCGGCCGGCTTCATCGCGGCGACCTTGGCGAGGGGATAAGCCGCCCGGAATCGGCCGGGAAGCCATTGGACACTTCTTTCGGTCGAGCTTGATCCGCGATGGAGCATGCCCGGGCTGGTGAACGCTATCCCGGATCATTTCCCGCTTCCGAACTCGAAGCCGAAGATCTCCGCGGCGCCGTCCGTCACGACAAGAGTGCCGGGCGGCGGGCCGGATTCGAGGACTGCGAGATCGCCGTCCCGGCGCCGCACGGCGGTGCGCCGGCGGATGTAGGACCGAGGCGCGGCCTCCTCGTACACCCAGGTTCCGCCGTGAACGTCGTGGAGAATCGCTTTCCACGGCGCCACGAGGCTCTCCTCCTCTCCTCGCAGCGTGAGAAGGGCGGCCACCCTTTCTCCGGGCCGGAGCGCGGGGTCGGTGATTTCTACCAAGTAGAAGAGGTCGACGCTCGCCGCGGAGGGATCGGCGCTGGGGGGGGCAACGGGAACAGGTTGGGCCGAAACCTCGTTTCGATCGACTCCACCGAGGGGCTCGATCCGCGCGGCTTTCAAGAGGTCGACGGACGCGACATCGCCCGCATAAACGGGCACGCGGACCCAAAGCCGCTCGAGCGAGACGACTTCGTAGAGCGGTGTGCCGGCCGCCACCGTCTGGCCCGCCGCCGCGTGGAGGCCCGAGATGACTCCAGCGAAAGGCGCCGCGATCGGGATGGCCTCCGCAGGGGAGGCTCCGTCAGCCCTCTCTGCCCGCTCCAGAAGTTCGCGGCGACCCTCGCCGGCCCGCAGGGCGGCTTCGGCGTCGAGGAGCCGCGCCCGACCTTCGTCGACGAGCCGCTGCTGGCCCGCCTTGTCGGCCAGGAGCTTCTCCGCGCGATCGAGAGCGAGCCGAGCGGCGTCGCGCTCGATTTTCGCGCGCTCGACATCGCTCGCCGCCTGGATGCGAGATGTCCCAAGCTGGATGCGGCCATCGGCCGTCAGAACGGGGGCAAGAAGGAAGACCGCCTCGCCGCCTTTGACCGTTTGGCCCGCTTCCAGACCGCCTGAATCCGCCGGGCGGCTCAAAGCGCCCGCAAGCGGAGCCGAGACGGTCACCGCCCGACCCGGCGGAGCCATCACTTCTCCGCCGAAGGATCGCGTTCGCTCGACGTTCCGCCGCGCGATAGGTTCCGTGCGGACCCCGAGCCGCTTGCACGCCTCCTCGGTCAGCGTGACCCGCGCCAGCTCGCTCTCGCTGGACGCCCGCTCGAGCTTGGCCGGCGGCTGCCCGGCCGCCGCGGCCGGCGGGCTTGACTTCGGCCCGCAGCCTTGCGCCAGGAGGGCCAGAAGGGCCGTGAGAGGGATCGCCGCGAAGAGGTTTGCCTCTCTCACTGCGCCTCCGCCGGCGTGGCTCGGGCCATCTCCCGCGGAACACCGAGTCTCAAACCGACGCTACGCTCGAGCTGCGCGCGGCTCAGGGCCAAAGCACCCGCGAGCTTCGCCTCCTCTGCGCGCGCCCGGAAGAGCCGCTCCTCTTCTTCGAGGGCGGAAAGCCGTGCGGTCTCGCCGGCCTCATGGGCCTTCCGCGAGAGGCGCAGGGCCTCTTCGCGGGCGGGGAGGATCGTCTCGCGCAGGTCCTTCAGCTCCGCGCGCACGGCTAGGTAGATCCCGAGGGCCTCTTTCACCTCCAGCGAGATTCGCTGGCGCACCGCAAGGTAGTGACGAGCCGCCTGCTCGATCTCAGCCCGTGCGCGCGCGCGGCCCCCCTGGTTTCGGTCGAAGATCGGGATCGATGCCTCGAGGCCCGGGCCCAACTCCATGCCCTTTTGGGTTTCGTCGTTTGCATCGAGGATCGCGGAAATCGAAAGGAACTGGAGCCGCTCGAGGCCGGCCCGCTCGCCCGCGCGCTCGATTCCGATCTCCGCCGCACGGGCCTCGGGCCGCGCCGCGATCGCCCTATGGAGGAGCGATTTTTCATCAAGGTCCGCGTCGCCTGCAGGCTCCGCGCCGGCGAGCGTGGTCAAAACGAGCGGTAGCTTTCCCTCGAAATCTCCGAGGAGCGTCCGGAGCTTCTCTTCCGCGACAGGGACTGACCTCCGGAGGCGATCCCTCTCCCGCCGGGCCTCGAGGGCCCGGACGCGTGGAAGCGCGGCCTCGCGCTCGCTCGCCTCGCCCGCGCGGAGCTGGGCTTCGTAGAAGGCCGCGATCTCCTCGCGGACCCGAAGCGACTCCGCGGCGAGGTCCGCTTCGGCGCGCGCCTGGCGCAAGCGTGCCACGGCCGCCGCGGCGTCGCGCACGAGATCGAGGCCGGCCGCCACGAGGAGCGCGGAAGCTCGCTCGAGGTCCAGCTCGGCCACCTTCACCTTGCGCGGCCGGAGGAGGAGAGTCTCGATGGGCAGCTTGACGGCGAACTCGAGCTGCTTGGGACTGACAGGAAAAAGGATGGAGAGGACCGGGTTCGGAAGGATGCCCGCCTGGACCAGGTCGGCCCGCCGAAAGCCGAGGAGCGCGAGGGCTTCGTGGAAGTCGGCGTTATTCCAGAGGGCGATGGAGACCGCTTCGGCTTCCGAGAGCCCATCATCGAGGGCGACGCCCTGAGGAAGCGCGAACTCGCCGGGCCGAGGCTCTGCCTCGGGGCTCGCCATCTCGCCCAGTCGAGCGCGGACGGCTGCCCGGTCGTCGCGGGTATCCGGTCCCTCGCAGCCGGCGATGAGGGACAGGAGAATCGGAAGGCGAAGGATCCCCTTCATGGGGACTCAGAATACGCCGGGAAAGCCCGCAGCAACAGGGGGCAGGATCGGCTCAGTACCGCGCGCCAGAGGTTCGTTGATGAATTTCTCGCCCGGGGGCGCGGTACGCGCCGGGGGGCCGTGGGGGGGGGGCGAGGGCCCCCCAGGGGGTCAGCGAGCGCCGAGGGGGTGACTTGCTCACCTCCTGGAAGTACAGCTCGTCGCGGATGGTTTCAGGAAGATATTTCTGACGAGCTGAACTCAGTGATGGCAGCCGCACCCCGAGCCGCAGCCGCCGGCGAGGTCCTCGGCCTCCGGAACCCGACCCAACTCGAAGGTCTTCGAGATGTAGCGGTTCACGGATTCCTGGATCTTGTGCATCCCCTCCTGGGCGTCGATGAATCCGCGGGCGACGGGGTTCTTGAGGAGGGTCTCGCGGATCTTCTCGAACTCGACGATCTCCTCGGAGCTGATTTGGAGCCCCTGGGACTGCTTCATCTGGAGGTATTCGCCCTTCTCGTTGAGTCGCGTGTACTGCTCTTGCGCCTCGGAGTTGTTCATGAAGGCATCGACGTCGCGCTGGATCTTCTGGAACTCGGGCTGATCGAGGATGAGCCGGCAAAGCTCCACGGTCTTGAGGACGATGGGATCGAACTGAGTCAGCAGCTCCATGGGGAAGAATCACTCCAAGGGTTTGTACGTCCGCGACCCGAACCTCGGCGGCACCGGATCCGAAGCAAACTACACCACACCGGGGGCGAGGTGACAAGGGCGAAGGCGAGAGCCCCTTGCCTTCACCAGCCGGAGACTAGGAAATACCGGTCCCAGATCTCCTCCGCTTACTTGGGCGCATACGCCTCGGCGTAGGGCTCGCCTTCGAACATTTTTCTCTGGCATCGCCTTCTTGGCTTGGGTAGACAGAACCCGCTCACGCGGGGGTCGTGCGCCCGGCCTCGGTTGGTGATTCCAGGGATTGAGGCCACGGACATTGGCCAGGGAATTGGGAAGGGTGGAACTCTTGTGAGCGAGAGGGAACCGCGGCCTGCGGTCAGCGTCGTCTGCCCGATGTACAACGAGGCGGCGGTCATCGAGCCTGCCGTCGCCAGGCTCCGTAGCTGCATCGACTCGCTGCCTCGAACTTGCGAGGTACTCCTCATCGACGATGGCAGCACCGATCCGACTCTGCGCCTGGCCTTCAAGGCCATCGCCGGCGACCGCCGCTTTCGGATCCTGCGCCACCGAGTGAATTTCGGCCGCGGGCGGGCTCTTCGCACCGGCTTCGCCGAGGCGCGCGGCTCGATCATCGTCACCACGGAGGGCGATCTCTCCTGGGGCGAGGACGCGATCGGCCGGCTCATCGATGCCATCGAGGCCGATCCGGCCCTCGACGCCGTCTTCGCCTCGCCGCACCTCGCCGGGGGCGGGTACCGGAACGTTCCGCGCCTCCGCGTCTTTCTGAGCAGCATCGGGAACCGGATCCTCGGCTTTTTCTACGCCGGCCGCATCTCCATGACGACGGGAATGACGCGCGCCTACCGCGCGGAAGCCATCCAGCCGCACTCCTTCTCGGAGGACGGCAAGGAGATTCACCTCGAGATCGCCCACCGTCTCTTGACGCTGGGGTTCCGGATCGGTGAGGTGCCGGCGGTCTTGAGCTGGCCGGAGGGGCCGGGCCGCGGCTCGCGGATGGACTGGAACAAGATCGTGCGGCTCATCTCGACCCACCTCGCCTTCGGGATCTTCCGCGGGGTCTCGAAGGTCATCGGCCCCGCGGTCGCCTTCCTGACGGTCGCCATCGCCGCCTTCGGAAGCTGGGCGATCTGGAACCTCCTCTTCCAGGCCCCTTCGATCTACCTCGCTACTTTGACGGGCGTGCTCGTCATCCTCTGGGTGACTCTGCTCCTCGGATATTTCCTCCTCTACCACCTCCTGAGCGTGACGCGGGAGGTCTGGCGGACACAGAGCCTCCTCGGGATCCGGCGGCGCGGGCTGGAAGGCCGCGCCGCCGAGAGGAGCTACTACGACGAGGTCGAAGCCCCCGCCGCCGCCTCGTTCGCCGAGGCTGGAGCGGCCGCCTTGAAGTGACGGCGAAGCGACCGCCCATGAAAGCGATCCTTCAGAACGTCAAGACCGGCTCGATCTCGGTCGATGAGATCCCGCCGCCGGTCCTGAAGCCCGGGAATGTCCTCGTGCGGAACGTCCGCTCGCTCGTCTCGGCGGGGACCGAGAAGGCCGTGCTCGAGTTCTCGCGCGGCGGCTATCTGGCGAAAGCGCGCCGTCGGCCGGACCTGTTCCGCAAGGTCCTCCAGCGAGCGCGGAACGAAGGGCTCTGGCCGACCTACCGCGCCGTCACGAACCTCCTCGACCAGCCGGTGCCGCTCGGCTACTCCTGCGCCGGGCGCGCGATCGAGGTCGGCGCTGACGTCGCGGGCATCGTACCCGGCCGGCGCGTGGCCTGCGCGGGCCTCTTCGTTGCCGCGCACGCCGAGGTCGTCTCCGTTCCGCGGAATCTCCTCGTCCCCATCCCGGACGGCGTCTCGTTCGAGGAGGCCGCATTCGTGACCCTCGGGGCGATTGCGCTCCAGGGCGTCCGCCTGGCCGGCGTTGCGCTCGGCGAGAACGTAATCGTCTACGGCCTCGGGCTCGTCGGCATGGTCGCGGCGCAGCTCGCGATCGCGGCCGGCGCCCGCGTCCTCGGCGTCGACATCGATTCCGCGAAGGTCGAGCTGGCGAAGAGCTTCGGCGCACAGGGGGCTCTCGCGGATGCGGACCTCGATCGAGCCGCGGCGGCCTGGAGCGGCGGGCGCGGCGCGGACAAGGTCCTCCTCTGCGCCGCGACGAGGAGCAACGAACCGATCGAGCGCATCCCGGCCCTCGCTCGGCAGAAAGCCGTGCTCGTCGTCGTCGGCGACGTCGCGATGGACATCCCGCGGCGCTCCTACTACGACAAGGAGATCGACATCCGGATCTCGCGCTCCTATGGCCCGGGCCGCTACGACCCGAGCTACGAGGAAGGTGGCCTCGATTACCCGTACGCTTACGTGCGCTGGACCGAAAACCGAAACATGGAGGCCGTCCTCGACCTCGCGGCGCGCGGGCGGCTGCGGTTGGGCGCCCTCGTGACCCATCGCTTCCCGATCGGCGAGGCGGGGCGCGCCTACGAGATCATCGAGGGGAAGACGCGCGAGCCGTACCTCGGGATGTTGATCGAGTATCCCGATGGAGAGAGCGAAACCGCGCCGCCGCCGGCGCCTTCGGTGCGGTACTCGAGCGCGCCGCCTCGCGCCGGAGTCCTCCAGGCGGGGCTCATCGGCGCGGGCAACTTCGCCAGGGCGTACCTTCTCCCCGCCTTTGCGAGCGCGGGAGTGCGCCTGCGGAGCGTGGCGACGGCTTCGGGCGTCTCGGCGGCCTCGGTGGCGAAGAAATACGGCGCGGACCTGGCGACATCACGCTTCGAGGATGTCGTCTCCGATGGCGCCGTCGACCTCGTGATCGTGGCGACGCGCCACGACTCGCACGCGCGCTACGTTTGTCAGGCGCTCGATTCCGGAAAGCCCGTCTTCGTCGAGAAGCCCCTCGCGATCGAGATCGAAGGGCTCGATGCGATCCGCGAGCGCGTCGAAGCCGCGGAGCGGGCCGGGAGAAGGACGTTTCTCATGGTCGGCTTCAACCGGCGGTTCTCGCCGCTTGCGGTGCGCCTCCGCGAGGTCTTTTCGAAGACCGGCGGACCCATCTCCGTCGTCTACCGCGTCAACGCGGGTTTCATCGCCGACACCGAGTGGGTCCACGATCCTTCGGTCGGCGGCGGCCGCGTCGCCGGCGAGTGCTGCCACTTCATCGATTTCCTGACGTTCCTTGCGGGCGCGCCGCCGAGGAGCCTCTGGACGAGCCCCTTGCGGAAGGAGGGCAAGGCGGTCCCCGACGTCGTTACGATCCACCTTGAGTTCCCCGGGGGCTCGATCGGCTCCATCCACTACTTCTCGAGCGGCCATCCGGGGCTCTCCAAGGAGCAGGTGGAGGTCTTCGGGGGAGGGCTCGCGGCGCGCCTGGAAAATTTTCGGAGCTTGAAGATCTGGGGCGCGCCCTCGGGGGGCCGCATGCGCCGCCTCTACCCGGCGAAAGGCTTCGCCGAGGAAGCGCGGGCCGTCGCCGAGGCGCTCCGGAGCGGGGGGCCGTCGCCGATTCGGTTTTCGGAAATCTACAGCGTCTCCCGAGCAGCCATCCTGGCTCAGGCGGCCATCCTGACGGGTGAGAGGGTGGCCCTTTGAGGAGCTTGTTGACCGCAGAGGACGCGGAGGACGCAGAGGAGCGCAGAGTTCCGATCCGCGTCCTCGGCTTCACGGCTTGGTTCCATGACTCTTCGGCGTGTCTCCTCACCGATGGAGACGTGACGGCGTTCGCCGAAGAGGAGCGGTTCTCGCGCCGCAAGCACACTCCGGAGTACCCGCAGCGGGCGATCGAGTACTGCCTTGCCGAGGGGGGCGGCCTGAGTCTCGACGACGTGGACGCGGTCGTCTTCTACTTCCGTCCGCGCCGGCTCATCCTCCAGAGCCTCCGCCACGTCGTCCGCCACCTGCCGGGGAGCCTCAACCTCTTCCGGCGGAACACGACCGTCGTGCCCGTCCGCGAGCGCTACCGAAACCTCCTGAGGATGAAGTCCATCCTCCGCGAGCGCCACGGCGCGCGGGGGGACTTCAAGCTCGTCACGCTCCCGCACTACCAGACGCACCAGGGGGCCGCGTTCCTCTGCTCTCCTTTCGAGGATTCCGCGATCATCACGATGGACGTCGCCGTCGACGGAACGACGCAGACGATCGCGCGCGGGCGCGGAAACCGGATCGAGACGATCCTCTCGCACTCCTTGCCTCACGGATGGGGGATGCTCTACAGCCTCTTCACGCAGCTCGTCGGCTTCCAGTACTACGACGAGTACAAGGTCATGGGGATGGCCGCGTACGGCGAGCCGCGCTTCGCGGACTTCATCGAGGAGCGTCTCTACCGGCTCGACGATGGGACGGGCCGCTTCGAGCTGAACCTCGACTATTTCGCCTTCCATCACCACGGCATGCGCCGGATCTGGAGCGATCGGCTCCTCGCGGAGATCGGTCCTGCGCGCGACCCGGCGGCCCCCATCAGCCAGCGCGACTACGACCTCGCGGCGAGCGTTCAGCTCGCCACCGAGCGGTTCGGGCTCCGCATGGCGCGCCTCGCCCGCCGCCTCACGGGCTCGGAGAACCTCTGCCTCGCCGGCGGCGTCATCCAGAACGTCCTCATGAACCAGAGGATCGCCGCCTCCGGGATCTTCGAAAGGGTGTTCCTGCAGCCCTTGGCGAGCGATGCGGGTTGCTCCCTCGGCGGCGCGCTCTTCTACTACAACTGCATCTTCGGCAAGCCCAGGGCCTGCGTGCTCCGCCACCTCTACTGGGGGCCCGAGTACAACGGCGAGTGCGAGGAGGTCCTGCGACAAAACGGCCTCAAGTATCGCCGGCTCGAGAACCCGGCGCCGGAGATCGCCCGTGCGATCGCGTCGGGCGCGATCGTCGGCTACTTCGGCGGCCGCATGGAGGCGGGGCCGCGCGCGCTGGGGGCGCGCTCGATCCTCGCCGACCCGCGCCGCGCCGACATGAAGGACATCCTGAACCGGCGCGTCAAGCACCGCGAGCACTTCCGCCCCTTCGCCCCCTCGTGCCTCGAGGAGAGGCTGGGCGACGTCTTCGAGCCCGTTCGGGGCTGCGAATCGATGCGCTACATGATCTCGACGGCCACGGTGAGGCCCGAGATGCGCTCGCGGGTCCCGACCATCACCCACAACGACGGCACGGCGCGCCCGCAGGCCGTCAGCCGCGAGACCAACCGCCCGTTCTGGGAGGTCATCCACGAGTTCTACAAGCTCACGGGCGTGCCGCTCGTCGTGAACACCTCGTTCAACGACAACGAGCCGATCGTCTGCACGCCGCAGCACGCGATCGACTGCTTCAAGAAGACCCGCATCGACCTCCTCGTCCTCGGCGATTGCCTCGCCTACCGCGAAGAGAACGAGGCGGGCGCGCCTTGACTCCCAACCCTCCCGAGTCCTGTTACCGCGCCATCGCCCTCGACCAGGCGTGGCGCGTCGCCTCGCTCCTCGACCGAAACCCCTACTCGCCGGCGCGCGGCAGCTTCTCGCGGGCGCACTGGGCCTGGAAGTTCGTCGACTGCCCCTTCCCGCGGATGCAGGAGGCGGTCTTCTCGCTGTCGCGGCTCCACGACCTCGCCGGCGGCGACAACCCATTCTTCCGCTCGCCGGCGGTCGCTGAGTGGATCGAGTGGGGGTTCGAGTACTGGACGAAGCTCCAGCACTCGAGCGGCGCGTTCGACGAGGCGTATCCCTTCGAGCAGAGCCTCGCGGCGACGGCCTTCACGTCGCTCTACGCCGGCCTTGCTTTTCGCGACCGTCGCGAGAATCTCTCCGCGGCCCTCCGCGGCCGCATCGAGCGCGCCCTCCTTCGCGCGGGGGAGTGGCTCCTCGCCAACGACGAGACCCACGGCCTCCTTTCGAACCACCTCGGGGCCGCCGCCGCGGCCCTCGAGCTGCTCGCGCGGCTCTTTTCGCGGGAGGATTTCTCCCGTCGCGCACGCTTCTTCCTCGAGCGCATCCTCGAGAACCAGTCGTCCGAGGGCTGGTTTCGAGAGTACGATGGCGCCGACATCGGCTACGGCACGCACGGCTTCGCCTACGTGGCCATCTACCGGCAAATGACCGGCTGCGAGCGGTCGCTCGAGGCGCTGCGGCGCTTCGCGCGCTTCCTGACGTACTTCGTCCACCCCGATGGCACCATCGGCGGCGAGTACGGGAGCCGCAACACCGAGTTCTACTCCCCGGCGGGCTTTGAGATGATGGCCGACCGCTGCCCCCACAGCGCGGCGATCGCGCTCGCGATGCGCAGGTCGCTCGCCGAGCGGCGCGCGGCGGGGGTCTATGCCATGGACGGTTTCAACCTGCTCCCGATGCTGAGCAGCATGCTCCTCGCCCTCGAGGCCGAACGGCCGGAGGGGCTCCTGGAGGACACCGCCGCGCCGCTCCCCTGCGAGTCGGCTCCATTTCGCGAGTATTTCGCCCAGAGCGGCCTCTGGGCGATCAACGAGCCGCGCTTTTACGCGATCGTCGGGCTCGCAAAGGGCGGGACGGTCTCCGTCTTCGACAAGGCCGCCCGCCGCCAGACGGCGCGCCACGCGGGGCTCGTCGTGCCCTGGAGGGGAAAACTCTACACTTCGCAGGAAGAGACCGCTTCGCCGGCTGTTGGCTGGAACGAGGGGAGGACCGAGGCGACGCTGGAGAGCGTCCCCTGGAGGAATCTCAAAAGCATCGTCCCCGGCCCGTGGGTCTTTTTGGCCTTCCGGCTCTTCACGTTGACCTTCGGCCGTGTGCCGGCCGTGAGCCGCTGGGTCAAGCGGCTCCTCGTGCGCGTCCTCATCCGGAGAAGGTCGCGGCCGCCGGTGATCCACCGGAGGACCGTGCGCATAGCGGAGGCCGGGCGCGTCGCGGGGGCCGGCGTCGAAGTCGAGGACAGACTCGAGCTGCCGAGCGGCGTCGAGGAGGTCCACGCGCTGGCGCAGTTCACGGCGATCCACATGGGCTCGTCGCTTTACTGCGACGCGCGATCTCTCGCGGCTTCGCCCGGCCCGGTCGTCCTCCGCTGCAGAGGCACCGTCCGGCTGCGCGGCAGGCTGGACCTGTCCGGCGCGGTCTGGGAGAAGATCGAGGATTGACATGTGCGGCATCTGCGGTTTTGCGATGCAAGGAGCGGGGGCGCACAGGGTGGACGCTTCCCGCGAACTTCTCGCGCGCATGAACGCCCGCATCGCCCACCGCGGCCCCGATGGCGAGGGCTTCTATCTCCAGGACGGAGTCGGCCTCGGCCACCGCCGCCTCTCGATCATCGACCTCGAGGGCGGCGCGCAGCCCATCTCGAACGAGGACGGCACCATCACGGTCGTCTTCAACGGCGAGATCTACAACTACCGCGAGCTGACGGAGGACCTCAAGGCGCGCGGCCACCGCTTCGCGACCCGCTCCGACACGGAAGTCCTCGTCCATCTCTACGAGGAGAAGGGCTTGGAGATGCTCGCGAAGCTCCGCGGGATGTTCGCCTTCGCTCTTCACGACCGGCGCGAAGGCGGCGGGCTCTACGTGATCCGGGACCGCTTCGGGATCAAGCCCGTCTACTACGGCGAGCGTGGCGGCGGGTTCTACTTCGCCTCCGAGGTGAAGCCGCTCCTCGAAGCGGGTTTTCCGGTCGAGGTGAACCGCCGCGCCGTCCATCTCTACCTTCAGACGCGCTTCGCGCACTCCGACGAGACGATCTTCCGCGGCATCTACCGCCTCCCCGAGGGGACCTACCTCCGCTGGCAGGAGGGAAAACTCACCTCCCATCGCTGGTATCCGGCGCCGCCGCACGACTCGCGCGGAGTCGAGGGCGGCTTGAAGGAGGGGCAGGAGCGGTTCGAGTCAGCGCTGTCCTCGGCCGTTTCGTCGCACATGATCGCCGACGTGCCGGTCGGAGCGTACCTGTCGAGCGGCGTCGACTCCACCGTCGTCGTGAGCGAGATGGCGCGCCTCACCGGCCGCGCGATCCGCACGTTCTGCGTGGACTTCAAGGAGGGGCTGAGCGAGGCCCGCGAGGCGGAGGAGACCGCGCGCATCCTCGGCTGCGAGCATCAGACGATCCTCTGCGGCGTGGAGGAGCTTCTCGAGATCCCGCGGGTCGTCCGCGAGCTGGAGGAGCCGGTGGGGGACGGCGTCGTGGTGGCGCACGACCTCCTGGCGCGCGCGACGCGCGAGGCCGGCATCAAGGTCGTCCTGACCGGCGACGGCGCCGACGAAGCCCTCGGCGGCTACCAGCACCTGCGGGCCATCATCCAGGCTGCATCGTGGGGCCGGTTCGTGCCCCGGTGGCTTCTGCGCGGGCCGCTTCCGAAGCTCGCAGCGAGGATCCCGCTCGGGCTCATCGATTTCCTCGCGGGGCTGCCTCTCGGAGTCGCGGGCGAGGCGCGAGCCCGCCTCGCGGGGGTCGTGAGACTCCTCCCATCGGGCGATCTGAGGGCGCTTTTCGATCTCCTCATGGCCATCCACCTGCCCGCCGAGCTGCGAGAGCTCTACACGCCTGAATTCCACGCCGAGATGGCGGCCGCGGGGACCGAGTCGTTCGCCGGGGAGCCCGTAGGGAAGTCGCTCGCGGACCGCGTGCTCTCGATGAGCTTTCGCAAGTGGCTCCCGGCCAACATCAACCTGAAGCAAGACAAGCTCTGCATGGCCAGCTCCGTGGAAAATCGAGTCCCGTACCTCGACCATCCGTTCGTGGAGATGGCGACGTCGCTTCCGGTCCGCGAGAAGATCCGCGGCCGCACGGGGAAGATCCCGCTGCGCCGGGTCGCAGCCCGACGTTTCGGCGCGAAAGCCGCCGCGCGGCAGAAGATCCCCTTCCACCTGCCCCTCCAGCATTACCTGAAGCACCCGAAGCTCTGGGACCTCGTCGAGGAGAACCTCGACCCGGCGCGCATCCGCCGCAGGGGATTCCTCAACCCGGATGCGGTGAAGCGCCTGAAGGAATCGTCGCGCCGCGGAGATTATCTCGTGGCGAAGAAGGTGTTCGCGGTAGTGATCCTGGAGTTGTGGTTCAGGATCTTCGTCGACGGCGAGCCGGTCTGAGCTTCCGATTACCGCGTCAGCTCGATCATGAGGCGGGTCACGTCCCCGCGGCGCACCTCGGCGGCCTCCATCCTCGGCAGAAAACCGCGGCGCGTGACGGCGGCCTGGTAGAGGCCCGCGGGCAGGTGGGGGAACCATGCCTCTGCCGGTTCCTCGCACGTCTTTCGGTGGACTTGGATGTCCGCGTGCCGGAAGAAGCGGCAGGGGGCGGCCGCCGGGCCGCCGTCGGCGCGGCGCAGCTCGATGGCGGGCATGGGCTCGGCGAATCGACGGCCGGAGGCGTCCTTCACCTCGACGAGGAGGCCTCCGCCTCCGGGGATCGCGACGCTGGCCTCGATCGGCCGTCCCTTCCCGGCGACCTCCACGGTGCCGTAGGCGAAACCGAAGGGTCCGTTGAAATCGGCCAGTACGCCGTAGTCGTAGACGCCCGGGGGGAGTCCGTTCCACTCGAGCCGGTCCACGGGCCCGGGAGGGAAGTTGTCGGGCGCAAGGCTCAGTCCGTCGCCGCGGCGGACGAGCGAGTAGTCCGACGGAGAAAGGCGCTCTCCGCTCGAAGAGTCCGACATCCGCAGGGTGAACGTCGATCGGCTCGGCGTCATGCGCAGCTCGAAGCTGAGGACGGCCGGGGCATCCTCGGCGATATCGAACGGGACGGTCTCGACCTCGTGGCCCGGGACCCGGACGACGAGGAAGTACGTCCCCGTCGTGAGGTGGCGGTGGGAGAAGCGCCCCTCGGCGTCGACGTCGGCCGCCGCCGCCTCCATCGGAGAGGCGAGGACGTCTCGATAGCTCTCCTTGCTGATCTTCAAGACCTTCACCTTGGCGCCCGCCGGCGGGGCCCCTCCGTCCGGCGACACGATGCGCCCCCGGATCTCGCAGAGGGCGAAGTTCCAGTTCAGCTCCAGCTCTCTCATGGCCGGCACGACTTCGAACGGCACGAGGCTGTTTTGCCCCGGCAGACCGGCGTAGTTGTTCGGCGACTGGATGAAGTACCGGCCGGGAGCGACGTCCCGGACTTCGTAACGCCCTTCCGCGTCCGTGGTCGCGCTCTTGTGGGCGACGTGGATTCTGACGCCGGCCTTCGCCTCGCCGCCGATGAGGATCCGCCCGAAGACGCGGGCTTTCGGCGCCGTCGATGCGTCATCGGCTTCCTGGAGCGGATCGCGGTCCGTCAGCTCCGTGCGCTCGCCGGGCTTCACGACGAGGCGCGCCTTCCTCTCCATCCAGTGGTAGACGCCCGGGAGGAGGCCATCGAAGGATGCCAGGCCGTCCGAGTCCGTCCTCCTCGCAACGCCGTTCTGATCCAGCCGGACGGCGAGGAAATCCCTGAGCTGCCAATAGAGCCAACCGGGCTCGGCCTCGCCGTCGATGAGGTGCAGGGTGACCCTCTCTCCGCCGACGGGGAGATCGGAACCGTCCAGCCGCCGGATGCGCAGGCCGCCTCCTTGGTCAAGGACGAGGCGGAGGGGTTCACGGGGATACGGAGGTTTCAATCGCATCACGGCGGGCACGGACGTTCCATGGCGAGCCACGAGCCAGGTCTCGTGGGGGAGGGATGGGATCGTGAACCGGCCATCGGCGTCGCAGATGGTGCGTGCCGCCCCGCGGGTTTCCAGATTTCCCTCGGGAGACCAATCCTTGGCGTTCAGCTCGATCGGCTGGCGGCCGTTCGACGAGTGGACTTCCGCTCCGGGGACGGCGTTCCCCTGAGAATCCACCACCCGGCCGGCGATCGGCTGAGGGATGCTCAAGAGGAAAACGACCTCGCCTCTCTCGTACGTCTCCGCGGTGCGGAACTGCTCCCCCTTCATGGGCGGGCTCCCCGGCACGTTGACGGTGATTTCCTGATTCCAGGCGTATCCTTTCGGCGTGAAGCGATGGACGCCTTCGACGTCGTCGACTTCCGCCTCGAATCCCCCGCCGAGGAACTCCGCCCACTTTCCGACGCGGGCGTTGCCGTAGCTGCTGATCAGCGGCTCGTACGTCAAGCGGTACCGCCGCACGGGCGATCGGTCGTGCTCCCGGAGCACCCGGACCGTCGCCTCCCTTGCCCGCTCCAGCTTGAGCTCGAACCCGGGTAACGGCCGGTAGAGAAGCACGCGCTCGTAGCCGTAGTAGCCCTCCTTCCTGGCGGCGAGCCAGGGATTCCTGCCGGCGGAGCCGAGGCCGAACGCTTCAAGATCCGCCTCGGGGAACCCGAATCGTCCGCCCGCATCGCTGTTCGTGATGACCACCCTTTCGCCTTCGACGAGCGCGACCTCCACTTCGGCGAGCGGCTTCCCTTCCGCGTCGAGGACGCGGTACGGCGCTGCGGGGCCTGAGATGGTTGCCGGCGTTGCCGTTTTCTCGACGGAACCGGAAGCCGGCGGCTCCTCCGGGGCGACTTTCTGCCGGGGTCTCTCGACGCCGGCGGCTCGAGAGGAGACGAGCGTCTGAACCGGCGGGGCGTCGATTCCCGAGCGGTCCCATGGCCGCCAGAGCCAGAGCGACGCTCCTCCGCCGGCGAATACAACGAGCCCGCAGGCGATGAGCATGCGCGAGGCTCCGCTCGACGGGCCCGCGGCGGCTCCAGCGGCCCTCGCCATCGATGGGCCGTCTCTCATGAGCGCGCCGAGGCGTTCTTCGAGCGCCGGCGACGGCTCGATGGAGGGCCAAGCGGCCGCGGACTCGCCGGCGAGGGCCGCCAAGGCCAGCGCCGCGCTCGTCGGGGCCAGGAGACCCTTCAAGACCTCGCGGGCGCGCTTGAGTCGCTCCTTGATCGTGGTCAGGCTGAGCTGGAGGGCCTTCGAGACCTCTTCGAGGGCCAGTCCGCCGAAATAGCGCAGCTCCACGGTCGATCGCAGCTCGTCGGGAAGCTTCCGCACGGCTTCGCGGACGTCGAGGAGACGGTCGAGCACTTCCTCCGTCTCGCCGGAAGGGGGGGAGCTTCCGGCGGCGGACCGGCGCTCTCGCCGAGAGCGACGATCCTCGCTGCGGAGCTTGACGAGGGACGTTCGGATGGCTTGAGCGGCGAGGATCGCCTTCCCGCTGCGGATCTTCTCGGGATCCCACTTCGCCGTGAGGAGGCGGACGAAGACTTCCTGCGCCGTGTCCTCGGCGAGGTCGCGGTCGCCGAGGACGCGGTAGGCGGCGTTGAGGACGTCCGAGCGGGCCCAATCCACCAGCGCGGCGAAGCTGCGCCGCGTGCGGGCCTTCAAGAAATCGACGAGTGGGTCATGGGGCATGGTTCCCTCCGGATCAATGGGGTTCATCTTCCATCCTTATGGATGCCGCCGGTTGGAAAAACGGCCGAGGGAGGGGATGAGTCGTCAGTTCGGCCGAGACGTGGCGCCGCGCCTTTGCAGAAGGGCGAGGATCACGGACGACTCGAAGGCGGAGTCGCCGGCGCCGGGACCGTCGTCCCCGGGCGCTTCGTCACTTCGAGCAGCCGGTCGATGTAGAGCACTCTCGGCTGGGCGCGGTAAGATCCGCGGGGGATCGTGAAGCGGCTCGGCTGGGCCTCTTCCTTCTTCAGGTGGTAGTTGGCGAAGACGAGCTTCACGGAGCGGTTGGCGCCGGTGTCGAAGGTGGCGCCGGCGCCCGGCTGGTTCGGCGGGACGAGCCATTGGTCCTTCTCATCGAGGACCCCGAGATAGACCGTCCCCTTCTCGACGGTCGCCGGCTGCTGGATCTCCACAGTGTGTTCGGGGGGAACGGCCAGCGCGGGGCTCGTGATCTGGTAGCTGAACTGGCCGGCGTTTCCCTCGACGAGTAGCCCGTCGCCTTGGAGGCTCGCCTTGACGCCGTTTTGAGCGTCGGGCGTCCATGCGGCGAGGTCCGGGAGTGGCCGGACGCCTCCTTCGATCGAAGCGGGAGGCGGATGGGCGATCGGGAAAGCCTCGGCGCCGAGGATCCGCGCCTCGGGATCCGAGTCGAACTGGCAGATGGAGAAAGCCCCGCCGCCGTGACGGTGGAAGAGATGGACTGCGCCGTCGGTCGCGAAGTACGAAGCGAGATCGAACGAAGGCCCGGTCTCCGGGATCGTTTCCGAGACATCAGTCCTCCTGGTAACCGCGAGAAGGCTGACCGGTCGCGGCGCCGAACCGGGCTTCACGCGGACCCGCAGGAGGTAGTCGCCGGCGGGCAACGTTGCCTCGACCGTCCGATCGGCGACGGAGACCGGCGTTCTTTCGGTGTACCCCACCCTGAGGCGCGCCGCCGGCGCCGGCGAAAGCTCGAGGCGGAGAGCGGGCCCGATCCGGCGGCACCAGGTGCGCGTCGCAAGGTCGTGGACGCTTACGAGGGGGAGATCATCGGAGTCCTTCCCAGCGGCCTCGTCCGATCGAGGGAGCCGCCGGTAGACCCGCGTGGCGCCGTAGGGGGTGCCGTGGACCAGTCCGATGAGCCTGTATCTCTCCTGCGGAAAATAGTCCTGGAACTGGAGGAGGTGGAACTTCGAGCGGCCCAGGGCGGCCTGAGCGCTCTGCCAGTTCTCCGCATATCCCCAGATGAGGTAATCGGGGGCGATCTCCGGCCGCTTCTCGACGGGGATCCAGTGAGCGAGGTTCATCCCCTCGAGGAACTGGATGAGTTGCACGCGGTGGGGAGTCTCCATGCCCGCGATGACGGCCCCCCAGCACGTCGAGCCGGCCGGGACGGTGGAGTGGACCTCGCGCAGATACTCGGAGATGCTCGCATTGCGGTCGGCGACCTGCGCTTTGTAACTCGCGACGTAGAGTTTCTGGAACGAGAGATGGAGGCCTGAAGCGATGAGCGCGACCGCGGCCGAAGCTGCCAGACCGGAACGTAGCCACCTCGCGCGGGCCTCGATGACATCAAAGAGGACGAGGATACCCGACGCGCCGAGCCAGACCGCCATCACCTGCGCGAGGATGGCGTAGCCGGCGTGGTAATTGGGGAACATCCCCAAGCTTGCTCCGTAAAAAAACAGCGTGACCGCGGATGGGAGCAGGACCGCCCAGCTCCTGCGCCTCTCGGGAGCCGGCAGAAGCGGCGTGAGGAGAAGGAGGATTGCCGCGACGGCGACGAGGACACCGAGAAGGATTCCGGCGGACCCGGGGAAGGAGCCGAAGGCGAAGCGGAAGTGCTCGGCGAGGACATCGAAATACCCCGTCGTCCCGCGCAGCGCATTTCCATTCGCCTCGATCTGCGTCCGGTGGCTCCCGAGAAGCGTCCAGTGATCCGCGAAACGAAACCCGAAGGAGCCGTAGAACATCAGCGCGCCGCCCAGCCCGCCGAGAACCGCCGATGCGAGGGAGCCGAGAGTCTTCCGCAGTCTTGTGGCTCGCGTGTCCCCTTCCGGGGGAGCGAAGAGAGCGCTCCAGAGGAAGACGAACGCGCACGAAGGGACGAGGCTCCAAGCGATGAGATGCGAAAAGGCGCCGCAGGAAGCCGCGAGGCCCGCTCCGAACCAGAGCGCGGGTCTCCCGCGGGCCAGGGCGAGGCCAGAGAGCGCTACGAAGAGGAGCGCGAAGAACGAAACCATGATGTCCGGCCGCACCATGGGCCAGTGAAAAGCGTCGAAGATCCAGAGCGCCATCAATGAATAGAGGAAGGCGGCGGTGCGGTCGCGCCCCTTGCTCAGGAATAAGAACCCCAGGACGGCGCTGAAGAGGATCACGAAGAAGTGGATCGAACGGAGGAGGCTCAAGCTGAAGCCGAAGAGCCAGACGAGGCCGGCGCCGAGGTAGAAGTACCAGGGGCCATAGTTGTAGAAGCCATCGTGGCGCGTCGTGTAAGTCGGAGCCTGGAGCGGGCTCGAGAGGAAGCCGTACCGGCCCGTCGTTCCCAGGACGTAGGAGATGTTCGCGAGGCCGTCGTCGGTGGCGAGGTACGGATACCGATCGATCGTCCGGCAGAAGTCGCGGACAACGAGGGCCAAGTAAACGGCCAGCGTGAGAGCGAGGAAGACGTTGAGAGACGCGGCGAGAGTATGGCAGGGCCGTTGCGACGGGCTCATGGCGCTCCTTCCGGCTTCACCGACTTCGTTTCCCTGAATCGGCGCCCAGCTTATAGCTGCCGGCACTCGTTGGGGCAACGGACCGTTGCGGCGGACGCTTGCGCGAAGATAGACTCCCGGTTCGGGCCCCTGCTCCGAAAGCGCATTTTCTCATGATCGACCTTTTCGATGAATTGACGGCGGTCGTTGGAATCCTCGACGGAGAATGCATTCCCTACGCCCTCATCGGCGGCGTTGCCTATTCCTTCTACGTCGAAGCGCGAGCGACCGAGGACATCGACTTTCTGGTCCGTCCGGAGGACTGGGACAGGATCCTCTCCACGCTCCAACCGCTGGGCTATCGCGACGTCACCGGCCCCCTCAACCTCAAGGAGCTTCGATTCCGGCGTCTGACCAAGGCCCTCGAGGACGATTCGCTCGTCCTCGACTTCCTCCTGGCCGACGAGCGAGCACTTGAAGGAATCTCGCGCGCCATCGAGGTGCCGTTGGGAAGCCGGCGGGTCCGACTGGCGCCCCCTGAGTTCTTGATCGCAATGAAGCGAGGGCGCAACTCCCCGCAGGACCGGAGCGACATCGCCGGCCTCGAGAAGTACATCCTCAACCAGAGGAGGTCCAAGTGATTTCGCCCCGGGAGGCCGAGAGGCGGATCCGGCGGGTCTCGCAGCTCCGCGCGTTGATCCTGCGGCTCAAAGCCGCTGCACGCGCGGCCTATCGCGCCGGACGGATTCCTTGGGAGCCGACACCCGCCACGCGGAGCGATCCGGAAACCTGGAAGGCCATCTCAAGGAAGGAAGGGGAACAACCTCCGGCGTAGCTCGGGAGTCAGCGGCGATGCGTACTCGCTCACCTCGAAGACCTCGGCGAACTCGATCGCGCCGCCGCGCTCAGGTCCGTAGGCGAGCATCAGCTCACGCCGATAGAGGACCGCCATCGGCCGCAGATGATCTCGGAACCATGCATCGAGCCAGCCTCTCCTCTCGGCTTCGCCGCTCGGGACCTCGCCGAGCGCGCTGCGGTTGAAAGGCAGCCACTCGAACATCTGGGAGCGGTGGCAGGCGAGCATCGCGACGATCGTTTCGACCTTTCGGCCGACGTCGAGCGCCGCGTCGCCGCGCAGGCGCGACGGCCGCGTGAAGCGATCGGGCAGGTACGCGACGACGGGGTCGCACTTCAAGTGCGGCGCGTCGGGGACGATGGCCGGCACCGTGACCATGTACGAGGCGTCCTGCACCGCCTGGCCCACGGCCCGGTGGTCGGGGTGGTAGTCGCACGGGCGGTGGGTCAAGACCAGGTCCGGCCGGAACGCGCGGATCTCGCGGATGATCCGCTCCCGGACTTCGAGGGTCGGTAGGAGGCGTCCATCGGGGAAGTCCCAGACGTCGTAGGCGGCCCCGATGACCGCGGCGGCGGTTCGTGCCTCCTCGCGGCGGATCGCGGCCAGCTCGGTGCCGCGGAGGCGGAAATGCCCCGCATCGCCGCCGGTCACCGACACCATCTTCACGGTATAGCCCCGGTCGCGGTAGAGGGCGGCGAGTCCGCCCGCGTAGAACTCCGCGTCGTCGGGATGCGCTCCGAGGATCAGAAGCTGCGGTGGTGTTGTGGATGCAGGTGTCGGCAAGGGTTCCTCGATCTTTCATTTGGCGCTGCGTAGACGAACGTATCGGATATGCTATCGACCCCGCCGAGCGAGAAACAGAGGATGCAGCGCCACGAATGAACTTCGAAGAACAGGATTTCAAAACTCCCGGTCCGACGCTCCGCGTGGCTCGCGGAGCGCCCGGCGGTCCTCCGCTCGTCTTTCTCCACGGCGTGATGCGCCGCTGGCAGGATTTCTCTCCCATCTTCCCATCCGTGGCTGCGCGCTGGGAAGTGTTCGCCCTCGATTTCCGCGGCCACGGGGCCTCTGAGCGGGCGGTGGGAAGGTACCGAGTCGTCGATTACGTCGAAGACGCGGTGGCTCTCTTACGCACGCAGGCCGGCGGGCCGGCGGTCGTGTACGGCCACTCGCTCGGCGCGATGGTCGCCGCCGCGGCCGCAGCGGAGGCGCCCGACCTCGTGCGCGCGGTCGTCCTCGAGGACCCCCCGTTCGAAACCATGGGATCGCGGATCCGCCGGACGCCGTTCCTCGGCTTCGTTCAAGGCATGCGAGAGCTGATCGAGAAGGGACTGACCGGCCTCGAGCTGGTGGACGCGCTCCGCGAGCTGAGATTCGGCGCGCCGGGAGGGCCGGTCATGCGGCTGGGAGACGTGCGAGACGCCAGCGCTCTGCGCTTCGCGGCGAGTTGCCTCGCCCGCATCGATCCGGCGGTCCTGGAGCCCATCATCGAAGGACGGTGGCTCGAAGGTTACGACGTCGAGGGTATCCTCGGCGCCATCCGCTGCCCGGCGATGGTTCTCCAGGCCGACGGGGCTGTGGGAGGGATGCTGACCGACGCCGACGCGGAGATGGCGGAGAGGATGCTCCCCGACTGCCTCCGCATCCGGTTCGAGAAGGTCGGCCACCTCATCCACTGGGCCGACGTGCCCGGATTGCTGCGGCACCTTATTGCTCTCCTCGAATCCATGCGTTGACCTCCGCTCACTCGATCGCGAAGAAATCCTTGAGCTGGCTGAGCTCCAGCACGGCGAGGAGCTGCGGGCTCGGGCTCTTGAGGACGATTCTGGCCGCGGTCTTTCTGGCGAGCTTCGTGCCGGCAATGAGGACCGCGATGCCTGAGGAGTCGACGTAGCCGACCTCATTGAGGTCGACTTTGAGGAGCTTCGCCGTCTTCAGGGCGGCCTGGATCTCGCTCTGGAGCGCGCCGGACGAATCGAGGTCCAATTCCCCTTTCACCCTCAGGACCATCTCGCCGGGACCGCTCTCGCGGTGAACCTCTATCATGAGCGACCCCCTTGACGGATGACGTCTCCGAGCGGCTTTCGCTTCGTCCCCCCGTGGCCGGGAAGGAACTTGTCGAGGATAAGGCTCATGCGCCCCTCCCGCCCCGTTTCCGGGCGGAACTCGACCCGGTCCATGATGCGGTCGATGAGGTGAGTGCCCAGGCCACCCGGGCGCACCTCCTCCAGATCGCGAGGCCGGATCCTCGGCACGTCGCCGCGGGCGCAGAAGTTCCCGAGGTGGAAGCGCAGGCGGTCCGGATGCAGGGTCGCCGAGATCTGCAGAGCCTCCTCATGGCCCAGTTCGCATTGGTGCTTGACGAAGTTCGACGCGGCCTCATCGAGGGCGAGAATGAGCATCTCGCCTTCGCCCGGAAAAAGCTTTTCAAGGATCGGCTTGAAGAATCCGCGCACGGCCTGCAGATAGCAGGCTTCGCGAGGAACCGACAGCGAGAACTCCCGCATCACCCATCCGCCTTTCCGCTCACCGCCTCACGGCCGAGGACGACCAGCGTGATGTCGTCGTGCTGCGCTCGCGGGCCCATGAATTTCCTTACAGCCTCGAGGAGACCACTCCCGGCCGCCTCGACGCCGCCGGGCAGGGCGGCGGCCGCTTCCCTGAGCCGCTCCAGACCGAAAAACTCGCCGGCGGGGTCCCGCGCCTCGAAGAGCCCATCCGTGTAGCAGAAGACCGTCGACCCCTCCGGCAGCGCGAGGGAGGTCGAGGAGTAGGCGTAGCCCGGGTCGGGGCTCACGTTGAGGGGCAGGCCGGCCGCGGCCGCCATGATGTCGACCGTCCCGTCCGGTCGCCGGATGAGAGGCGCGGGATGGCCGGCGCTCGCCACCGTGAGCCGGTGCTGCGCCGGATCGAGCACCATCAGGAGCAGCGTGACGAACTTCTCCTCGATCGCCGTCGAGACAAGCGAGCGATGGACGCTCGCGAGGGCGGCGGCCGGGTCGTGAGTCAGAAGGAGGGAATACCGGATATCGCTCGAGATGCGCGCCATGAGAAGCGCGGCAGGGACTCCCTTGCCCGAAACATCGCCCACCGAGATGGCGAGCTGGCCGCCGGGCAGCTCGCTGAAGCCGTAGTAGTCGCCGCCGACCGTCCGCGCCGACTTATAGAAGGAGTGGAAGCGGTAGCCCGTCACCTCGGGGAGCCCCGCGGGAAGGAACCGCCGCTGGATATCCTGCGAAAGCTCCACTTCGCGCTGGAGCCGTTCGCGGGCCATGAGGTCCTCGTGGAGCCTCAGGTTCTGGAGGGCGAGCGAGGTCGTGCTCGCGACGCTGACCAGCACCGCCAGGTCGTCGTCGGCGAACGGCCGCCCCCCCTTCTCGGCGTGCAGGTGCAGGATCCCGAGAGGCTTTCCGTTCTGGGCGAGGAGCGGCGCGCAGAGGAACGACCGGATCCCCAAGTTCGAGACCGACTGGCTGGACATGAAATCCTGGTCGCTTAAAGCATCGGCCGAAAGGATCGCCTGTTTCCGATCGAGCGCCTGCTGGATGATCGTCTGGCTGACCTTCACCTCGCCCGGCTTGCCCGAGCGGCTGCGGGTGTAGCGTGGCTCGAGTGGGCCATCCCCTTCCGAAGGGAGGAGAAACGTCCCCTCATGCGCCTGCGGGAAAATGCGAAAGAGGCTCTCGAGAATCTTCGGCAAGAGCTCCTTCACCTGAACCGTGGTCTGGAGGCAGCGGATGATCTCGAGGACGGCCCGCAGCCGGAGGGCGGCCTCTTCGCCCCGCGCAAGCTCGGGCTCGACGACGGCCCGCGTCGTGACGACGAGCGATTCCTGCCCCGGCTGGGCCGAGGCCCGAGCCGGCTCCGCGTGCGGAAGTCGCGTCTCGGCCCCAGGGTCCCGTCCGGAAAGGAGACCGGCGTCGAAACGGAGGATCGTGTCGCAGATCGTGATGCGGTCCCCGTGGCGAAGGGTGGTGGGCTCTCGGATGGACTTTCGGTTCACGAGGGTGCCGTGGCGGCTCTGGCAGTCCTCGATCGTGAAGGCATCGCCCTGGCGGACGATGCGCGCGTGCTCGCGCGAGACGGACTCGTCCTTCAGCACCAGCTCGTTGCGGTCGCTGCGGCCGATGCCGACTCGCTCTCGATCGAGGTCGATACAGACGCCTTCGGGGTAGGTCAGGTATTCCAGGTACGCCAAGAGTCCCCGTTCCTTGCCGGTTCCGCGGCCTCGTCCCCCGCCGCCCGCCGCTCTATCCCTTTATCGGCAAGGGAGAGCCGGCCGGAAGAGGCTCGTGGATTACCGGAGAGAGTCCGCCGGTGCCAACGCGAAAGCAGGGCGGTTTGGCCGGTCCAGGGTCATCCAATAAATCCGCTTGATTTCAGAGAGGGGCCTGACACACGCTCATTAGCGGACGGATGAGGACGATCAGGCGACTTCACGGCGTCCCATGCAGTCTCGCCCTTCTGGTTCTTCTTCAGGCGCTTGCGCCGGCGGAGGACGCCGACCCGGCATCTCCCTAGCTCGCCGGTCGCCTTGAGCCGGCGTGGGCGGACGCAAAGCCCCGCCGAATCGGTCCTCCCAGCGGAACGGCCTTTGCGGCCTCTCCTCCGGCGGTTACCTCAAGGAGGTGGACTCATGATCCCAACCACCACACAAGGTCCCCCCGCTCCCGAGAAGGAGCACCCCGTGCTGCTGCCCATGCTGCGCGCGGTCGCGCTCGTTGCCGGCTGGATCCTGGCGCTTGTCGGGCTCGGCCTCGGAGTTACAGTCGTCCTGCTCCCGGCAGGGCTGATCGTGGGCATCGTCGGGATTCTCTTGATCGTCCTGGCCGTGTCGGCCCGGGGGATCGGAGACGAGGATTCGCGCCCGTAGCAGTCGATAGAGCTTCGGGACAAGAAAGAGCCGACCCGGGGATACCCGGCCCGCAGAGAATTCCGCAGCGCCGAGGAGAATCTCACGATCGAGGCGAGTGCTACCGGGACGAGGTCGAACCACCCTGGGGAAATCTCACTTCTCGGATCTCGCCGGGGCGCACCGAACGGATTACTTCGACCACCGCTTCGACCTGTTCGCGTCCGACGCATCGGTCCTCGCTACGGGTATGATTCGCGCATGAAGCGACGCAGGCTGCGCCGGGCGCTCTTCTGGAGCGCGGTCGTCGTCCTCGGAGGGCCGCTCCTCTACCTGCTTGCCGCGGTGGGGCTGGCGCTGATCCCTGTCAACCGCGGATTCGTCGAAACCGCGGGAGGAATCGAGATTTTTCTCGTGTCGAACGGCGTCCACGTGGACTTCCTCGTCCCCGCGAGCACGCCGATCCGCGATTGGCCTCGGGATCTCTCAAGGAAGGACTTTCGGGGCATTGATGAGAGCTGGTCGCACATCCTCTTCGGGTGGGGCGACCGCGCCATCTACCTCGAAACTCCGACCTGGGCCGACCTGAAGCTCTCGACAGCCCTGAACGCGGTCTTCTTGCCGAGCTCGTCCGTCGTCCACGCCCAGTACGTCCTCGGTCCCCCGGTCGAGGATGGCCCGGTCAAGGATTGGTCGTGCCGCCGCGTGCGGCTGAGCGAGGAGGCCTACCGCGAGCTTTGCGCGTATCTGGACTCATCTTTCCGTACCGATGCGAGCGGGGGGTTCGTGCTCATCCCCGGCAAGGGGTATGGCGAGAGCGACAACTTCTACGAGGGGGAAGGCAAGTACCACGCGCTCAACACTTGCAACCTCTGGGCGAACCGCGGGCTCAAGAAGATCGGCGTGCGCACCGCGCTGTGGTCGCCCTTCGCCCAAGGGATCCTGTTCCACGCTCCCGGATCTCCATGAGGTTCCATACTCCCGAGCCCCGCTCACCGATCGCCCCCATTGCCTTTCTCCCCCCGCCCTTTCTATAATCTTCATTCGAAGAATCCGTCAGGGTCGGACGGAAGTAGCTTCCGGGAGGAGTTGCCAGCATGCACAAGCTGTATAAGCCTATCGCCGCCGCGGCGGTCGTCTCAGTCCTTTTCATAGGGCTGGGCGCGCTCTCCAAGGACGGCCGCGCCTATGTCGCCGGCCGCTTCGCCCTCCTCCTCGATCGAGATACGACCGCGAGCCTGCTCAAGTCGGTCGATGGCGGGGCGATCAAGGGGGAAGTGGTCACCCTTGTGGCGGACCCCGTGAATAAGAAGGCGCTCGCGCAGTTGCAGTACGAGATATTCGAGATGCAATTGGGCATGACCATGGGGAAGCCGCTCTACGATTGGATCAAGGCGAGCTTCGACTTGAAGCCCGTCAGGAAGAACGGCTCGATCGTCGCCGCCGATTTCAACTACAAGGAGATGAGCCGCAGGGATTTCACCCAGGCGCTGATCACCGAGTTCAGCGTTCCTAAGCTCGATGGCGCAAGTAAAGAGCCGGCCTATCTGACCGTGAAGTTCAGTCCTGAATCGATTGTCCTGGTCAAAGGAAGCGGTCAGAAAGTCGACGTGACGGATACCAAGAAGAAGCAGTTCCTGCCTTCCAACTTCAGGCTGAAGATCGACGGTCTCGACTGTACGAGGGTCAACAAGATCGAGGCGCTCACGGTCAAACAGACGACCATCGATCAGAAGGGCATCAAGATCCCCGGGAAGCTGGAGTATCCCAACCTCAAGGTCACCCTCTCGCAGACGGGCTCCGAAAGCTGGTACGACTGGTTCGAAAGTTTCGCCATCAAGGGGAACAACGGCGATGAACAGGAAAAGAAGGGGAGCCTCGAGTTTCTCGCGTCGGATTTGAAGTCGACTCTCTTGACGCTGAACTTCTCGAACCTCGGGATCTACTGCCTTTTGCCCGATACAGCCGAAGCGAACTCGGACAACGTGAGCCGCCTGACCGCGGAGCTTTACTGCGAGAGGATCACGATCGACGCCCCTGCCGCCGCGGCCCCGTGAAGGTCGACTCGCGAGGGTCGCCGGCCGAGTTCACCGGTGGCGCTCGGACCGGGGCTCGCTCGCCATCAGGGTTTCGCTCCCTTCGCGCACGAATGAGCTGAAGGGGTCCAGTAGGCGCGCCTTCTCCATCGCCAATCGGGCCAGCTCCTCATCGCCGTTTTTCTTGTGGGCCGCCGCGAGGTTCACCCAGAGCGTGGCCGAGTGCGGGTGGGCCTCGGACACCCTCCTCAGCGTGCGGACGGATCGAGCGTAGTCCTGGTGCATGTAGAGCCAAACGCCGATCCGGGTGGCCTCCTCGGGCGACAGCGCGAGGATCTTGCCAAAACCCTCCTCGAAGGCCGCCGCCTCTTCCGGGATCTCCTTCATGAATCGAGCCGCGAGGAAGTACGCCTCGTCGGGAGACGCGCGCAGGCCGAGGTCGACCAGCGCGCCGGCCCCCTCCCAGGCGCCGGCCTCGGCGAAAACGTCGACGATGTGCTTCAGGGCGGGGATTTGATCCCGCCCGCACCCCCAGCGGTCCCACCGCGCGACCGATTCGGCGGGATCGACGGAACCGAGGATGCTCTTCTGCATTTCCATGACCCGCTCGGGAGGGCCGAAGAGCCGCCGCGGGGCGTCGAACTCGAGGCGCAGGTTCAAATCGGTGTTGACCTCGTCCCTACCATCCGCGGCGACGAGCGCTTCGAGGCCGCGGTCCCCCAGAATGAGATTGGAAAGGAGAAGCGAGCGGACATCGGTCGAGCCGAGGTACTTCTCGACGTCGGCCTTGACCGGGGGGAGGCGATCCACGAGGGCCTGGGCGCGCTCGATGACTTCCCGAGCGGGCTCGAGAGCGTGATGCGACGCCAGGAGGATCGTGTCGCCCGCCGAGATGCGCAGCAAGGCGCCGTGGGGAAAGACCCGCCGCACCGTACGGGCGATCATGGCGTAGTCGGAAGGAGTAAGAGAATAGGCCTGGATCCACTGCGCGAGCACGCCTCCGGGCGCGAGCCGCTCGCTCGCTTTCCGGTAGAACTCGAGCGTGAAGAGGCTCGATACGCCGGCCATCCACGGGTTCGAGGGCTCGGAGAGGATCAGATCGAAGCGGCGGCCGGCCCCTTGAAGGAGCGCCCGGCCGTCGGTCAGGGCGAGCTTGAGCCGCGGCGACGCGAGCGGCTTGTGGTTGACCGCATCGAAGTGAGGCGAAGCCTCGATCACGGCGGGCTCGATCTCGGCGCACGTGACGCGCGTGTCGGGGAAAAGGAGGCTCGCGCCGGCCGTCGAGCCGCTCCCCCAGCCGATGACGAGCGTCTCGCGCGCTTCGGGGTTCATGAAGCGCGGCAGGTAGGCGAGCCCGAGCTGCATCGCCATGTCCTGACCCGTCGATGCGTCCACCTTGCCGTTGACCCGGAGCGAGGTGGCCCCGTTCGGGTGGTCGAGGACGAGGATGCTCGCCGAAACGCCCTCCCGCAGGAACCGCACGCTCGCCTTCTCTAGTGATTCCTCGGCATCGAGGCCGTAGAGGTAGAGGCCGGCGTTGGTCAGGAGCGGGTCGGGCCCGCGCAGGCCGAGGAGGACCGCCCCGCCCCCCGCGGCCGCAAGGAGGCCCAGCGCGAGCCTCTCCCGCCCGGTGCGGGTCGGGAAGAGACCAATGCTTCCGAGGAGGTAGAGCGCGAAGGCCACGCCCACGCAAGCCGCGGTGCCGAGCGAGGGCAAAACGATCAGCGCCCCGCCCAGGGATCCCGCGATCGTGCCCGCAGTGTTCCACGCGTAGATCCGCCCCGCCGTGTTTCCAGCTCCGGCCGCACGAGGCGGGCAGACCGCCGCGTGGAGGGGGAGAAGGAGCCCCATCCCGATCGAGGGGAGAAGCTGCAGGACCGCTCCCGCCAGAAAACTGATCGCCTCGCTCCAGCCGATGCCCGAGCGGAGCGGGCCCGCTGCGCCGACGAAGCGGGTCAACGGCTCGATGAGGAGCTGGCCGATGAGCGCCGCAGCGACGAGTGCGAGGCTCACAGCCCCCTGGATACGCAGGAGCGAGCGCGAGGCGCGGAGCCGGAGATGGAAAAGGAGGCCGCCCGCGCCGATTCCCGCGATGACCACAAAGAGCATCGCGCTGAAGGCGTAGGTCGAGCCGCCGAGGATCAATGTGAGCTGGCGAGTCCAGGCGATCTGGAGAAGGAGCGAGGCCGCGCCGGCGAGAAACGCTGCGCCGACCACGAGTCCGAGCGGCGCCCGATCGCCCTCGAAGGCCCCCTCGTCTCCCGCGTCGGATGCGGCGGCGGAGCTTCGCGGCAGCGCGCTCAGCCGTAACGCATACAGCGCCAGGGCGCACATGCCGGCGGCGATGCTCCCCAGAACGGCGATGCGATGGGTAGCCGCGTAGCCGAGGGCCGGCAAGAGGACGAAGCCGCTCAATCCGACCCCGGCGGCCCCGCCGAGCGTGTTGAGGCCGTAAAGGAAGCCCGCAGCCCGCCGGAGCGGCTTCCCATCCGCCGTCAGCTCGCGCACGAGAAGCGGGAACGTGCCCCCCATGAGCACGCAAGGGGGACCGAGGACGAGGAACGAGAGCGCGGCGCGGACGAAACCGCCGGCGAGGGGACTGCCCTCGATCGCAGGATAGAGCGCCGCAGCAGCCCTTTCGAGGAGCTGTAGCTCCCACGGGACCAGAGCGGCCAGGAGGCCGATCGCGACCTCCGAGAGTCCGTACCAGAAGAGCCCCGATTGTAGACGGTCCGCCAGGCGTCCCAGGATCCGCGCGCCGACTCCAAGGCACAGGAGAAACGACGCGAGCACTGCGGAAGCGGCGAGGGCCGAGCTTCCCCAGACGTGGGCGAGCCCGCGGAACCAGACGACCTCATAGGCCAGCGAGGCGGCTCCGGAGAGAAAGAAGAGGACGGCAACGGCCGCCGTTGTTACGGGGCGGCTCACGAGCTATCGCTCACTGGCAGATGCTGAACTCCCGGCAGCCGAGGGGGTCTTCGGGGGTCCGATCGGGTCCGCACTCCTCGTACGGGGCCGGCAGGGGCCCGCCGCGAGTGGTAAACAGGGTCTCGAGCATGCGGATGGCGTCGGCCAGGTTGAGCTTGCCGTCGTCGTTTCCGTCGCAGGCGTCGTCGCAGGGAACGGTCGGCGGGTCGCTGTGGAAGAGGTGGAAGAGGAGGCCGATCGGATCGGTGAGATCGAACCGCTTGTTCACGGTGCAGTCGCCGCGCATGAACTGCGGAATCCGCGGGACCGTCGCCCGGCACTCGACCTCCGGCGCGGTGCCGCTCCCGCAGACGGCCTCCACCGTATACGTGTGAAGTCCGGCGGGCGGGCCGACGTCCGCGTAGGCCTCGACCTCCACCCCCAGCTCCGCCAGAAGCACGCCGTCGCGCTTCACGCGGCTCAGCGACTGGCCGAGGGAACGTCCCCAGCTCAGGGCGACATCGAAGCCGTCGAGGCGGCAGGCGAGCTGCTCCACCGGCCCGCACGCGGGGGTCTCGAAGCAGGGATCGAGGTCGGGCTGCGGCTCGAGGACCGCCGGCGGAATGACGGTCGCCCCGTTCAAGTCCGGCTTCTGGCCCAGCGGATACCGGCAGATCACTAGCCCGGTCGTTCCCGCATCGACGATCGACGGGAAGCTCACGCCGAAAGACGCGACGAAGAAGATCGTGCCCCCCGCGGCTCCTGCGGCCTGGAGCGTCGTTTCTCCCTGCGCATCGAGGAAGCAGGCGAGGACATCGACGAGACCGCCTTCCCCGATTTTGGGGTCGGCGGGATCGCCGGACGCCAGGACCGATGCTCTCGCCGCAAGGTTGACCCCCTGCAGGGTGTCGAGAACCACCTTGCCTCCGAGTCCGTCCGTGCCCTCCCCCGATGCATCCAGAACGGCGCCATCCAGGTTCACGCCTTGCCTGGAATAGAGGCCTATCTCCCCGCCGGTCCCCAGGAGGCCGCGTCCAGATGCATCGATCCGCCCTCGGGCCGTGATCGCTCCCTCGGCCGAACCCAGTTCGACGATTCCACCGGGGAAGTTGCCGGGATTGAGGATCGGTCCAGCGATGACGAGGTCGGCCACCGCCGAGACCTCAACGAGACCGGAGAACCCGTCCGGCCCGCCGCCGGCCTGGTGCGTCCCGAGGAGGTCGACCTTTCCATCGGCGATGATCCGGATTGTCCCCCCCGAGCTGTCGTCGAAGCGCCCGTGGACGAGGATGGCGCCGCTCTTCTGGAAATAATTGCCCTGCGCGCGGGCGCTGAAGAGTCCTCCCGTCGAAACCATCCCGCCGGAAAGGTCCACCGTCTCGCCGACGATGATGTCCCCTACGGCATCCATAAGGACTGCGCCGCCATCGCCGTCGCCGGCGGCTCCCAGACCATCCGCCCCCCTCGCGTTGATGGGCGCCGAGATCGCGATCCCACCCCCGGCCGTCATCGCGACGTGGCCCCCTTTCCAGCAGCCGAGCGGTTGGCAGGCGCCGGGCGCTTCGATCGGCCCCCGCAGCTCGATACCGACTCCAGCCTCGATG
>Ga0187892_10001131_pt1 | contig 63538 bp, 46 predicted proteins | sample MA1701073metaG_FD_139345 | JGI IMG/M metagenome (GOLD analysis project Ga0187892, IMG submission 139345) | Bio-ooze microbial communities from a basaltic lava cave in the Kipuka Kanohina Cave System on the Island of Hawaii, USA - MA170107-3 metaG ... | reverse complement strand
GCTCGATCGGCTCTCAACACCTCTCGGTGGCATCGGAGCTATTCGGCGGCGCGCTGCGGCACGCGGAGCGTGCCGGCTACTGTAGCAGGCATGCTCCGCATGCCGTTGCCGGAAGCTCGATCGGCTCTCAACACCTCTCGGTGGCATCGGAGCTATTCGGCGGCGCGCTGCGGCACGCGGAGCGTGCCGGCTACAAACTTGCGAAAGGGGCCGATGCGCGGCTATGCTCCAAATTGACTTCAGTCGGAATCAATCTGATGACAATGTCAAGCGATCGCTCAGCGCGAAGCGGTGGCGGCAGGCGCGCCTAACATACGTCCAATTCGGAGTTTCGTTCGTCAGCGATCGGTGGGGCGATGGCGCACTGCGCTTTGGCATGCGCGTTGCACCAAATCAGCAGTTAGGGGTAATGCGCGCAAGCCGCGGCTTTCCATTACTATTCGAGGACGCCATGAACACTTCACAACTTGCACTGCTGGCTGCCGCGTCGCCCAAGCGAGTCGTCGGCATCGCTATTCTCTTTAGCGCACTGGCGGCGACGCCTGTTACAACGGCCCAGGCTCAGAACGAAGCCACTGACGACGCCAACGTCGAGGTCCTTACGAGCGGGCCGGTCCACGAGGCGTTCGCGGAGTTGACGGCCTTGGATCCCGAGCCTTCGGCGATCGTCGACCGCCAGCCACCCGAGCCGATTCAAGAATTGCCTCCGGCCGTGAAGCCCGAGGGGGCCGACGTGGTCTGGATCCCCGGCTACTGGCATTGGGATCCGGAGCGAAAAGATTTCATCTGGATCAGCGGCGTCTACCGCAAAGCGCCGCCGAACCGGCGGTGGGTGCCCGGCTATTGGATGCAAGCCGAAAACGGGTGGCGGCGCGTTTCGGGCTTTTGGGCCGAAGTGGACGAGAAGGCGGTCGATTACTTGCCCCAGCCGCCGGATTCGCTTGAGGTTGGGCCATCGAGCCCCGCTCCGAGCGACAATCACTTCTGGGTGCCCGGCTGCTGGAATTGGCAAGGTTCGCAATTCGCCTGGACGGCGGGCTATTGGGGGAGAATGCAGCCGAACTGGATCTGGTACCCATCGCGTTATTACTGGACGCCGAGCGGCTGCGTCTATAACTCGGGCTATTGGGACTACTTATACCCAAGCCGCGGCTTGCTCTATGCGCCGCTTTACTATCATCGACCCGTCTACGCACATGCCAACTATTTCTATCGACCGAGCATTGTCTGGAACGTCGCGCGGCTGGCGTATTTTCTCTTCGCGCGGCCGTTCGATTGCCATTATTACTACGGCGATTTCTACGGGCCGTCGAATGCCGGGCTGGGGATCATTCCTTGGTACTCTTACTGGCACCGGCCGGGGTTCTATGATCCTTACTGGCACTATTGCCGCTGGGATTGGCATCGGCGGCCGTGGGATCGCGACTTCGACGATTGGGACGACTTCCAGCGCGGTCGCTACGAGCACTTGCGAGACAACGACGACGACCGGCCACCGCGCACATTCACGGAGCTGAGCCGACGACATCTCGACCAACGTGCTCCCGAGCGCGATATCGCCGAACGGCGACGTCTCGACGGTTCTGGCGAAGATCGCGTTGCCCTGCGTGCCGAGGAATTGGCCAACCGCCGCGGAACGGCGCTCGCGGTGGAGCGCCTTTCGGACGAGCGTCGCGACCAGTTGCGTGCCAACACCGAGCGCTGGCGACAGTTGCAGGACAACCGCCGCAACGCCGAAATCGCCGTGCGTCGTCGTGACGCGACGCCGGAGGGGCCTGGCGTCGAGCGCCCACGCACTGGCCAAACTACGGCGCCGCGGCGAGCGGACCGGTTCCAATTGCCCGAGGTCTTCGATCCGGGTGAACGAGCCACCCGACAGCGTGCCGAATCGAGCCAGCGGATGGCGAACGGCGAGCGGCAACCAGCAAATCGGCAACAGCGGATCGAAAACTTTCGAGGCCGACATGACGTAGGCCGGCCAGACCCCAACCAATTCGTCCCTCGGCGCGGCGGTTCAGATACAACCGCGGACCTCCTGCCCAAACGCTCGAGCGATTCCGAGCCGCAGCCGCGCGATTTGACGCGCTCGCGAAATCCGCGTGGCGAAGGCAGTGTGTCGCGGCCAAACAGGCAATTCACCCCGCCGCCCCGTGCGCAGCTATATAGCGGTCAGCCGGACGGCTCGCGCCGCTGGTCCGAATCGTACAGCCGGCCACGCACGACGGAGCAGTTCCGCTCACTTCCCAACCGCTCGCCCGAATCCTGGTCGCGTGGCAGTCAGTCGATTCGAGGATCGGATTCCTTCGGCCGTGGTGGCGGCCGTTTCCGCCAGGACGGGGGCGGCCGCTCCGAGTTCCGCTCGTTCGGCGGCGACCGGCCCTCGCGCGGCGGCGGCGATTTTCGTGGGTCCGGCGGACCCAGATCGCGCGACGACTGAGTTTGAGCCAGGTGGAACTCGCCCCGGCAGACACTCACGCGCCGTCAAACCACAAAGGTACCGCGTACCCCGCGCTCGTGATTTGCCGTCGCACTTGACCGACCACCGGTGGCCACTGATACTGCATGCCCCCGGCACTGAGCCGAGGCGTGCTCGTCAAACCTTCCTTATGCGCCCGACCCTCATCGTTCAGTCGAGGCCAGGCCGACCGCCCGATTCATTGCGGTCGGAGGAAATGTGATGCGACCAGCAGCGCAACACATCAACCACGACTGGCATCGTATCGCACGTCATTTACCGCGTAGAATTAGTGCATTCATACTTGCTTCCATATCACTAGCTCTGCCAATTGGCACGATAAACCAAGGCATTTGTGAAGAGATAGCTCGCGTACCAAACATCGTGCTAATACTTGCCGACGATCTCGGCGTGAGCGACCTTGGCTGCTACGGGCGGAACGATCACCGCACGCCGAACTTGGACCGGCTGGCGTCGCAAGGAATGCGATTCACGTGTGCTTACACGGCTCAGTCAATCTGTTCGCCCTCGCGTGCCGCGATCATGACCGGCACGTGTCCGGCGCGGCTGAATCTGACAAACTTTTTGCCGGGACGTGCCGACGCGCCATCGCAGCGCCTGCTGCAACCGCGGATCGAAGGCCAATTGCCGCTAGAGGAAGTGACCATCGCCGAACTGCTGAAGAGCGCCGGCTACGCCACGGGGCTGTTCGGCAAGTGGCATCTCGGTGGCTCCGGCTTCGGGCCAAGTGAGCAGGGCTTTGACGTGTTCGTCTCGCCACCGGCGAACCATGAGCCAACGCGCGAGACCGGCGGCAAGGGGGAATTTGCGATTACGGCCGCCGCGGAGAGATTTATCGAGGAGCATCGCAATCGACCGTTCTTCTGCTACGTGCCGCACAACAACCCGCACGTTCCGCTCGCCGCCGCCGCGGAGAGGGTGGAGAAGAACCAGGACGCCTTCAACCCGCTCTATGCCGCGATGATCGAGACGCTCGACGAGGCCGTGGGACGGCTGATGGCCATAGTCGACTCGCTTGGCCTTACCGACAGCACCCTCTTCGTATTCACCAGCGACAATGGTGGATTGCACGTGCTCGAATCGCCCGGAACTCCCGCGACGCACAACCGGCCGTTTCGCGCCGGCAAGGGCTACGTGTACGAGGGGGGTCTGCGTGTGCCGCTCATCGTTCGTTGGCCGAGCGTGGTCCAAGCCGGTGGCACGTGCGAGGCGCCCGTCGTGCTCACCGACCTCATGCCGACGCTGCTCGAAGCAGCCGGCGTCGACCCGGCCAACACGGTCGGCCCATTGGACGGCGCGAGCCTGACAACGGTGCTTCGTGGTGGGTCGCCACCGCCTCACACGCTGCACTGGCACTTCCCGCATTACACGAATCAAGGCGGCCGCCCCGCCGGCGCGATTCGCCAGGGTGATTGGAAGCTCGTCGAGCAGTTCGAGGACGACAGTGTTGAGCTGTACAACTTGAGGGAGGACATCGGCGAAACGAACAACCTCGCAGCCTCCGAACCTGCTCGCGTCGATTTCCTGCGCCGCGAGCTACAAGCCTGGCGTACGAGCGTCGGCGCTCGGATGCCGACGCCGAATCCCGAATTCGATGCGGCGCTGCATCGGCGGCTGTATGTCGAACAAGACGCGTCGCAGCTTGCGGCTGAGGAGACCGCCGCCATGACGGAGCCGCGGTGGCGTGCGTGGCGAGAGGCGATGAACGTGGCGACCAAGGGCCGCAAGCCCGCGACCACGCGCGCCGCCGGCGACATCCGCTTGCACGCGAAGGACGCGCGCGTTCATGGCCAAACACTGCGGTACGAGCCGCAAAGCCACAAGAACGTGCTCGGCTTCTGGACGAATACTGCGGACTGGGCCGAATGGGAATTCGAGATCACAACGGCCGGTGCATATGAAGTCGAATTCCAGCAAGGCTGCGGCCCCGGCAGCGGCGGCTCGGAAGTCTCGGTGCGAATCGGCGACCAAGCGCTAACCTTCACCGTCCACGAAACGGGCCATTTTCAGCACTTGATCCAACGGATGATCGGTCAGGTGAATCTCACGCCCGGCAAACACACGCTTGCCGTGAAGCCACAAACGAAACGCGGTGCAGCAGTGATGGACCTGCGCCGCATTGTGCTCCGGCCCGTGGCTGGGCCGCCGTTGTTACTCGACGAAAAGTAATCGCGTCAGGTGGATTCCGAAGTCGGGCGCGCGCTCGCGCCTTGGCGTCTGGGTGTCGCCCGTCGGACGGTCGTGCGCACCGCGCACACTTCCAACTTCTCGACGGCATGTTACGATCGGTCAGCATATGGGCAACCAATACATCTACCAAATGCACGGCCTGACGAAGAAACACGCCAAGCGAGCCGTGCTCGAAGACATTTGGCTGGCCTTCTACCCCGGCGCGAAGATCGGCGTCTTGGGGCGCAACGGTGCAGGCAAGAGCACGCTCTTGCGGATCATGGCCGGTGAAGAGAAGGAGTTTGACGGCGAGGCGCGGCTGAGCGAGGACTACACCGTGGGATACGTGCCGCAGGAACCCACGCTCAATCACGATAAGGACGTATGGGGCAATGTGGAAGAGGCCGTGGCGCCAACGCGTGCCATTCTGGCGCGCTTTGATGACATCAGTGCGCGGCTGGGTGAGCCGCTCGATGCCGACGCCATGGAAAAGCTGCTGGCCGAGCAGGCACGCGTGCAGGACCAGATCGAGGCACTCGGCGCCTGGGAGCTCGATCGGCAGATCGAGATCGCCATGGACGCGATGCAACTGCCGCCGGGCGACGCCGACGTGCGGACCCTCTCGGGCGGCGAACGCCGCCGCGTGGCGCTGTGCAAGATGTTGCTCAAGCGGCCGGACCTGCTGCTTTTGGACGAGCCGACCAACCACCTCGATGCCGAGAGCGTGGCCTGGCTCGAACGACACCTGGCGGAATATCCCGGCACGGTGGTGGCCGTCACGCACGACCGCTATTTCCTGGACAACGTCGCGCGATGGATCCTGGAGCTCGACCGCGGACGCGGCATCCCCTGGGAGGGGAACTACAGTTCCTGGCTCGAGCAGAAGAAGGAGCGCCTTGCTCGGGAGGAAAAACAGGCCAGCGCCCGGCAGCGCACGCTCGAGCGCGAGCTGGAGTGGGTGCGCATGGCGCCCCGAGCGCGGCAGGCCAAGAGCAAGGCGCGTCTCAAGGCCTATGAAAAAATGTCGGCCGAATCGTTTCGAGAGCGCGACGATGAGCTGGAGATTCAGATTCCGCCGGGCAAGCACCTGGGAGAGTTGGTGATCGAGGCACGAGGTGTTTGGAAAGGATATGGCGAGCGATTGCTGATCGAGGACCTCAGCTTTCGGCTGCCAGCCGGCGGCATCGTCGGCATCATCGGGCCCAACGGAGTCGGCAAGACGACGCTGTTTCGCATGATCGTGGGGGAGGAAAAACCCGATCGGGGCGAGATCCGCATCGGCCCGAGCGTCGAATTGGGATATGTCGACCAGAACCGCGACGCGCTCGATCCCCAGAAGACGGTCTTCGAGGAGATTTCCGGCGGACATGACACGCTGGAGATGGGGGGCCGCAACGTCCCATCTCGCGCCTACGTCGCTCGATTCAATTTCCACGGGCCCGATCAGCAAAAGTTTGTCGGGAAGCTTTCAGGCGGCGAGCGCAACCGTGTTCACCTGGCCAAGCTGCTCCGCCGTGGTTCGAACGTGCTTTTGCTCGACGAGCCGACGAACGATTTGGACGTCGACACGCTGCGTGCGCTGGAGGAGGCGATTCTGAACTTCGCCGGCTGCGTGGTCGTGATCAGTCACGACCGCTGGTTCCTCGATCGAGTGGCCACGCACATACTGGCCTTTGAGGGCGACAGCTACGCGCACTGGTGCGAGGGCAACTTCCAGACCTATGAAGCCCAGCGCCGCGAGCGCCTTGGTGAAGAGGCCGACCGACCGAAACGGATCCGCTACAAGAAGCTGACGCACTAGCAGCGAGCACGCGGCAACCATCCCATCGAGCCGCGGACGCACGCCCGATCGAGCCCCTGAGGCACGTCGGATCGAGCCTCCAGCTTCATGCCCGAGGTGAGCCACCTCCCAGCGTAACATTCGCCAATGCTCTACGCCCTGTTCAATAGGGGCTGCTGGCCGCCATACCCACCGGAAACAGAGGCAATTGCAATGACAACCTGGCGACAAATCACGGCCGTGACAATCTCGATGCTCTTACTTTACGCCACAGGATTTCTATTCCTGGCGCTATTGCCTGGGCTGCCGGATTGATCATGGGCCGTACAGATGGTTGAAACGCACCAGCAGCTCGTCCACCCGTGCGAGTACGGCCTTTTGATCTGCGAACTGCCGCCCCTCCAGGTAGATCCATTTCAGCCAATTCACCGAGCCCAACACCACCGTGCTGCGATCAAATGCCTCAATCAACCCGCGCTCGACCGTGCCGAGCGGTCGAGCTGAATCGTACGCACTCAGCCCTTCGCCCCATTTCTCATGGTCATTACACGCCAGGCTACCCAGCAGCCGGGCCACGTCGACGGCGATCGTGTCGGGCTGCATGGCGGCGAAGTCGATCAGGCCGGTGACGCGCGTGCCCTGGAACAGCACGGAATCGCGCCACACGTCGCGGATGCACGGTAGTATCGGGACAGGCTGGCTTGCCGCGGAGGCCAGCCGCTCACGAAGATCGGCGGCGGCACGCCAAAACAGCGCGATGATCCGCGCCGCGGACGCACGCAATGGCGGCCAAGGTCCTGATTCGATCCGCGCAGCCACTTGTTGCATGCCGCCGGCGGTCAGTTCGCGGAGCTTTTTCCGTCGCGCAACCGCCGCCGGCGATACCGCCTGGCGCGGACCGTGAAGCGGAAACGATTCCACGGCCTGGTGAAACTGAGCCAGCGCGAGCATCGCCGCGCGGAGTTTTTCACAACTCGGGTTCTTATTGAAATCAGCAATGCCTGGCATCCAAGGCGACAGATCCCAATAGCGACCGCCTCGCACCACGAAGCTTTCACCGCCCTGCGTGGCCAGCGGGACGGGCACCAGGTTGCAGCCCGCCGCACGAGCGTGCCGCAATACGGCCGCAATGAAAGTCAACCGCGCATCGTCGGAATAGCTTTCGGGATACGCGCGAAGGCAAAACAAACCTCGCTCACACGAAAGTTGCCAGAGGCACGCTCCGCTAAATCCCCCCGCCGCGCCGAGCGCCACGACCTCCGTCGGTCGGCAGTTTGCCGGATAAAGGGCGAGCAATTCCGGAATGTATTCCTCGAGCGACATCATCTGCTTCCCGGCCGTCGACAAGAACGTGGCACGATCAGTCACACCGTCAAGATTCGCAGATTCGCACACGGCGACAAGCGCCGAGGAAAATAGCCACGGTGTGTGGTGACAAGTTCGGTATTCAATGCGTGTCCTTGGTGCACTGGGTGGTACTACCTCGACCATGCTCTTGGAGTATTACCTTGACCGGCGCGAAAATTGCGGGCTATACTTCCGTGATGGAGGGCGCGCCTCTGCCGTTCGGCGTCGAGGGCCCCGTTGCTTGCCGCCCTGCGCGGCCGGCTCAAGTCACCTTGCACTGCATTTACGTCGACATCACCTGAAAGGCGGACGCTCGTTTCGCTCCGGCACTGCGCGCACGAGACTGGCCTATGTATCCCTGGCGCTCGCAGGCTTCACTCCAGCGATTCTTCGCCGGGCTGGCCGAGTACACGTTCCAGACACGGCTCGGAGTGGCCGACCCGCCGCTGGTGGGCTACCTGGCGGAGTTGCTCTCGCGGTTCGTGCGGCTCGACGCCATCTACGCCGTGCGCGACCTGGCGGGCCGGCGACTCGAGGAGATCGCCCAGATGCTCGTCGAGGCCGAGCAGCGGATCGGCGATCCGAAGCGCGAGATCCATCGCCACATCGGCGACTTTGCGCTCTTTTGGACGGGCGTGTATCCCGAGGCGCTAGACAAGCTGCGCTCGGCGCATCGACAAGATCACTTTCTCGACTATTGCACACAGGGTAAACGTGCGTACTACATCGCCAGCACGCTCCGCACCGAGCAGAACGCGGATGAATGCGCCGTGCTGGAGCGACTGAGCCACGAATTCGAGCTGTGCGTCTACGGGCTCTCGGAAGTGCGCCGTGAATGGGAACGTCGCGACACGGACGAAGGCGAATCGCCCAGGCCGTTCCTCATCAATTGATCGGCCACGGGGCGCCACTCTGCGCCGTTGACTCTGCACCGCCTGGTGACGACTTGCGAAACCGATCCTCACGGCGTGACTGCTTCTATCGCGCGGAAGCGTAAATCTCGGCGTATTCCAGGACCCAAAGATCAATCATCTCGCGGAAGGTCGTGACATCCGCCTCGCTGAGGCGCTGGAAGTGCGTCCGGTTGAAGACCTCCTTGTTGCGGATGGTGCCCTTGGCCGCCAACTCCAATACGTGGTACGACGAAAACGGACGAATCACCATTTCCAAGCGGCTGAATTGGTTCTGGCGCTGGTGCTTATTGCCCAGTGACAGGTCGTCACGGCTGACGATCGCCCCCCACCCGCGATCGCCCACGACCGATTCGATCATGAAGCCCGGAAAGTGCCCGGGCAGCTTGCTCAGACAGCGCTCGATGTGCTCCGAGAGTTCAAGCCGGTATTGGCTGTGAAGGCGGCGATAGTCTTCCTCGGTGAGTGCGGACTGGGCCGCTTCTTGCGCGCGGCGATCACCGGTGCGCTGGCCGCGTTCGATGGCACGTTCGAGGCGCTTTTCGAAGTCCATGGGAAGTCGGCTGGTTACTCGACGGGCTGCTGTGGTTCCGGCGCCTCGCCGACTGGGGGAGCCGCGCGGTTGAGATCGAAGAACTGTTTCAGATCGCCGAAGGTGCGCAGCGGCTCCTTCCCTAACTTCATTTTGTCGGTCAGGGGGACCAGGATCGGCTCGGGGCGAGGTTTTCGCGGCGGCTGGGCGTCACGGCGGCCTCGCTTCGCGGCGGGACGCGCGTCGCGCCGAGCGGGTCGTCGACCCTCGTGCGCCTTCCGTTCTTTTCGGTCCTTCCGGTGTGCGCCGGGGTCGGCGGGGGGACGAGGCGCCGGCTCGTCGCGTTCGCTGCGCACGGGCCGCTTCGTCGTCGACGGATCCACCATCGTAAGGCTCACGCGCCGGCGGTTCTTGTCCACGCTCAAGACCCACGTCTTGACCACGTCGCCGACGCAGACCACGTCTTGCGGGTTTTGCACGTAGCGATTGGAAATCTGGCTGATATGGACCAGTCCGCTTTCGGAGAGGCCGATGTCCACAAATGCGCCAAAATCGACGACGTTCAGCACGGTGCCGGTCAGCTCCATCCCAACCACCAGATCGCCCAGCCGCAAGACACCCTGGCGAAACACCGGAGCGGGTAAATCCTCGCGCGGGTCGCGACCGGGGCGCAAGAGGTCGGCCAGGATGTCCGAGAGCGTCAAGTCACCCACCTGAAGCTGCGCGGCGAGGCTTTGACGTTCGAGTAACGATACGCGCTGCGCCCATTGCGCCACCGTCTCACGGTTGCGCAGGTCGTCAACCGTGGCCCCCAGCACTTCCAGCACGCGCAGCGCCACCGCGTAGCTTTCCGGATGAATCCAGGTGGCGTCCAGCGCGTTTGCGCTGTCGCTGATCTTGAGGAACCCGGCGGCCTGTGTGTAGGCGGCGTCCCCCAAGCCGGGGACCTTTTTGATCTCCTCGCGGCTCTTGAAAGGTCCGTGCTCGATGCGATAGTCGTACACTCTCCGAGCGGTGAGCTGATTCAGGCCGGAGACATACCGCAAGAGCGCCGGGCTGGCGGAGTTGAGCTCCACGCCGACGTAATTGACGCACGACTCGACGACGTCGTCAAGCAACGCGCGCAGGTGCTTGGCTTTCATATCGTGCTGATACAGCCCCACGCCGATGCTGGCCGGGTCGATCTTCACCAGTTCGCTCAGGGGATCTTGCAGCCGCCGCCCAATGGAGATCGTTCCGCGTAGCGTGGCGTCGTGCTGGGGAAGCTCTTCGCGGCCGGCGCGGCTGGTGGAATAGACGCTCGCACCCGCCTCGTTGACGATGACAAAGCTCAGGTCAAGACCAGCCAGCTCGCCGGCGATCAGGCTGGCGACCAGCTCTTCAGCCTGGCGGCAGCCGGTGCCGTTGCCGATCGCCACGACGTTCGATTGGTGTTGGCGAATCATCTCGACGAGGCGCGCGCGACCGGCGGCGCTCTGCTCGTCGCCGCCCACGAGATGAATCACGCCGTGCTCGAGGAGCGTGCCGAACTCGTCCATCGCGGCAAGCTTGCAGCCGCTGCGCAGGCCCGGGTCGATCGCCAGCACGCGGCGGCCGCGCACCGGCGGCTGCAACAGCAGGTGTCGCAGGTTCCGCGCGAAAACCTGCAGCGCGTGCGCTTCGGCGCGGTCGGTCAGCTCGCGGCGGATCTCACGCTCGAGGCTGGGCATCACGAGACGCGAGAGCGCGTCGCGGCCTACCGCTCGCAATAGCTCCGCATGCGGATGGTCCGGCGGATCAAGCACCTCGTCGGTGGACTGCTCCAGTGCCGCAGTGTCGCCCACCAGACGCACACGCAGCACGCCTGCGGTCTCACCACGGTTCACCGCCAGTACGCGATGCGGAGGGATCGTGTCGATGGGCTCGCGAAAGTTGAAATAATCGCGGAACTGATGGGCGAGCTTGGCTTGCTTGCGCCCGACCTCGACCTGGCTGCTGGTGAGCTGTCCGGTCTTGGCCAGGACCTGTCGTAGGCGTTCGCGTAGATCGGATCGTTCGCTGGCCCATTCGGCGAGGATGTGGCCGGCGCCCAGAATCGCGTCGGCCCCACTGGACACGCCTCGATCGACCGAGACAAATAGCGCCGCTCGTGAGTCCAGGTTCAAGGCCGACGGCGCGGCATCCAAGATCTCCTGGGCCAACGGCTCCAGTCCGCGCTCGCGCGCGGCGGTGGCCAGAGTGCGTTTCCTTGGCTTAAAGGGTAGGTAGAGATCCTCAAGACGCTTAGTCGTCTCGGCGGCCAGAATCTTGCCAGCCAGGTCGTCGGTCAGTTTTCCTTGCGACTCGATCGACCGCATAATGGTTTGCTTGCGGTCGGCCAACATGCGCGTCTGAGCGAGGCGCGACTGGATTTGGCGGATCGCCTCCTCATCGAGTCCGCCCGTCTGATCCTTTCGATAGCGCGTAATAAAGGGAACGGTGTTACCGGCATCGAGTAGATGAACCGCGCTCTCAACTTGTCGTAGAGGGAGGCGAACCGCTTCTGCGAGCTGTCCCAGATCGACGGTGACCGCAATTCCCATATCGGGCGCTTGTCCGGAAGAATTGGCCACATTCGGCGCAAAGGCCGCTAGCCAGCGGACTTGCTGGGCAATCTAGGCGCAAAGTCAGCCCCTGTCAAGCATTCGCAAGCACCCCAATCTTGCCGCATTTACCCGCGCCACGAGTTCTCATCGGACCACCCGCGCCACGCGCATTTGCCAATTCGCCCAGCGCCTTGTGAAGAAATCCTAGGTTCGGAGAAATAAATCAAACCCGCATGACGCATCCGGCCGATATAGCTGTCGTCGACAGGGCGGGCGCTGAGAGTTTGCGCGGGCGTGGCCGGTGAGAAAGAGGCTCGTCCCGGCGGCAAGCATTCCAAGGAAGGAATACGGCGAATGGCACGAAGCCAGCTACGCGTGTATTACGGACCGGAGACCGATTCGGCAACGATCACGCGATCGGATGTCGAAGAGCGAAAGGTCTCGGTACCCCTGGGTGACATTCTTCCGCTATTGGCCGACGCCGTGCACAGCCAGCGCACCTGGGTGCGCGACTTCGAGCACGACGAGGTGACGATCTCGACCGATTTGCACGAGGTGATCCTCGCCTACCAGCATTACCGACGCCCCTCGGCGTAGTGGCCCGCTGAGCTGCCAACCGCCGGCGCGCGGAAGTGCGGAAGAGAATCCGCGACATCATGCGGCGCGTGCTCCCGACTTGGTTTACGTCCACGGTGCTCCGCCGCGATGGTGTAGTTGGGGCAGTTGGGCAGTTCGCTCCACTCGAACTGTTCTTCCGGCGAGCCGTCTGTGGCGTTATAATTGAGAGCACACATCCAGGGGTGCGTTGTCACCGTTCCCCCCAGGAATAGGCGGCCAGTGACGGCCGTTGCGGCACGCGTTTTGGGTGTCGTTTCTCAGCACCGAGGCACATCTAGTGAGTGATGTATTACCTCCTGAAAGCCCACTTTCTCTTCCTGATTCGTCGTCACCTCCAGCCATCAGTCAGTCGCCGGATCAAAGTAGCCTGATCGCGGACCTGATCGAGCAGATCAAAGAGTCGGCCGAAAAACTGGCCGGCGACCAGCCCAGCCGCGGCGACCTGAAGATCCTCAGCCGCGCGATCCGCGAACTGCGCTACGCCTTCAAGGTCTTCACGCCGTATCGCAATCGGCGCAAGGTGACCGTGTTCGGTTCGGCGCGGACACGTCCGCAGGAAGGCGCCTACCAGCATGCGGTGGAGTTTGGCAGCCGCATGGCCCAGCACAACTGGCTGGTCGTCACCGGCGCGGCCAGCGGGATCATGGAGGCCGGACATGTCGGGGCGGGACGCCAGAACTCGATGGGCTTGAACATCATGCTCCCCTTCGAGCAGGAGTCGAACCGCGTGATCGCCGGCGATTCGAAGCTCGTGCACATGAAGTACTTCTTCACGCGCAAGCTGATGTTCGTCAAGGAGTGCGACGCCGTGTGCCTGCTGCCCGGCGGGTTTGGCACCTTGGACGAGGGCTTCGAGGTGCTGACGCTATTGCAAACCGGCAAGCGCGACATGGTGCCGATCGTGCTGTTGGACGAACCGGGTGGACAATTCTGGACCGCCTGGCAACGATTCGTCGAGCAGCACCTGCTGGGGCGGCAGCTCATCTCGCCAGAGGATGTCCACCTCTACAGGCTGACCGACTGCGTCGACGAAGCGGTGGACGAAATCCTGCAATTCTATCGCGTGTACCACAGTATGCGCTACGTGCGCAATAAGCTCGTCTTGCGGATGACGACGGCACCGAGCGACGAACTGCTGCAAGACATAAACGCCGAGTTTGACGATATTCTGCTCGAAGGTCGCTTTCGCGTCGACAAGGCGTTGTCCGAAGAACGCGACGAGCCCGAGCTCGCCCACCTCCCGCGCCTCGTCTTCCGCTTCAACCGCCGCAGCCTTGGGCGCCTGCGGCAGTTGATTGACGCGATTAACCACGGGAACGTGCAGGTGCAATAGCGGACGCTCGGCGACCGAACTCAGCGGTCAAAATGAGGCCCCTTCCTCACGGTCCGATATTCCCCGGGTTCCGCGCCAGGAAGTCACGCGGGCCGCGGTTGGTGTAATACGGATAGGCGACGGCGCCGGTGGGCGGGCCGCTTGCGGCCAGCGCGTTGTCGCCGTTGCGCCCGCGGCCGTGCTTGGCGATTCCACCGGTTGGGCGTGAACCGTATCCGCTGTACATCGGCCCCATGGCCGGAGTCGGCGCGCCCATCGGACCATGGAAGTCACCCGGCGCGCCGCAACATGCGTTGCAACCGCCGCACCCGGGGCCAAATGTCGAACAGCACGGCGTGCCCGGCCCCCACGGCCCTCCCGGCGGACGACAATGAAACAGTCGATCGATCAGGCAGCAGCCGCTGCTGCCACCGAGCACGACGGCCAGCACGGCCGTGGCCAACAGGCGCTTCATCGTGTGATTCCTTTCCGCTCGTGGTTGGGTCCGCCGCCGCGAAGAAAGTGCTTAGCCCGTGCTTGTGCCGGAAGCGTGCACTCAGGCGGCATGTGTGCACTCGCCGCCCCACGCGTGCAGGCGAAACGGGCGCCTAGGGGGCATCGAGTGTCCTGGTCTTGCTATAGGCCTTATCGGTCCGCTTGATTGGCAGAATCCAGAGAATCGGGATAATCGCCCGTACCGTTACGACGTGGTTGATCGTCAGTACGCGTACAGTTTTTGGGCACGAGCCGTGGACAAATTGGGTCGCAAGAGCGAGTGCTTGACTCGCTGGAACGACCGAATAACATGGCATTAAACACTTTCGGACAAGGGGAGTTGGCGGATGAGTGTGCATCGGCGACTGCAAGTTTCCGCGGTGGGCGAGGTGACCGTGGTGCGTTTCGTCGATCGCAAGATCCTCGACGAGGCGAATATCCAGGAGCTTGGGCAGGAGCTATTTCAGTTGGTGGAAGAGGAAGGCTGCAAGAATCTTTTGCTTAACTTCTCCAGTGTCGACTTTCTCTCTAGCACGGCGCTCGGCAAACTGATCACGCTGGACAAAAAGGTGAAGGCCCACGGCGGCAAGCTCAAGTGCAGCAATATCCGCCCCGAGATTTACGAAGTCTTTCGCCTTACCAAGTTGAACAAGCTGTTCGACATCCGCGTGGATGAGGCCGAGGCGATGAAGGCGTTCTGATGCGCGGCGTGCCTGGGTGATTCCGCGGTGGTCGCTTCGGTCCGAATTGGTTCCCTTCCAGTAATCCGGGGTATTGCGTGACCTATCTCGCGGCGGAAGCGCATGTCGACCGATAGCTGGACCTGGTCCCTGGATCGCTTAATCCCCAGCGACGTGACCGCTGGCTGCCAACTCCTGGCGGAAGTGCTGGACCAAATGCGCGCCACCGATTGGCAGCAGCACGATGTTTTCAGTGTGCACCTGGCCCTGGAGGAGGCCCTGGTCAACGCAATTAAGCATGGCAACCGCGGCGACTTGTCGAAGAAAGTGCGCGTGGTGTGCAGGCTCTCGCAGGAGCGAATCTGGATCGAGATCACCGACGAGGGAGGTGGATTCGATCCCGACGAGGTGCCCGACCCAACCGACGAGGCCCGTCTCGAGTGTCCCAACGGCCGCGGCATCATGCTGATGCGCTGTTATATGTCTCGCGTCGAGTACAACGCCGCGGGCAACCGCGTGGTGATGGAAAAGGTCCGCGAGAACGCGTCGTGATTGAGAGCACGCCTTCACGCGAATGGTGACACGCTGAGTGTCGCGGCGCCAAGACCGATGAGAAGGCCGTTGGCAATCGCGTCGTCGATTCTGGTCGCCTTGCTGTTGGCTATCGTCTTGAGCCTCGCGGTGCGTAGCGCCCTGTCGTCACGACCGTCGAACCTGGGCGCCCTTCAGGGTCGCCTTGCTCCTTGCCCGAATACGCCGAACTGCGTTTCCACGCGGGCCGCGGACGCCGAGCACCGCATCGAGCCCATCCACTTCGAAGGCACCCAGGACGAGGCCCTGACAAGGCTTGCAACGATCATTCGCGCCATGCCTCGAGCCCAGATCGTGACCGAAAGTCCGGGCTATCTCCATGCCGAATTTACCAGCCGGTTGTTTCGATTCGTCGACGATGTCGAACTCTTGGTCGACGGGCCAGGCAAAACGATTCACTTTCGCTCGGCGTCGCGCACCGGCTATTCGGATCTGGGAGTCAATCGTCGGCGGATGGAGGCGATCCGACAAGCATTCGATCGCTCCGAAGTGCCCCAGCCCTAGACGGTCTCCACCGATCCGTGGTCGGGGCCTCGTCGGCGTGCCTCATTTCGTTCGACCCGCCTGACGTGTTTTCGCCCAAGCGTGAACGGTGGCTGCGGGCCGATTATCATGTCCGGTGTTCCTGACCGCAAAACACCCGGCTACTCGATGCCCCAGCGCACCAACGACTGCTGCATATCCACACTAACGCGAGGCGCGAGCCGAGGGATCGTAGCCGTGCTAGCGCGGGTGGTGTCGCCCGGTGGATCTTTAGCGCCTTGGCGCCACCGGTTGGACTTGCGCCGCACGTGTCGCACTAACCGTTGCGCGATGGCGAGCATCCCTCGGCTTGCGCCTCGGGTTAGTATCGCGTGGGTGCCACTGCTGTTGGTATTCGTCGTTGCGAGTGAGGCGCGTGCCCAGCGTGGCCAGTTTGACAAGGTGCCGGTGAATCCGGCCGACGAGGCGTTTATCTTCACCCCTGATGGATTCTCTGACGAGGGTAAGCCGGCGGTGGCTAGCGGAGAGCGAATTGGCCGGCTGCGTGTCACAATCCTTGATCAGGAGACACAAAAGACGACCCCTTGCCGCGTGAACGTCGTCAGCGCCGACGGGAATTTTTACTACCCGCCGGCGGATCATCTGACGCCGTACCGTCTCACCGGCACGTGGCCGGACGGCAATGGCAATCGGCCGTCGAAGGCGCCGATCCGCTACTTCGGCCACTTCTTCTACAGCCCCGGCACGTTCGAGGTCGAGGTCCCGGAGGGGTCGACGAGAATCGAGGCCTGGAAAGGTTTCGAGCACGGCCCGGAGCGCCTCTCGACGGATGTCGTGGCCGGTGCGACGCGAGACGTGGCACTAACACTTTCGCGGCGCGTGCCGATGGGCGAGCACGGCTATTATTCCGGCGATACGCATCTGCATTTCGCGCGGACGAGCGACGACGATGATCGGACGATCTTCGACCTGCTCGAGGCCGAGGACATCCGCTACGGCACTGTGCTGTGCTACAACGAGAACACGGCAGCCTACATGGGGAGCATGGCGCAACAGGCCTCGCCGCAGCGTCGCGGGCTGGGCGGCGATTCCGTTCGCCAGCGCGGCCCGTACCAGATCATTTCGGCCCAGGAATACCGCGCGACTCACTACGGCCACGTGAACCTCTACCTGCGCGGCTCGCTGGTGCTGAACGACGTGGCACTCGATCCGAATACCTGGCCGGTGTTCGGCGAGATCGCGCGCGAAACGCGGTCGCTGGGTGGAATTTCGTTGCACGCGCACGGCGGGTACGCCCAGGAGATTTATGCCGACATTGCCAGCGGCGCGACCGACGGCGTGGAGCTGTTGCAATTCGGCATCTACCGCGGCATTGGCCTCGAAGGCTGGTACCACGTGCTGAATGCCGGCTTTCGCTTCCCAGCCGTCGGCGCGAGCGACTACCCGGCCTGCCGCAAGCTTGGCGACTGCCGCACGTACGTTTACAGCCCGGCGACCCCCACGATCGAGCAGTGGCTGCGCGCCGCGGCCGCCGGCAGCAGCTTTTTTACGACCGCGCCGCTTGTGCTTTTAGAGGTCGACGGCCAGCCACCGGGCAGCACGCACTATCGGCAGGGTGACGGTCCGTTTCGAGTACGTGCGCAGCTCCGCGTGCGGTGCGAAGTGGCGCCCGTCACCGACATGCAGTTGATTGTCAACGGCCAGGTGGCCGCGCATCTTCCGGTTCCGCCGAAGCAGGGCACGGCAAGCTGGCTCGTTATCGAGCGAGACCTGGAGTTGACGAAGTCGTCGTGGATCGCCGCCCGCGCATTTTCCCGCGCCCCCAGCGGCAGCCCGGACGCCGAAGCGCATACGAATCCAGTCTACGTCTACATCAATGGCCGCTCGCCGTATAGCGAAGCGAGCCTGGACTTTCTCGTGGCGCAGCTTGACGAGCAGATCGCGGCGCTCGGCGAGCGCGACTTCACCGAAAAGCCGCGCGCACTTGAATACTTCCAATCGGCGCGAGCCAAACTGCTCGAGATTCGTGAGTCGGCCGGCCGGCCGGCCCCCGCCCAGATCGAGCGGCTCTCGCAGCACGCCAGTCACGAATCGCTGGCGGCCGAGCTACGGCCGATTCCCCCGCGCGAGCCGCACGAAGCACTCGCCACGTTCGAGTTGAAACACGGCTTTCATTTGGATCTGGTGGCGCACGAGCCCTTGGTCACCGACCCGATCGCCGCGGCCTTTGACGAAAACGGTCGGCTTTACGTTGCCGAGATGTGCGATTACCCCTATCACCCCAAGGAGGGCGAAAAGCCGCTCGGCCGCATCCGCTTGTTGGTCGATACAAACGCCGACGGCGTATTTGACGAGGGGCACGTGTTCGCTGACGGACTGTTGTGGCCCTCGGGCGTGGCGCCGTGGAAGGGGGGCGCGGTGGTGGCCGCGACTCCAGACCTGTGGTACCTCAAAGATACCGACGGCGATTGCGTGGCCGACGAGCGGCGGAAGCTCTATAGCGGCTTCGGCGATCAGAACCAGCAGGGAATGCTCAACAACCTCATTTGGGGTCTCGACCACCGCATCTACGGCGCCACAAGCGTCAACGGCGGTCGCGTGCGGCCGGCCGACGAACCCGACGCCCAGCCGCTGGCGCTCGACGCAAGGGACTTTCGCTATGACCCGGCGAGCGGCAAGCTCGAAGCCACGAGTGGCCGTGCGCAGTTCGGCAACACGTTCGACGACTGGGGCAACCGGTTCCTGTGCAGCGAGTCGCACCCCGCGTATCATGTGGTCCTGCCGGATCATTACCTGGTGCGGAACCCATCGTTGCCGGTGCCCACGGCGATCAACGACCTGGCGCCGGGCGTGACGCCGGTCTTTCGCACCAGCCCCATCGAGCCTTGGCGCGCCATCCGCACGCGCCGCCGCATGGCGGCCGGCGAGCGAGCGGCCACCAGCGCCGGCGCCAGCCACCACGTCATCGATGCCGGGGCGGGCGTGACGGTTTATCGCAGCGCGGCGTTTCCGGCCGATCTGTATGGCAATCTCTTCATTGGCGATGCGCAGAACAACCTGGTGCACCGCCGACGGCTTGTTCCCGACGGAGTGAGCTTCAAATCCGAGCGCGCCGACGAAGCGACCGAGTTCATCCGCAGCCGCGACAACTGGTTCCGCCCAGTGAATTTCGTAAACGCCCCGGACGGCACGCTTTACATGCTCGACATGTACCGCGAGGTAATCGAATCGGTCCACATTCCGCTGGACGTGGTGGCGCACCTGGATCTCACGCGCGGCCGTGACCGCGGGCGGATTTATCGCATCGCCCCCGACGGTTTCTCCGCGATCGCGCCGCCGCGGCTGGGCGACTCGGCCACGTCGGAGCTCGTCACGCACCTCGAACACCCAAGCGCATGGTGGCGCGAGACAGCCCATCGATTGATTTACGAGCGGCAGGACCGCTCGGTCGTGCCGGCGCTTGCAAGGTTGCTGCAAAGCGGCAAGACTCCACAGGCACGTCTGCACGCGCTTTGGTCGCTCGACGGCCTCGGGTCGCTATCGGACGACGATTTGCAGTCAGCGCTCGCCGATGGCTCGCCGCGTGTGCGCGAGCACGCGGTGCGGCTCACCGAGGCGCGGTTGGCGCGCTCGCCAGCCTTGCTCGATACGGTGCTGTCGCTGGCCGGCGACGATGATCCGCGAGTCCGCTTCCAGGTGGCGTTTTCACTGGGCGAGGTGGATGATCCGCGGATGATCGATGCGCTGGCCAAGATTGCGCGGCGCGACGCAGCCGACTCATGGATGCGTTCGGCGATTGCGAGCTCCATCGCCGGCAACACCCACGGCCTGTTGGCCGAGCTGATCGACTCCGATGGCGTCGACGATCTCGTCACACAGCTTGCTTCGCTGGCCGGCGCGGTCGGTGACCCTTCAAAGGCCGCCTCGGTGCTGGATTTAGCGGTCATGACTACGTTGCAAGAAACGCGACGGCGACGCATCCTTGCCGGGTTGGCCGACGGGCTGCGTCGCGCCGGCTCAAACTTCGCCGCGGTCGAGCACGCGGCGTCACAACCGGCTCGAGACGTTCTGCGAGCCGCGATCGACACGGCCGCGCAGACGTTTTCTCGCGACGATACTTCGGTTGAAGAGACGCGGACCGCCATCGACATTCTGTCCGCCACCGACTGGGACCGCGCGCAGGCGGTCTTGCTGGGGCTGCTCGAACCTCGCCGACCGCCGGCTGTGCAGCACGAGGCGATTCGCGCGTTGTCCGGCTTTCACGAAGCTGACGTCGCCGAGGCGCTCGTTGAGCGTTGGCCGTCGATGACGCCGTCCATCCGCGCCGACGCGCTCTCGGTCCTCATGGCCAGCGACAGTCGCATCGCGCGGCTGCTGGACGCCGTCGACGATGCTCGCATTGAACCAGGTCAATTGCCGCTGGACCGCGTGCAGCAGCTATTGGACCATTCCGATGCGACGCTTCGCGACCGCGCACGCAAGACTCTTGGCGCCGGCACAAGCGCCGATCGTCGAGCGGTGATCGCGCGATACCTCGTCGCGATCGAGCCGCTTAGCTCGGCGGCGGATCACGCGCTGGGGGAGAAGATATACCGCCGTGAGTGCATGACATGCCACGCGCTCGGCAGCGAGGGGCATGAGGTGGGACCAAACCTCGCCTTATCGCGGAACCGAGCCGCCGACGCGCTCGTGGCCGCGATTCTCGATCCGAACCGTGAAGTGCCGCCGGCCTACGTCCAATATCAAGTCGTCGACCGCCAGGGCCGCGTTGCCAGCGGCATCATTGCCGCCGAAAGCGGCACCAGCATCACGCTACGCCGCGCCGAGAACGTGCAGGACGTCATCTTGCACCGCGATATTGAGGAGATCGCCAGCACCGGAAAATCGCTCATGCCCGAAGGGTTCGAGCAGAAGATCACGCCCGAGGAGATGGCCCACCTGATCGCGTTCCTTTTGGACGTGCAATATCACATCGGCACCAAGCCGAATTTCGTGGAGTGACAAATGGCCACGCTAGCGGTCACTCCGTCTTGAAAAGTACCGGCTCGCGAGCGGCGGACGGTCGCCTGCTTGACCCACGCATGGTAGCCAGCTAAAGTCAAAGGCGCTTGGCGTCGCCTGGGCTCACGTAGGGTGCTGGCGGCGCGTGCGGGTCATGAACGGGCCCTGTGGCGGCGGTGTGCCGCTGGAGGTGCTCGTTTTTTATGCGCTACGTCGACTGACGACAAATCGTGCACGTCGACGTCGAGCCTTTGCGGCGGACGTGAGTCAAGTTGATTCGAGCGGAGAGGTGTCATGTCATCGTCGAAGCTGAAATGGTTCGCTGGCGGCGTGTTAATGATCCTCCTTGGTTCGTTGGCGAGGGCCGCAGAACCAAAAGCGCCGGCGACCGGTGCGCGAGACGACACGGCCGACGGCAGGCCACTGCACAAATTCTTGCCCATCGAGGATCGGTCTAACGTATCGCTGGCCTATGAGTGGCTCGACATCGCCGAGGAAGCGACGGCGCGCGAAGTGGATGCGCATGGCGCGCGGCCAACTATTGTCGCTCGGACACTGGCCGTGTGGGCCACCGCGATGTACGACGCCTGGGCCGCCTACGATGAGAAGGCGGTCGGCTCCCGCCTAGGCGGCAAGCTCCGCCGGCCGAAGGTGGAACACACGCTTGACAATGAGGAAAAGGCCATCAGTTACGCGTCGTACCAATCGCTCGTGTTCGTATATCCCGAGTCGCAGCAATGGCTGGCCGGCGAAATGAAGCGGGTGGGGTACGACCCCGCGATTGTTTCAACGGACGGGGCGACGCCCGAGGGCGTGGGCAATCTCGCGGCGCAGGCCGTCATTGAATATCGAAGGAATGACGGCGCGAACCAATTGGGCAACGAAATCGGCAGCGACGGCACTCCTTACTCGGACTACACCTACTATCAGCCGGTGAATCCGCCGGACCGGATCATCGACCCGGACCGCTGGCAGCCGATCACGTTTACTCTGGCTGACGGCACGAAGGTCACGCCCGGATTCCTGACGCCACATTGGTATCGCGTGAAGACATTCGCGCTTGAATCGAGCGCGCAATTTCGTCCCGGGCCACCGCCGAAGACCACGACCGACGACGAGGCACTGCGTCGCGAAACGGCCCAGGTCCTGGCGTATAACGCGCATCTCACCAGCGAGCAGAAGGCGATTGTCGAATTCATGCGCGACGGACCGCGGTCCACGGGCCAAAGTGGCCATTGGCTGCGCTTTGCCCAGGACGTGTCGCGGCGTGATCACCACTCGCTCGACCAGGACGTGAAGCTCTATTTCGCGATCGCCAACGTCGCCTCGGACGCGTTTATCTCCTGCTGGGAAACCAAGCGGTATTACGATTCCTCGCGTCCGTGGACGCTCATCAGGCATTACTACAAAGGGCAGAAAATCATCGGGTGGGCGGGTCCTGATGGGGGCGTGAAGGAAATGCTGGCCGACCAGTGGCATCCCTACTCGCCAATGTCGTTCATCACGCCGCCGTTCCCGGGTTACACCAGCGGGCACGCAACCGTGAGCGGAGCATGCTCCAAGATTCTGGAGCTCTTCACGGGCACGAATGAGTACGGCTTCGCCGAACGGCGACGGCACTGCGAACTGACAGAAAAGGATTCCGGTGAGCTCATGGTCCTCGACCTGCCGACCTGGAGCGCCACGGCCGAAATGGCCGCGCTCTCGCGCGCGATGGGCGGCTACCACATCCCCGTCGATAACAACGTGGGATTGCAAGTTGGTCGCGAGATCGCCGTCTGGAGCTGGCCGAAGTATCAGGCCTATTTCAACGGCACGGCGGACGTGCAGACGACGTCCAAGGAGCCACGCGGGGTTGCCACACGGTAGCAGTCACACTGCGTGCGCGTTTGCGTATCCACTACGCAACTTCGCGACGATTCCGCCATTGCCGTAATCGCCAGGCCGCGGCGCCGCAGGCGCCCAGCACCAGCAGCACCAGCGTCGCGGGTTCGGGCACGGCGGTTAGCGCGCGTATGTCACTTGCCATCATCTCATCCGCGGTCATTGCGCCGAAGTTGGCTTGCAGGATGAAGAAATCCTGTATATCGACATCCTGGTCGTCATCCAGGTCGCCGTCGCTTCGTACGGCGCCGCTTGTCGTGCCGAAGGTGGCCTGCAGCATGAGAAAGTCCTGGAAGTCGACATTCCCGTCACAGTCGACGTCTCCGGCAATGCATCCCGGGGCCACGCCCAGGCGAGGGTTATAGGCGCTCGCCCACGGGAAGGTGAACTCCGATTGTGCGTAGGCGACCGCCGGGTTGTCGGTGACCGTCAGCGGCCGCACGGGCGTCATGTTGGGCCAGTTGCCCATGAACGTCTGCTCAGGAGAGCCGTTGCCCAGCGCCACGTTTTTTCCATCCAGGTTGCCGGTGAAGGCATAATCAGCCAAGGCGTCGATCAGGCGATGGATGCCGTAATAATCGAGCGCGTCGGTGAACTGCGTGCCGGTCGCGCCGAGCGGCACGAGATGGTCGGCCGCGAGTGCCCCCGCGGCATTCGTATCGGAATAGAGCGTGACGAAATCCTTTTCGCTATCGGCGATGTTGATGTTCTCGAAAATGTCCACCGCCATGCGGTGGTCGTTCACGCGATCGTCGTCGAAGTTTTGCATCACCAACTTTACGTTCGATGGAAACGTCCACAATTCCTCCTGCGTGATGTCGTAGCTGTACCACGGGGCCATGCTGAACATGAAGGCGCCGTCCGCACCCCACCCCTCGTCGACAATGCCGCGGCGCGCCAGCGACGGAATCGCGCCGGCGCCGAAGGAGTGACCGGCGAAGCCGACGCGCGAGGAGTCGAGATACTGCGGATAGCTGTCCACGGCCGCCACAAATCCGGCCGCCATCGTCAGATAGCGCGACAGGTCGCTCGTGTCCACGGTCTTGTACGGCGAGAAGACCGCGGCGTAGCCACGGCTTGCCAGGTGGCTCAGCAGTGCCTCGTAATAGATGGGGCTGGTTCCCTGGTAGCCATGCGCGAAAAAGATCGTGGGCACGGGGCCACCCGCTCCAGCGGGCCGGTAAACCGTCACGTTGCTGGCCGGCCAGAGCGGGCTGGGGAACTGCTCGATCGCGACCGCAAAGGATCCGTGCGCGCCGTAGCCGGTTGACGGCGGGGGAATCGGCCCCGCCGCCAGTCGACCGGCGAATTCCGCCGCCAGCAAAAATGACAAGAACTGTTTGTGCATAACAATCGCGATTCTAGACGGCCGTTGGCGAAGCCTGCAAAGGTATCGTCCGGCGGTCAGTCCACCGGCTTGATTCGTTTTCTGAACGCCTGTTCCCAAAGCGAATCGTCGAGCGTTGCGTGTTGGCAATATGGCACCCGGTCCGAAGCTGCGAACAATACCGTGCAACATACGTCCCCGTATAGATTTGGGTCCGACCATTCGCCGTGGCGACGTCAACTTCATCGCATTGGCACGGACCGTGCCATGGACCATCTGACCGTCCTTGTGAAATTCACCAATTGGCGCTCCGGCACTCCGGACCGACTGAGCGACACTGCCCATGTTTCTGCCGCGCGGAACGCTCCAGATTTTTGCATTTGTTGTCGCACTGGGTGGATCCCCGGCTTCGGCAGGCGTCGGTCAAAGCTGGCTCTTCAACCGCTCCTACTACAGTCATGTTCCGGTAAAAAAGGTCGAAATCGGCCGCCGCTCGGCCGGCGGACCATTCTTCACTCGCCCGCAAGGGGCTTACGTCAAGAGCGGCTACCGTTGGCTAAACAGCCAAATCATCGTCGGCGGACAGACTTACGACCACCTCAACGTCTTCGAATCGTGGGTTCAAACCGGCGAACAATTCTGAGCGCCCTATGTTTTTCGGCGAGCGGCCGGTGTGAGCCGGCCGGTGGCGTACCATCGACACCTCTTTTTCTCGCCCCCGAATCAACAATCCGCCAATGCGGTGAGCACCCGACACCGAGTTCATCCGGAAATCGGCGCGCGGAAGATTTGCGGGTTGGCTGACCACTCAAAGTCCGTATCCCACGGCCACATCGGTCGCTCGATCCGCGCGTACGGATAGTTCCAGAAGTCGGGCGGCGCGCAGCCTGGCGCCTGCACGACGAGGATCTTCGCGGCACGATCTTCGTATTCGGCGCGGAATCCGCAGGGGCTCTTGGCCACGACCACGGCGGCGGCAAACGGATCGAGCCCTGCGCTCAGAAAGAACTGCGGCGAGAAGTGTGGCCCGCTCCGCGACGTGGCGACGATATAGACGTTCCCCTGCCGCAAAACCGCCGATCGCCCCATGTCGATCGGCAGGTTGCGTGCCAGGTGTCCCGTCATCGTGAACCGTGCATCAAACAGCCGCTCGATCGTCACGTCGACGAGGAGGGGCCGGTTGAACTGGTTATCGCGCACGCCACCCACTTCGCCGCGCCATCGCGCGCCGGCACCGACGCGATCCGCCGCCGAGACGACCTCCGGCGACACCAGCGGCACCAGCACCGGGCCGCGCCACGCGTACTTGAGCAGTTCGCTCAATAGCCAAGTGCTGTCGCCCGGCGCCCCGGAGGTCGTTGCATCGGCCGGGTCGCTCAATACGACCAGGCCGCGTTGAACCTCGTGTGCTTGGCGGACGGCATCCGCGTACGGAGTCGGCGCGCCGCGTAGCGCATGGCGAACGCGCCAAAGCTGTTCGGCCAGGTGGTGGCAATGCGACGCGCATTCCTGCACGTTGTCGTCGCCGACGACCAGCACGCTCGATCCGAAGTTCGGAATGTCCAGCCACGGCTGCACCGTGGTCATTCCGGCCGAGAGGATGCCGCGCGAGGACTCGACGGCCATCAGTCGCTCCCGAAGTTCCCAACTGGGGCTGGACGGCGACTGTGTGTTGGTCAGGTCGGGCGAGGGTACGGCTGGCACTCGCTGGAAAGCAGTGACCGGCCTGGCGCCCTCGAACATGATCCGGCGCAGCACCGAGGCGGCCCTCTCGCCGGTCTGAACGATGTCGATGTGCGGCATGGTGTGGTAGGTCACGAGCGCGTCGGCCGCGCCCACCATCCGCTCGGTCACATTGGCATGCAGATCGAGCGTCGCGACCAGCGGCACGCGCGGACCGATGGCTCGCCGTAGCGCCGAAAGAATGTTCCCCTCGACGTCGTGCTCCTCCTCGGCGACCATCGCACCGTGCAAGGCCAGAAGCAAGCCGTCGACGGGTAACGCCGTGAAAACCGCGTCCAACAGCGATTTGCTCAGCCACTCGAACGCTTCATGCGTGGTTGGCCCGCTCGGCCACGCGGCCAGTCGGACCAGCCCCACGATCTCGTGCTTTTCGCGCCAAGCGCCGAGCGATTGGATCATTCCGCCCAATTCGTTCGTCTGGGCCATCTGCTCAAGCAGGCGTGCGCCTCTCAGCACACCGAAATCCTCGAAGTCGACGCGCGTGGTCGGTACCGGGTTAAGCGTGTTTGTTTCTTGCCAGAGTTGGCCGACGGCGATTCGCATCACAGCTAATTCAAGCGGAGACGCACTGGAGGAGGTAGGGCGGGTCGAGCGCAGCGAGGCGCGCCGAAGCACGCGCGATAATCGTTCGTCGGCTACAGCTCGTTTGGACCCGAAAGCCGTTGTATCAGGATCTGCTTGAAGCCAGGTTGCGGCTCGTAGCAGTAGATCATCTCGCGAGTCACTTCGTCCGCTGACACCGGCTCGACGATCAGGTACGGCTTCGTGCGTACCGCCTGCCCCGCCGCCGCTCGGTCGTCCGGTCCTTCCTCGATCCGCGCGGTCACTCGCATCGACTGAATCAAACTGGGGTGCGTCACCCATCCCACGGCGAGCGTATCGAACGGATTAAATCCGCGATTCGTCAGTTTCTTCTCCCACTGCGCAATCCAGTATTGCGAAGTCTCGGTGATCCACGCGCCGGAGCCTCCCGTGCGGTGAAGCGCCGCCAAATCGTCGCGCGTGATCCACACGTGCGACGAAACCTCCCACGGGGCGAATACGAGCGGAATCTCGGTGTCGAGAATCGCCTGCATCGCCGCCGGGTCGAGCTCGAAGTTGAAATCGCGGTGCGGCACCGTTTGTTTTTCGCCGTTGGTGAACCGCTGCCCCGCTCGCCTGCCCGCCACGATCACGATTCGCTCGATCCGCCCGTGCAGCTCCGGATGCCGGCGCACCAGCGTGCCAACGTTGGTCACCGGGCCGAGCGCCAGGATAGTCAGCGGTCGCTCGGCAAGCGCCGCGGCGAGCGCGCAAACCGCCGGATTCTCCTGCGCGAATTCGCGCGCCGAGGCCGCGCCGCGATGCACCGCCAGTCCGGGCGGTCCGAAGCGGGTGGCAATCTCGCGAGCAATCGGCTCGGCTCGCTCCAGCGACGTATTGCCGAACACCACGCTCACGCCGCGCACGCACAACTCGTGCGAGTGAAAGGCCTGAATGAGCGCCAGCCCGTCGTCCACGTCCGTGTAGCCGGTCGCCGTGTCGACATCGAGCCACACATCGGTAACCGGCGGCGCGGCGGCCGTGGCCACGTTCAACGTGGCCAGCCAGGCGGCGATCAGCCCGGCGCTACCCAGTACACTAACGCGAAGCGCTAGCTGAGGGATGCCCAGCATCGCCAAACGGTGTAATCGAACGTGTCTCGCCAACGGAGTCTCAACCCCACAGACTTTGTCAAATAACCGTCAAGACCACAGTCGCTCCCAATTCTCATCGAGCATCGCGCTACGCGCCCTCTCCAGCAATTTCACGCGGAAAGGCGAAGAAAACACAATGGGCAATTGCGCCACGCCAATCAGCCGCCTCATCACCTCGACCGCCGCATAACGCCCCACCCACGCCCCGTCCAATTTTGTTTGATCCCCTTGCGAATAGAATTCCACAAACGACCGCGCGCTGGCCAATTCTTGCCTGCCAAGCGCCAGGTGTGCAACGGCACAGCCCACGTCGAGCTCGGCGTCTCCATGGAAGCAGAACTCCGGGTCAATCACCCAGATCGCATCGTTGCGATTCGCGGCCGTGCCGTTGAGCCAGCTACCCGGGAAAAAGTCGCCATGCACCAGGCAGCGGCCATCCGCCAGATAGCGCTTGCCCGTCTCGGCGACGCGTGCGGCGAAATCCTTGTGGGCTTGTATGTGCCGCGCCGCCGCCGCGAGTCCGGCCTCGAATCGATCCAGATCGAGTCTGGCGGCCGGATCAAGCGGCACGCGAAAAATATGCTCATGGTTGAGTGCACGCATCGCGCGGTTGGCGAAATGTGGATCGGGGTCGCCGGTGGTCGACGTGTGTAGGACTCGAAGATAGCTGGCCAGTCGACGCAGATCGTCGTCGTCGAGCGTCTCGCCGCGATACATCGCGGTGAGGTCGCGTGCGCCGCACAGGTCTTCGAGCAATAGCGCGCAGGCCGTGGCGTCGGCCGCCAGCAGCTTCGGCATCCGCGAAGCGACACCAGGAATGCTCGCGACGCGCCGGTAAAACCGCTCCTCGACGACCGCGCGGTCCGGCGACGCGGCGATGTGCTCGTATTTTTCCACCCAAGGCCGAGCTTGTTTCAGAATCACGCTCCGGCGATCCGTCCATACACGGACCGTCAGGTTCATGTTACCGTCGCCGGCCTTCTCACACCGCACCAAGCGCTCATCGGCCAGAACCCATCCGCGCTGAGCTAGGAATCGCCAGATCCCTTCCGGCCGCTCGATATCGAGCCAGGGAAAATCCGGTCGCGCGGCGATCGCTTCGGCTTTGGCCATGGAAGCGCATCATAGCAAACTCGACCATGTCAGCGCCGTCCTCGTGCCGTCCGAGCCGACGAGCGATTCCGGCGCTGCGAGAGTTGGCGATGCCTCACCCCGTTATGGGTGGGCGATGACCGCCGGTCGGCCGATCGAGTAATACGTAAAGCCCGCTGCTTTCATGGCGGCGGGCTGGTAAAGGTTGCGGCCGTCGAAGATCACGGGGTTGGCCAGGCGTGCGCGCATGGCGGCGACATCAGGATTACGAAATTCCTCCCACTCCGTGACGATGGTCAGCGCTTCCGCGCCGTCCAGCGCGGCGTACGGATTGTCGCAATAAACAAGCCGCTCGTCATAGCGGCGCCGCGCGTTGGGCATCGCGACCGGGTCGTGGACGCGCAGCCGAGCGCCGCGCTCCAAGAGGCCGTCGATCAGGACCAACGAGGGCGCCTCGCGGATGTCGTCGGTCCGCGGCTTGAAGGCCAGTCCCCAAACGGCGATCGTGCGACCGGTCAATTGGCCGTCAAAGTGTTTTTCGATTTTGCCCAGCAGAATCGACTTTTGGCGCGTGTTGACGACATCGACCGCCTCCAGAATCGTGGGCTCGATGCCGTGATGGCGCGCCAGCGACGCCAAGGCGCGGACGTCCTTCGGAAAGCAACTGCCGCCGTAGCCCACGCCGGGGAAGAGAAAGGCAAAGCCGATCCGGCTGTCGTGCCCGATCCCACGGCGCACGTCATTGACGTCGGCGCCGAGTCGCTCACACAGGTTGGCGACTTCGTTGATGAAGCTGATCTTGGTCGATAAGAGCGCGTTGGCCACGTATTTGGTGGTCTCGGCGCTCTCGGGCGTCATGACCAGAAACGGGTTCTCCGTGCGCAGAAACGGGGCGTGGAGTGCTAACAGCACGTCGGCCACCTCGCGGCGCCGCACGCCCACGACCACGCGGTCGGGACGCATGAAATCGTCAAGGGCCGCACCTTCCTTGAGAAACTCGGGATTGCTGGCCACGTCGCATTCGCGACCCGTGTGCCGCCGCAGTCGCTCGCATACGGTCGCGTTCGTTCCAACCGGCACGGTGCTCTTGATCACGACGATCGCCTCGTGCGGAAGGTGCGGGGCGATCGTGTCGACCACGGCCCACAGTGCCGATAGATCGGCGGAGCCGTCAGCGGCCGACGGTGTGCCCACCGCTAGAAAGATCACCTCGGCGCGCCGGACCGCCGCGGAGACCTCGGTCGTGAAGGCGAGTCGCCCCTTGGCGAGATTTCGCGTCACCAGCTCGGACAATCCCGGCTCGTATATCGGCACCTTGCCCGAGCGGAGCAGGTCGATTTTCGCCGAGTCGATGTCGAAACACGTCACCTCGTTGCCCGTTTCGGCAAAACAGGTCCCCGTGACAAGACCGACATAACCGGCCCCGATCATGGTGATTTTCACGACCTATCCCCTATTGCGAGATGAGGCGATCGTCGGTCAATAGCTCGCGGCACTCGCCGGGTATCGTATCGAGCTTGCAATTATAGGTTGTGCCCAGGCAACGTCTCGATTTCACCCCGCATCATCGCTCCTGGACGGCGCTGGGCGGCAGTAGGCTCCGGAGTCGCGTTCAGCACATTCCAGAATTCAAGTTGCTGTCCCGGCGTGAGCAAGATGACCTCATTGCGCGCTGTATCGGTATCGCGCTTTGATAGGAGCCGCTTCTAGGCGCGTCGAATTGCCCTTAGCAATTTCACCCTCCACTCAAAGGAGCCTCGCGCCCGCATCGGTGGTTCGATGGATTGACAATGCCACATGCCAATATGCCAGTGTATCGCGGATCGTCTGTTCCAATGGAATTCTAGGTTGCCACCCGGTTTGGCCCGCAAGCCGGCTGATATCGGCGATCGGGTCCTGCTTTATCCCGGGGCGCAGCTCGACGATGGGCCGCCCTGGGTCGGCCATGTCTCGCAGCTGCTGGAGGATATCGCCAGTGCGGCGACGCACGCCCGACCCCACATTATAGATGGCGCCGCGTTCGCCGCGCTCGATCAGCAGGCGATAGGCACGGACCACGTCGCGTACATCGGTCAGGTCGATGTACGTGTCGCAATTATAGACCTCAACCGGCGTTTTCGCGCCACGTGCGAACTGCCGAGCCCATTGTGAGAGCATCATTCGCGGACTCTGTCGCGGACCGCAGTGCTGGAACGCGCGGGCCACGACCGCATCGATCCCGGCTGAGGCGACGGCATGGGCGACCGTCCACTCCGCCTCCAGCTTGGTCATGCCATAGCCCTGCGTGGGCGCAAGGGGCGAATCTTCCGCGACCGTCGGGCGCTCAAGCGTCACCGGCGCGTAGATGTGGCTGGTGCTGACAAAAAGGACGCGCGGTCGCGGCCTCAACCGGGCCGCAAGCTCCAGAATCCGCGACGTGCTCTCGACGTTCGAGGCGCGTGCCTGCGGAGTGGGGCATGTTTGGCCGCAGTCCTCGGGCACACTCAGAGCCGCCAGGTGATAAACGCAGTCGGGTCCAAACTCGGCGATGCGGCGCTCTGTATCGGCACGCATCCCGTCCGGCCGCGACAGGTCCCAGCCCAAGAGCGAAATTTTCTGTTGTGCCCCAGGCGCGATGGGGGCAGCCCACACACCACTCCGCGAGCAACCTAGAACCTCATCCCCCTCGGCCAAGAGGTACTCGGCAAGATGGCCCCCCACGAAACCCGTGATGCCGGTGATGAGCGCCTTCAAACACGCAGCCCCTCGGACGCCGCCTCGCGCTTGACTCGCTTCAAGTCGGCGTCGACCATCATCGCCACCAGCTCTGCAAATACCACGGTCGGCTTCCAGTCCAACTTCTGGCGCGCCTTGCGGTTGTCGCCGCGCAGCGTATTGACTTCCGCGGGCCGAAGCAGCGACTGGTCCACCTGCACATGATCGGCCCATTTGAGGCCGACGTGCCGAAACGCCAGCTCCACCAGCTCGCGCACCGAATGCTGTTCGCCGGTGGCGATGACATAATCGTCGGGCTCGCTCTGCTGGAGCATGAGCCACATGGCCTGGACATAGTCGCCGGCAAACCCCCAGTCGCGCAGCGCATCGAGGTTTCCCAGCGTGAGCTTCTCCTGCAGGCCCAGCTTGATTCGCGCCACGGCGTCGCTGACTTTACGCGTGACGAACTCCTTGCCGCGCAGCGGCGACTCGTGGTTGAACAGGATGCCGGAGCAGGCAAACAAGTCATAGCTTTCGCGAAAATTCACCGTAATCCAGTGTCCATAGACCTTGGCCACCCCATAGGGGCTGCGTGGCCAGAAGGGCGTTTTTTCGTTCTGCGGCTCCTCCTGGACTCGGCCGAACATCTCGCTCGAGCTGGCCTGATAGAAATGGATCTCGCGGTCCACCAGACGGATCGCCTCGAGCACGCGCGTCACGCCCAGGGCCGTGAACTCGCTCGTCAAGAGCGGCTCTTGCCAACTGGTGGGGACGAAGCTCTGCGCCGCCAGGTTGTAGACCTCGTGAGGGCGCGTCTCCTGCAAGATGCGAATGATCGACAACTGGTCGAGCAGATCGGCCTGGTGCAGCGTCACGCGGTCGCGCAGATGGGCGATCCGCTCGAAATTCTCGCTGCTCGAGCGACGGACCATGCCGTGGACTTCATAGCCCTTGCCCAGCAGAAACTCCGCCAGGTAGGCGCCATCCTGGCCCGTGATGCCGGTGATCAGTGCTCTACGCCGCATCGGGGCATCATCCCACGGCCAATGATTGGGTGCCACGGGTTCGGCACGATGCCGAACCCGTGCGTCAATGTCGTCCCGGCGGTCTGCGACGGGCTATGGTTCCGCGGCCGGCGCTTGATCCGCGTCGCCGCTTTGTTCCTCGCGTGGTACGCGGACCACCACCGCCAGCGTATCGTCCTCGTCGAGGCTCATGATCCGCACGCCTTGCGTGTTGCGGCCGATGACGCTGATCTCGCGCGCGGCGACGCGCTGGATCTTGCCGCGCGCGGTGATCATGAACAGCTCGTCGTCGTCGCGGACCGACACGATGCCCACCACCGGCCCGTTGCGCTCGGTCGTTTTCATGTCGCGGAGCCCCTTGCCGCCGCGGCGTTGCGTGCGGTAGCGCTGGGCCGAGGGAGCGGTTTCGCTGTCGTCCTCCTCGTCGCCCGCCGGCTCATCGGATGCCTCCGGAGCGTCCTCATCTTCGGTGCTGGCGGCGTCGCCTGCACTGAGCGGCTCATTGGGTCCAAAGAAGGTCCTTTTACCATAGCCGTTGGCGCTGGCCGTCAGCAGCGTCGCTTCCGGATCGGCCACGACCATGCCGACCAGTTGATCACCGGCGGCGAGCTTGATCCCCTTGACGCCGGTCGAATTTCGGCCCATCGGTCGAGCATTCGCCTCGTTGAAGCGAATGGCCATGCCGCGCGCCGTGGCCAGCACGATTTCATCGCCGCGCTTGGTAATTACTACGTCCACCAGTTCGTCGTCTTCGCGCAGCTTGATGGCGATGATGCCGTTTCGCTGCGGGCGGCTGTAGGCCTTCAGCTCGGTCTTCTTCACCAGACCGCCTCGCGTGGCCATCATGAGGAAGGCCCCCTCTTCGTGGAAGTCGCGCACGGCGCGGCAGTCGGTCACCTTTTCGCCTTCGGAAATGTTCAAGAGGTTCACCAGCGCGCGGCCGCGGCTGTCGCGGCCCATCTGGGGCAGGTCGTACACCTTCTGCCAATACACCTTGCCACGATTGGTGAAAAACAGCAGGTAGTCGTGCGTGCTGGCGACAAACAGGTGCTCGATGGGGTCTTCGTCCTCGGTTTTGGCCCCGGTGAGCCCCTTTCCGCCGCGGCGCTGGGCGCGGTAGACGCTCGTGGGTGTACGCTTGATGTAACCGTTGTGGCTGATGGTGACCACCATCGTCTCTTCGGTGATCAGGTCCTCCAGGTTGATCGAGCCGATCTCCTCGCCACTGATCTCGGTGAGCCGCGGCGTGTGGTGCTTCTTCTTCAGCTCCAAAAGGTCGCCGCGAACCATGTCCAAGATGTGCTTATCGTCCGACAGCGTGCGCAGGTGATCGGCGATCTCGGCCAGCAGGTCTCGGAACTCCTCGGCCAACTTCTCCTGCTCGAGGTTCACCAACTGGCCGAGCGTCATCCGCAAGATCGCGTCGGCCTGGACTGGCGTCAGCGTGTACGCCTCACGCTGGCCGCGTTCGGCCACGAACGCCTGGAAGCCCGCGTCGCCCAGGGCCCGTTCCATCATGGCGGCCGGGCACTCGATGCCCATCAGCCGTGCCTTGGCCTCAGCCTGCGTGGCCGACGAGCGGATCACTCGAATCACCTCGTCGATGTCGGCATGCGCCAGCAGCAGCCCCTCGACCGTGTGCTTCCGCTGGCCGGCCTTGGCCAGCAGGAACTGCGTCCGGCGTCGGATTACGGTGACACGGTGCCGGATGAACTCCTCGAGCAACTGCTTGAGGTTCAGCGTCCGCGGTTTGCCATCCACCAGCGCCAAGAAAATCAGCGAGAATGTGTCCTGCAGCGGTGAGAACTCGTAGAGCTGGTTGAGCACCACGTCCGGATCGGCGTCGCGCTTTAAGTCAAGGACTAACCGGACCGGCTCCTTCAGGTCGCTCTCGTTGCGAATGCCGACGATGCCCGGGATGCGGTCTTCGGCCACCAGCTCGGCGATACGCTCTTCCACGCGGTCGCGCGCCTGCTGGTAAGGGATCTCCGAGACGACGATACGGTGGCGGCCCTTGGCCGTCTCCTCGATCGCCGCACGCGCTCGAACGACGATCGTGCCGCGACCCGTGTAATAGCCGCGGCGGATGCCGGCACGGCCGCAGACGATCCCGCCCGTGGGAAAATCCGGACCGGGGATGATGTCCAGCAGCTCGTCGATCGACACCTCTGGCTCGTCGATCACCTTGACCAGCGCGTCGCAAACCTCGGTCAGATTGTGCGGCGGGATTGAGGTGGCCATGCCCACGGCGATACCGTTGGCGCCATTGACCAGCAAGTTCGGAAACTTCGACGGAAGCACGACCGGCTCGGTCCGCCGCTCGTCGTAGGTGGGAACGTAGTCGACCGTGTCGAGCTTCAGGTCGTCGAGCATCAGCGCGGCCACGGGCGACAGGCGTGCCTCGGTGTACCGCATCGCGGCTGGCGGCAATCCGGCGATGGAGCCGAAGTTCCCCTGCTTGTCGATCAGCACGTGCCGCATGTTCCATTCCTGGGCCATGCGCACGAGCGTGGGGTAGATCACGCCCTCGCCGTGCGGGTGGTAATTGCCGCTGGTGTCACCAGAGATCTTGGCGCATTTGACGCGGCCGGCGCCCGGCGAGAGGTTCAGATCGTTCATCGCCACGAGGATTCGCCGCTGCGACGGCTTGAGGCCGTCGCGCACATCAGGCAGCGCCCGGCTGACGATCACGCTCATGGCGTACGTCAGATAGCTGTCTCGCAGCTCATCCTCGATGGGCTGCGCTACGACGCGCTGGCCTTCATTGGCCGCGGGCGCCCCCTCCGCACTCGGGCCTGTCGGCTCAAGTGGTTCGTCCGCGGTGTCATCGTCGTCGGCGTCATTCGGCTCGTCAGCCAACGCGTATCCCTCCGGTTGGTGTCAATATGGAGCCGTCCCAATGGCGTGTGCCGCAGTGCCTCGCTGGTGGGCGGCAGTTGGCGATTTACGACCGTTCTATGGCTCCGGCGAATAGGCAAAATATACCGGATTTAGCGATTTCGCTCAACGAGCCCGGCGGATATAGAGCGGTAAACGCTACCCCATCACCCGGCTCAAGAACTGCCGCGTCCGTGGATTCTGCGGATGCTCGAGCACCTGCTCCGATGGTCCCACTTCGACGATCACGCCATCGGCTAGCACCACCACGCGATCGGCGGCTCGGCGCGCGAAACCGAGCTCATGCGTCACCAAGAGCAGCGTCAGGCCGTCTCGCTTCAGGTCTTCCAGCACGGCGAGCACCTCGTGCTTGAGCTCCGGGTCCAGGGCGCTGGTGATCTCGTCGCACAAGAGTCCTCGAGGACCCATCGCCAGCGCACGCGCGATCGCCACGCGCTGCTTTTCGCCGCCGGAAAGCTGCTCGGGATAGGCGTGCTCGCGGTGCGTCATGCCGACGCGCCGCAACAACGCTTGGGCCTGTGCGGTGGCCGCCTCCCGAGTTTGCCTCAGCACGCGGCGCGGCGCTTCGGTTACATTTTCGATCGCGCTGAGATGCGGAAAGAGTTGAAAATCCTGGAACACCATCCCGACCAGGCGGCGGACCTCGCGCCCGGCAGAGCCATTCGATCGCGAGCTCTGTGGCGTCAGTGCGTGCGGGCCCACTCGGATCTCACCGTCGTCGAACGGGTGCAGCGCATTAATACAGCGCAAGAGCGTCGACTTACCCGCGCCACTGGGGCCCACCAGTGCCACGGTCTCGCCGGGACGGACCTCAAGGGTCACGTCCTGGAGGATCCGCCGCTCGCCGAACCGCTTGGTCACGCCCCGCAGCGAGATCGAAAGTGCCGTGTTGCTGCCAGCCATCTACCGCACCCTGCCCCAGCGACGTTCCAGGCCACGCGACAGGTATCCCAGCGGGATCGACATCGCCAGGTACAGCGCCGCGGTCAGCAACCCCAGCTCGACGAACTTGAAGCTGGAGCGCGACAAGATGAGGTATTCCTTCGTCAGGTCCGGCACGGCGATCACGCTCACCAGGCTCGTATCCTTGAACAGCGCGACCAGATCGTTGGTCATCGGCGGCAAGGCCGTGCGCAATGCCTGTGGAAAAATGATCCGCCGAAACGTCAGCCCGTCGCGCATCCCCAGCGCGCGGCTCGCCTCCCATTGACCCGCGTGCACCGACACGATCGCGCTGCGATAGATTTCGGCCTCGTAAGCGGCGTAATTCAGGCCAAACCCGACGATCGCCGTGATCACGGCCGACATGTGTGCGCCATAGTGAGCCAGCCCAAAGTAAAGGAAAAACAGCAGCAAGAGCAATGGCGTGCCGCGGAAGAACTCCACGTACATCAGCGCCACGTATCGCACCAGCGCCGGCCCATAAAGCCGCGACAGGCAAACCAGCAGCCCCACGATCATCGCCAGGCCCATGCTCGTGAACGTCAGAAACACGGTCATGCCTGCCGCCTTGAGAAGCGTCGGCGCATAACGGTCAAACGTCCATAGCTCGGCGGAAGCCGCCATCAGATTAATATCCACCTGTTCGCGCGGCGCATCGGTCACCGTCGCCGGCTGCCCGTCGGGCGTAAAACCCAAGCCGGCCAGCTCCGCCACGCGGTTCGGCTGGCGCGCAAGCTGGGACTGCATCGCGTTCCACAGATGCCACTTGCGATAGATGTCGCGCAGTCGCGCGCCGACCATCAGCTCGGCCAGCGCCTCGTCGAGCGCCATCGCCAGCACTCCGTCCTCGTGCCGCAAGCCGATCCCGTAGGCTCCTTTTCCAAGCGGCTGGCCCGCCGCGCGTAACCGTGGGTTTCCGGCCGCGTAGAAGATGGCAATCGGAGCGTCGAGCAAAACCGCGTCGAGCCGGCCAAGCTCCAGGTCGAGGTACGGCTCCACCTGGCCGCTAAAGCTGACGATCTGCCGAATCCCGGCGCGCTCCAGGATTTGTCGCGCGGCGCTTCCAGCCAGCGTGCCCACCGGACGGTCGAGGCAGTCTTCCAAGGCGTTAATACGCTTCTCGTCGCGCCGTACCACAAGCTGCTGCGTATAGATGTAGTATGGGCGCGAGAACCGCATTTGCTGCTGATTCTCCGGCGTGATCTCCAGCCCGCTCAGTATCAGGTCGAAGTCGCGCTTCTGAAGACCCAGCGGCAGGCTGTCCCACTCATACTGCACGAACTCGGTCGCCAAACGCAATCCGTGGCGGCCAGACAGGGCCGCCGCCAGCGAATCGGCCAACTCCACCTCGAAGCCGATCAGGCGCTCCGGATCATGCGGATCGCGAAGCTGAAAGGGGGCGCCCCCCTCGGCATCGCCTCCCCAGCGCAGCACGCCGCCGGCGAGTCGTTCGCGCAGTTGTCCGTCAATCCGCGGCATCGGCGTGCGTGCCTGCTCGTCATCGTTGGCGATCGCTGGTCCGGTCGCTGCGACGCAGCCGACCAATAATGCGCCGACACGTCGTCGCACCCAAACCCAGCCGCGCGCGATTTCAGGCGTTTGCCAGCTCATGCGGTCTTTCACGCCAGGTTGATCAGGTAGGTTAACGCCGCCGCGCGCCATTCAAGATTACCTTGCTTTTCCCCGTTGCTCTGCCGGCATCACCGGACATGCTTTGACGATGAAATATGGGACAAACTCGGCAAACGCGCTCCACGGCACGCTCCATGACCCTTCTCGATGGACCCGTCGTCGACTAAACTCGTTGCCCATTTCGGACCAAGTCTAGGAAAGGTTGTTGCGATTTGGCATAATTTCCCTTTCACTTTTCGCGAGCCGAACGCCGCAATTCGCTATTAAGCCGGTATGTACAAAAACCTCCGCACCGAATCGTTGGGGATTTCAGGGCACGATTGCGAACTGATCGAGTTGGCGCTTTCATTCGGGTTTCGCGGCCTTGATCTGGACATTAGTGAGTTCGCCCAGCGCGTTCGCGCGCGGGGCCTCGCCCATGCACGCCGACTTACCGACAGCGCCAAATTGAAACTGAGCACCTTTGCGCTGCCGGTGAACTTGGACGATGTGGAGGGCACTTACCAGCGCGACCTGTCGCGGTTGCCCGAGCTGGTCGAATTGGCCGCCACCGTGGGCTGCACGCGTGCGCGCGTCGCCATCGAGCCGGCCAGCGACACGCGACCGTACCACGATAACTTCGAGGTCCACCGCCGCCGCTTGAGCGAGCTGGCCAATCTGCTCAAGTCTCACGACGTGCGCTTGGGTGTGGAGTTTTTTGGCCAGGCCGGTCGGCGTGCCGGCCGGCCCTTCGAGTTCATCCATCAGCTTGATGCCGTCGTCGTGCTCGTCAACACCGTCCGCGCCGACAATCTAGGCATCGTGGTCGACCTCTGGCAACTATTCGCCTCGAGCGGCCGCGTCGACGATATCCGCAAGCTCGCTCCTCGCCAGATCGTTACCGTGGACCTTGCCGACGCGCCGGCCGGTCGGCCCCACGAGGCGGTCGCCGATTCGGACCGATTGCTGCCGGGCGAGGGGGGGGCGATCGACAGCGCCGCGGCGCTCGTCACGCTCGCCGAACTGGGCTACGACGGCCCCGTCACCCCCTGTGCACACCCCCAGCGCTTCCGCGGCATGTCGCGCGAAAAAATAGTTCGCGCCACGTCCGAGGCGCTCGGCACGGCCTGGAAAACCGCCGGCCTCTCAGCCTCGGGCAAGCTGTCGGCGCGGGCCTAGCGCCACAGCCGGAGGCTGTCAATACCGCATCCGACCCCGGATCGGCGAGCGTGACGCGTTAACCCCGTGGTCCTTGCCCCCACGGCATCGGAATCGTCGGTTTCTGCTGGTGCGGTTCGCAGCGCGCGGGCGCCGGAACCGAGGCCCACTCTTCGATAAACTCGCAGAGCTGCGTCACGGCCTCCTCAAACGCCTCCTTGCCCTTCTCGGCCGTCGCCAGCTCGGCCGCGCCCAATACGCCCGTCTCCGAATAGCTCGATGTCCACGACGTGATCTGGACCGGCCCGAAGCCGAACAGGTCGGTATAGTGATAGCGCGACTGTCGCTCGTTGAAGGCAATCGCGCCCGAACGGATCTTGTCGCGCCGCACGTCCTCGGGACACACGTGCATGTAGACGCTTGTCTCCAACTCGCAGGCATGCGCGCATCCGCCCGGAAACCTGCTCTGCCGCCAGCGTGGCAAGAACTCCGGGTCGACCGTCAGGAGCAGCCACCATGATGTGCAAGCACATTGGGCGTCCGTCTCCAGGTTGCAGCGCCGCGCCACGAGGTCCAAGTTCGGCATGTTCGAGCCGTGGCCGTTCAAGAGCAGCATCTTCTTGAAACCGTGGTAGGCCAGGCTCTTGCAGATATCGAGCGTGTGATCGATGAAGTGCTGGTAATGGATGTTGATCGTGCCCGGAAAATCCATCACGTGACCCGTGTAGCCGTAGCTCACACTGGGGAGCACAAGCGCTTTTTCTCGGATACGCTCGCCTGCGGCCAGCGCCACCGAGGTCGACAGCAGCATGTCCACGTCCAAGGGCAAGTGCGGCCCGTGCTGCTCGACGGCCCCGACAGGAATAATTGGAATCTTGCGCGCGGCGACCGCCTCGTTCACGTCCTGCCAGGTCAGTTTTTCGTAACGAAATTGCTTTAAGCCCAATACGGCCATTGCATGATCTCCGTTCAATCGATGAGTGGGTAAGTTCAGTGGTCAGTGGTCAGTAGCAGGCACGCTCCGCGTGCCGTAGCGCGCTTTTGCGAAGCTCTAAACACCACGGTGCTGAAGGCCCATCGCGATTCCGGCGATCGTATGCGGAGCATGCCGCCTGCGTACGGTCCACATGCCGTCGCGCGGCTCATTAGTCTCAGTGCGGCCCTGCTCAGTAGTCAATGGTCCGCGCGCCACAACTGAGCTGTCCACAGATCACCGACCACCCATCACCGACCACGGATCGCCCACGACCCATAACCCCCCATCCGGGGTAACTACAAAGCCCTTAACTTCTCGAAATTCTGAATTTTTTTCTTGACAAGCATGTGTCAGGTTGGCTAAGCTCTACACAGTAATCTCGGTTGTAGGGTTTATAACCCCAGCCGGCGGTCGCCGAGCACGGCGTCCGCAGCGTGTGAAATCGCATAATAAAACCTTCTGGAGGACGCAATTCTCGGAGGAAGTTGGGACGGAGAGGCGACTGCTGATTTTCCCAGTTCTTGTCGGTGACACGTCGGCTGGAGGTAGCCGCACGAATTAAGCCAGACGAAGGCCATTTAGAGGTACCCCTGAACCGAAACGGGGACCTCGCTCGGGAGGAACGCTAATGAAGAAAGTTGTAACGCTGTTTCTTGCTGTCGCCATGTTGGCGATGGTGGTCGCCACCGCTCAGGCCGTGCCGACCTCGACCTACGCGCTTGACCCTGTCGCGAGTGCGATCAAGATCTCGATCGTTACCTTTACCACCGAGTTCGGGCCGCCCCTGACGCTACCGCATTTTGGGCAGGCTGCGGCAGTGGGCGTTGTGCCGGGCAGCATCGTGCCACTGCCTCCTCCCTTTGGCAGCGTCGGCGATGTCGCTCACTACAGTGGCAACTTGAAAGTGCGCGTCACCCCGGGCACAAGCATTGAGTTTACGAACCAATGCGAAATCGATGCGCTCAATAGCGGCATCTGGCTGCCGGCCGACGGTTTGGGGCCACTTTACCCCCCGCTGCCGTCGGGGTTGTTTCCCCCGTTTGGGTTCCCACCGGGAGCGCTGGCTGAATATGGGCACGTGCTACCCGGCGGCGCTTTGGGCGCGGCCTTCACTGCGATTCGCGGGCTTGAGGCCGTGCTTACAAGCGGCGCCCTTCCGCTGGTCGGCCCGGCCTTCCCCTCGGGTCAACTCATGACGGTTACCGCTGGTACAACCGATTTTAATTCGTTCGGTGTGGTGGGCGCGGCGCTCGGCTTCGGTACGTTGCCGATCACGGGTCTGGCTGGTGTGAATGGCGCGCCTGCTGGTTCACTGGTTGGGCCCGTATTGACGATTCCGATCAGTCTGGTGATCGGTATCCCGCTTGATCCTCCGCCGGATCCGGTTACCACCGTGACGCTGATCATGAGCGGCACGCTGGTGGCCACGCTGATCCCCGAGCCCAGCACATTCGTGCTCTTGGGTGTGGGTCTAGTCGGCCTGATTCCGGTGATTCGCAAGCGTCTGCGAAAGTAGCGCGAACGAGAGAGAGTAGAGTCGTGTAAGCCTCGAGCCGCACACGTAGTGCGACTCGAGGCTTTTTTTCGTTCCTATAAAGCACTCGGTTCAAGGTAGCCGCTGGATCAACTGCGATCTCGTGCCAACCTTCGGCGAGCCAGTCGAGCACGCGCGGTACGAACGCCTTTTCTGCCAGTCACATCGAAGCTCATCCGGCACCGAAGCCGAATTCTTTTCGTATCGCTTCAAGCGATACTTCTGCCGACTCAACGCGAGGTCGCGTTTCATCCCATTACGATTGTCTCGCTGCGGCGATTAGGCTTGCCGCGTAATCGCCCACGTCGCGCAGGACTTCTTCGTGCGAAGCCTCGCTGGCACGCGCGATACGCCGTACGATGGCTGAGCCCACGATGAATCCGTCGGCCACGCCGGAAAGCATGCGGATGTGTTCCGGTTTGCTAATGCCGAAGCCGATGCATATCGGCAGCGGCGTCCTCTCTCGCAGCCACGCGACACTTTCGACGAGCTCGCTGGGCAGCTCTGTCCGCTCGCCGGTGATGCCTGTTACGGATACATAATAGATGAATCCCGTGGTCGACTCGGCGATGCGGACCGCGCGCTCGCGTGGCGTGGTGGGCGTGACCAGTTGAATCAGGCTCAAGTCGGCGGCGGCACAGTGCTGAGCGACCTCGCGACACTCCTCCACCGGCAAATCCGGGATGATCAGCCCTGCAAGGCTGGACTCCCGCGCGCGCTCGACGAATCGACTCGTGCCATACCGATAGACAATCGCATAGCTCTGCATCGCCACCAGCGGCGCCGAAAGGCGCGGCGCCACGCGGCGAACCATCTGAAAGATATCCGCGATGTGAATCTTGCTCGCCAGCGCTCGTGCGTACGAAGATTGTATCACCGGCCCGTCGGCGATGGGATCGCTGTATGGCAGCCCCAGTTCGCACAACGAGCTGCCGCGGCTCGCCAGCTCGCGCAAAACCGCCTCGGTAAACTCCAGGTCGGGATCACCGGCCGCGACGAAGGGAATAAAGGCCTTCTGGCCGCTGGCTCGCAATCGGTGGAAAAGTGTATCAATGGCACTCATGCGTCGTTCGGCAAGGGTGGGCAAGCCACCCGTGGCACCCAGGACGATTTAGCCGCGCATTTCGAGTCGATCACCGCGCAGGCGCGCAATTTCGTAAGCGTCCTTGTCCCCACGCCCCGAAAGGCACACGACGATTACCTCGTCCGCCGAGCGCTCGTCCGCAAGCTGCGTCGCCTTGGCCACGGCGTGCGCGCTTTCCAAGGCGGGCAAGATTCCCTCGGTGCGCGCCAAGAGGTCGAATGCGGCCAGCGCCTCGTCGTCGCGACAGGTGATGTACGTCACGCGGCCGGTTTCCTTCCAATAACTGTGCTCAGGGCCCACGCCTGGATAGTCAAGCCCAGCGGAGATCGAATGCACGTCGCACGTCTGGCCGTCGTCGTCCTGCATTACGTAGCTGTGGCTGCCGTGCAGGATACCGGGATGACCGAAGGACAACGGGGAGGCATGGTCTCCCGGCCGGTCCGAACGCCCCCCCGCCTCCACGCCGACCATGGCCACTTCGTGCATGTCGATAAAGGGATAAAACATTCCGGCCGCATTGCTACCGCCTCCCACACATGCAACCAGCAGATCGGGCATGCGACCAAGTTGCCGGCGGCACTGCTCAATGGTTTCGCGGCCAATCACCGATTGAAAGTCTCGCACGATTCGCGGAAACGGATGTGGGCCGACGACCGAGCCCAGGATGTAATGGGTCGTTTCGACGCTGGCCATCCAGTCGCGCATCGCCTCGTTGATCGCATCGCGGAGTGTTCGCGAGCCGCTCGTGACCGGGCGGACCTCGGCCCCCAGCAGTCGCATGCTGAAGACATTCGACCGCTGACGGCGAATGTCCTCTTCGCCCATGTAAACGACGCATTGCAGTCCGAAGCGTGCGCAGGCGGTGGCCGTGGCGACGCCGTGCTGACCGGCGCCGGTCTCGGCGATCACGCGCGGTTTGCCCATCCGCCGCGTGAGCAGCGCCTGGCCAAGGGTGTTATTGATCTTGTGCGCCCCGGTGTGATTGAGGTCTTCTCGTTTCAGGTAGATTTGGGCGCCGCCGAATTGCCGGCTCAACCGCTCGGCATGATACAGGGGCGACGGACGGCCGACATAAGTGGCCAACAGGCGATCTAGCTCTTCTTGAAACGCGCGGTCGGCACGAGCTGCGTCGTACGCCTTGACCAGCTCGTCGAGCGCCTTGGTCAGCGTCTCGGGGACGAATCGCCCGCCAAACGGGCCGAAGCGTCCGGCGGTATTGGGGGCCTGGCTGATCAAGGACATGCGAACCTCAAGAAACGCCGATTCTCAATCGCGCTGCGCGACAGATCAAGGATACCACCACGTCCGATGCTCACCAAACCACGAAGGTCGCAAAAAGCACAAAGGGCGTGAATCTGCTATTCTCTTATCTCTCTTCGTGTCCTAGGTGCCCTGGATGGTAAGCGATTCTGTGCGTCGAGGTCCTACGTGCCCGAGCTGCCGGAAGTCGAGACGATGCGGCGCGGGATCCTGGCGATCGTGGGGGCGGCGATTCGCGATGTCCGCTCGGCCGGCGGTCGATTGAAGCCGATTGGTTTGGAACCGAAGCTGCCGGCCTTTCGGCGCCGCTGCATGGGTCAAACCATCCAGGACGTGCGCCGCGTTGGCAAGCGGGTCGTGCTCGAACTCGGCAGCAGTCAGGTGATCGTCTTCGAGCCGCGGATGACGGGTCTGGTGCTCTTGTCCGATCCGCCAGACCCCGAACACTTGCGGATGCGGATCGCATTGAAAGGGAGCCGCCACGGGGAATTGCTCTATTGGGATCGGCGAGGATTGGGCTCCGTGCGACTCTTGCGCCCTGATGAATTCGACGTTCGCTGCGGTCCCGAGCAGCTCGGGCCCGACGCATTGACAGTCTCAGCCGACGAGTTGCAATCGCGGCTCGGCCACAGCCGTCGAGCAATCAAGGTGGCTCTCTTGGAACAAAAGGCGATCGCCGGTATAGGTAACCTTTACGCGTCGGAGATATTGCACGCGGCGCGGCTTGACCCTCTGCGGCCGGCATGCGCGCTTGCGCGGCGCGATTGGGTGCGGCTTCAAGGCGCCGTGCGCGATGTTCTGTTGGCCGCGATTCAATACGAAGGCTCGACCTTAGCGGATGGAACGTATCGCAATGCCTTGAACCAGCCGGGCGCCTACCAGCACCAGCACCGAGTGTACGGGCGAGCGGGCGAGCCTTGCCGAACGTGCGGCCGGGCGCGCGTCGTTCGCGTTGTCCTGGCTCAGCGCTCCACCTTTTTTTGTCCACGCTGTCAGCTCAGGCTGTAGCTCAGCCCTTCTGGTCCGGAAGCGCTGACGTACCGACGCGGATGGTGCGGCGGATCTCGTCGGTCTTGAAGCCCAGTGCCATGGGGCGCAAGACGCCGCCGAGCACCACCACGTCGTACAGCTCCATCACGATTCCCTCGATCCGCAGCTCATGGACAAGGTCGCCCGTCCGCAGGTCGATCACGGCCAGAGCGCAGCGCGCCTGCGTGTTGCGTTTCGCCAGTTCGTCGTCGAGCTCCAGCCCGGCGAGCGTCTGGCTCTCGCGTGGCTTCGACATGCCGACCACCGCGAAGTCGCCGACAAACGCGAGACCGCGCAGGTAGCCGGGGCAGAAGGTCAAGCGAGTGAACTCGCCGCTGGCCGGATTGATTCGGCCCAGATAGCCACGGCCGGAATCGAGCAGCCAAAGCTGGTCGCGGTAGACGCGCGGCGAATGCGGCATGGAAAGGTCGCCAGCAATGGTCCGGCCCGTCGCAACCTCGATGACGATGCCGCCGCCGTGGCGCTGGTCACGCCAGCCTTCGGCGGCGTCGGTCTCGGCCACGGCGGTGACGTAGGCTGGCCGGCCGGAGGACATCGCCAGGCCATTGAGGTGACAGCGGTCTTCGGCCGCCAACTTTGAAATGAACGGCGGTCGCCAGCGCGGAATGAAGCTGTACTGCTCGCTGGGCGAGGCGAGGCAACTGAACAGCGTGTTGACGAACCAGACGCTGCTATCGCCGTCCAGCGCGACGTCGTGGATATCCACGTCGCCGGTCGTGTAACCGAGCATCGGCACATAAAGGCGGTCGTGGCCGTTATGGTGCTCGCCCGGCTCGCACACATTCTCCAGCCGCCAAAGCTGATAAAGGGTGCTCATCCAGAGCGAATTGCCACTGGCACAGAGCCCCATCGAGCGATTGAAGGTACGCTCGAAGACCGATAAGCGGCCAAGTGCGTCAAGACCGACGAGGAACAGCTTGCCGGTTTGATACGTGGTGAACGCCAGGCTTACGCGGTGCTCGGCGAGCCAGGCGGTGAATTGCCGCGAGGGAATCAGCTCAAGCCGCGGCTCGGCGGCAGGCGCGATTCCGGAATTGGCGCCGTCGGTCATGGCGCATACCACCCAACGCGGCCCGCGGACGCGACGATTACGGTTCGTGCACGTAACAACGATCGACTGTAACCAGGCCCACTGTTCAGCGGATCGTCGCGAATCATGCTGTCGAATCGCAAGAGATTCTATCAAATCCGCAGGGATTCGAGGGCGGCGCGCTATACACGTTGCTCGGCGGCGTGGGCCATGACGCACGCATGGCAATCGACTACGAGCAGCCCATGCTGTTGCCGCAGTTGTGGCAGAGGTAGCAGTTGCCGTTGCGGACCGTAATCGCGCCGCAGTTGTCGCAGGGCGGCGCATCGAGCTGGAAGCGCGCGAACTGATCGCTGCGGCCGCCTCCTGATTTCGGTCGGACGCCCGCTCGTTCGAGCAGCGACGCCGCGGCCTCGGCGTTCTCGCTCTTCGCGTGTTTCCCGTTATGAATCAACTCGACTCGCGCCGCCGACCCCGCTGTGCCATTGCCGTCCGTGCGTCCTGCCGATCGTGCTTGCCCGCCAACCCTCATGGCGGCGGGCAAGGACTCTGAGACAGCATCGTCTGCCGCCTTCTCCGCTTGCGCCGCAGGTGGCTCCTCCGCGTGCGCTTCGCGAAAGCCCGGTATGAATGTCATCCCCAGCCAGCGGAAGATGTAGTCGACGATGCTCTTGGCGATGCGGATATCGGGATTCTTCGTGTGGCCCATCGGCTCGAAGCGCGTGTGCGAGAACTTGTTGACATAGACCTCCAGCGGCACGCCGTATTGCAGGCTCATTGAAACCGCCGTGCCAAAACAGTCCATCAGCCCCCCGATCGTGCTCCCCTCCTTGGCCATGGTGATGAAGAGCTCGCCCGGCCGGCCGTCGTCATAGAGGCCGACCGTGATGTAACCCTCGTGACCCGAGACGCTGAACTTGTGGGTGATCGACTGGCGCGTATCGGGCAGCCGTTCGCGCCGCAGGGTGGCCGCGACCTTTTGGGCGGCCTTTTCGGCTTCCGTGCTGGTGGAAAGGGGCTGGCTTTCCTTCGAGCCGTCGCGGTAGATCGCCAGCGCCTTGAGCCCCAGCCGCCAGCCCTCCAGATACGCCTCGGCGATGTCGGCCGGCGTCGTGTCGCGCGGCATGTTCACCGTTTTGGAGATCGCCCCCGACAAGAAGGGCTGCGCGGCCGCCATCGTCTGCACATGCGCAAACCAGGTTATTGAGCGGCGCCCGTTTTTGGGCTCAAAGGCGCAGTCGAAGACGGGCAAGTGCTCGTCCGCGAGACGCGGGGCGCCTTCGATCGTGTCATGCTCATCGATGTAGTCGATCATCGGCTCGATCTCAGCCGGCGTATAGCCCAGCGTCGCCAGCGCCAAGGGGACCGTCTGGTTGACGATCTTCAGCATCCCGCCACCGGCAAGCTGCTTGTATTTCACGAGCGCAATGTCGGGCTCGATGCCCGTGGTGTCGCAGTCCATCATGAAGCTGATGGTGCCGGTGGGGGCCAGCACCGTGGCCTGCGCGTTGCGGAACCCATCGCGGCGGCCCGCGGCCAGCACATCGTCCCACAGGCGGCGAGCCGCGTCCTTCAACTCTCGCGCGCCAGCGTCGTCAATGCGCTCGACGTGGTCGCGGTGCATCTGCATCACGTGCAGCATCGCGTCGCGGTTGGCCTCGTAGGCATCGAAAGGGCCGACGGCCGCGGCCATTTCGCTGCTGGCCAGGTTGGCAGCCCCGTGCAAGAGCGCCGTCACCGAGCCGCACAGGCCACGCGCGGCATCCGAATCGTACGGCAGGCCGCTCGTCATGATCAGGCTGCCCAGATTCGCGTAGCCAAGCCCTAGCGGGCGGAAACGGTGGCTGTTTTCGGCGATCCGCGGCGTGGGATAGCTGGCGTGGTCGACCAGAATCTCCTGGGCGATGAAGAAGATGCGGCAGGCGGCGCGGAACCGCTCGACATCAAACGTACCGTCCGCGCGGCGGAACTTCATCAGATTGATACTCGCCAGGTTACAGGCCGTGTCGTCCAGGAACATGTACTCCGAGCACGGGTTCGAGGCGTTGATGCGGCCCGAGTTCGGACAGGGGTTCCAACGGTTAATCGTCGAGTCGTATTGCACGCCAGGGTCGCCGCAGAACCAGGCGCTCTCGGCCATGCGCGCCAACAGGTCGCGCGCGGGGTACGTGTCGCCTGACCTCGACGGATCGGTGACCCAATGCGTCGTCCACGACCGGTTGTCGACCACCGCCTGCATGAACTCGTCGGTGACGCGGACCGAGAGATTGGCGTTCTGGAAAAGGATCGAGCTATAGGCCTCGCCGTTGAAGTTGGCGTCGTAGCCGCCGTGCTCGATCAGGACGCGCGCCTTGCGCTCTTCCTTGGCCTTGCACTCGATGAATTCGAGGATATCGGGGTGGTCGATCTTCAGCGACTGCATCTTGGCGGCGCGGCGCGTCTTGCCGCCGCTTTTGACCACCGCGGCAATCTGGTCGTACACGCGCATGAATGAAATGGGACCCGAGGGCTTGCCGCCGCCCGATAGCTTCTCGCGGTGCGAGCGTAGGGTCGACAGGTCGGTGCCGGTCCCGGAGCCAAACTTGAAGAGCATGGCCTCGCTCCGCGCCAACTCCATGATGTTCTCCATGTTGTCCGACACGCTTTGAATAAAGCAGGCGGAGCCCTGCGGATATTCATACGGGTTCTCGGGCTGGGCCACGTGCTGCGTCTCGGCGTCCCAATGCCAATTGCAGATCGCCCCCTTCACCCCGTACTGGTGATAGAGCCCCACGTTGAACCAGACGGGCGAATTGAACGCCCCGTGCTGGTGCAGGCAGAGCCAGGAGAGCTCGCGATAGAACCGCTCGCCGTCGGCCGGCGAGGCGAAATAGCCGTCGTGGATGCCCCAATCGGCAATCGTGCGCGTCACGCGGTGGACGAGCTGGCGGACGCTGTGCTCGCGTTCCTTCGTGCCGAGCTCACCGTAGAAGTATTTGCTGGCGACGACATTCGTGGCGAGCTGAGACCATGTGGAGGGGATTTCACAGTCGGTCTGCTCGAACATCACCTCGCCACTCTCGCCTTTGATCGTGGCGGTGCGTTTTTCCCACTGGACCGTATCAAATGGGTCAGCGACCTCGGTCGTACAAAAAACGGGTTCGATCAAGAGCCCGTGGCCGCTCTGACCGGTTTGGCGCGCGCCAGGTTGGGTCGACTCGTCGGCCATCGAAGTACGCGAGCTGCTCGGTCGGAAAAGCACGTTGGACATCGCAAACCTCCGTGTTTTGGGGTCATGCATTCGTTGCGTAATTAGTATACCTTAGTACATGTACGGCTGTTTTTTTCATCGTCAAGCCGTAGAACTCATTTTGACCAAAAATACCAATATATTGTAGCCGACTCTACACTTACCACAACATATACGGTGACAAGACGCCGCAGTCTACACGCTTTTCGCCGGTCGTCAACCACCCGCGCAGGCTTTTTTGAGCGACCGTAATCGTCCCAATCCGTAGCACGCTGTACCGACCGAGGAAGGCAGCAGTGGTAGCAAAGCCGACCGCCGACCGTCAAGAGTCGGACGTTTTCAGCGGGGTTTCGCACCGAATCTCGGCGAGCGAACGCCGTAGGATGGCGTGATGGAGAGTTCAGTGGGGGGCACAGACGACAGAATGAACCTGGCTAGGTCGATACTGTGCAAAGCGCCCGCATGCACCAACCAACACCAAGTCATCGGCGAGCGTGCATCGCCGAGTTAGTCCCGTCCGCCTCCGGCGACTGGAACCGACGAGACGCGCGGACCTACGAGACGTTGATACTTGAAATCCGCACTTTCGTATAGAGTTGCCGGTGGCCGGTCTTGCGGCGGAGAGTTTTACGCCGTCGGAGCTTTTGCACCGCGAGCTTGGGACCCTGCGTCGTACCGATCACCTCGGCCGTGACCGTGGCGCCGGCGAGCGCGGGGCGGCCGACTTTCGCGCCGCCTTCACCGCTGGTCGCCAGCACGCGGTCGAAAGTGATCTGTTGGCCACGTGACAGTCCGCGGCGGTAGTCGATTGCAAGCTCTTGGCCTTCTTCGACTTTCAATTGGCGCGCGCCGTCGACAATGAGGGCATACATGTGTGCCTCCAGAGACAAGAACCGGTTCTTACCGCGTAGCTAAGGCCCCCGGCTCGCCTTTGATGATTGAACGTCCCACAATCGAACGAGTTAGTGTAGCGAAGACGGTCGCCGCGGTCTACTGCGTCGGCAGCTTCACCTCGCGGCCGCTCGCGTCCTCGCAGTAGAGGACCAGGTGCTCGGGCATGGCCCCTTCGCGGCTGAGGACTTGGATGGTCATGTTGCCCTGGTCCTCCAATCGCGCAATTTCGCGACGCTTGCGGTTATTGAGGTACGCCGCCACCTCTTCGCAGACGGTCACCGTAACTTTTACGATATTCTCGCGCTGCGCGGCGAGCATGAGCACGCGGACCACCTCGATCGCCATGCTCTCGCTGGTCTTCACGACGCCGGTTCCAGAGCAGCCCGGGCAGTCCTTGAAGACGCTGCGTTTCAGCCCGGGACGGATCCGCTGGCGCGTCATCTCGACCAGTCCGAAGGGGCTGGTGCGGAGGATTTTGGTGCGCGCGCGGTCGCGTTTCACCGCGTCGCGCAGAGCGCGCTCTACTCCGCGGCGGTGACGTTCCTTGCGCATGTCGATGAAATCGTTGACGATCACGCCGCCCAGGTCACGGAGGCGCAACTGCCGCGCGATTTCCTTGGCGGCCAACAGGTTCATCTGGTAGGCGGTCTCTTCGGCGTTATCTTCGGCGCGGAAGCTGCCGCTGTTGACGTCGATGGCCACCAGCGCCTCGGTCTGATCGATGACGATCGAGCCGCCGTCCTTGAGCGGCACGTCGCGGCTGTGGATGCGGCTGATGGCCTCGTCGAGATGGTACTTGTGGAACAGCGGCTCCTTGCCCTCGTAAAGCTGCAAGCGGTTGACATACCGCGGCATGACCATGTGCAGGAACTCGCGTGCTCGCTCGCAGGCGGTCGGTTCGTCGATGTAGATCGCATCGACGTCGCCGGTAAAGATGTCGCGAATGGTGCGAATGATCATATCGCTTTCCTCGTAGATGGCCGCCGGGGCCGGATTCTTGCGAATCCGCCGCACGATGACCTTCCACAGGCGCACCAGATAGGCCAGGTCGCGCGAGAGCTCCTTCTTGGTCCGCTCCGAGCCGGCCGTGCGGACGATGAACCCCAGACCCTTGGGCGGGTTCAGCTCGAGCATCACGTCGCGGAGCTGGTGGCGCAGCTCGTCGTCCTCGATCTTGCGCGACACGCCGACGCGGCCCAGGGCGGGCATCAGCACGAGATAGCGCCCGGGAATGCTGATATAGGTGGAGAGCGTGGGTCCCTTGGTGCCGATGCCTTCCTTGATTACCTGAACCAGCAGCTCGTCGCCGCGGCGGAGAATGTCTTGAATGGGCGGCTTGACGCGCGGCCGGCCGCCGATCCTCGACGCGCGGCGCCGCGCGCGATCGCGCGACTCGCGACCCTCGTCGGGAATTTCGTGGTCGGGACCGTTGCGCGGGGGGCGCGACGAGGGAATCGGCCGATCGGGGTCGTAGCCACCTTGGCGGAAGTACTGGGGCTCGATGTCGGAGATGTGCAAAAAGCCGTTGCGGCCAACGCCGAAGTCGACAAACGCGGCCTGGATACTCGGCTCCAGATTGACAACGCGCCCTTTGTAGATGTTGCCGACATAGTTGTCCTGGCTCGTTCGTTCAATATAAAGCTCTTCAAGGATCGAATCCTCGACGATCGCAATCCGGCATTCTTCCGGCTGCGAAACATTGATCAGCATTTCTTGTCTCATAGCTCGCTTTCTTGTTTCGTGGGGCCCGGCGCTGGGCACGGTGCCCGCGCGGCCCGAATGGCAATGGTGTGGAGGTGACCCGGCTGGTGAAGCTCATGCGGTCAACTCCACGACGGTGCGCGAAAGGTGGGCGCCGTGCTGCTCTAAATCGGCCAGCGCCAGCGCCTCGAGCACCTCGCGCGGCCGCGCTGTCCCTTCACGCGCGAAAACCAGCCGCATGGAGAGCACGCCCCCCTCGAGCCGCAGGTCGTCCAGATCGCGCCGGAGATCGACGGTCGTTCGGCCGGCGCCTCGGTCGACATGGTGCGACTCGCACGACAAGAGATCCGCGACGCGCTCTTGCGTGGCGGCCTGTCGATGGGCTGGAACGGGGATCTCAAACGTGGCACGCCGGAGCGCGGCCTTTTTCGCGCCTTCGTGCAAGAGCTCGATGGCGCCAAACTTCAGGCCCACCGGGGCGTGCCGGTCCAGCGTTTCGCGCAGTTCCTCAGGCGTCATCTCCGCGGAAAGTTCGACCTCCAAGACCTCTTCCTTGCCCGCCACTCCCAGCGGCAGGGCCGACGGGAAGCTGACGCGAGGCTTGGGGTGAAATCCCTCGGTCATACTCAGCGGCAAACCGGCGCGGCGAAATAGCCGCTCCAGCAGGCGCATCAGATCTCGGTGGCCGATCAGCCTTAAATCATCCTCCTTGCTAAATCGAATCCTTACACGACGACGAATCACGACGACAAACTCCCAATACTCGATCGCTGCCGGACGCTGTGGCCGGGACCAGTCACTCGGGAAATCTCGGACAAAGGCCGGCGTCACGGAGGCCGGCTACAGTCGCTCAACAGCCATCTAGGCAGCTAACTCGGGTAATGTCTTTTTCAGTTCCTCTTTCAAGTAATTTTCAATATCTCGCGCGTTCTCGAAGGTCAGCGCCCGATCGGCCACCGCGCGGCACTGCTCGATCGTCACGCTGCGACAGACCTTTTTGATTTCCAGGATGGCGCTCGGGGCGACGCTCAATTGCCGCAGCCCCAGACCCAATAGCAACATGGTAAAGATCGGGTTGGTACTCATCTGGCCGCAGACGTTCACCGGCACGCTGTGGCGCGACGCCGATCGTACCGCCAGGTCGATCAGCTTCAACACGGCGGGATCGGCCGCATTGTACAGGCTGGCCACATCTTTGTTATCCCGGTCCACCGCCAAAGTGTACTGGACCAGGTCGTTGGTGCCGATGCTGACAAAGTCCAGCTCACCGGCGAACTGGTCCATCATGATCACCGCCGCGGGCACCTCGACCATCATGCCCACGCGCATATTTCGGTCGAATGGCACGCCGCGCTCGTCCAGGTCTTCCATCACGTCGGCCAATACCATTTTGGCTTGGCGGAGCTCGAGCACCGTGGAGACCAACGGGAACATGACGCGCACGTCGCCCAGGCAGCTAGCGCGGGCGATCGCGCGGAGCTGCGTTCGGAACATGCCCAGGTTTCGCAGCGAGAGGCGGATGCTGCGGAGCCCCAGGAACGGATTTCGCTCGTCGGGCGGGGTTTGCATGTGGGCGATCTTGTCCGCGCCGAGGTCGACCGTGCGGATGACAACCGGTCGCGGCTTGATCGCCTCGACCACGGTGGAATAGGCGTCGAAGTGTACTTCCTCGGTGGGCTCGACATCGGCACCGAGGTAGAGGAATTCGGTCCGGTATAGCCCAATCCCGTCGCTGCCGCGCTCGAGGCAATGGCGCGCTTCGTGCGGGAATTCGATATTGCCCAAGAGCTCGATTCGCACGCCATCGACCGTTTCGGCCGGCAGGTCGCGGAGCGCCTCGAGCCGCGCTGCCAAGGTGCGGATCTCCTCGGCCTCGTGCCGGTATCGCGCGATCGTTTCCTCGTCGGGGTGGAGAATGACTTCGCCACGGTCGCCGTCGATGATCACCAGGTCGCCGCCAGATACGTCGGTCAAAAACGGTCCCAGCCCGACAACCGCCGGGATTTCCAGCGCGCAGGCCACGATGGCGGTGTGACTGCCGGCGCCCCCCACTTCGGTGATGAAGCCTCGCACGAACCGGCGGTCGAGATTGGCCGTCTCGCTCGGCGTGAGATTGTGCGCCATGATCAGCACCGGAGAGGTGAGGCGTGACATCTCCTCGCGACGGCGCCCCAACAGGTTGCGGAGCAGGCGTTTTTCGATGTCGAAAATGTCGAAGGCACGTTCGGCAAACGGGCTGCCGTCGAGCGACTGGAAGACCTTGGCATAGCGGCGCAGCGCGCGGCTGACCGCGTATTCGGGTGAATAATGCCGCTGGCGGATCATCTCCTCGATCTCGGCGCGCAGCCGCGGATCGCGGAGCATCTGCAGGTGGGCCTCGAAAATGGCGCCGTACTTCTGGCCAAGCTGGAGGTTGACCGTGTCGCGATTGCGTGCGATCTCCTGGCCGGATGCGTCAATCGCGCGATCCAGTCGGTCGACCTCGTCTTCCACCGCGTCGCGCGCCACGAAACGACGAGGGATGCGGAATCCCTCGGTGTCCATGACGAACGCCTCGCCGATCGCCACGCCGGGCGACACGGCAATGCCCTGAATTTTTTGCATGGAGTCCTTTGGTTCGTGCGCGCCGACAGGACCAGTCGCGTCCTCGCCGGGCGTAGCCTCCCGAAGACGGCACAAGCGGCCGCTGCGCCGCGCGGCGCGGCGGCTTAGTCGTCCGGTGCCGGCGGCCGGGGCGTGGGCGCGCGGTGGGTCTCGGTGTCGCGGACACGCGAAATACCAAACGAGCGCTGCGACCACACGGGCCGGCATTTACTTGTCGGGGGCTTCATCGAGCTCAAAATTGCTTTCCAATAATTCGGCAAACGCCATGACGGCCGCTTCGGCGTCTGGACCTGTGGCTTGAATCAACAGTTCGCTCCCCTGCGTGGCCGCCAGCGTGAGAATGTCGAGTATGCTCTTGGCATCGACCGTAACACGTTCCTTGGTGATCTCGATCTGCGACTCGAACCGGTTGGCCAGCCGCGCCAACTGGTTGGCGGGGCGCGCGTGCAGCCCGTGCGAATTCCTCACGATCACGTGGCGGCTTGCGGTCGGCCGGCTCATCATCCACAACGAGCTTCCACCAAGACGGGAGTCGAGAGAAGCCGCGGTTATCCAAATTGGTTGTTGTCCGCTTCGTCCAATAGCTGAAGGATTTCGTCGGCGGTTTGGGCGTTCTTGAGAAACTTGCAGAATGTGTCATTGCGTAGTTGGCGAGAAATGTTCTCCAGCGCACGCAGGTGATCGCCGGGACGATCGGGGGGCGAAATCAACAAGAAAAAAAGCTGCACCTTTTCTCCGTCGAGGCTCTGAAAGTCGACGCCGGCAATGCTGACTCCCACCGTGGCGACGAGGCGCTTGGCGCCCGGGTGCTTGGTGTGCGGGACGGCCACGCCACGGCCGATCCCGGTGCTGCCCAGCTCTTCACGCTTCAGGACCGCCTTGACCACGCTTTCCAGCTCGCCATCGACAATGATGCCCGCGTCAAAAAGCGCCTGGACCAGCTCGCGAACGACGCCTTCCTTGTCGGAAGCACTCAGTCCGGCTCGGACCGCCTCGCGACCCACGAAGTCGGTAAACTTCATGCACCCACTCCTTGTTGCTCTCTCACTCGCCAGCTTGGGCCTCTGGCATCCCCCGCCACTCTCGCGCGCCGGCCTACCGACCGGTCTCGTCGGGTGTGCTGACCTCCGGCTCGCGGTGGCTTGTGGAACGGTGATGATCTTGGACTTTTTGTTTGTACTTGCGCAATTGCTGTTCGATCTTGTGGATCGCTCCGTCAACCGAGGCCATCAGTTCACCGCTCGAGTCGGCGGCCACGAAATCGTGCTTGTGCTCGGCCGAGACGCGCAGATCCACCGCCGGCGATTCCTTGTGCTCCAGGTCCACTGTCAACTCGATCGACGTCAGTCGTTCGAAATACTTCGGTAGCTTTTCGATCTTGGCGACAATCCGTTCGCGTGTCGTCTCGCTCAGATGGCCGTGTCGTGCCGAAATGTTGATCTGCACCGAGATCACTCCTGTTATCAACCCATGGTGGAAGTACGACAGTTCCAGACGCACACTCGTTGATGGCCGCAGCTCGCGATCCGCCATCTCCCGATCGACGCGGGCGCGCTGCTCGGCCGGCCTGTTGATACAGCGGTGCGTCTGAAGATGAGACGTGGGGCACGTAGTACCTGCCGCAAAAGGGGGCATTCTAGCTAGCGTCGGAATTCGCCACAAACGCAATGCCAGGAGCCTGCCATGGCACGCGCGTTGTGCCGCCTCCACCAGTTTACCTTTCAGCTTTCTGGAGGTAAGGGGGGGGCCGATTTGCGTTCGGTGTCAGAGACGCTCGGGTGCCGATCGAAAAATCGGGCGCCATCAGCGCGATGAAGCCAAAAATGCCGGCGGCTCAGATCATAACGGCCGTGCAGGGGCCGACCCACCAGTCGATCAGCCAGCACGAGTGCCCGCCGCCGCGGCCGGCCGTCGTTCGATAGCGCCTTAACGCATGTGCCCCGTGTCGCTGGGCGACCGTCGGCTACGGCTTGGCCGGGTTCGAGTCTGGCTGCTCGTCAGGTCTAGCGACTGCTGGCGATGTAGTTGGCGCCTCGCCACCACCGGCTCGAAACAGCTCGTCGTCTTCGTACCGCTGCAGCCAGGTTTGCACCATTTGCTTGCGCTTACGGGCATCGAACACCTGGCGGTAATCAACCCGCTTGCCGGAAAGAGTTTCAAAATTCCAGAATGCGAGGACTCGAACCCCCGGGTCCTGGTGGTCCAGGCTTTCAATGATGGTTCGGCCCTCGCCGGCCGAAAGCTGATCGGCCGTGTAACCCCAGAGCATGCGATAGTACGCGGCCGCGCTGGCGCCATAGCGCCGGTCGATGGCCGCACGCAGTTCCTTGGCCTCCTCAGGACCGACGGCGACAATCTCCCTCAATCTTAGGACCTCATCAGGCCAAGCGTTTCGCTGCAACTCGTTGCGTAGCGCCTCCAATACGGGCTCGTACACGCCCAAGTAGGTCAGCGATCGAGCCGCCAGCGCATGAATATCCCAGCGTCGGTCCTCGGCCAGTTCCTTCAAGCGCAGGTCAACCGCAACTTCGGTGGGCAATTCCTCTTCAAAATCGCCCTTGGTCAACATCTGGGCGTTGGAAAGTTCGTCATTAAAGAGCCATGCCGGCAAGTCTTTCGCGTCGGTGGACTGCGCTCCTTCGGGACTTCCTCCCAGCACTTTGCGAGTCGGACCGGTCAGACGCTCCGTCTGGTTATTCGTCATATCGATCCACACGATCTCACCTTCTGCAACCAAAAGCTCCACGACACGGCCGCCGGGCTTCGCCTCGGGGTCCGCACCCTCTACCCCAAACGGACGGACTTCCACGCCAAGCGTCGCCTGGGGGTTGGCAAACTCCGCGATACCGACGCGATCGCCCAGGCGGAGTCGAACTCTTGCTTTGGCATTGCCGGCCGTCAGGAGTCGAATCCGACCGTACTCGAGATGCAACGACGGGATTTCATCGACCGGAGCTTCCATTTCTACCAGCGTCCCGCCCAGGAGATGTACGTTCACTCCCCCGCCGCCGCTTAAGGCCAGCGATGGGCTGTACGTGGGAAGCGCAAGCAATTGGTCGCCGGGATATAGAAGATGATTTGCCTGCATTCGCTCCCATTGGGACGATTGCTCGTTAGTAATCAGGAGCACTTCATCGGTGGAAACGTAACGGCCGATCTGTTCGACCGGCGCTTCGGGGGCTGCGGCCGGCGCCGGCGTCGCTTCCGCCGCGGTGCCTTCGAGCGGCATGTCGACGGGCACGGGCGGTTCTTCCGGCGCCGACGTGTCCGCAGCAGGTGCCGCCGTCGCCTGGTCCGCATGATCCACTCCCGCGGGCTGCTGCAATTCGGCCGCGGCTTCCGGGACATCATCGACAGGCGATGACTCCATGGGCGACTCTGGCTTCGCGTTATCGGCAACCGCTTCCGTGCCGGCCCGCGGCATCTTGGCGTCCTCGAGGTCTTGTTCGCTAGGAATTGCGGAAGCAGCCTTTGGTTCGGCCTGTTCTCGCTCATTCGACGACGACGGCGAATCCCCTGTTACAACTGCCAAGCTAGGGCCAACTGTGGGCCAATACGCGACCGCGAAGATGCCGATGAGCGCCGCCGCCGCAAGCAGCGACGCCGCGGTCAACAACCAGCCACGCGACGACGCGCTCTCGCGTAGATAGTCCGGCACTTCGCGTTTCGGGCGCGTGCTGGGGGCCGGGTGCTCTTCCACTACCTCTGGCGTCGCACTAGCAGCAGTGACTGGCGCGCCGGCGGCGGACGTCTCGGCCTTGGCGCCGAGCTCATACATTCGACCGCGGCTCTCTGGGTCGACATCGGCCGGTTCGCCAAGCACCAACGTGAGGACTTGGTGGCAAGATGCGACCTCGGCCAGGTGCACGTCCGACTCGAGGCAAACCTTCTCGAAATCAGGAGTCCGCTCCGGCGGCAGCGTGTTGTCGAGATACTCGGCCACGGTATTGGGGTCCAAACCGATCCCGCGGCCGTCGAGCTTGGGAGCCCCCAAGCGAATGCGGCGCATCGTATCGTGCGTGCGTGCGACCAGCGAGGTCGCAAACTCGCTTTCGGCGATCTTCTTGCCCAATTCTTGAGAGTCGGCTGCCTCGAGCGTTTCATCGAGATAGGCCAACATCGTCCTGAGCGTAAGTCGCATGGATGGCATCCTTCAGAGATTCGAGCTACAGGTACGGTCCCCCTGGAGTATTAGTGGCGAGCGGCGCTCGGTTTCGTACAACATTCGCGCGATTCAGGCGGCAATGGAACCACAAGCCGAGAGTTGACAGCAGCTTACGCGTTTTTACGCGGTACGCCGTCCGGAATCGGCCGCGACCATTACGATCAGCGAGATCAAAAGCTCAAGGCTGGCGACCAGTGCGGGATGCAGCGTCGGCTGGTGGAATTCGCCGCCGCGCGGAGCCCACTCGGTCGGCCTTTGCCAGCCTGCCGACGTGCGGCGCCACTGGGGTTCTACCCATTGACCTCGTGAGTCGGACGTGACGCCGATCTCGCAGGCCCAACTGCCCAGCCCAATCAGTACCACGACAATGAAAGCGATCGTTCGCAATGGCATCTCGCGGCCAACTCGGCCGAATCGGTGGTGTGCAAGCGTCCGGAAAGGAGAGTGGACGCCTGGTTGTTGGTTCCGCAAGCGATGGGCCGGTTCGCGGCGGCGCAGGACGAGAATTCTCTAATTCGTGGCAGCGACAAGCTTTCGGTTAAGTGGCACCAGCCTGCGTCGCCTGGGCGTGTGGCGAATCCTCAACATGCCCACGAGCATGTTGAATTCCTGATGCAATCGCGGCGACCGCGCGCTACGTTGTCAGGCAGGTGAAGCGAATTTGCCTCAACCGGCCGCATGGCGTACGGTTTCGGCGGCTACGGCGCAACCGCCGAACGAGGAGACGCGCCGCTGCACGCCGTGCGACAATCTCCTCGATGAAATCCTGGGAGGAATTCGATGTCCGATCGACCCATTGCCGCGGAATTGGCCGCGGCGCTCACGTCGGCGCAGTTGCCCGCACTGCCGCAAAGCGCGGTCCGCATCCTCGAGATTGCCAAAAACCCGGATAATGGGCCCAGCGAATACGCGGTGCCGATTGAGTCGGACCCGGGACTGACGGGCCAGGTGTTGAAGTTCGTCAACTCCTCATACTTTGGGTTCACGCGCGAGATCGCCAACGTAAAGCTGGCGATTACTTTGGTGGGCGTGCGGACGATCAAGAACTTCACGCTCTGGAGCGCCGTGTTCAGCCTGATGCCGAACCCCAAGTGCGGGCCCTTTGACTTGAAGAGCCTATGGCAGGATTCACTGCGTCGCGGCCTATTCGCGCGGCGAATGGGCCGGCTGCTAGGGCTGAAGGACGGAGAGGACGCCTTTGCGGCGGCGCTCCTGCAGGATATGGCGGTGCCGCTCTTGGCGCGCGAATTTCCCGAGGCCTACCGCGAAATGCTCGGTCAACGCGACGGCGGCCGCGCGCGGCTGTCGACTCTCGAACAAGAACGATTGGGCTGGACGCACGCCGACGCGGCGGCGTTCATGTGCGAGCACTGGAATCTGCCGAACGACCTGGCGGATGTCATGCAGCAACACACGGCCATCGACGAGCTCTTGGCGAAAACGCCCCGGCCGTCGGCCGAGGTGGCCGTTGCACTGTCTGCCCTCTTGCCGGTCACCGTGGACGAGAATTGGAGCGAGTGCTGGCGCTTCGAGTCCTGCTACGAAAAGGCAAGCCCCGATGGCGCTCCGTCAATCCTGGAAATCTTCTCCGAGGTCGACCAGGAATTTATTGAATTCGCCCCGGTGTTACGGATGCCTACGCCGACAAAGACCTTGGTCGAATGGTACCAGTCGGCGACCGCCGTCAAGGCGAGCTGAGTGTTGCGCATGCCGCCAAACGGTAATTCGCCGGTGATGGCTCGATCATGACGACGCCCAGTGCATCGACATCGCCGCTGGCGATCGATGCACGCGATCGTCATAATCGGCGTCATGAGCGCCGGTGCAAACCAAAGTCGAGCCATATTGAGCTGCCTTGGCGAGCGTCCGACGCGCCGCGCTCCACGCGCGGCCGGATGTTGCGCGGCGACGATGCTTGCGTCGCTGTGGATAGCGTTACCGGCCGCGGCCGCCGACGTGCCGATCGTAAGCTTCGAGCGCGCCGCCAGCAGCTTGCGGATCGTGGTCGGCGGCGAGCCGGTCGCGCGATATGTCTTCGACGACCCAGTCATTCCGCGGCCCTACTTTTGCGATATGGTCGCGCCGGGTGGAACGCCGCTCACGCGCCACCATCCGCCGCGCGAGGGCCTCGACGCCACCGATCACGCCACGTTCCATCCGGGCATTTGGATGGCGTTCGGCGATCTGTCCGGCGCCGACTTCTGGCGCAATCGAGCTCGCGTTTTGCACAGGGGCTTTGTGGCCGAACCTGAGGGCGGTGCGGGGCAAGGCAGTTTCGCCGTGCGAAATGACTATGTCGCCGACGACAAGCTGCTCTGCCACGAAACATGTCGCATCAACCTAGGCGTGCGACCGGAGCGTTATCTTCTTGTTTGGGATTCCGAGTTTCGCGCCGACGAGCGTGATTTCTACTTCGGCGATCAAGAGGAAATGGGGCTCGGCATTCGCCTGGCCACGCCGCTGACCGTCGCCCACGGGGGAGAGATCGTCAATAGCGACGGCCTCCGCAACGAGGCCGGGGCTTGGGGCAATGTGGCCGACTGGTGCTCCTACAGCGGCACGGTCGGCCGGGACGAGATCGGCGTTCTACTCGCGCCCGATCCCAAAAACTTCCGCCGCTCCTGGTTTCACGTGCGCGATTACGGCCTTTTGGTCGCCAACCCCTTCGGCCGCCACGCCTTCACCGGCGGCGAATTGAGTCGGATCACGGTCAAGAAAGGCGATTCGCTCCGCGTGCGCTGCGCGCTATTACTCTGGCGCGCCGACGCAGCCCAGCCACTCGACAAATCCGCCGCCGCCCAGGAATGTTTGGCTTTGCCGGCCGAGAACGGATTGAGCGCGGCGCATTGAAACTGCGTCTGAACCGTGTGCTGAGGCACAAGCGCGGGCGTTACGGCGAGCCAGCGGCTACGCGCGCTCGATGGATTGATGATAAGACGCTACAACTTGACGTCGAGGAACTCGGAAACATCAACCACCGACGAGTGCGCGAATGTCAAGTTCGTCGATCATCTCGAAATCACGCGCGAGCGCGGCCACGACAACCGCCCCGCCACCGAATCAGAGCACGCCAGACTGCACGGGCGCGAACCGTAGTTCACCACGGAGAAGGGAGAAGAAGAGGAAGCGGTGGATTTCGCCGAGCCGTGGGCGTTAGCCCACGGAGTGATCGACCAGCAGCGCTTACATCAGTGGCGCTACGGCGCGCCTGACGGATGCGTCAGGCACAGGGTGCGTGACCGACCGTCTTGCGTACGTGCCAGGCGGTCTATACCGTAATGGCCGGGAGACTCCGGATGCTCGGTTCCTGTAGGCGTGGAATGGCGTCGGGCGTGCTCGTCGCACTGGTTGGCTGCGGTTTTTCGCGCTCCGCTTGGGCAGTTGATCTGGCGGACCCCGGTATTCACGCCTGGGGCACGTACGACTTCGACGTACCACGGCCCGGCGGGGGGACGTTTCGCTCGCGCCTTTACTATCCGGCGACCGTGCCGGGTGTCAGCACTCCCTTCGATCCGAGCGGCGGACCGTATCCCGTGATCAGCTTTGGCCACGGCTGGCTGCAGACGAACGATCGCTATAGCTCGACATTCGAGCACCTGGCGAGCCACGGCTACTTCCTCATCGCGCCCAATACACAGACCGGGCTCATCCCGGACCAGGTGCAGTTCCGCACCGACATGATTCAGAGCCTCGACTACATGGTCGCGCAGGGGACCACGCCCAGCTCGCCGTACTTCGGATCGGTCGACGTCACGTCGCGCGGGCTCTCGGGTCACTCGATGGGGGGCGCGGCGAGCATTGCCATCGCGGCCGGCGACCCCACGATTCGCGCCGTCGCCAACATGGCGGCGGCCAACATTCTGGCCAATCCGTCGGTCATCGAGATGATGGCGAGCGTCACCTCGCCGATCAATTTACTTTCCGGCAGCGACGACCTGATCGCCCCGCCCGACGTCCACCAGGTCCCCATGTACAACAACGGCGGCGCGCCGAAGATGCTCACTTCGCTTGAAGGCGGGTGCCATGCGTACTTCCAGGATTCCGGCCCGGCGATCACCGATGGCTCGACGATGTCGCGAGCGGACCAGTTGGAACACACGCGGCGCGAGCTCGTGACCTACTTCAACTTCTATCTGAAGGAGGACGAAAGCCTGTGGCGCGAGGTGTGGGGGCCGGAGGCATTTACCGACCCTCTAGTGGACGTAACTGCTGCATCCGGGATCGGGGTCTCATCGAACGTAGGCAGCCAGTCGGTGTTTCCCGGGGAAACCGGCACGTTCGACCTGACCATCACCAACAGCGGCCGCTCGGCGGCATATTATGATCTGTTCGCGGAGGACCAAGCCTGGGATACCAGCTTCAGCATGGCGGCGACGGCCTTGTTGAATCCGGGCGAGTCGGCGATCGTCTCTGTGTATGTCACGCCGCCCTCGGACGCCTTCGCACTGCAGGACCAGGTGTTGATTAGCGCGCGCAGCTCGGCCGACGGACTGACTCGCGGTTGGACGATGCTGGCCACCACGACGCCTGAATTCAACGAAGGCGACGTGGACGGTGACGGTGATGCCGACTTCCAGGATTTTCTGGCGCTGCAAGTCGGCTACGGCATCACGTCAGGCGCCGCGCGCACGGATGGCGACCTGGACGACGACGGAGACGTTGATTTTCAGGATTTCCTGTATTTGCAGGCCAATTTTGGCGGCGACGCACTGGCGCGCCTTGCCGACGGCGGACTGAAGACGGCCGCAGTGCCCGAGCCTTCGGCCACGCTTCTCGCGGCAATCGGGTTGGTGATAGTCTCGATTCGCCGGATCAGAAAACTCACCGCGCGAAGTCACAATTGAATAACGAGCGAAGAGCACTGGCAGGAAGAACAAAAAGAACAAAAAGGAGAACAAAAAGGTGTCAGGGTGCGCCGGCGAGAAGCCGGGGGAGAGTTGCGAATGAGAGAGTCGTACGAGGTAGGACCTAGCCAGTCGCCTCGGCCTCGAGTGATGCGGTC
>Ga0187892_10001130_pt1 | contig 63714 bp, 69 predicted proteins | sample MA1701073metaG_FD_139345 | JGI IMG/M metagenome (GOLD analysis project Ga0187892, IMG submission 139345) | Bio-ooze microbial communities from a basaltic lava cave in the Kipuka Kanohina Cave System on the Island of Hawaii, USA - MA170107-3 metaG ... | reverse complement strand
GGCTCGTCGATCTGCGAGGACTGCTGCATCGCCTTCGACGTGAGCCCGACCTTGTGGCCGCGCACCTTCGCGCCGGCGGCGACCTTCGCCTCGTTCACCAGGCTCTGGATCGCGTAGGCGTCCTCGATCGTGATGTCGGGCCAGGTCGTGGAAAGCTGCACGACGGGCTTGCGCTCCTTCTCGGCCTGGAGCAGCAGCTGCGCGGCCTTCTTGCGGTCTTCCGGGCTCATGGGGGTGCTCCTCCGCTAGGTGTGGGACCGATGTTGCCTGCGGGCGGCGGCGCCCGCAATCCCCGACCCGCCTCAGGCGACGAGCCCGGGATCGGCCGCGGCGCGATAGTGGCGGTTCGCCTCGGCCTCGCGCCCGATGCGCTCGTACACCTGGGCGAGCGCGACGTGCGCGGCCCGCGTCGGCTGGATCGAGAGGCTCGCATCGAGATAGCTCGTCGCCTTCCCCCACAGCGCGCGCTCGGCGCACAGCCGGCCGAGCGTGGCGAGGAGCGCCGCTTCACGCGGGTGCGCCTTCAGCCAGCGCTCGCACTGCTCGATCCGCTCGAGCACGTCGGCCTCGTCGCGGCACTCCCCGTAGAGCGCGACGAGCTCCGCGGACCACTCGGCCTCCAGCGCCTCGCGGATGAGCGCGTGCGCCTGCCGGCAGCCGCCGAGGGCGATGAACTGGCGCGCCGCGGTCTGCGCGATGCGCGGCTGCACGCGGTCGGCCGCCGGCACCTTCTGCCAGAAGGCGGCGAGGCTCTCGGCGTCGAGCGCCTTCTTCTTGAGATTCTCGATCGTGGCGGTGATCCGGAGCTGCGCCGCCGACTCCTTGGCGAGCGCGCCGCCCTTCTCGAGCAGCCGCAGCAGCCGCAGCACCTCGTCCCAGTTCTGCAGCCCCTGCTCGGCGCGCAGCAGCAGGCGCTGCGTCGCGACGTGCCGCGGCCCGCTCGCGTGCAGCTCGCGCAGGATCGTGCGCGCCTCCTCGAAGCGGCGCTCGTCGAGCGCGAGCTCCGCCTGGGTCGCGAGCCGGGCGTGGCGGCTGCCGCCCGGCGCGATCTCGGCGCGCGCGAGCCAGCGCTCGCGCCGCTCGGGATCGCGCATTTGGTGCGCCGAGCGCGCGGCGAGCAGCGCGGCGAGCCCCGGCGACTCCTGCAGCCCGTAGGCCTTCGCCGCGGACTTCTCCGAGCGCCCGAAGCGGCCCTCGAAGAACGCCTGCCAGGCGTCGCGCAGCGCCTCCTGGGCGCGGGCCGCGCGGCGGCGGCGCCGGTACGCCGCGACATAGGAAGGCATGCGCACGGTGTGCGCGGCGATGCGCAGCAGACCGTGGAGCCCCAGGAAGAGCACGACCAGCGCGAGCAGGAGCAGCACGAGCGAGATCTCGACCCGGTACGGCGGGTACACGAGGAGCGCATAGCCCTCGCCGTAGCGCGCCGCGAGCGAGAACGCGACGGCGGCCGCGAGCACGATGAGCAGCGTGATCAGCCAGCGCATGTGGTCAGACGTTCAGGGTGGTTCGGCCGCACGCGCTTCACTTCACCGTCTTCTCGCGCGGCAGCTTGAAGTTGCGGACCGCGCTCAGGCTCTCGGCGATCGACGGCAGCTCGACGTTGACCGCCGCGGCGTTGAGCGTCGTGAGCGTCTGCAGCGCGGTCGCGACCGGCTTCTGCTTCGTGTCGAACCAGCGTCCGAGCCAGGTCTGCGCCGCCTTGAGATCGCCGCGGAACGCCGCCTCGTCGCGCTGCAGGAGCGCGAGGCGCGCGTGCAGCAGGCGGAGCTTCAGGTTCTCGCGCAGGAAGAGGCGGCTCTCGGGGGCGAGCAGCGCAGCGTCGGAGGCGTCCAGACGCTGGACCCGCACCAGGCTCTTCAGCTCCTCCCATACGGCGTGCCAGGCCCGCTCCCAGCCGGCCGGCTCCCCCGCGGCCGGCGCCGGCTCCGGCGACTTCGGGCGGCCGTCGGCGAGCAGCGGCAGCTGGTCGACGGCGCCGATCAGCTGGTCGAGACGCAGCGTCATCCCCGCGATGTCCACGCTCGGGGCGTTCTTCAGCCGATCGATGTCGCGGGCGATGACCTTGCGCAGCCCGAGGAACTGCGGCCGATCGGACCGCGCGAGCCGCGCGTCGGCGGTCTGCAGCGCGACGAGCGCCGCCTGCACGTTGCCCGCGAGCTGCAGCTGCTGGCCGGCGATGGCGAGCGTCTGCTCGACCTCGGCGAGCACCCATTCGTCGCGCGAGCGCGAGAGCTCCTGGTAGAGCGCTTCGAGCGCGAGCTGCTGGCTCTGCGACTCGAGCAGCTTCGCCTCCATCGCCCCGATGCGGGCCTGCGCGTCGCGGACCGCTTCCTGGACCTCCTTCGCGATCGTCCGGCTGTCGCGCGCCTCCGCTCCGGCCTCGCGGAGCTGTCGTGCGACGCCGTCGCGCAGCTCGGCGAGCTCCGCGCGGGTGGTCCACCACGCCGCGGCGAGCAGCAGCACGGCGATCGCCAGCGCGAACACCGCGACCGGAAGCCAGCGCTCCAAGCGCGAGCGGCTCCCGAGCAGGACCGGGGACTCGGACGGATCCATATGACAGCTACATTGTCGCCCAAAACCCGGCGAGCGCCGCGGCGATGCCCTCGTCGCCGGGGGCGGTCTCGATCACCCGCTCGCAGCCGAGCGCGCGGGCGGTCTCGGCGATGCGCGCATGCGGGACGAACAGCGGCGTGCGCTTCAGCCACTGCTGCCCGAGCTTGCCGAGCAGGTCGAAGAGGTTGCGCAAACCCTCGCTCGAGCTGAGCGTCACCGCGTCGATCTCCCCGCGACCCCAGGCGCGCAGCAGCGGCGTCACGTCGGCGTTCGGCCGCGCGCGCCGATAGCATTCCACGTAGTCGACGCTCGCGCCGCGGCTGCGGAGCCGATCGCCGAGCAGCTCCCGGCCGCCGTCGCCGCGGAACACGACGACCCGCCGGCCCGCGACGTCGGTGAGCTCCGGACAGTCGAGCAGCGCCTCGCTGTCGAAGCGGCCGGCCGGGACGATGACCTCGGCGACGCCGTAGCGGCGCAGCGCCTTCTCGCTCCCGCGCCCGACGGTCGCCGCCTTGAGCCCGGGCGGCCACTCGCGCCGCCCCCGGATGACGTTCAGCGCCTTGTCGACGGCGTTCGGGCTGATGAAGACCGCGAGGTCGTACTGCTCGAGCCGATCGGCGGCCGCCGCGAGCGGACGCAGGTCGGCGGCGTCGAGGATCTCGAGGACCGGAAACACGACCGGCTCCCCGCCTTCCGCCCGGATCAGCTCGGCGAGGCGCTCGTACTGCCCGGCCGGTCGCGTCACGACGATCCGGCGGCCACGCAGCCTCCCGCCGGGCGCGACAGCGCTCATGACAGCGCCGCGAGGATCTCGTCGGCGCCCGCGCGGCGCAGCTCGCCCGCGAGCGATTCGCCGATGCGCTCGGGTGCGCCCGGGTCGCCGCGCGTCTCGCCCCGCACGACGCGCGTCCCGTCCGGGCTCGCGACGAGCCCGCGCAGCCGGAGGCCGCCCTCCACGATCTCGCCGTACGCGGCGAGCGGCACCAGGCAGCTGCCGCCGAGCGCCCGGCTCACGGCGCGCTCGGCGCGGACGCAGGCGCCGGTCGGCCCATCGTGCAGCGGCGCGAGCGCCGCGGCGAGATCCTCCCGCCCCTCACGGCACTCGACCGCGAGCGCCCCCTGTCCGGCCGCGGGCAGGCTCACGTCGGGGTCGAGCACCGCGCCGATGCGCTCGGCGAGGCCGAGGCGCTCGAGCCCGGCGACGGCGAGCACGATCGCCGCGTAGTCGCCGCGGTCGAGCTTCGCGAGCCGCGTCTCGACGTTCCCCCGCAGCGGGCGGACCTCCAGGCGCGGGAAGCGGCTGCGCAGCTGCGCCTCCCGCCGCAGGCTCGAAGTGCCGACGACCGCGCCGTCGGGCAGCGCCTCGAGCCGCGCGAACGACCGCGAGACGAACGCGTCGCGCGGGTCCTCGCGCGCGAGGATCGCCGCGAGCGCGAACCCCGGCTCGAGCGTCATCGGCACGTCCTTCGCCGAGTGCACGGCGAGGTCCGCGCGCCCGTCGTCGAGCGCGATCTCGAGCTCCTTCACGAACAGCCCCTTGCCGCCGACCTTCGCGAGCGACCGGTCGAGGATCTCGTCCCCGCGGGTCGAAAGGCCGAGAATCTCGATCTGCAACCCCGGGTGGAGGGCGGCGAGCCGCGCGCGCACGTGCTCGGCCTGCCACAGCGCGAGGCGCGACCGGCGCGAGGCGATGACGAGGCGTTCGGGGAGCGGCACGGCGGGTAGGGAACGAACTGCGAGCGCGCGAGTGATCGACGCAGTGATTCTAAGAGCGATCCCCGGCCCCGCACACGCGGGGGCGCCTCAGAGCGAGCGCTCGCCGTTCAACCGCCCGCGGGCGGCCCGCCGCGCTTTCAGCACCGTCCCGCTCGCGAGCCGCACGCGGACGAGCTCGTGCGCCCGGTCGCGCACGCTTTCGGGGAGCTTCTCCACCTCGAGCCACGTCTCCCATGCCTCGCCTGCGGCCAGGACCTTGGGCATGCGCCGCTGGCGGCGATCGACGAACGCGCGCGGGTCGCACTCGAACCAGACGTGCGTCACCAGCACGTCGACGTCCGCGCGGCTCCGCAGGGCGATGAAATAGCAGTCGCGTCCCGGTTGCCCGGGCGCGGGCTCCCAGAGACCGCGCCGCGCGCTCACCTTCACCCGGCCGCGGTCCGCCGCCGACTGCATGAGGCCGTTCCACAAGTCGCGCCAGAGTTTCGCCGCGAGCACCGCCGTCACCCCGCCGCGAGCGCCTTCACGATCGACCACTGCCGGCGGCTCACCGGCAGCTTGTCGGCGACGCCGTCGAGCAGCACCGCCCAGCCGGCACCCTCGCCGTCCTGGTCGACGACGCGCTCGAACCCCCGGACCCGGCCGCGCGCGACGAGGCAGGACCGGTGCACGCGGACGAAGATCCCGCCGAACTCCTGCTCCAGGCTGGCGAGCGACTCCTCGAGCAGATACTCGCGCTCGGGCGTGCGGACGGTGACGTACTTCAGCTCCGCCTTGAGGTAGACGATGTCGGCCACCGGCACGAGGTGGATGCGGCCGCGCTCGCTCACCGAGAGGTAGCGGCGCGGCCCCTGCCGCGAGGCCGCGGCCGCGCGCTCGAGCGGCTCGCGGCGCACGCCGCCGCCGGTCCGCGCCTTGGCGAGCGCCGCGGCGAGCCGCGGCGCGCGGACCGGCTTCAGCAGGTAGTCGAGCGCGTTCAGCTCGAACGCCTCGATCGCGTACTGGTCGTGCGCGGTGACGAACACGACCGCGGGCGGCCGCTCGAGCGCGGCGAGGTGGCGCGCGAACTCCATGCCGCTCATCTCCGGCATGTGGATGTCGACGAGCGCGACATCGACCGGCAGCTGCGGCAGGCGCGCGAGCCCCTCGTGTCCGTTCGCCGCCTCGCCGACGACGACGTTCGGGAGCTCGGAGGCGAGGTCGCCGAGCACCTCCTTCATGCGGTCGCGCGCCGGCTGCTCGTCGTCGACGAGAAAGATGCGCAGCGGCGGCGTCGCGCTCATCGTGCGTTCGCGCGGGCTAGGCGGCGGCCCGCGCGTCGGGCGCCGGCGGCTGCGCCGCTTTCCGGTACGGCATCGCCATCCGGATCGCGAAGATCGGGCCGCTCACCTCGGTGACGAGCTCGGCCTCGACGTCGAAGTGGAGCTGGAGCCGCTCGCGGATGTTCGCGAGCGCGATCCGGTTGCCCTGCCGGTGGTGGTGCTCCGGGTGGTAGGGGTTGGTGAGCTTGACGTGCAGCCGGTCCTTCTCGAGCCGGATCGCGATCTCGATGGTCCCCGCCGCGAGCCCCGGCTCGATGCCGTGATAGACGGCGTTCTCGACGAGCGGCTGCAGCAGGAGCGGCGGCACGAGCGCGTCGCGCGGCGCGTCCTCGATCTTCCACTCGACGGCGAGCCGCGGGCCGAGGCGCAGCTGCTCGAGGTTGAGGTACTGGCGGGCGAGCTCGATCTCGCGCCCGAGCGTCGTGAGATCGGCCGCGTCGGCCATCACCATCCGGTACAGGTCGGCGAGGTCCTCGAGGGCGTGCTCGGCGCGCTTCGGATCCTTGCGGATGAGCGACAGCACGGCGTTCAGCGTGTTGAACAGAAAATGCGGCCGGATGCGCGCCTGGAGCGCCTGGAGCCGCGCCTCGGCGAGCGCCGGCGAGAAGGCGCGATTGCGCAGATGGAAGTAGCCGGCGAGGAAGGCGGTGAGCAGCAGCGCGAAGCTGCCGCCGCGCAGGATCCCGAGCGGCTCGCTGTCCACGCTCGCGCGCAACCACTGCGCGCCGGCGGTGAGCCACATCACGCCGACCGCGATCACCGCGACCCCGACCCAGTAGGGGAGCGTCGCGAGGTACCGGCGCGCCACCCACAGCGCGCACAGGCTCGCGATCAGCACCGGCTCGACGACGAGCGCGATGTCGACGAACGCGTCGGCGAGCTGCGCGAGGCGCGGCGCCTTGATCGCCGCGGCGACGAGCGCCGCGAGGTTGACGATCACGAGAATGCGGGCGACGACGCCGAGATTGCGGAAGTCGGGCAGCGCGTCGCGGACCTGGTTCACGGGCTGTGGAGCTTTCACTTCGGGAGGCGGGCCTCGCCCCCTGGATGGCTTAGAATCGCGTCCTGGATTTCCCGCCGGAACAGCAAGCTAAGTCGTTGTCTTGCGGGCGATTCTCGGGTCTGATTCGGATCTTATCAAGCCAGCATGCCGACCCCCGAGGAAAAGGGTCACACCGCCTGGTCCGGCCGGTTCTCCGAGCCGGTGGATGCCCGCGTCCAGCGTTATACCGCGTCGGTGTCGTTCGATCGACGGCTCGCGGAGTTCGACATCCAGGGCTCGCTCGCCCATGCGCGCATGCTCGCAGGGTGCGGCGTGCTGGCGGCGGCGGAGCTCGCCGCGATCGAGCGCGGCCTGGCGCAGGTCGCCGACGAGATCCGGACAGGGGCGTTTCAGTGGTCGCTCGAGGCGGAGGACGTGCACACCAACATCGAGCGCCGACTGACGGCGCTCGTCGGCGACGCGGGCAAGCGGCTGCACACGGCGCGGTCGCGCAACGACCAGGTCGCGACCGGCGTCCGCCTGTTCCTGCGCGCCGCGATCGACGAGATCGTCGCGTTGCTCGAGCGGCTCAGCCGCGCGCTGGTCGACCTCGCGGAGCGGCACGCGGCGACCGCGATGCCCGGTTTCACGCACCTCCAGGTCGCGCAGCCGGTCACGTTCGGCCATCACCTGCTCGCCTACTACGAGATGCTCAAGCGCGACCGCGAGCGGCTGGCCGGCTGCCGCACGCGCGTCAACGTCCTGCCGCTCGGCGCGGCGGCGCTCGCCGGGACGAGCTATCCGATCGACCGCGAGCGGGTCGCGCGCGAGCTCGGCTTCGACGGCGTCTGCGCGAACTCGCTCGACGCGGTGTCCGACCGCGACTTCGCGATCGAGTTCGCCGCATGCGCCGCCCTGGTGATGGTGCACCTGTCGCGGTTCTGCGAGGAGCTCGTGCTGTGGGTCAACCCGCGGTTCGGGTTCGTCCGGATTCCGGACCGGTTCTGCACCGGCTCGTCGATCATGCCGCAGAAGCGCAACCCCGACGTCCCCGAGCTCGCGCGCGGCAAGAGCGGCCGCGTCGTCGGCCACTTGGTCGCGCTCCTCACGCTGATGAAGGCGCAGCCGCTCGCCTACAACCGCGACAACCAGGAGGACAAGGAGCCGCTCTTCGACACGATCGACACGCTCGTCGACACGCTCGCGATCTTCGTCGATCTTGTCCCCGGCATCGAGGTGAACGCCGCCGCCATGCGCGCGGCCGCCGCCGAGGGCTTCGCGACCGCCACCGACCTCGCGGACTACCTCGTGCGCAAGGGCGTGCCGTTCCGCGACGCGCACGAAGCGGTCGCCCGCGCGGTGCGCGAGGCCGAGCGCTCGGGCTGCGGCCTGGGCGATCTGCCGCTCGCGGTCCTGCGCAGGTTCGCCCCGCAGATCGGCGAGGACGTCGCCGCGGTGCTCGGCATCGACGGCGCGCTTGCGGCACGAAATCACGTCGGCGGGACCGCCCCCGACCAGGTCCGGGCCGCCGTCCAGCGGGCGCGTGCGGAACTTTCACGCTAGCCGCGCCTCGCCTCCTTGAACTCCGCCGCGCAGGGCGCTATTAGAGACGGCTTGAACGAGGGGGCGACCCCCCCTCGTGGACCCCCCGGATCGGCGGGGGCCTGCGGCTAGCGCGAACCGCCCGAGCCGGAGGCCCCCCCAAGGCTCCCCATGGACCGGATCGGCAAGTACCAGGTCATCCGCAAGCTCGGCGACGGCGCGACGAGCGAGGTTTACCTGTGCCACGACGAGTTCGCCGGGCGCGACGTCGCGGTGAAGATCGTCTACCAGGAGCGCCTGAACGATCCGCAGGGCGGCAAGGTGTTCCGCAAGCTGTTCGTCACCGAGGCCTCGCTCGCCGGGAAGCTCTCGCATCCGCACATCGCCCAGATCTACGACGCCGTCGTGGGCGACAAGATGTCCTACATCGTGATGGAGTACGTGCCCGGCGGCACGCTCGAGCCGTTCTGCACGTCCGAGAACCTCCTGCCGCTCGACAAGATCGTCGAGATCATCTTCAAGTGCACGCGGGCGCTCGACTTCGCGCACAAGCTCGGCGTCACGCACCGCGACATCAAGCCGGCGAACATCCTGATCGTCGGCGGCACCGACATCAAGATCACCGACTTCGGCTCGGCGATCACCACGAGCGGCGACACCACCCAGGTCTCGGGCGTCGGCTCGCCGGCCTACATGTCGCCGCAGCAGATCAAGGAGCAGCCGCTCGACCACCGCACCGACGTCTACTCGCTCGGCGTCGTCATGTACCAGCTGCTCTCGGGGTTGCTGCCGTTCAACGCCAAGAACAACTTCAGCATGATGTACCAGATCACGACCGTCGATCCGGTCGCGCCGTCGGCGCTGCGCAAGGAGATCCCGCCGCAGCTCGATGCGATCGTGAAGAAGGCGATGGCGAAGGACCTCGAGCACCGCTACCAGAGCTGGGACGAGCTGTCGTTCGACCTGGCGGAGGTGTTCCGGTCGCAGGAGATCTGGCGGCGCACCGACGAGGTCGCCGACAGCGAGAAGTTCAACACCCTGCGCGCGATGGAGTTCTTCGGCGAGTTCACCGACGCCGAGCTGTGGGAGGTGGTGCGCATCAGCGCCTGGCAGGACGCAGCGCCCGGCACCGCGTTGATCCGGCAGGGCGAGGTCGGGAACTACTTCTGCATCCTCGCTTCGGGCGAAGTGAAGGTCACCAAGCGCAACCGCCTCCTCAACATCCTGAACGCCGGCGAATGCTTCGGCGAGATGTCCTACCTCTCGCGCCAGACGAACGAGCGCAGCGCCGACGTGATCAGCCTCGCCCCCTCGCGCGTGATCACGATCCGCGTGGACGATCTCGCCCACGCCTCGGACGCCTGCCGTCACCGCTTCGACCGGGCGTTCATGTCGATCCTGGTCGAGCGCCTGACGATGGCGAACAACCGCCTGACGGCGGTGTAGGCGCGCCGCTCCCACCCCGGCCGGCCGCGCGATGCTCTCCGGCGCCCTGCGCTCCGCGCTAGAGGACGCGGTCGCGCGCGCGACCGGCGAGCCGTTCGCCATCGAGCGCGCCACGCCCGCCGCCGGCGGTTGCATCCACGCGAGCTGGGTGCTCGACTCCGGGTCGGCCCGTCGCTTCGCGAAAGTCAATGACGAGCGCTTCGCGGCGAGCTTCGAGGCGGAAGCCGACGGCCTGGCGGCGCTCGGCGCGGCCGGCATGCGGGTGCCGCGGCCGCTCGCGCATGGCGTCGCCGAGGGCCGGGCGTTCCTCGTCCTCGAGCACCTCGCGCTCGGACCCCAGGGCGACGCGGCGTTCCGCGAGCTCGGTCGGAGCCTCGCGCGCCTCCACGAGCATCACGGCGACGCCTTCGGCTGGCACCGCGACAACTTCATCGGCCTCACCCCGCAGTCGAACGCACGGCGCGCCTCGTGGGTGGAGTTCTGGCAGCGCGAGCGCCTCGCGCCGCAGCTCGCGGCCGCGGCGCGCAACGGGCATCGCGGGCGCGTGCAGTGGCTCGGCGAACAGGTCGCCGACGCCGTCCCGTGGCTGCTCGCCGGCCACGACCCGGCGCCCTCGCTCCTGCACGGCGACCTGTGGAGCGGCAACGCCGGCTTCCTCGCCGACGGGACGCCGGTCGTGTTCGATCCCGCGGTCTACCACGGCGACGCCGAAGCGGACCTCGCGATGACCGAGCTCTTCGGCGGCTTCCCGGAGAGCTTCTACGCGGGCTATCGCGAGGTGCGTCCGATCGCGGGCGGCTACCGGCTGCGCAAGCTCCTCTACAACCTCTACCACGTGCTCAATCACCTGAACCTGTTCGGCGAGGGCTATCGCGGCCAGGCCGAGCGGATCATGGAGCAGCTGGTCGCGGCCACGAGCTGAGCGCCGGGGCTGGACGACGCGACGACGGGTCTGGCATTGTTCGCCACGTCGGCCGGAGGCGACGGTGATGACCACGGATTGGCAATCGACGCTCGCCAAAGTGCGGGCGCGCTCCAGCGGGCCGGGCGTGAGCCCGATCGACATCCTCCGCGCGGAGTCGGGTCTCGAGTTTCTGCGCGGGATCGTCGCCGGCCGCCTGCCGCGGCCGCCCATCTCCGACACGCTCGATTTCTACCTGATCGAGGTCGAGCCCGGCCGGGCGGTGTTCCAGGGCCTGCCGAAGCTCGCGCATTACAACCCGCTCGGCTCGATCCACGGCGGCTGGCCGGCCACCTTGCTCGACTCGTGCATGGGGTGCGCGGTCCACAGCACCCTGCCCGCCGGCCAGGGTTACACGACGGTGGAGTTCAAGCTGAACCTGGTGCGACCGATCCACGCCGACACCGGCGCGCTGCGCGCCGAAGGCAAGGTGGTGAACGGCGGCCGCACGATCGCGACCTCCGAGGGCCGGCTGTTCGGGCCCGACGGCAAGCTCTACGCGCACGGCACGGAGACGTGCCTGATCTTCCCCCTCTAGGGAAAGCGCGCGGTGCAGGGGCCGGGGGCGGCTAGTGCCGTTCCAACGATTTCCGACGATCCGCGGGTGCCGCCCCGTTTCCTAGGCCGGTTGGAGCGGCACTAGGCGGTCTGAGCGGCGAGCAGCTTCTGCAGCTCGCCCGACTGGTACATCTCGCGCAGGATGTCGCAGCCGCCGACGAACTCGCCGTTGACGTAGAGCTGCGGGATCGTCGGCCAGTTCGCGTATTCCTTGATGCCCTGGCGGATCTCCGGATCCTCGAGCACGTTCACGCTGAAGAAATCCTGGACGCCACAGGCATACAGGATCTGCACCGTGGTCGCCGAGAACCCGCACTGCGGGAACTGGGGCGTGCCCTTCATATAGAGCACGATCGGATGCGCGGTCACCTGCTGCTTGATGGTCTGCTGGACGTCCATGCTCGATCCTTTCGGGAATTCCTGACGAATATGCTGGGGATTCTAGCATCCACGACTGCCGCCGTCATGCGTACCCGACGCTGCGGTGATCGATCGCCACCGACTTCACGAGCGCGTACGCGGGACGGCCCGGCGCGAGGCCGAGATCGTCCGCCGAACGCCGGGTGACGCGCGCCAGCAGCGACACCCGCCCGATCTCGATCCGCACGTCGACCTCGGGGCCGCGCTGCGCCCCGACCTCGGCGATCCGGCCGGCGAGGACGTTGCGGACGCTGATCCCGGCCGGCGGCGCGATCGAGATCGCCACGTCCCGCGCGCGGATGCGCACGCGAACCCGCTCGCCCGGCAGCGCGTCGACGCCCGTGCACTGCAGCTCGCCGCCGTCGAAGGCGAGCGTCGTGATCCCGTAGTCGAGGTCGTGCGCGGCGACGACGGCGTCGAGCACGGCCCCGCCCTCGAACCGGCCGGTCATCGGCTTGAGGTCGAGCCGCGCCATGATCTCGGGGACCGGGCCGCAGGCGACCGAGCGGCCGTCCGACATGAGCACCATCCGCTCGGCAAGGCGCACGATCTCCTCGATCTCGTGGGTCACGTAGACCATCGGGATCCGCATCTCGTCGCGCAGCCGCTCGACGTAGAACAGGATCTCGCTCTTGCGACCGGCATCGAGCGAGGCGAGCGGCTCGTCGAGCAGCAGGATGCGGGGGCTCGCGAGCAGCGCGCGGCCGATGGCGACGCGCTGCTTCTCGCCGCCCGACAGCGCTGCCGGGCGGCGCTCGAGGAGCGGCGCGATGTCGAGGAGGCCGACGACCTGGTCGAGCACGGCGTAGCGGTCCGCAGCCGGCGTGAAGAACCGGCCGTACAGGAGATTCTGGCGGACCGTCAGATGCGGAAACAGCCGGCCCTCCTGGAAGACGTAGCCGACCCGCCGCCGGCGCGCCGGCACCCACACGCGGCGCGCGGTGTCGAGAAGCACCTGGCCGCCCACGACGACCCGTCCCGCGTCCGGCCGGACCAGTCCGGCGATGATGTTGACGAGCGTCGTCTTGCCCGCTCCGGACTTGCCGAAGAGCGCCGTGACGGGGACGTCGGACGCGAAGGACGCGTCCAGACGGAGGCTGCCCAGACGGTGCCGGACCTGGACTTCAAGCATCGCGTCCCGCCACGCGCGCCGTCGCGCGCCGCACCAGCAGCTCGGAGACCAGCAGCGCCCCGATCGACAGCGCCACGGCGATGACCGACAGCCGCAGCGCCTGGAGGTCGCCGCCGGGAACTTGCGTGTAGGTGTAGATCGCGATCGGCAGGGTGCGGGTCTCGCCGGGGATGTTGGAGACGAAGGTGATCGTCGCGCCGAACTCGCCGAGGCTCCGGGCGAACGAGAGCAGCACCCCGGTGATGACCCCGGGAAGGATCAGCGGCAGCGTCACGGTCGCGAACACCCAGACCGGGTTCGCGCCGAGCGTCGCGGCGGCGGACTCGATGCGCGCATCGATCGTCTCGATCGAGAGCCGGATGGCCCGCACCATCAGCGGGAAGCCCATGACCGCCGCCGCGACGGCGGCGCCGGTCCAGCGGAACGCGAACACGACGCCGAAGGTGCCCTCGAGCCACGCCCCGAGCGGTCCTTGTCGCCCGAGGAGGAGCAGCAGGAGATAGCCGACGACCACCGGCGGCAGCACGAGCGGAAGGTGCACCACCGCGTCGAACAGGCTCTTCCCCGGGAACCGCGCGCGCGCGAGGATCATCGCGACGAGCACCGCGAGCGGCAGGCTCGTGGCGACGGCCCAGAGCGAGACGCGCAGGCTGAGCCGGATCGCCTCCCATTCGTCCGGCGTCAACGTGGTCATCGCGTCACTTCAGGACGATAAAGCCGTGCCGTTCGAACACCGGCTGCGTCTCGGCCGAGCCGAGGAACCGGAGGAAGCTCTCCGCCGCGGCGCTCCCGGCCGCGGTGAGCGCCGCAGGATACACGATGGGCGGATGCGCGTCGGTGGGGAACGCGCCGACGATGCGCACCCGCGGCTCGGCGGCGGCGTCGGTCGCATAGACGATCCCGAGCGGGCATTCGCCGCGGGCGACGAACGCGAGCGCCGCGCGCACGTTCTCGGCGCGCGCCAGCCTGGACCTCGCCGCGGCCCAGGCGCCGAGCGCCTCGAGCGCCGCCTTGCCATACCTCCCCGCGGGCACGACGTCGGGGTCGGCCATGGCGAGCCGTCCAGCGCCGAGCGCCTCGGCGAGCGGCATGCCGCGCCCGACCGGGAAGCTCGCCCGGCTGCCGCTCGGCGCGATCAGCACCAGTCGGTTGCCGAGCAGGTCGACGCGGGTCGCCGGCCGGATCAGGCGCCGTTGCTGCAGGTAGTCCATCCACTCGCGATCGGCCGAGATGAAGAGGTCGGCGGGCGCCGCCGCCTCAATCTGCCGCGCGAGCGCCGAGCTCGCCGCGTACGACACCCTCACCCGGACCCCGGTGCGCTGCCCGTACATCGAGGCCGCGTCGTCGAGCGCGTTCTTGAGGCTCGCAGCCGCGAAGATCGTGATCGGCGCGCCGCCCTGCGCCAGCGCTCCCGGGATGGCGAGGCCTGCGACCGCGGCGAGGGCCGCGGCGGCGACGGCACGAGCAGGCATCGAGTCGCGCTCCGTTGTAGCCCAGTGGCTATATCGTATCGCCGTCGCCGGCAGGATGGAACCCCGCGCGGCTACAATCCCCGGCATGAAGGCGGGCAACGTGACCCTGGGCGTGCGCCTGCGCGTCGTGCTCGGGCGCGACATCGCGATCGGGCCGGGCAAGGCGGATCTTCTCGAGGGGATCGCCGTTGCGGGCTCGATCTCCGCCGCCGCCCGCCGCCTGGCGATGAGCTACAAGCGCGCGTGGCTGCTCGTCGACACCATGAACCGCTGCTTCCGGACGCCGCTGGTCGAGGCGGCGAAGGGCGGGCAGTCGGGCGGCGGCGCCCGGCTCACTGCGCTCGGCGAGGAGGTGCTCCGGCGCTATCGCTCGATGGAGGCGCGCGCCGCGCGCGGCGCCGCGCGTGACCTCGCGGTTCTGAAGGGCTCGCTGCGGCGGGGGCGCCGCTGAACACCCCCTGCCCCCGGCCTAGACGGCGCGCCCCCCGCTCACCCTGACGATCCCGGCGAGATCCGGCCAGCTCGCGACCTCGGTGTAGCCGTACATCGCGAGCAGGCTCTTGCACCGCTCGCCCTGGTCGTAGCCGTGCTCGAAGACGAGCCATGCGCCGGGCACGAGGTGCGGCCGAGCGCCGGCGACGATCGCGCGGATCGCGTCGAGGCCGTCCACGCCGCCGACGAGCGCCGCCTCCGGCTCGAAGCGGAGGTCTCCTTCCTGGAGGTGCGCGTCGCCCAGGGCGACGTAGGGCGGATTCGACACGATCACGTCGAAGCGCTCGCCGGCGAGCCCCGCGTACCAGTCGCCGAGGAGGAAGCGGATCGACGCGCCGTACCGCCGCGCGTTCTCGCGCGCGATCTCGAGGGCGGCCGCCGACGCGTCGACCGCGACGATCTCCGCGTCGGGCGCCTCGTGGGCGAGCGCGACGGCGATCGCGCCGCTGCCGGTGCCGAGGTCGAGCGCCCGGCCGGCGCGGTTCGGCAGCCGCGCGAGCGCGAGCTCGACGACGAGCTCGGTCTCCGGCCGCGGAATCAGGACGTCGGGGGTGACCCGGAGCGCGAGGCCGTAGAACTCGCGCTCGCCGGTGAGGTAGGCGACCGGCTCGCCGGCGCGACGGCGGAGGAACAGCCGCTCGACCCGGCGCGACGCCTCCGGGCCGAGCGTGCGGCCCGCGTCGGCGAGCAGGCGCGCACGCGGCATCCCGAGCGCATGCGCGGCGAGCACCTCGGCTTCGCTCGCCGGCAGCCCGCTGGCGGCGAGCAGCGATGCGATCGTCGCCGCCATCAGTGGCGGCGGCGTGCGCCCGGGACCGGCCGCGCGCGGCGCGTCAAGCCGGCGCCTCCGCGAGCGCCGCGAGCTGCTCCGCCTGGTGCTCGGCGGCGAGCGCCTCGATGAACTCGTCGAGGTCGCCGTCCATGATCGCGCCGATCCGGTAGAGATCGAGCTTGATCCGGTGGTCGGTGACGCGGCCTTGCGGAAAGTTGTAGGTCCGGACGCGGTCGGAGCGGTCGCCGCTGCCGACGAGCGAGCGCCGCGTGGCCGCCTCCTTCGCCTGCTGCTCGCGGAGCTGCTGGTCCTTGATCCGCGCCGCGAGGAGGGAGAGCGCGCGGGCCTTGTTCTTGTGCTGGGAGCGGTCGTCCTGGCACTCGACCACGATCCCGGTCGGCAGATGCGTGACGCGCACCGCCGAATCGGTCTTGTTGACGTGCTGCCCGCCCGCGCCCGAGGCGCGGAACGTGTCGATCTTCAGCTCCGCCGGGTTGAGCACCACGTCGGCGACCTCGTCGGCCTCGGGCATCACCGCGACCGTCGCGGCCGAGGTGTGGATGCGCCCTTGCGTCTCGGTCACCGGGACGCGCTGCACGCGGTGTCCGCCCGACTCGAACTTGAGCTTCGAGTACGCGCCCTGGCCGGCGATGCGGGCGATGACCTCCTTGTAGCCGCCGAGCTCGGAGGGGCTCGACGAGAGCACCTCCACCGGCCAGCCGTGCCGCTCGGCGAAGCGCGCATACATGCGGAACAGGTCCCCGACGAAGATCGCCGACTCGTCGCCGCCGGTCCCGGCGCGGATCTCGAGGAAGATGCTGCGCTCGTCGTTCGGGTCCTTCGGCAGGAGCAGCCGCTGGAGCTCGGCCTCGAGCGCCGCCAGCCGCTCCTTGGCGAGCTTCGCCTCGCCCTCGGCGAAGCTCCGCGTGGCCGGGTCCGCGAGCATCTCGGTCGCAGCGGCGAGATCACCCTCTGCCGACCGGTGCTCGCGATAGCGCTCGACGACGGGCGTGATCTCGGCGTGCTCGCGGGAGAAGCGCTTGAACTGCTCGAGGTCGCGCGTCGCGTCCGCCGACGAGAGGAGCTGGTTCAGCTCCTCGAGGCGGCGCGCTAGGCTCTCGAGCTTCGCGGCAATGGAAGGCTTCATGGCGGCGGCGGCCGTCGCGGGCGGTGCGGGCCGAGCTAACGCCCGGACCGGAGCTGGAAGAGCCGCCCGACCAGGTCGCGGAGCTGGTCGCGGTCGGCGGCGGGCGCGTCGCGCAGCGCCTGGGTCGGCGCGTGCAGCAGCTTGTTGGTGAGGCCGTGCGACAGCGCCTCGAGCACCGCGCGCGGATCGTCGCCGCGCTGGAGCATCCGCAACGCCCGGTCGAGCTCGTTGCGCCGCGCCGCCTCGGCGCCGTCCCGCAGCGCGCGGATGGCGGGCACGAGCTGCCGCCCCTCCATCCAGTGCAGGAACGAGCCGACCTGGGCGTCGATGATCGCCTCGGCCTGCGCGACGTGCGAGGCGCGCTCGTCGTTGCCGGCGCGGACGATCTCGCCGAGATCGTCGACGGTGTAGAGGTACACGTCGTCGAGCTCGCCGACCTCGGGCTCGATGTCGCGCGGCACCGCGAGATCGATCATGAAGACCGGCGCGTGGCGCCGCGCCTTGACGACGCGCTCCATCGTCCCCTTGCCGAGGATCGGCAGCGAGCTCGCCGTACAGGAGATCACGATGTCGTAGGCATGCAGGTGCTCGGGCAGATCGCGCAGCTCCATCGCCTGCGCGCCGAACCGGCGGGCGAGGTCGTGCGCGCGCTCGAGCGTCCGGTTCGCGACCGCCATCGCGCGCGGCAGCTGCGCCGCGAAGTGCGTCGCACAGAGCTCGATCATCTCGCCGGCACCGATGAAGAGCACCTTCGTCTCGCGCAGGCTCGGGAAGATCCGCGCGGCGAGCTTCACGCCCGCGGCCGCCATCGAGACGACGTTGGCGCCGATCCCGGTGTTGGTGCGGACCTCCTTCGCCACCGCGAACGAGCGCTGGAAGAGCCGCGAGAGCGTCGTGCCCAGCGCGCCGGCCTCCTCCGCCATCCGCACCGCGTCCTTGAGCTGGCCAAGGATCTGCGGCTCGCCGAGCACCATCGAGTCGAGCCCGGCGGCGACCCGGAACGCATGCCGGACCGCCTCCTCGCGCGGCAGGGTGTAGAGATAGGGACTCAGGTCGTGCGGATCGAGCCGCTGGTAGTCGGCGAGCCAGGCGAGGGCCTGGGTCGGCTCCCCGGCCGCGCAGTAGAGCTCGGTCCGGTTGCAGGTCGAGAGGATCGCCGCCTCCTCGGCGGGCGGCGCCTTGACGATCGCGGCGAGCGCCTCCCGCAAGCCCTCGGCGCTGAACGCGACGCGCTCGCGGATCGCGAGCGGCGCGCTCTGGAAGTTGAGCCCGAGGGTGAAGAGCTGCATGCGGCGGCAGATCGGCGGTTTCCAGGGCGCAATTGTAACCCCGGCCCAACCCCTCCCCCCGAAAACGCGGGCAAGGTCGCGCTAGTCGTGGATCCCCTTCCGGAGCTTGATCGGCTCGGCTTGCGAACGCGCCCGCCGCCGGGCCGCCGCCGCGCGCATCCGCAGGTTCAGGAGCTCGACCCCGACGGAGAACGCCATCGCAAAGTAGATGTACCCCTTCGGGACGTGGAAGTCGAGACCCTCGCCGACGAGCGCGAACCCGACCAGGATCAGGAACGAGAGCGCGAGCATCTTGATCGTCGGGTGGCGATCCACGAACTCGCCGATCGGCCGCGCCGCGAACATCATCACCGCCACCGCGAGGACGATCGCGATGACCATGACCTCGACGTGGTCGGCCATGCCGACGGCGGTGATCACCGAGTCGAGCGAGAAGACGATGTCGATGATCGCGATCTGCACGAGCACCGAGGCGAAGGTCGCGCGCACCGGGGCCGCGTGGGCGTCCTCCTCGCCCTCGAGAGAGTTGTGGATCTCGTGCACGCTCTTCCACAGCAGGAACAGCCCGCCGCCGATCAGGATCAGGTCGCGGCCCGAGACCTCCTCGCCGAACACGGTGAACAGCGGCGCGGTGAGCGTCATGATCCAGGCGAGCGAGAGCAGCAGCGCGATGCGCGTGATCATCGCCAGCGCGAGACCCAGCCGGCGGGCGACGTTCCGTCGTGCCTCGGGCAGCCGCCCGACGAGGATGGAGATGAAGATGATGTTGTCGATGCCGAGGACGATCTCGAGCGCGGTGAGCGTCGCGAGCGCGATCCAGGCTTGCGGGTCGGCGAGCCATTCCATGGCGGATCCTTCCGTGGCGGGCGCGGAAGTCTACTCAGAATCGCGCGGCCTGTCCGCCGGCCGCGATGCGCGACCCGGGGAAGCCCCCGGCGGGCGCCGTGAGTGAGGCTGGACTCGGGGGAGGGGGCGCGCCGGCGACGCGGCGCGCGCGGCTATGCCGCCAGCTCGGCCGGCACCTGCGAGTCGGCGACGTCCCGGAACGACGCCTGGGTGTCGAACAGCGGGAACTGGCGCGGATGGCCGACGAGAAAGCCCTGGAAGTAGCGCACGCCGAGCTCGAACGCCCAGTCGAACTTCTCCTGGCTGTCGATGCCCAGCGCCACGACGCGGGTGCCGACGCCGGTCGCGGCCTCGACGATCGCCCGGATGTCGTGGTCCTGCACCCGCTGGAACGCGGCCGACACCGACTTGCGGTCGAGCTTGATCAGCTTGGGGCGCACGAGCTGCAGGAGCGTCTCGACCGAGCGCGGGCGCTCGGGCATGAAGTCGTCGAGCGCGAGCCGGACGTTGCGCTCCATGCAATCGCGCGCGAACTGGAGCAGCACGGTCGGGTCGCTCTCGGAGGCGGTGTCGGTCACCTCGACGATCAGCCGCTTCGCCTTGGCGCCGAGCCCGTCGAGCTGCCGGAGGTAGCGCTCGCGGTGCGCGTTGAGCGTCACCAGCGAGACGTTCACGCTGACCATGAGCGACTGGTGCAGCATGTCGAGCGCGGCGATCGCCTGCTTCACCACCGACACGTCCACCGTGCCGATGTAGCCGCAGTCCTCCCAGCGGCGGATCATGCTCTCGCGCGAGTCCGGCTTGTCGAGGCCTTCGCGAAAACGCAGCAGCGCTTCGTACGCGACGACGTGGCCGCGATGGCTCATGATCGGCTGGAACGCGGTGCGGATGACGGCTTCCATGGCGCCGGAAAGAGGGAAAAAGTTGCCCCGGCCCGTCATGCAAGCCAGGTGCCAGCCGCCGGAACTGGCGGGGAATTCGTGCGGTTGTTCTCAGCCGCGCCGCAATCGCGCGGGCCGCGCGCCGGCGTGCGGCGTACGGCGGCTCGTCGGGCGGGCGCGGGCCGGCTAGGCGGCCGCGAGGAGCGCCGGGACGACGCCGGGGGTGATCTGCACCTCGCCGTCGGTGGCGAGCCCGACCTCGTCGATCAGCCTGGTCGCGAGCTCCTGGATCGGCTCGCGGTTGCGGTCGTACGCGCACACGCAGAACTTGTACGCGTTGTCCGCGTCGTCCTTCGCGCCGAAGTGCTCCACGAGCGTCGCCCGGTCGACGTAACAGCGGATCCGCGCCTCACCGACGCGGGCGAAGAAGAGCACGCTCTCCCGCGGCTCCACGTAGAGCCGTCCGTCCTCGAAGCGAATCATTGCGTTTCCCCTGTTCACGAGCTGGTCGGTCCACCTGCCGCCGTCGCTAGCTGCAGTGCTTCCGGTACACGGCGCTCAGCGCCTGGAACTGCGCGAGCGGGGCCCTGGCGATGAGGGTCTTCAGCGCGTCACACACCTCGTCGACAGGTTTGTGGCGCCGAAGCGTCGTCACGGCCTCGTCGAGCTCCTCCAGCGCCACCCCCTGGAGGATCTCGAACATGGTCGCCTTGCCGCTCCGCAGCAGGTCCTCGACTTTCTTCATCGACCTCGCTGGTCCATGCCTCCGGCCGTCCGATCCGGTGAATGGGGCAAGCATGCTCCGGGCCAGGTGTGACTTTCGCCCGCCCGCCGGTCGCGGCGTGTCGCCCGCTGGTCAACATTCGTCGAGAAAACAGCGCGGCAGGTGGCCGCAGGCCGTGAACGCAGCCCCGCGGTAGGGTCCGCAACCACCCGGGCGACGACGGATGCCCGACATTTGTGTGGACTTCGCCACACCGGCGGCCGCGAAAGCGCGCGCCGCGCCGCCCGGACCAAGGGGCAAGCACGGGGGTTGCTTGCTTCAACCCGGTGGCCTCGCGAGTCGGCGACAAATCGACGCGCCGCCGACCGCGAAAGCGGGTATCACGAGGACGACGCCATGGAACTCGACGACCTTTGGGCTCGCAGCACGGCGGCGCCGAGCGCGAACCGCGCGTGGAATCACGAAGTCCAGCTGTTTCTCTCGACGGCGGCCGAGGTGCGCTTCGAGATGCGCTACGTGGGCGAGGACCGCTGGTATCCCGTCGCCGTGGACGACGTGGCGCTCACCCTGGCCGGCTATCACCCCGACCTGAGGCGCTGCCTCGACCAGCTGCTCGACGGCGAGGAAGTGGCGTCGCGGCTGGCGCGGTTCCGCCTCTCACAGCGGCCCGAACGCCGGTAGCCGCCGCTCCGGGCGGCCGACCCGGGGCGATTCTCCCGGGAGCGACGCGCCGGCCTAGCGCTCGCCGGCGATCGTGAAAGTGAAGAACGGCGTGCCGAACCCCCCGACGCGGAATGCCGTGTACTGCATCGGCCCGGTCGCCTGCACCTGGACGCACGTCGATTTGATCCCCGAGTCACTGCCGAACCACTCCAGGTCCCAGCAGAGCTGATCGCCCTTCAGCCGCCAACGGCCCTCGTCGGCGCACCGCTCGTCCTTCTTGGCGTCGATCGCTCTCGCGCAGACGGATCCGTCGGCCGTCCAGTCCCAGTAGGCCCGGCAAGGCGGCGCACCCATGCAAGCCGCCCACTTCATCTCCCACTTCTTGCCGTTCAGCATCTGCTTGAGCGCGTCAGCGCCCACGGGCTCCGCGGCCGCGCCCAGCGGGAAAAAAACCGCGAGCGCGAACGGCACCGCCGCCGAACATCGTGCAAGTCGTCTCATCTGAGCCTCCTCGCCGGCGGCGGCTCGGCCGGCGTCCCGCCCGCGTCGCGGCCGACCGCTGCACGGGACGTGCGCCAGTCGTCGAAGGATTGGTGGCCAAGGCCGGAATCGAACCAGCGACACAAGGATTTTCAGTTCGGCTGACGGCCCTGGGATACTTTGTAAATTAATGAGTTCCGAGGACGCCCGTTGTGTCTTTTGCAGCACCGTGCGGGACTTTTCAGAGCTGATTCACGCAAAACTCACGCAAGGGTACCAGCCGACCTAGCGGACCGAGCGGTCGTAGTCAGCCTGCAGGCCGATCCAGAAGCCCTCCGTCCGGCCGAAGAAGTGCGACAGACGCAGCCCCGTATCGGGGGCGATTGCGCGCTTGCCGGCGACGATCTCGTCGATGCACCGCTGCGAGACACCGATGTCCGCCAGCCGATACTGGGTGATCCCTTTGGGCTTCAGGAATTCCTCGAGGAGGATCTCGCCCGGCGTGGGGTAAGGCACCTTGCGCATTCTCCGCTTCGTCAGCCCCAGCTCTCCTGTGATGCTCCTGCGCAGCGGCCGCGCAGCTACCGCTGTCCGGGCGGCCTCGGAAAGCACGCACCAGCTGCGCCTACGCAGCTCAGCCGGAGATGCCGTGTCGCACGCGGCGTCAGTTCGCCACCTTAGCCACTATCGCGACCTCGTGCGCACGGGGCGCCCCGATGGCGATGCTGGCACCTCGGACATCCGTCGCGGTTGCGCTCTCGATCCCGATCCGCGTATTGGTCGGCGATTCCGCGATCACCCGAAAGCGCACCTGCACCGGCGGGCCGGCGGGGCCGCTGAAGGCCAGGCTGACGCGGCCGCCGTTGCTCGGAGCATTGCCCATCGCAGCAAGGACCTTCGGATCATATTCAAGCTCGACACGCGCAGTGTGCACCGCGCTGGCAGGCGGCAAACCGACACTCACGACCAGCTCGTTCCCCGCCGCCGCCCGGGAAGGGGCCACGAGCAGCAGACGGTTTTCGCTAGCGCGAGGGGTGCCGGCTGGAGTTGAAGCGACTGCCGGCAACGCCTCCAACATCGAGCCCGATGCGGCATGCGGCAGTAGCTGTCCTGGCGCGCTGCCAATCGACAGCTCTTGCCGGATATCGAGCGCCAAATGCGTAAGCGCCATCGTCCGGTCGCCGATGGATTCAACCCGATACACGCCGTCGATGGTGTCACCGGATCGCACCGCCCAGTTGCGATCGCCATTCGAGAGGAAAACGGTGGACCCGCCATCGTCGATAAGCTTGCCCAAGTAGGTAAAGGGTACCGGCGGAGGTCGCGGTCGGGTCGCGGGTGGTGGCGGTGCCGGGTTGAGGGGCGGCTCCTCGCCCGCCAACGCGCCAAAGGGACTTGGCCCTGGGTCCGGCTGCGCGCGCCGGGCAAGGCGGCTAAGTTCAAGGTCGGGGATTCGGGCCGCATCGGACCCGCGCGCACCGCCGCTTAGGTCAGGCGCGACGACGATGCGTGCGACGGCCGGTTCTTCCAGCGGGTCCGCGATTCGGATGGCGACCACGGCGGACGCGCCGACCGCGCCATAGCTGATCCACCGGACCCATGCGAGGGTCCCCACCGCCTGCCTTCGACATTGACTTACGAAGCGAATCCTCACCTCTCCCTCTGTCTCATGATCGCGCATTGGGGCGCCGCTAAGCAATCTCCCTCGCACGCGTGCTTTTTCAGAGGCAATGATTCCGGTATCCCACCGCAGACCGTCTTCGCGACACCGGAGGTGCTTTGTGAGACCGCGGCCGTCTCGTCGCCGAACCCGTCGGACCACTACACATTCGCGGGCATGGGCCCATACAACTTCGCGGCGGGATCATACCAGTGCCTTCACCCGATTCCGAATCCGCCGTTCTTCATTGTCTATGCTCAGGTGCATCAGACCGTCGACTGTCCTGCCGGCACCCCGAAAAACTGGAACGACGGAACTTGCACCTGCCCAGCCGGGTTGATCTATTCGCGAGACATGCAGGGGTGCTTCGCGGGGTCAACCTACGCAGCGTTCAAACCATACACGACGCTCAAGTTCAAGAACTGCGGCGGGCGATGCCCGCAGGCCGGAAGCCCGATCGTCCTGGGAACCGATAACAAGTTCCGCGCCGAGCAGGATCTTTCGCGGGTGGGCGCATCCAATCTGGAGTTCACGCGCTACTACAACAGCGTCGTCGCGCCGGCACTCACCATGGGGTTAGGCTGGGCGCACACATACGAGCGGCGCGTACTTGCCATCAGCAGCGATTTCAGCGGTTACGCGGCGATTCGCGCGGACGGCCAGCTCCTCGAGTTCAGGTTGGTAGGCTCCAGCTATGAGCCGGCCGACGCCGACATCACGTATCGGTTCGAGAGCATCCTCGCGCCGAACGGCGTTCCCACCTTCCGCCTGACCACGCCGGAGGACACGGTCGAGGAATACAACAGCGGGGGCCAACTCACGCGCATCATCTATCGCAACGGTGCGGTCGAAACGCTCACTTACAGCGATGCCACGACACCGCCTGCGGACGCACCCCGAGCGGGGCTCCTTCTTCGCGTGTCGGACGCGCTCGGGCGGCAGCTCCGCTTCACCTACAACGCCGCAGGACAGCTGTCGACCTTGAGCGACCCGAACAACGGTGTGTATTCCTACGGATATGACCCGGGTGGGAGGCTGGCGACGGTCACCTACCCCGACACCAAGGTGCGCACATATCTCTACAACGAGTCGGCCTACACTTCCGGTGCCGACCATCCTATCGCGCTCACCGGCATCATCGACGAGAACAACGATCGGTACGCGACCTTCTCTTACACAAGTCAAGGTTTCGCGGGAGCCACGGAGCTCGCTGGCGGCGTCTTTCGTTATCAGCTTCAGCGCAACAGCGCAACGTCCAAAACGCTCACCGACCCCTTCGGCGTAGCGCGGACGGTCACTTTTCAGATCCTTCAAGGAACCGCTCTCCCGACTGGCGTCACCGGCTCGCCCGATGCAGCGCTTCTGCCGACAAGAACCTTTGATGCGAACGGTTTCGCGGCCTCCCAGACGGACTGGAACGGCAACTTGACCTGCTTCAAATACGACATCCAAGGAAAGGAGCTGGTGCGCGGCGAAGGCCTCGCCGGATCCTGTCCGGCGGACCTCGAAACCTGGACACCGACAGGCGGCACTGCGCAACGCAAGGTGACGATGCAATGGCACCCCAGCTTGCGCTTACCCACCGCGATCTGTGAGTCCAAGCGGATCACGACGATCCAATATGACGCGAAGGGCAACGTGACCAGCCGAAGCGTGCAGGCGACGAACGATGTTTCGGGCGGACAGGGCTGCAGCGCCGCGCCGGTCGGCACGCCCCGGACTTGGACGCATACGTACACCTACGGGACGGCGAATCCGGCCGTCGCGACGCAAATAGTCGTTGACGGGCCACGCACGGACGCCACCGATACCACGAGCTACGCATACGAGGAGGCCTCGGGGAATCTCGTGTCGGTAACCAACGCGCTGGGCCACGTGACACAGATCACCGCCTATAACGACCACGGCCAGCCGCTCATGATCGTCGACCCGAACGGGCTGACGACGACCCTGACCTACGACGCCCGGCAGCGGCTCACGTCCCGAACGGTCGGAAGCGAGACAACGAGCTACGAGTACGACGGCGTGGGGCAGATGACCAAGGTGACTTTGCCCGATGGGTCGTTTCTGTCTTACAGCTATGACGCCGCGCACCGCTTGACCGGCATGCAGGACAACCTCGGCAACCGCATCGCCTACACGCTCGACGCCATGGGCAACCGCACCCGAGAGGACGTGTTCGACCCGGCCAGCCAGCTTGCCCAAACCCGGAGCCGCGTCTACTCCAACCTCAACAGGCTCGTGCAGGAAATCGGCGGGACAACCCCCGCCTCCCAGGTGACGAGTTACGCCTACGACAACCAGGGCAACCCCACCTCGATCACCGATCCGCTAAGCCGGGTCACAGTCAACGCGTACGACGCGCTCAATCGCCTGAAGGAGGTCACCGACCCGGGGAGTGGAGTCACTGCCTACGGGTACGACGGCCTCGACCAGCTCGTTTCGGTCAGCGACCCGCGCAGCAACGTGACCGCATACACGCTCGATGGCCTCGGGAATCTCTCCCAGCAGTCGAGCCCCGATACCGGGACAAGCGCCAGCATGCATGATGAGGCGGGCAACCTGAGCACATCGATCGATGCCAAGGGTCAGTCGATGAGCTACACCTACGATGCCCTGAACCGGGTCACTCGCATCGTCTACGACCAAGCCACCGGCACTCAGCTCAAGCAGGTGGACTACGCGTATGACCAGGGCGCAAACGGGATTGCCCGGCTGACGTCGATGACTGAGACCTCCGCTGCCGGTGCGGTGCTCCAGACCACGACCTATGGCTACGACCCCCACGGCCGCATCGTGAGCGAGAGCCGGGTCATCGGCGGCCAGACCTACGCGACCGTCTACGCCTACGACGCCGCCGGCCGCATGACGGGGATGACCTATCCCTCGGGGCGCACGACGAGCTACGGCTTCGACGGCCTGGGGCGGGTGAACCGGATCGAGACGACGGGGGCGGGCCAGACTGAAGTCGTCGTCCAGGACGTCGTCTATCACCCCTTCGGGGGCCCTAAGGCCTTCACCTTCGGTAACCTCCAGACCTATGGCCGAAGTTTCGACCTCGATGGCCGCATCGCGACGCATACCCTGGGCGATCAGACCAAGGTACTCAGCTTCGATGCCGCGAGCCGGATCACCGGCGTCGCCCAGCAGGGCAACCCGGCAAACGCCAGCACCTACGGCTACGACGCGCTCGATCGGCTGACGAGTGCGGTGTTGCCAACCTCGACCTACGGGTTCGGTTACGACCCGGTCGGAAACCGTCTTTCGAAGACGATCGGCGGCAACACCGATACGTACACGTACGGTCCGACCAGCAACCGCCTCGCAACGATCAGCGGCTCCTCGGGCAACCGGACTTACGTTCACGATGCCAACGGCTCGATCACTGGCGACGGCGTGAACACGTTCGGCTACGACGCCCGTGGACGGCTCGTCTCATCGGTCTCGGCGGCGGGGACGACGAGTTACCAGGTCAACGCGCTCGGCCAGCGCGTTCGCAAGACCTCGTCCCTCGGCGACACGGTCTTTCATTACGACACCCAGGGAAGGCTGATCGCCGAGAGCTCGGCAGCCGGTGCGCAGATGCGCGAATACGTCTGGCTCGGCGACCAACCAGTCGCGATGTTCCTGCCCCAGGTCGCCCAGGGTGCCGAGGTCGTCGTTGACAACACCGACGCGGGCTTCAGCGCGACCGGTACCTGGCCCGCCTCGACGGCGGTTTCAGGCTATCTCGGGGCGAACTACCAGGTCCATGAGGCGAACGGGGCGCCCCCGGGGGCGGTTGTCGTCGACAACACCGACTCGGGCCTCTCGGTCACCGGGACCTGGCCGACGAGCACGGCCGTCTCGGGGTTCCTCGGGACCAACTACCAGGTGCACGCCGCGAACGGCGAACCCCCCTCGGCCATCGTCGCGGACAACGCCTCGGGCAGCGCCACGGGGACCTGGCCGACCTCGACCTCGGTTGGGGGCTACTACGGCACGAACTACCAAGTCCACGCGGCCGGGACGGGGGCGAGCGTCTTCACCTGGACCCTTGGGGTTCCCGCGGCGGGCACCTATCAGGTCTACGCGCGCTGGACCCACCACCCGAACCGGGCAACCAACGCCAAGTACACCATCAACCATTCCGCCGGCGCCACCGTGGCGACCGTGAACCAAGCGCTAGGCGGCGGGCAGTGGAGCCTCCTTGGCACGTTCAGCTTCGGCGCCGGAAGCGCCGCGATCAGCCTGTCGGACGATGCCAACGGGTACGTGATTGCCGATGCGGTGATGCTCGCGCCGCCGGGGGCGGCGCCCAATACTGCCACTTGGACCCTGAGCGTCCCCACGACCGGTAACTACGCGGTCTATGCCCGCTGGACCGCGCACCCCAACCGGGCAACCGACGCCAGGTACACGGTCAACCACGCTGCCGGGGCGACCCAGGTTACGGTCAACCAACAGCAGGGGATGGGGGCCTGGAACCTCCTAGGCACCTTCAGCTTCAACGCGGGCGCGGCGACCGTCACCCTGACAGACCAGGCCAACGGCTACGTGATCGCGGACGCGGTCAGCCTCACCCCGGCCGGTGCGACGCCGAATAGCGCCACCTGGACCCCGAACGTGGCGCAGGCTGGGCAGTACCAGGTCTACGCGCGCTGGACCCAGCACCCCAACCGGGCTACCAACGCCACGTACACCGTGAGCCATGCAGGCGGGACTACGCCCGTCACCCTTGACCAGCAGCAGAACGGAGGCGTCTGGAACTCGCTCGGGACGTTTACGCTGGGCCCGGGCACGGCACACAAGGTGACGCTCACCGACCAGGCGAACGGCTACGTGGTTGCCGATGCGGTACGCTTCGTGCCGCTAGGCGGGCAACAGACCGGGACGGCGATCTACTACGTGCACACCGATCACCTGAACACGCCGCGCGTGCTGACGAATCAGGCGCAGCAGGCGGTCTGGCGGTGGGAGAATCAGGAACCGTTCGGCAAGTCGCTGCCAGAGGAGAACCCGAGCGGACTCGGGACCTTCACGTTCAACCTGCGCTTCCCGGGCCAGTACTTCGATGCCGAGACGGGGCTGTTCTACAACTACTTCCGCGACTACGACCCGCAGACGGGACGCTACGTCCAGAGTGATCCGATCGGGCTGGCGGGAGGGATTAATCCGTACGTGTACGTGAACCTTAACCCGCTTAGCTTTCGCGATCCTCTCGGGTTGGAGATTTCAGGTATCCCAGCAAGTCCCGAGGGCGCGCTCAGAAAGGGGCCGCAAGAGATCGGTCGGGAGCTAGGGGCTGAGGCTTTTGGCTTTTTCTATGGAATCCAGTGCGCACAGCAGTGCGTGAGACTACGGAATCCCCCTAGGGGCCTCACGCGATATCTAACGGCAATAGATATCTGCCAGGAACTCATTCCACCAGCTGCTCTCGCACACCCCCAGGGCAAGGTCGCGTTGTTGACGTGTGCGAAGACCTGTGAAGAGCAGTATCCGAAGGTCTGCGCTGCCAAGACCTCGCTGGCGTGCCAGCCCGGCGCTTCACCGAGCGGGCCGGTTCTGCAGTAGAGGCTATCAATGGTGAAGATACACACGAAGGTCATCGGTTGGCTCATGCTCATCCTTTCGCTCGGGCATTTTTACTACTTGTACCCTTCCCCAAGCCAGCGGGTCGAGCAGCAAATCCAATCTATCGAACAGGCGAAGGTGGATCCGCAGCGTGCAAGGTTGCCTCCCGAAGCCGCGAAAATCCAGACTGAGGCCGAACGCCAGTTAAGCAGAGAGGCCATCGAAGCTTTCGTGTGGCAAGGTTGGTACGCTGGGCTGGCTATTGTGGTCTTGGGGGCAGCGGCGGGCCTCTACTTGGTCTGGTCGAGGGACAGATCTTCGCTGTTGGTGGCGATGCTCTTCTGTCTGATGTACGCAGCGATCTACTGGACACACAGTGTTGACCTTGAATCGGTCTCGATTGGGGAGCACATAGGCTTTCGAGCGCAGGTTATTGAGGTGATGTACAAGACTGGCCGGCTAGGCGGCCTTGTTATCGAGATCCACCAGATAGCTGCGGCCATCGTTTTCCATCTTGTCTTGCTCTGGAGCGTCGTCAGCACGTTCTGGGCCCTCCGCAGTCTTCCCGAATAAGCGTTCAACCTGCCAGTACCTGGACGCCGAGACGGGGCTGTTCTACAACTACTTCCGCGACTACGACCCGCAGACGGGCCGCTACGTTCAGAGTGATCCGATCGGGCTTGAAGGCGGATTGAACACATACCTCTACGTGGAGGGAAATCCACTGAGTCGAATCGATCCGCGTGGCCTGTTCGGCGGCGATCCATGGGATGATGTCTTCCCGGGTGTTGATCCGACGCCGAGCCCAATTCCGGGCCCAGCCATCGAGCCTCAGTTTGGCCCGCCAAGCCCGTTGAACGTCGCTGTCCCGGCTATAGCGGGGGCCGCTGGGCAAGTGGGGACGGCTATGTTCTCTATCTGCGCGACTGTCATCACGGGAGGCTCGGTCCCAGCGCTGACCGGTCAGCAGGTCAGATCGGTAACCGCGGCTGGACTGGCAGGATTAGCGCAGGCGCAAGGAGTGGCCCAGAAGCTTCCAAGCATGGCGAGTTGGGCACCGGCGTCTCAGATAGCGAGAATTACTCAGCAGATGCGCGCCCAAGCGGCTGCTCAGCGAGCGCTGCAGAATCCTCGGATTCAACCTCCTGGGATTCCTCGTCCCCTCGTGATCGGCGGCGGGGCGGCAGTGGGGAGTGACCTCTGTGATCCGTGCCGGCGGCCATGACCGACGTAGCAGAGCAACAGACACCATTGGATCCTCTCTGGGACAAAGCCGAGGAAGCGGCAAAGAGAGGTGATATCGCAGGAGTGTTGTTTCTATGGAAGGCTCTGGCAGACAAAGGCGTCTGGCAAGCCTACGCGAGGATCGGTGAACTCTACGAGAGAGGTGCCGACGGGGTCGAGAAGAATCTTGATCAAGCGCTCTCTTGGTACCGGAAGGCGGTATTTGAAGGCGACGATCCGGTTGCGCATGTTGGCTTGGGCAGGGCCTATTACAACGGCACCGGAGTTGAATGCGATTACGCCGCTGCGCTCAGGCATTTCGAGAAAGCCTTTGCAGGCGGCCTGCCGGAGGCCGGCGTCTATCTCGGCATCATGTATTACGGCGGGATCGGAACAGCGCGCGACGCCCGCCGGGCGGAGAAGTACCTCGAGTTCGCTGCAGGCTCGGAGTACTTCTTCGCGTACTTCAAGCTCGCGCGGATTGCGTTCGATGAGGGAAAGTATCTTCGGGGCGTCAGGCTCTGGGTGAAGGGCTGGCTGCTAGGGTTGCGAATATCTAAACAAGATCCCCATGATCCGCGATTGTTGGGGATTGAAAAGCCGGCGTAAGCATCCCCATTAACACCCAACGCTCGGCTCGCGCGGGCGTTGTTGCTTCAGCGCTTTGTGCGCTTGGTGGTCTTCTTCGCCGCGTGTGCGCGGGTCTTGCGGGTCCTGCGGGTCTTGCGAATTGGGTTGTGCCGGTAGGTCTGCACGTCCTTGAATTGGCCCCTGGTGTCCCGCACAGCGTAGAGCTTCGTGCCGGAGCGTGAGTCTCGAGCCCGCAGTATTTCGCCGGAGCCGATTAGCACTAGTTCGGTCCCGTGTTTGGGTTCTCTTCTTGCCGAGCTGATCTTCTTGCTCTTACCTGGTCTGGCCGCGATCTCGCGTCGGAGCATGTCATTCACCACCTCGCTCACGCCTGTTCCGTCCTTCGCCGCTCGGTCGGCGACGAAGGCCTGCACCTTGGGCTCGAGGTACACGGGGATGAGGAGCTTCGCGCCGGGGCGGTAGAACTTCCCCCGCACGCCCTTGCTGAAATCGTATTCGCGTCGCATTGTCCACCGGGCCTAGCGCCCGTCTTCGTAGTCCTGTCGTTCGCGCTTCGTTGCCTCGCGCGCCGAGATGATTCGCACCTTGGCGCCCTCGTCGGTCTCCTCGAAGGTATGGACCACGACCAGGAGCTTGCCGTTCTCGGCCTGGCCGAGGGTCACCCAGCGCTCTTCCGACTCGCTGTGATCCTCATCGTACACCGACACTTGCAGCGGATCGCGGAACACCGTCGCAGCGAGCTCGAAGCTAACCTCGTGATTGGTGACGTTCGCGCGTGCCTTCTGCGGATCCCACTCGAACCGATAGACGAAAGGATCCGCCACTTCAGGCCGGCTGCTTGGCTGCGGCCTTGCGCTTCAACTGCCCGCGTTCGATGAAGGCATCCACGAGCTGCAGGAGCTGACGGCGCTCCTCGGGCGGGAGCGTCCCGATCTGCTGCAGCCGGCGCTGCATGCGCGTGTCGACCGCCTTCGCTCTTCGCTTCGCGGTCTCGGTTCCGAGGAGGGCTTCCACCGACACCCCGAGCGCCCGGGCCATCGCCGGCAGGAGGTCTGCTGGCGGGTGGGCGGTCGGGCCCTCGTAGTAGGCCATCATCCCCTGCGACACCCCGATCTCCTGGGCGAGCGCTGTCTGGGTGATTCCGGCCTGCTTGCGCAGGCCCGCGAGGCGCGCGCCAAACCCAGGTTGAAATGTTGGTGGCCAAGGCCGGAATCGAACCAGCGACACAAGGATTTTCAGTCCTCTGCTCTACCAACTGAGCTACTTGGCCGGTCGCGTGCCGCGGCAGCTCCGCGGCACGCTCGAGCGCCCCGGGACGGGGCTGCAGGGAGGCGCGATTATAGCGGCCGGCCGGGACGCCCGCCAATCTCGGCGGCGCTGACGACGCGCGGCGCGAGCGCCGCATCGCGGTCCCGCTGCGGCATGCAGAGATCGCCGTAACCCGCGCAGATCTGGACCTTCATGATGGTGAGGACCAGCCACAGCCAGAAGAGCAGGATGAGCGCGACGAACGGGATGTGCCGGTCGACGACGAGCCGCGGCGTGATGAGCCGCGTGACCGCGTAGACCGGGCGGGTGAGCACCTGGAAGAGCTGATAGAAGACGTTGCCTTCGCGCTTGCGGCCGGCGAGCAGGTACAGCACGCCCTGCCCCAGGATGAACAGGCCCGCGAGCTCGACCAGGGCCTTGGCGACGGTGACGAGGAGGAGATCGGTGGGCATGCGCTTCGGGGGTCCGGCGAGCGGGAAGTATTGCACCACCCCGTCCTCGGCTTCGCCGCGGCCACCCCTGCGCGCGGCGGAGGGGAGAATTCGGGATAGGGGCCGATCATCGCTGATCGGGCCCCTCCCACACCACCCGGCGTGCGGGTCCGCACCGGGCGGTTCGAGATGTTGAGGTCATGAGAGGCGGGGCACCCCGAGCCGGTCGAAGTAGGCAACGGGCATGAGCCGGTTCAGTTCGAGGCGGCTGTTGTGCCACCAGCGGCGGGCGTTGCCCGCCACCCGCGCCGCTTGCGCCGAACTGGCCCCCAGGTGCCGCAACTCCCGGAACATCGTCGTGCCGCGCCGCCAGTGCTTGAGCTGCAATGCGCGCAAGCGGTGTCGCAGCCATTCGTCGAGGTCGCGAGATACCCGTGGCGTCTGCGCCAGATGGAAGTAGGCCTTCCAGCCCGGCACATAGCGTTGAAGCTCTTCCGCAACGCTGATGAGGCTGCGTCCGCACGTCCGGCAGGTGATTCGCCGGAGGCGCTGCTTGAAGATGTTGATCGCCTCCTCGGCCACGGCGCGCTTGACCTCGCCCCTCGATGTCAGCCATAGGCAGTAGCCGAGGAACTTGCGGCCATAGACGCTCGCCACCGCCGTCTTGGCTTGGTTCACCTTCAGGTGGAGTCGGTCATAGCGCTTACGTAGCCCCTCCAGCACCCGTTCGCCCGCCTTCGGGCTGCGCACGTACACGTTGCAGTCGTCGGCGTAACGTACGAACCGGTGGCCCCGTCGCTCAAGTTCCCGATCCACCTCGTCCAGCAGTACGTTGGCCAGCAGCGGCGAGAGCGGTCCGCCTTGCGGCGTGCCCTCGTGGCGCTCCATGACCACGCCGTTACCCATGATGCCGGCCTCGAGGTACCGCCGGATCAGCCGCAGCACGACCTTGTCGTCGATGCGCTTGGCCAGCCGATCCATGAGCACGTCGTGATTGACCCGGTCGAAGAACTTCTCCAGATCGACGTCCACGACCACCCGGAGGCCTTCCTGCACATAGCGCTGCGCTTGCAGCACCGCGCCGTGCGCGCGGCGGCCCGGCCGGAAGCCGTAGCTCGATTCTGAGAACGTCGGATCGATCAGCGGTTGCAGGACTTGCAGCAGGGCTTGCTGGATCAGCCGGTCAGTCACCGTCGGTATCCCCAGTTCCCGCAGGCCGCCTCCGGACTTGGGGATCTGCACGCGCCGTACCGGTTGGGGCCGGTAGCGGCCTGTTTGCAGTTCCTCTTTGATCCGGGGCCAGTGGGTCTTCAGATACTCGGCCGTGGCCTCAACCGTCAGTCCATCCACCCCAGCACTGCCGCGATTGGCCTTGACGCGCTTCCACGCCAAGACCAGGTTCGCCCTCGCGAGCGCCTGCCTAAGCAGGTCAGCTCGCCCCAAGCCTTCGGTTCCGTGTCGCGCCAGCCCTGCTTCATCGCGCCCCGCCTCAGGCTCGGCTTCACCTTGCCCTCGTTCGGCTCGCCCCGGCTGCCCGGGCTTCTGATGCCTTGCATGGCCAAGCGACACTGCCGTCGGCTCTCCTTCTCGTTCGGCCCTTCGCCTTTCGGCTACTACGGCCTCTGCTGACCCCTTGCTCCGGGTCTTCCCCGTCGCCCTTTCAGGCGTGAGGCAAGGTCTCCCCAGGTAAGAGCGCGATCCTTCCCCGCACCGCCGCCGGATTTACGCCGCCTCCAGCCTTGACCACGAGGGCTTCACGGTATCTTGCCCGCTCGCCCTGCCAGGCAGCGCCTCGTATCCGGTTCTTGTCCATCGGCTCGCGGGTTCGCTCCGCGCTTCCTCCCCACACTCGGTCACCCTCGTGCGGTTGCGCTTCGCTTCATTCGCCGTGGCCAGCTCATGGGAGGACTTCCACCTCCAAGATCGCGCCCATGCTGGGCGCACAAGAACAAGGCCCGCGGACGCGGGCCTTGTCTCATTCGACGGGCGCGATCAGGTGCCCGTCGTGTCGATGTCGCCCTTCAGGTGCGGATAGCGCACGTGCTCGACGAGCGCCTGCGTCTCCCGGTCGGGCGCCGGCGTGAGCAGGCTCACGATGATGATCACCGCGAAGCCGAGCGGCACGCCCCACAGGCCCGCGGAGATCGGGCTGATGCCCCACCAGATCGCCTCGGAGATCGGCTTGGTCACGCCGAACACGCCCCGCATCCACGGCTGCGTCGTCGCCATGTAGTAGACGGTGATCGCGATCCCGGAAACCATGCCGAGGATCCCGCCCCACTTCGTCGCGCGCTTCCAGAAGATGCCGAGCACCAGCGCCGGGAAGAACGCCGCGGCCGCGAACGAGAACGCTGCGCTCACCAGGAACAGGATGTCGGCCGGCTTCTGGCTCGCCACGTACGCCGCGCACAGGGCCACGACCAGCAGCAGGATCTTCGACAGCGTCACGCGGCGCTGAGTCGACGCATGCGGATCGATCAGCTTGTAGTACAGGTCGTGCGACAGCGCGTTCGCGATCGTGAGCAGCAGGCCGTCGGCGGTCGAGAGCGCCGCGGCGAGGCCGCCCGCCGCGACCAGGCCCGAGATCACGTACGGCAGGCCGGCGATCTCCGGCGTGGCGAGCACGACGATGTCGCCGCCCATCGCAAGCTCGGCGCGCTGGATGATGCCGTCGCCGTTGACGTCGCTCAGGCTGAGCAGCGCCGGGTCGACTCTCGCCCATGACGCCACCCATCCCGGGAGCTCGGCGAACTTCCCGCCCACCACGACGCTGTACACCTCGTATTTCACGAGCACCGCGAGCGCGGGCGCGGTGAAGTAGAGCAGGAAGATGAAGAACAGCGACCACGTCACCGAGGTTCGCGCCTCCCTCACGCTGGGCGTCGTGTAGTACCGCATCAGGATGTGCGGCAGCGCCGCCGTTCCCACCATCAGGCAGAAAATCAAGGCGAGGAAGTTGCGCCTGGCGGTGTCGCGCGCCTCCTGGGTCGCGCCTGGGAAGGCCTCCGCGTGGTGCACCATGGGTGCGGCGCGCGCGGCGAGCCGCGAGTCCCTGGTCCATGCGGCCCGCGCCTCGTCCACGCTCTTCGGGAAGCCGTCGAGCGCGGCCTGCGCGGCGGAGATCTGATCGGCCGGCGCGCTCTGTGCCTTCAGGTCCTCGACCCGCTTCGCAAGCGCGCCCTTCTCCTCCTCATAGGAGCCCGGCAACCCCTTGAGCTTGGCCGTCGCCGCGGCGGCGCGGTCGGAGAAGATCTTGCGGACTTCCTGCTCCTTCGGGTCGGCGTTGAGCTGGTTCTCCCGCTCGGTGACCTTCTCGAGCACCTTCCCGTAGACCACGTGCGGGATCGGGAAGCTCGTGTGCTTCACCGACAGCCACACCACCGGGATCAGGTACGCCACGATCAGCACGATGTACTGGGCGACCTGTGTCCAGGTCACCGCGCGCATCCCCCCGAGGAACGAGCACACCAGCATGCCGCCCAGACCGAGGAAGATCCCCAGCTCGAACGCGACGCCGGTCAGCCGCGTCGTGATCAGTCCGACGCCGTAGATCTGCGCCACCACGTAGGTGAACGAGCACAGGATCGCGCACAGAATGCCGACCACCCGGGCGAGGTTCCCGCCGTAGCGCGCGCCGAGGAAGTCGGGGATCGTGAACTGACCGAACTTCCGGAGGTACGGCGCGAGGAAGAGCGCCACCAGGCAGTAGCCGCCCGTCCAGCCCATCACGAACGCGAGTCCGCCGTAGCCCGTGAGGTACAGCGTCCCCGCCATCCCGATGAACGACGCCGCGCTCATCCAGTCGGCGCCGGTCGCCATGCCGTTGAAGAGCGCCGGCACCCGCCGTCCCGCGACGTAGTACTCGGCGACGTCGGCGGTGCGGCTCATGATGCCGATGCCGGCATACAGGCCGACCGTCGCGAGCAGGAAGAGATAGCCGATCCAGTTCCGCGGCAGCCCGAGCTGCTCGGCGATCGCCATCAGGATGATGAAGCCGATGAAGCCCCCGGTGTACCAGCCGTACACCTTCTTCAGCCAGGCGGTGAACTGCCTTTGGGTCAGGGTCGCGGTCGCCATGGTCAATCCTCCGCTTCGGCCACGCCGTAGTCTCTATCGAGCTTGTTCATGTAGCGGGCGTAGTACCAGATGATCAGGACGTAGATGATCAGCGAGCCCTGTGCGCCCATGTAGAAGGCGAACGGCCAGCCGAAGAAGTTGAACGCGAAGACGTCTCTAGCGAAGAACCCGATCACGTAGGTGACGACGAACCAGATCGCCAGGAGGATCAGCGTGATCCTCATGTTCTTCCGCCAATACTCGTGGTGCCGCTCGGATAGCTCGATGGCCATGGTTCCTCCTGTTAACGGACGTTTCGTCCGACGCGGGTGGTCCCGCCTTGTTCTCGGATGTCGGCAGGCTGGGAAGGTAGTGGTACTTGCTTACACTAACCTTACGGCGCACCCGTTGACAAGTTTGCGCTGCAACATCGCGCCGCGCGGCCCCGCCCGGCAGCCTCAGATCACGTCCGCGATGCTCAGGAGGGCTCCCGCTGCGACCAGCGCGATCGTCGCGAGGAAGACCGCGAGCGCGACGAACTCGGCGGCGTCACCGCGCTTCACGCCCGCGACCTCCTGCAGGCCCGCGAAGTACAGATAACCGGCGTGCACCATCGCCAGCACGGCGGCCGCGACGAGGCTCGGCTTCACCAGCAGCACGCCCGCCAGCCAGACCGGTGTCGTGCCATGCGCCGCGACCGAGAAGGCCGCGGGCCAGTCGCGCGGCGTCTCGTACATGGGCGCCGCTGCGAAGAACACCGCCGCGAGCGCGAGGACCGAGAGCACCGACCCGCCGAACGTGACGAGCGCGGCGCGGACCAGCTGCGCGGCCGAGGCGAGCTCGACCGTCGTCTCGCCGCGAACGGCGAGGTCGCCCGGAAACAGCGCCAGGCCGACCGCCCACGCGATCGCCGGTACGGCCGACATCGGCACGACGTAGGCCAGGAGCACCGTGCGCGGCCGCGGGCGCTCGGCGGCGATCGCCGCCCACTCGGTTCCGGGCGAGCGCAGCAACCGCCATGCGCGGGCGAGCAAGGTCTCGCCTCGGGCGCGGCGGAGGTCGGCGCTCAAGCGCCGCCCAAGAAGCGCTCGACGTACGCCCTCGCGCGCTCGCGGAACTGGCGTCCTTGGCCCGGCCCCGCGAGAGCATCGAGCGCATCGGCGGCGCGGTCTGCGGCGGCGGCGAACTCGGCGGCGTCCTTGGCTCGCTCGAGACGCACGGCGAGCGGGTCGGCATCCGGGCCGACCGCGTCGTGCAGCATGCGCGTGAGGCTCGCCAGCGCCTGCGCGCGCGTCTCGGTCGCGGCGGCCGGAGGGGCGGCCGGCGCCGCCGGCGCCGGGGCCGCCTTGGGCTCGAGGAAGCCCTGGTCGACCAACGCCTGAAGGCCCGCCTCGACCTCGGGGATTCCGCCGAAGCGCCCGACCAGTTCGCCGACGCTCGTCGCGCCGTCCACCATGATGAGCAGCGAGCGCAGCTTCTGCGGCAGCGCGTGCGCCCGAGACTTCACTTCCTCGAGGCCTTTCGCCGTCTTGGCGAGGACGATCGCCCGGTCCACGTCCCGTCTAGGCCGCCGAGCGAGCGGCCGCGGCCGGCTGGAACACGGCGCGGGCGATCGTCCCGCGGCCCTTCGGGTTGGCGGCGAGGCGGACGCTCGCGCGATGCAGCTCCGCGATGCTGCGGACGATCGCGAGCCCGAGCCCGGTCCCCTCGGCGTCCGTGCCGGGCACGCGGTAGAAGCGCTCGAACACGCGCTCGCGCTCCGACTCCTCCACGCCGATGCCGTCGTCCTCCACCTCCAGGGTGACGACGCCGTCGGCGACCACGCGCGCGGTCACGTGCCCGCCGGAGCGCGTGTAGCGGACGGCGTTGTCGAGCAGGTTGTCGAGCGCCTCGCGCAGCAGGACCGCGTTGCCCTCGATCGGCGCCCGCCGCCCCGCGCCCTCGAAGCCGAGGTCGATGTCCTTCGCGCGCGCGCGCGGCACCCAGTCCTGCGCGACCTCCCGGACCAGGCGGTCGAGGTCGAGCCGCGTGAACGGCGGCGGGGCGTCGCTGTCGGCCCGCGCGAGCGCGAGCAGCTGGTTCACCAGGTGCGAGGCGCGGTCGGCGCTCGCCACGATCTGCCGGATCGCGTGGTTCAGCTCGACGCCGTCGCGCTGGCGCATCGCGATCTCGGCCTGCATCCGCAGACCGGCGAGCGGCGTGCGCATCTGATGCGCGGCGTCCGCGACGAACCGCTGCTGCGCCCGCAGGCTCCCCTCCAGGCGCGCGATCAGCTCGTTGAACGACCGCACGAGCGGACGCACCTCCTCCGGCGCGCGCAGCGCATCGATCGGCGAGAGATCGGCGGGTGGCCGCCCGCGGATCGCCTCGGTGAGCTCGTTCAGGGGCTCGACCCCTTTGGTGAGCCCGAGCCAGACGAAGCCGAGCGCGATCGGCACGAACAGGAACTGCGAAGTGAGCACGTCGCCGATGATCTGGCTCGCCAGCGCGGTGCGCTTCTCCACGGTCTCGGCGACCTGCACCAGCGCCGCGCCGGGCATGCCCGGCACCTGCGCGAACATGTACGCGAGCCGGACCTCGTACCCCGGCAGCCGGTCGTCGCGAAAGTAGACCTGCTCGGGCGCGAGCTCGGGCTGGAAGTCGACGAGCGGCAGCGCGCGCTCGCCGCCGACGACCTCGTTGCGCTGGTCGCGGACCTGGAAGAACGTCCGGTCCTGCGCGTCCGCCCTGAGGATCGCGGCCGCCGCGGCGGCGGTGTTGATCGCGACGTGGCCGTCCGCGTACGAGAGCTGCTTGGCGACGGCGACGACGCTGTCGCGGAGCTCCCGGTCGTAGGCGTCGTTCGCGATCGTGTAGGCGAGGAAGTACTGGATTGCCATGCTGATCGGCCACAGGATCAGCAGCGGCACGAGCAGCCAGTCGACGATCTCGCCGAAGACCGAGGTCTGCCTATGTAGGCTGCCGGCCATTCGTCCTCTCGAGGCAGTAGCCGAGGCCCCGGATGGTCGTGATCCGCACGTCCCCGGTCTCGAGCTTGCGGCGCAGCCGATGGATGTAGACCTCCACTGCGTTCGTGCTCACCTCCTCGCCCCACTGGCAGAGGAGGTCGACGATCTGCTCCTTGTTCACCATCCGTCCGGGGCGCTGCATCAGGATCTCGAGCAGCGCGATCTCCCGCGCGGAGAGATCGAGCGCCTGGCCCCGGAGCTCGGCCACCTTGCCGACCTGGTCGAAGGTGAGCTCGCCGTGCTTGAGAACGGTCGAGCCGCCCGCCTGCCCCCGGCGCGTGAGCGCGCGCACGCGCGCCTCGAGCTCCTGGAGCGCGAACGGCTTGGCGAGGTAGTCGTCGGCGCCGAGGTCGAGCCCGCGCACCCGATCGTCGACGCCGTCGAGCGCGGTGAGGATCAGCACCGGCACGGTCGCGTGGCGCGCGCGCAGCCGCTTGAGCACCTCGAACCCCGAGAGCTTGGGCAGCCCGACGTCGAGGATGAGGAGATCGAACTCCGCGGTCGCGAGCGCCGCGTCGGCGGCCGCGCCATCGGACACGCAGTCGACCGAGTATCCCGCCTGCCGGAGGCTGCGCGTGAGCCCATCGGCCAGCACGGCGTCGTCTTCGGCGATGAGAATGCGCACCGTCCCCTCCTTCGCCCTCCGCGCGCCCGCTCTTTGCCGGCGGGCTGGGATTCAGTGTAGCAAAGGCGGATGCGACGTCCGAGCGGCCGGCGACAACAGGCGAAAGAAAAGGCCCCGCGTTTCCGCGAGGCCTTCCCCAGGCGTCCTGGATCCCGGCTTTCGCCGGGATGACGTCGCTACGCGGAGGCGTGCGCCTCCGCGCGCGACGTCACATGTCCATGTCCATCCCGCCCATGCCGCCCATCCCGCCGTGGCTGTGACCGCCGCCGGCGTTCTTCTTCTCCTCCACCAGCTCGGCGACGCCGACGTCGGTCGTGAGCAGGAGGCCAGCCACCGAGGCCGCGTTCTGGAGCGCGATGCGGGTGACTTTCGTCGGGTCGACGACGCCCATCTCCACGAGGTCGCCGTACTCTTCGGTCTGGGCGTTGAAGCCGAAGTTGCCCTTGCCCTCCGCGACCTTGTTGAGCACGACGCTCGGCTCCTGGCCGGCGTTCGCCACGATCGCGCGCAGCGGCTCCTCGAGGGCGCGGTGCACGATCTTGATGCCGGCATCCTGATCGTGGTTGGCGCCCTTCAGCTTGTCGAGCGCCTTGCGCGCGCGGAGCAGCGCCACTCCGCCGCCCGCGACGATGCCTTCCTCGACCGCCGCGCGCGTGGCGTGGAGCGCGTCCTCGACGCGCGCCTTCTTCTCCTTCATCTCGACCTCGGTCGCGGCGCCGACCTTGATCACCGCCACACCGCCGGCGAGCTTGGCGACCCGCTCCTGGAGCTTCTCCTTGTCGTAGTCGCTGGTCGCCTCGTCGATCTGCTGGCGGATCGACTTCACCCGGGCCTCGATCGCCTTGGTGTCGCCCGCGCCGTCGATGAGGGTGGTCTCCTCTTTGCCCACCTCGACGCGCTTCGCGCGCCCGAGGTCCTTCAGCGTCGCCTTCTCCAGGGTGAGGCCGAGCTCCTCGGCGATCACCGTGCCACCGGTGAGGATCGCGATGTCCTCGAGCATCGCCTTGCGGCGGTCGCCGAAGCCGGACGCCTTCACCGCGGCGGTCTTCAGGATGCCGCGCAGGTTGTTCACCACCAGGGTCGCGAGCGCCTCGCCCTCGACCTCCTCGGCGATGATCAGCAAGGGCTTCCCGGCCTTCGCCACCTGCTCGAGCACCGGCAGCAGATCGCGGATCGAGGAGATCTTCTTGTCGTGCAGCAGGATGTAGGTGTCCTCGAGGACCGACATCTGCTTCTCGGGATTGTTGATGAAGTACGGCGAGAGATAGCCGCGGTCGAACTGCATGCCCTCGACGACCTCGAGCTCGTTCTGCAGCGACTTCCCGTCCTCGACGGTGATCACGCCCTCCTTGCCGACCTTGTCCATCGCGTCGGAGATGATCTTGCCGATCGCGTCGTCGGCGTTCGCCGAGATCGCGCCCACCTGCGCGATCTCCTTCGAGGTCGTGGTCGGCTTGGAGATCTTCTTCACCTCCTCGACCACCGCTTCGACCGCCTTGTCGACGCCGCGCTTGAGGTCCATCGCGTTCATGCCGGCGGCCACGTACTTCATGCCCTCGCGGACGATCGCCTGGGCGAGCACGGTCGCGGTGGTGGTGCCGTCACCGGCGACGTCCGAGGTCTTGGAAGCGACCTCCTTCACCATCTGCGCGCCCATGTTGTGGAACTTGTCCTTCAGCTCGACTTCCTTCGCCACCGACACGCCGTCCTTGGTGACGGTGGGCGCGCCGAACGAGCGCTCGAGCACGACGTTGCGGCCCTTGGGCCCGAGCGTCGCCTTCACGGCGTTGGCGAGGATGTTGACGCCTTCGAGCAGCTTGTGCCGGGCGTCCTCGTGGAAACGTACGTCTTTGGCAGGCATTGCTTGAGACTCCTATTTCAGCGTGGGTGCTTAGGCGACGACGCCCATGATGTCTTCCTCGCGCATAACGAGGTACTCGGTGCCTTCGATCTTCACGGTGCTGCCGGAGTACTTGCCGAACAGGATCCGGTCGCCGACCTTGACGTCGAGCGGCTCGCGCTTGCCTTCCTCGTTCCGCTTGCCGGGGCCGACCGCGATGACCTCGCCCTGGTCGGGCTTCTCTGCGGCGTTGTCCGGGATCACGATCCCGCCGGCGCTCTTGCGCTCCTCCTCAAGGCGCTTGACGATCACGCGATCATGCAAGGGACGGATTTTCATGAGATTTCCTCCAATCACAGTGTGTTTGCGACCACTCACCGACCGGTGGGCGGCCAGCGAATCGGGAGACAGGCCTTGTTAGCACTCAGCCCAGTCGAGTGCCAATTCTAGGTGCCGATCGGGGGGTTTTCAAGAGGGCGGGCAGGACTTTCCTGTCTAGCCTGTGCTGCTGCATCGCAACACGCGCCGTGCGGGCGGCCCGCAGCCTCCGGCTGCCGCGACCACGCGGATCCCGCTGGTATGCTTTCCGCGAACCGCTTCGCACCGCGCCGCACGCCAAGTTCGAGGATCCCGATGCCCATCGCCCCCGTCGTGTTCATCGTCGCCGCGATCGCGCTTGCGCCGGTCGCGATCGCGCAGAACGTCGGTTTTCTCAGCGGCGGCCCGCTGGAGCGCATGAACAAGGAGGACGTCCAGCTCCTGACGAAGAACTATCTCGAGGCGCTGGACAGCCTTCCCGACGGGCGCACCAACGCGTGGCGCAACCCGAAGACCGGCCACTCCGGGACGGCGACGGTGCAGAAGTCGTTCGAGCGCGACGGGCGGAAATGCCGGCTCCTCGAGTTCAGCAACGCCGCCGACGGACTGCACGGCCGCGGCGAGTTCACGTTCTGCAAGCAGCCCGACGGCGCCTGGAAGATCGTGAGCTGACCCGGCCGCGGCGCCCACCGTCGCGCCAACACTACGCCGCGCCGGGCTTGATCGGCGGTCGAGGCGGCGGCATCTATCCCGGGCGATGAAATACAAGGATTACTACGCGATCCTGGGCGTTCCGCGGACGGCTTCCGCAGACGACATCAAAAAGGCGTACCGAAGGCTCGCCCGCAAGTACCACCCCGACGTCTCGAAAGAGAAGAACGCCGAGGAGCGCTTCAAGGAGATCAACGAGGCCTACCAGACGCTCTCGGAGCCGGAGAAGCGCGCGGCGTACGACCAGCTCGGGCGGCACCGTCCCGGCGAGGAGTTCCGGCCGCCGCCGGGCTGGGAGCGCGAGTTCCGGTTCGAGGGGGTCGATCTGAACGACTTCCTCGACCTCTCGGAGCTCTTCGAGCGGTTCGGCGCCGGCGGGCGGCGGCGCGGCCGCGCCGGTCCGGGCGGCTTCGCGATGCCGGGGCACGATTACGAAGCTGCCGCTCAGCTCACGCTCGAGGAGGTCTATCACGGCGCCGAAGTGGGCCTCGACCTTTCGGCGCCGGAGCTCACGCCCGATGGCGGGGTCCGGCGAGTGCCGAAGACGATCCGTGTGCGCGTACCGAAAGGCGTCACCGACGGTCAGCGGCTGCGGGTGCCGGCGAAAGGCGGGCCCGGCGTGAACGGCGGTCCGGCGGGCGACCTCTACCTGAGCATCGCGTTGCGGCCGCATCCGCTCTTCAAGGCCTCCGGGCACGACTTGTACCTCGAGCTGCCGCTGGCGCCGTGGGAAGCGGTGCTCGGCGCCGAGATCGAGGTCCCCACCCTCGCCGGGCGCGTGATGGTGACGGTCCGACCGGGCGCGCGGCCCGGGCAGAAGCTGCGCCTCGCCGGCCGCGGCCTGCCGACGCCGCAAGGCGGGCAGGGCGACCTCTATTGCGTGCTCCAGATCGTGACGCCGACGGCGCCGTCGGAGCGGGAGAAGCAGCTGTACGTGGAGCTCGACCGGCTGTCGACCTTCAACCCGCGGGAGCATCTGGGTTAGGTCCGGGCGACGATGACGAGCGATCGAATCCAGTTCCCCGGCGACGAGGCGACGGTCGCCCTCGAGGAGCTGCTGGCCGCGTCCCGCCTCGCGCGAGGAGCTTTTCGAGCTCGTCGAGCTCGGCGCGCTCGAGCCGGTCGTCGCGGGCGAGGCGCAGCGGTTCTCGGCGCGCGCCATCGTGCAGGCGCGGCGCGCCGCGCGCCTCCGCGACGACTTCGGGCTCGACGCGTCGGGGATGGCGCTCGCGCTCGCCTATCTCGAGCGGATCGAGGAGCTCGAGCGGCGGCTGCGCGAGCCCGAGTGCCTGCTCCCGCGCTAGCGGCCCGCCGGTCGCGGGTTGGCGGCGGCCCGGTGGGCGGGGCCGCGGGCGACGGGGGGCCGCCCACCCCTGAAAATGCCCTCCGCCGTGACAAATTCCGCAGCCGGATCCCTTGAGCGGGGCTCGCGGAGGGGGCAGGATTTCGAGACTTGGCGCGGGGCACGACCCTCGCGTCGGCCCCGATCCCAGTGCAGACCGACTATTACGAGATCCTCGGCGTCACCCGCGCCGCCAGCCCCGACGAGATCAAGGCGGCGTATCGGCGGCTCGCGCGGCGCTACCACCCCGATGCGTGCACGGAGCCGGGGGCCGAGGACCGGTTCAAGGAGATCACGCTCGCCTACCAGGTCCTGCGCGACATCGACCGGCGGGTACGGTACGACCTCGAGGCGATGGAGCGCGAGCTCGAGGCCACCGAGCGCGAGCTGAGCGCCGCCGCGACCGAGGCCGGGACGGCGGATCCCGACGTGCATCTCGGCGACACCCTGCCGCCGGTCCAGTCGGAGCAGACCCTGCCCCCGCACTGGGACCGGGCCGCGCGCGAGGACCCGCCGGCGGGCCCGCGCACGGGCCTTTTCCAGCGATTCGCCCGCCGCCGCGTGGAGCGCGCCGCCGCCGAAGCGGCCGAGCGCCTCCGGGGCGAAGACTACGAGGCGATCGCGCAGATCACGCTCGAGGAGGCGATCCGCGGCGCGACGATCACGCTCGCCGTCGCCGGCCCGGAACGCGCGACGAACGGCGGCGCGTCGGGGAGCTCGGCGCGCGCCGTCGAGATCCGCGTTCCCAAGCTCGCGGTCGACGGGCAGCGGCTCCGGCTCAAGGGCCAGGGCGGTCCCGGCGTCAACGGCGGTCCCACCGGCGACCTCTACGCCAAGGTCGCCTACAAGCGCCACCATCTGTTCCGGCTGCTCGGCACCGACGTCTGGTTCTATCTGCCCATCGCGCCGTGGGAGGCGGTGCTCGGCGCCGTCGTGGACATCCCCACGCTCGAAAAGCCGTTCCGCATCCACGTGCCCGCCGGCGCGACCTCGGGCCAGACGTTCCGGCTGCCGGGGCGGGGGCTGCCGAAACCCGACGGCGGGCGCGGCGATCTCCTCGCGTGCCTGCGCATCCTCACGCCGGAGTTCCCGACCGAGACCGAGAAGCAGCTCTACCTGCAGCTCGCGCGCAGCTCGCGGTTCAACCCGCGGCGCGGGTTCGGCTGAGGCTCGAACGCTCCACCGTCCGCGCCGCTCGCCCCCTTATCAGGGCGCGAACCAAGCCGCATACTCGTTCGGCATGAGCCTCAGACTGCTCGCGGCCGCGCTGGCGTGCTGGGCTTCCGCGGCGCTCGCCGACGCGCTCCCGCCCCCGGTCGCACAGGCGCTGTCGCGGGCGGGGCTGCCGCACTCGGCGGTCGCGCTGTACGTCCAGGAAGTCGACGGGCGGCGGCCGACGGCGAGCTTCAACGCGTCGCGGCCGATGAACCCGGCCTCGACGATCAAGCTCGTCACCGCGTTCGCCGCCCTCGAGCTGCTCGGGCCGGGCTACACCTGGAAGACCGAGGCCTATCTGCTCGGCCGGCTCCGGGACGACGTGCTCGACGGCGACCTCGCGCTCAAGGGCTACGGGGACCCCAAGCTCACGATCGAGAACTTCTGGCTGTTCCTGCGCGCCTTGCGCGCGCGCGGGCTGCGCGAGATCCGCGGCGACCTCGTGCTCGACCGGAGCCACTTCGAGGTCGCGGACCACGACCCGGCGAAGTTCGACAGCGAGCCCCTGCGCCCGTACAACGTCGGCGCCGACGCCCTGCTCGTCAACTACAAGGCGGTGCGGTTCTTTTTCCTGCCGCAGCCGGCGCGGCAGAGCGTCGCGGTGGTGCCCGAGCCGAAGCTCCCGCAGCTCGAGGTGCGCACGAGCGTGCGCCTCGCCGACGGCCCGTGCGGCGACTGGCGCGCCGGGCTGCGCTACGACCTCCAGCGCAGCGGCGCCGGCGTCCGCGCGAGCTTCTCCGGCACGCTGCCCGCGAGCTGCGGCGAGCGGATGTGGTACCTCGCGCCGTTCCCGCCCGACGAGTATCTCCACGGCGTCTTCAAGGCGCTGTGGGCGGAGCTCGGCGGCGCGCTCCACGGCGGCGTGCGCGAGGGGCAGGTGCCGGCCGGCGGCACGCCGTTCGCGACCTTCGAGTCGCCGCCGGCCGCCGACCTGCTCCGCGACATGAACAAGTTCAGCAACAACGTGATGGCGCGGCAGGTGTTCCTGACGCTGTCGGCCGAGACCCTCAAGCTCCCGGGCCGGTACGACCGCTCGGCGCGAACCGTGCAATCGTGGCTCGCCGCGCGCAACCTCGACGTTCCGGAGCTCGTGATCGAGAACGGCTCGGGCCTCTCGCGCAGCGACCGGATCAGCGCCGAGGCGCTCGGACGGGTGCTCGTCGCCGCGTACCGCAGCCCGCTGATGCCCGAGTTCATCGCCACGCTGCCGCTCGTCGCGTACGACGGCACGATGAAGAAACGGCTCAAGTCGGACCGGGTGTCCGGCCAGGCGCACATCAAGACCGGGTCGTTGACCGACGTGCGCTCGCTCGCCGGTTACGTGCTCGACCGCAACGGCCGCCGGTTCGCGGTCGTCTTCCTCGTCAACCACCCGACCGCCGGCGCCTCGCAGAGCGCACAAGATGCGCTGCTGCGCTGGGTCCACGAGGCGGCGCACTGACCCCCAGCGGAGGAGGGGCCGGGGGTGGGGGCGAGGGATGGCGCGCCAGTCTGGGCGCGCGAGGTGACGGATTTGTTGCGGCCGGCCGCGCCGGTCAGCGGCGGCGGCGGCGCGTGAGCGCGGCGGCGAGGGCGGCGGCGACGAGCAGGCCCGAGGTGACGGGCTCGGGCACCTGCTTGCCGTTGCCCGTCACATAGCGGATGGAGCCGTCGTCGGCCAGGCCCTGAATCTTCGCCAGCGCCAGGGTCTGGAACTCGCCCGAGTTGCCGGGCCCGGACACGAGGTTCGTGAACTGGGCGAGCGTCGTGCCCTGGAGCAAGAAGCTGAAAGTGTCGCCGGTCTCGAACCGGTCGTCGGCCTGGCTGCCGGAGGGGATGAAGAGCAGGTCGAGCTTGAACGTGAACCCGAGATCGTTGTTGTCGACGCCGTAGGCGAAGGTTCCGCCCTCGAACAGGTACGAGCCGCCGCCGCCCACCAACGCCAGGGCGGGCTGGGCGGCGCCGCTGAAGGTGAACTCGAACTCGCGGAGGAACGCTCCGGTCCCGAAGAAGGCGTCGCTCGTCGGCCAGGTCGCATGCAGGTCGAACGCCACGCCGCCAGCCATCTGGGTCAGGACGACCTCGGCAACGAGCACCTTCGGAGCGCCGGCGTCGACCGGCGTGTCGAGACTCCACACCACCGCGCCCGCTGCGGGGCCGACGGCGGCGAGCGTCGAGACCGCAGTCCCGGCGAGCAACGCGCGCAGCAGCTTCCGCATCCGGATAATCCCAATGGAAATCGACGCCCACAGGCGTCGCAAGCGGGCAGTGTCCTCGCAACTGGTCGCCGCGGGCAATCTGGCAATCGTCAAACATTGCAACACCCGCGGGCCGACCGCACGCGGCGCGTGCTCTTGGAGAAACGCTGTAAACGGCACCGACAACGACCAGTCGGTTGGCGGGGCGCGGGAGCGGCCCGCTCTAGCGCAGCCTGAGCTGGTCGTAGGTGGCGAGGACGCGCGGGACGTATGCCCGCGTCTCGGCGTAGGGCGGAATCCGGTTGCCGTAGCGGACCACGGAGTTCTCGCCGGCGTTGTAGCCGGCGAGCGCGAGCCGGACGTCGCCGTCGAACATCTGCAGCAGGTCGGCGAGGTACTGGGCGCCGGCCTTGATGTTCTTCTCCGGCTGCTTGATCTCTCTCTTCATCACCCCATAGCGGCGGGCGGTGTCCGGGAGCAGCTGCATGAGCCCCTGGGCGCCCTTCGCGCTCACCGCGTTCGGGTTGTAGTTCGACTCCGCGACGATCACGGCGTGGATCAGCGCGGGGTCGAGATTGGTCTGCTTCGCCGCCTCGACGACGTGCTCCTGGAAGGGCTTGCGGGCGAGCCGCGGGTTCGCGAGGACCTCCGGCTCGATCTGCCGGCCCCACGGCGCGCGCAGGCGATAGTCGCCGAAGTTGCGCAGACTCCGGAACTCGGGCGCGTCCCGCAGCTTGTGGCCGCTCGGATCGCGGTGATAGAGCCGGTAGCGCGGATCGTTGGGAACGTTCGAGAACCGCACGCTGCCGTTGCTCTCGACGAGCACGTAGATGTCGGCGCGCGCGGCCGCGCTCACGACGCCGAGCGCGAGCGCCGCGATCGCCATGCCGGACCTGCCGAAGCGCTGTCGGATGATCGTCATTGCCCCACGGAGAAGCCGTGAAAAAGTCATCCCCGGCCGGGGAGACCCCCCGACCCCGGGACAGGCTTAGCAACAACGGGACCAGGCGCCCCGGCGGCGCGCCGGGGCGCGGAACTACTGCACGTACATCGGCAGGCGGTCGCGGAGCCGCAGCCAGCCGCGCGCGATGCGGTAGATGAGCCACACGGTGAGGGCGGCGAGCACCGGAACGGCGATGATCACGCCGACGACCGTGAGGACGAGGAGCCAGCCGATGAGCGCCCACAGCAGGGCGAACCAGAACGTGCGGATCTGCCAGCGGTAGTGCGATTCGGCCCAGGTCCCGCGCGCGTCGCGGCGCGTCGCGTAGTTCAGGATCACGGCGATGATCGACGGCACGCTGCCGACGAAGCTGCCGACCACCGTCGCCGCGCCGGCGACGCCGACGACGATCGCCAGCGTGTGCAGCGCGTAGACGACGTGCGCGAACGTGATCGCCGAGGGCGGCGGCTCGACCGCCGCGTGCTGGTCCAGCGTGGCCATTCGGAAGCCTCCTCTACTGCACGGGGTCGTACATCGGCGCGCGGTCGTTGAGGCGCAGCCAGCCCTTCACGACGCGGTAGATCGCCCACGCCGTGACCGCGACGTACACGAGCCCGCCGATCTTCACGACCATCAGAACGAACCCGAGGATCATCCCGGCGAGCCAGCCCCAGAACGTCCGGAGCTGCCAGTTGAAGTGCGTCTCGAGCCAGGTGTTGCGCAGCTCGTCGATCTTCACGTAGTTGATCACCGCGCCGACGAGCCAGGCCGGCCAGAACACGAACCCGGCGGTCTGCATGACGTAGGCGAGCAACGCGAGATCGCGCAGCCGCTTTTCCTCGATTTCGGGCAGGACGGTCTCGGTCACGTTCTCCGCTCCTCGCGACGCAGGTCGGGGGCAGGTGCGGGCGGGAAGCCGGAATTCAACCCGTCCCCCCGAGCCGCAGCCCGAACCACGCGGCGCCCGAGATCCCGGCGAGGAACGCGGCGATTCCGGCGATCTCCCACGCGCGGAAGCGCGCGCGAAGGCTCGCCTGCGAACGCGTCGCGATCACGAAGCTCCGGCCGTCCGCGGGCCGGCTGATGAGATTCACCGGCCGGTGGCCGGCGAGGGCTTCCCGCTCCTCGCGCTCGGCCTCGCGCACCGCTTGCATCCGCATCGCCCAGTCCTCGGCGCTGTCGAGCCGGCCGTCGCGGTTCGCGTCGAAGCGCGCGAGGTCCGCCCCGCGCCGTCGTCGCCCCGCCAGCGGTGGTGGTGCACCGCCTGGACGAGCGCCCCGCGCGGGAACACGACCGCCGCCCCGGTGCGGTCGCGGATGCCGAACGGCTTGTGCGTCCCGTCCATGCCGTCCTCGGGCACCGATTCGCCGACCGTCCGGTACCAGAGGCAGGCGACCCCGCCCCAGCTGAACAGCGGCTCGATCTCCGGCAGCCGAAACGCCTCGCCGGACACCTCGACGTAGCCCTGCGCCGCGCTCCCGATGCGGCTCGTCGGGATGTCCTCGATCGCGCGCCGGCGCTTGAAGCCGTAATACAGCCAGTACAGCCCGGCCGGCGCGAGCGCCGCCGAGTAGGCCGCCAGGATCGCGCGCTCCAGCGCATCCCAATAGCCGCGCTCGAGCCCGTTCCAGGCGAGCGCTCCCACCAGGATCGCCATCAGGCCGAGCACCCACGCCGAGGTCTGGGCCGGGTCGAAGGCCACCGCACGCTCGTCCCGCAGCACCGCGCTAACCCGTGGGCAAGCCCGCTTCGCGGCGATGCCATTGCCACGCCGTCCCGATGATCGTCTCGAGCGTCGCAAAGCGGGGCTGCCAGCCGAGCTCCCGACGCGCCCGCTCGGGGCTCGCGACCAGCACCGCCGGGTCGCCGGGCCGGCGCGGCGCGTCGGTCGCTGGGATCGGGTGGCCGGTGATCTTTCGCGCGAGCTCGATCACCTCGCGCACGCTGTACCCGTGGCTCGATCCGAGGTTGTAGACGCCGCCCGGCTTCCCGGCGAGCAGGCGCTCGAGCGCGAGGAGGTGCGCCTGCGCGAGATCGCAGACGTGGACGTAGTCGCGCACGCAGGTGCCGTCCGGCGTCGGGTAGTCCGTGCCGAGCACCGAAACTCGTTCCCGCCGGCCGGCGGCCACCTGGAGGACGAGCGGGATGAGATGCGTCTCCGGGTCGTGCCGCTCGCCGAGCGGGCGCTCGGGATGCGCGCCGGCGGCGTTGAAGTAGCGCAGCGCGGCGAAGGCGAGGCCGTGCGCGCGCCCCGCGTCGGCGAGCATGCGCTCGGCCGTGAGCTTGGTCATCCCGTAGGGGTTCGTCGGGCGCGTCGGGTGATCCTCGTCGATCGGCACCCGCTCCGGCTCGCCGTAGACTGCGCAGGTCGAGGAGAAGATGAACGTCTTCACGCCGTGGGCAAGCATGCGGTCGAGCAGCATGGCGGTCGCGCCGACGTTGTTCCGGTAGTAGTCGAGGGGCTTCGCGACCGACTCGCCGACGAGCGCCCAGGCCGCGAAGTGCATGACCGCGTCGACGCGGTGCGCGGCGAAGAGGCGGTCGAGCGTCGGCGCGTCCCCGCAGCTCCCGTGGACGAACACGCCGCCGGGGACGAGCTCGCGGTGGCCGCGCGACAGGTCGTCGAGCGTGACGACGCCATACCCGGCGTCGAGGAGCGCCGCCAGCATGTGCGCGCCGATGTAGCCCGCGCCGCCGACGACGAGCACCGTCCGCGCCCGCGGCGGGCTCAATGGACGGCCCTCGCGCCGCGCGCACGGGGTTCGCCCTTGGGGCGGCCCGGCGGGCTCATTGGACTACCCTCGCGCCAAAAGCGCGCTCGGGGTTCGCCCAAGACGGGGGAGGGGCCCTGTCTTCCCTCCCGGGGGCGGCCCGGCGGGCTCACAGGCCGAGATCCTTCCACAACGCGTCGACGCGCCGTGTCACGCCGGGATCCATCGCGATCGGCCGGCCCCAGGTGCGCGCCGTCTCGGCCGGCCACTTTGCGGTCGCGTCGATCCCCAGCTTCGACCCGAGCCCGGCGACCGGGCTCGCGAAGTCGAGGTAGTCGATCGGCGTGCGCTCGACGATGGTCGCATCGCGCGCGGCGTCGACGCGCGTCGTGAGCGCCCAGATCACCTCCTTCCAGTCGCGCACGTTCACGTCGTCGTCGGTCACGACGATGATCTTGGTGTACATGAACTGCCGCAAGTAGCTCCAGATGCCGAACATCACCCGCTTCGCGTGGCCGGGGTACTGCTTCTTCATGCTGACGACGGCGAGGCGATAGGAGCAGCCCTCGGGCGGCAGATAGAAGTCGACGATCTCGGGGAACTGCTTCTGCAGGATCGGCACGAAGACTTCGTTCAGCGCGACGCCGAGCACCGCCGGCTCGTCGGGCGGCTTGCCGGTGTAGGTCGAGTGGTAGATCGCGTCGCGGCGCAGCGTCATCCGCTCGATCGTGAAGACCGGGAAGCTCTCCTGCTCGTTGTAGTAGCCGGTGTGGTCGCCGAAGGGACCTTCGAGCGCGGTGTCACCGGGACGGATCGCGCCCTCGAGAACGATCTCGGCCGAGGCCGGCACCTGCAGGTCGGAGCCGACACACTTCGTCACCTCGGTCCGTGCGCCGCGCAGGAGGCCGGCGAACTGATACTCGGACAGCGTGTCCGGCACCGGCGTCACCGCGCCGAGGATCGTCGCCGGGTCGGCGCCGAGGGCGACCGCGACCGGGAAGGGTGCGTCGGGCGTCGCTTGGGCGTGGTCGCGGAAGTCGAGCGCGCCGCCGCGATGCGCGAGCCAGCGCATGATGACCCGGTTCGGCGCGATCACCTGCTGGCGGTAGATCCCGAGGTTCTGCCGCTTGCGGTTCGGGCCGCGCGTGATCACGAGCCCCCAGGTGATGAGCGGCCCGGCGTCGCCCGGCCAGCAGGTCTGGATCGGGAGGCGCCCGAGGTCGACGTCCTTGCCCTCCCACACGACCTCCTGGCACAGCGCCCCGGAGACCTCCTTCGGCGCCATGTGCAGCACTTCGCGCCCGATCGGGATCCAGCGCTCGATCACGTCGCGGAAGCCCTTCGGCGGCTCGGGCTCCTTCAGGAAGGCGAGTAGCTTGCCCACGTCGCGCAGGGCCTCGACGGGATCGGCGCCCTCGGTCGCGCCCATGGCGAGCGCCACGCGCTTCGCCGTCCCGAAGAGGTTGCCGAGCACCGGGATCGAGTGACCCTTCGGCTTCTCGAACAGCACCGCCGGACCGCCCGCCTTCAGCACGCGATCGCAGATCTCGGTCATCTCTAGCCGCGGGTCGACTTCGACGGCGACGCGCTTCAGCTCGCCGAGCCGCTCGAGCTGGCCGACGAAATCCCGGAGGTCGCGATAGCGCACGCGGGTGCTCTAGGACCGGCCCGGCGCGTTCGGTGGACCGCTGGGGACCGGCGCGGCGGTCGCGTGGAGCGGCACGCCCGAGCGTGCCGGCCCAGGCAGGTGTCCGCCGACCTCGGTGATGAACTCGCGGAGCAGGCGGTCGCGCCCGCGCCGAGCGAAGGTGAGCTCGCTCCCGCCCGCCGTGAACACGACGACCGTGCGGCCGAAGATGCCGAGCGCGATCTTCGCCACGGCGAACGCGAGCAGCAGCCACGCGAAGAACGGGATCGCGCGCGCCGCGGTCGCGAGCCAGCGCATGAGCTTCTGCAGGCCCTGCGCGAGGCCCGGCGCCTGGCTCTGTCCGGCTTGCTGCTCCTGCCCCTCGTCCGCGCTCGGGCTCGCGCGCTCCTGCGCCGCCGCCGGCTCGAGCGCGGCGGCCTGGTTGAGGAAGAAGGTGCGCAGCGGCGAGGCGACCCCGAAGAGGATCAGCGCGACGACGATCGCGATCGCGCCCACGACGACCTCCCCCACGATGCGCTCGAAGCGCACGTGCACCAGCGCGAGGTGCGCAAGCGGCAGGCTCCGCTCGAAGTCCCGGCCGACGACCAGGACGCGGCGGTCGGTGAGCGCGGCGGTGTCGCTACGTCCGAGCGCCACCTCGGTGACGATGCGCTCGTTCGGGGCGAGCCGGGGCGAGGGGACCGGCGTCCGCCACCTGGCGAAGGGGTCGAACGGCCACGCCGGGCTGCGCGTCGCTCGCGGCTCGTCGCTCATCCCGCGTCCCTCAGACCACGATCGGCGCCGCCGCGCCGTCCATCGCGACGATCGCGCCGGTGACGTAGCTCGCACGGTCCGAGGCGAGGAACGCGACCGCGGCGGCGATCTCGTCCGGCTCCGCGAGCCGGCCGAGCGGCACTCGCCCGGTCGTGCGCTTGAGCGCCTCCTCGGGCGTCACGCCGCCGACCTTCGCCTCGGCCTCCAGGCCCTGCTTCAGGCGGTCGGTCAGCGTCGGCCCGGGGTTGACGGCGTTGACGCGGACGCCGTGCGCGCCGTACGCGTTCGCGAGCCCGGCGGTGACGAGCATGAGCGCGGCGTTCGCCGCGCCGCCGGGGATGTGCACGGGGCTCGCGATCTTGCCGCCCGCGCCGATGACGTTGACGATCACGCCGCGCTTGCGGCTCGCCATCCCTCTGATGACCGCGTCGATCGCGTGGACGTAGGTGAAGTACTTCGCGTCCATCGCGGCGCGCCACGCCTCGGGCGTGAGCTCCTCGGGCGGGGTGCGCTTCGCCGCGCCCGCCGAGTTGACGAGCACGTCGATGGGCCCCAGTCCCTGCTCGACCTCGCCGACCATGCGCCTCGCGTTCGCCGGGTCGATCAGGTCGGTGGCCACCTTCAGGAGCTCCTGGGCGCCCGTCTTGAGGTGCCGCTCGGCGGCGACGAGGTTCACCTTGCTGCGCGAGGCGATCGCGACTTTCGCGCCTTCGGCGAGGAACGCCTTCGCGCACGCGAGCCCGATGCCCTTGCTGCCGCCGGTGATGAGCACGACCCTGTTCTTCAGTCCGAGATCCATTCGCTTCGCTCCATGATCATCCCCCTTCCCCCATCCCCAATCCGGGCCAGGCGCCGCGCCATCCATATGCCGCCACGATCCCGGCGCAGATCGCGGCGCCCACCCAGTTGTTGTGCAGGAACGCCCGGAAGCAGCCTTCGCGGCTGCGGTCGCGGATCAGCCGGTAGTGGTAGACCATCATCGCCGCGGCGACCGCAAGCCCGGCATAGTAGGGCCAAGCGAGGCGTTCGCGCACGCCGACGTACGCAAGGATCGCGAGCGCCGCCCCGTAGCCCGCCATGACCCCGGCGACGTCGTAACGCCCCAGGGTGATGGCCGCGGTCCGGATGCCGATCTTCACGTCGTCGTCGCGATCGACCATGGCGTACTCGGTGTCGTAGGCGATCGCCCAGAAAACGTTGGCCGCGAGCAGCCACCAGGCGGTCGCGGGAAGCGCGTTCAGCTGCGCGGCGAAGGCCATCGGGATCCCGAACCCGAACGCGATGCCGAGGTAGGCCTGCGGGACCGCGAGGAAGCGCTTCGTGAGCGGATAGGTCGCGGCGAGAAAGAGCGCCGCCACCGACAGCGCGATCGTGAGCGCGTTGAAGACGAGCACGAGCCCGAACGCCATGAGGACGAGCAGGGCAGCGAGCATCAGCGCCTCGCGCCGGCCGATCTCGCCGGCGGCGAGCGGCCGGCGGCGGGTGCGCTCGACGTGCGCGTCGAAGGGCGCATCCCAGACGTCGTTGATGACGCAGCCCGCGGAGCGCATCAGCAGCGTGCCGAGTGCGAAGATGGCGACCACCGCCCAGTGCGGCTCGCCGGCCGCCGCGATCCACACCGCCCACAGCGTCGGCCACAGCAGCAGCAGCGTGCCGATCGGCTTGTCGAGCCGCATCAGCCGCTCGTACAAGTCGATGCGAGCGAGGAGCTCCTGGGCGGTCATCGCGGGCGATCCTACCGTTTCGGCGGGGCTCACGCCCCCATCAGCTCCGCCCGGCCGCTCGTCCAGCGCGCGACGTGCCGGCCCGCGAGCTCGGGTTGGCCGTCGAGGAGCTCGTCGGCTGCGGCGCGGGCGGCGTCGAGCAGCGCCACGTCGCGCGCGAGGTCGGCGAAGCGCAGCAGCGGCACCCCGCTCTGCCGCGCGCCGAGGTACTCCCCGGGCCCGCGCAGCAGCATGTCCTCGTGCGCGATCCGGAACCCGTCGGTGTGCTCGTAGATCACCTTGAGCCGCTGACGCGCGCCCTCGGAGAGCGGATTCTGGTAGAGCAGGATGCAGGCGCTCGCCTCCGCTCCGCGGCCGACGCGGCCGCGGAGCTGATGCAGCTGCGCGAGCCCGAACCGCTCGGCGTGCTCGATCACCATCAGCGAGGCGTTCGGCACGTCGACGCCGACCTCGATCACCGTGGTCGCGACGAGGAGCTGCACCCGGCCGGCCTTGAAGGCGTCCATGACGGCCGCCTTCTCCGCCCCGGCGAGGCGCCCGTGGACCAGCCCCACCGCGAGCTCGGGCAGCTCCGCCGCGAGCCGCGCGTGGGTCTCGAGAGCGGTCTTGAGCTCGAGCGCCTCCGACTCCTCGATGAGCGGGCACACCCAGTACGCCTGATGCCCCGCGCGGCAGGCATCGCGGATCCGCCCCACGACCTCCTCGCGCCGCGTGTCGGCGACCAGCTTCGTGACGACGGGCTTGCGGCCCGGGGGCAGCTCGTCGATCAGGGAGACGTCGAGATCGGCGTAGTAGCTCATCGACAGCGTGCGCGGGATCGGCGTCGCGCTCATCATCAGCTGGTGGGGCTCGAGCGCCTCGGCCCGCCCCTTGCCGCGCAGCGCGAGCCGCTGCCGCACGCCGAAGCGATGCTGCTCGTCGACGATCGCGAGCCCGAGGCGGGCGAACTCGACCTTCTCCTGGAACAGCGCATGCGTGCCGATCGAGATCTGCGTCTCGCCGCCCGCGACCGAGCCGAGCGCCGCGCGCCGCTCGCGCGCGCTCTGGCCGCCGGCGAGCCAGGCGACGCGCACCCCGAGCGGCGCGAGCCATTCGGCGAACTTGCGGTGATGCTGCTCGGCGAGGATCTCGGTCGGCGCCATCACCGCCGCCTGCCAGCCGCTCTCGACCGCGCGCAAGGCGGCGAGCGCGGCGACGACGGTCTTGCCGCTGCCGACGTCGCCCTGGAGCAGGCGATTCATCGGATGCGCCGCGGCGAGGTCGCGCTCGATCTCGCCCCAGGCGCGGACCTGCGCGCGGGTGAGGCGGAAGGGCAGGCGCTTGAGCAGCCCCCCGGTGAGCCCCCCGCCCGCGGCGAGCGCGGGTGCCCGCTGCCGGCGGCGCGCGCGGTAGTGCAGCCGCATCGAGAGCTGCTGCCCGAGCAGCTCGTCGAACTTCATGCGGCGCCACGCCGGATGGGTGCGCGCCTCGAGCGCGGCGGCGTCGACGTCGGGCGGCGGCCGGTGGAGGACGAGCACCGCCGCGGCGAACGCCGCGAGGCCGTGGCGCGCGCGGAGCGCCTCGGGCAGCGTCTCCGCGAGATCGGCGCGGGCGAGCGCGCCGTCGATCAGCTGGCGTAGCACCTGCTGCGACACCCCGGCGGTCGTGGGATACACCGGCGTGAGCGAGGTCGGCAGCGGCTCGGGTCCGTGCAGCACCCGGTAGCGCGGATGCACCATCTCGCCGCCGAAGAAGCCGGGCCGCACCTCGCCGAACAGCCGCACGCGCCGACCCTCGGCGAGCGTCTTCGCCTGGCTCGGATAGAAGTTCAGGAAGCGCACGAACACGATCCCCGAGCCGTCGCGCACCTTCAGCACGAGCTGCCGCCGGGGCCGGTAGGCGACGGCGTTCGAGACGATCTCGCCCTCGACCAGCACCGGCGCGCCGTGCCGCGCCTCGGCGATCGGGGTGAGCGTGGTCTCGTCCTCGTAGCGCAGCGGCAGGTGCAGGACGAGATCGAAATCGGTGCGCAGGCCGAGCTTGGCGAGCTTCGACTTCAGGGAGGGGGTTTGGGAAACGGCGGATGGGGCGGCGGGCGTGCGTGGCTTGCCCACGGCGGGTCGCCTGCTCTCACCCTTCACTGGCCCGGCGCTTCCCATCCCTCATCCCTCATCCCCCATCTTGTCGGCGTGGCTCAACCGAGCACGAGGATGGCGCCCGCCTCCACCAGCGCGCCGCGCGGCAGCGCCGCGACGCCGACGGCCGCCCGGCTCGGATACGGCTGCGGGAAGTACTGCGCCATGATCTCGTTCACCTTGGCGAAGTGCGCGAGGTCGACGAGGTAGATCGTCACCTTTACGGCGCTCGTGAGCGTCGTTCCCGAGGCCTCGGCGAGCGCGCGCAGGTTCTGGAACACGCGGTGGATCTGCGCGTCGATCCCGTCGACGAGCTGCATGGTTGCGGGATCGAGGCCGATCTGGCCGGACAGGTACACCGTGTCGCCGCAGCGCACGGCCTGGGAGTAGGTGCCGATCGCGCCGGGCGCGCTCGGCGTCGACACGATCGTCTTCGCCATGGGGTACTCTTGAGGCGCTCGATTCGCAGCTCGCCCGAGCGAAATGTTACATGGCCGCTTCGGCCCTCGCCAATCTGCTAAGGCTCGTCGGCACGCCGCGCGACGGCGCTGCGCTGCGCTTCTCGCTCGGAACCGAGTACCTCAAGGCCGGCGATCCCGCCGCCGCGATCGAGCACCTGCGCGAGGCCGTCGCTCGGGATGCGAACTACTCCGCGGCCTGGAAGCTGCTCGGCAAGGCGCTCGCCGAGGCGGGCCGGCTGCAGGAGAGCCTGGACGCGTACGCGCGCGGCATCGCGGTCGCCGAGGCGCGCGGCGACAAGCAGGCGGCGAAGGAAATGACCGTGTTCGCACGGCGGATCCGCAAGGCGCTGGGGGACGGGATATGAGGCCGCCGGGCCGTCCGAGCGCTCGAGCAGCGAGGGTAGTCCATTGAGCGCGCTGCGGATCGGCGCCTGCATCGTCGCCGCAATCGCGCTCGCGGGGGCGCCGCGCGCGGAGGCGCAGGTCGCGACCGGCGGGGTCTGGCTCGGCTACGGCGTGCATGCGGTCGCGCCGTTCGTGCTCGTACCGCTCTATCCGCACTACCTCGCTCCGGATCCCCTACGGTTCGCCGACGACCTGCCGTCCTGCTACCGCTACGGACGGTGCTCGTTGCGCGACCTCGAGCGCTTCCGCGATCGTCCTCACCGCCTCGAGCGCTTGGCGCCGGCGCCGCCGGCGCTCCCACCTCCCCCCGCAGCCGCGGCGAGCCGCGCCGCGGTCGAGCCGACGCCGGAAGCGAACATCCGCCCCGAGTACCGGGGCGCGAGCGTGCCGCGCGAGGAGTTCAGCGAGAGCGGGAAGCCGCGCTAGGCGCTGCTCACGCGCTCGTGGGGGCGGGCCCGGAAGGTCCACTCCTGGGTGACGCGGCCGGTGAGGTCGACGAGCTGGACCTTGCTCGGCGGGATGGCCTGCGCCCAGAGCTTCGCGAGCGAGAGCGCGAGGCCGCGCGCCATGAAGAAGTGCGTGCGGCGAGTGCCCTCGAGGTAGACGACCCAGCCGTACGGCTCCGCCGACTCGACGCGAAAGCAGCGGTACTCCAGCGCCTCGGACATCGCCGTTTCTTTCGTCTCGGTTCGCTGCACGTTCACGTCTCCGAATCGCGCGCTGCACAGCCGCAGCATCCGGCCCATATACGCGCGGGCCAGGTCCAGGACCGAGGGCGCGGGTCGCGCGCGGGTCACCGCGGTTGCGCCGGGGCGGCGGTCTCGAACCGCCACGCGGCCTCGACCGCGCCGTACCACGTTTCCACCCGCAGCGCGCTCGGCCGGTTCGCATCGGCCATGCACCGGCCGTATCCGATCGCCGACTCCTTCGCGCTGAAGTGGAGCGGGATCTGGTCGCCTTCGCGCAGCAGCTCCCAGCCCGACCGCTCGCTCGGGTAGACCACGAACACCTTCATCGCTGCTCGCTCACCGCCGGCGCCGGGCCGATGCGACGGATGCCCTTGTACGCGCCGTAGGCCCACTCGTCTTCGATCGCCCCGCCGGCGCCGAAGACGCGCACCAGGCTCGGGCGGTGCACCTGGGCCCAGCGATGCGCCCATTCGAGCGCCGGGTAGCGCGCGCCGAACGCCTGCCGCTCGTCTCCGCCCTCGACGTAGGTCTGCCAGGCGCCCGCGAGGGGCATCACCACGACGACAGGGTCCTGCACGCGCGCCTCCGACACCCGGAAAATTCTGGTGTGCGCTGCCCGTTCACCGCCGCTTCGCGCGAGGCGCTCCGGCCGTCCGCGCCCGGGGCTAGAAGAAGCGCACGCGGAAAGTTTGCGGCGTCTCCCGCGCGGATGCTGAAAAGAATTGTCAAATCGGCGCGCACCGCGAAGCCCCGCGCGGGGCCCGCGCGCCGTTAACAGAGTTTTACATTCCGCCGGCGCGCGGGCCGCGCGCGCTCAGGCGGGGAGGTGCGTGGTGGTGACGTCGACGAGCAGCGTGCCGTCCTCGCCGGTGACCTCGGTCCGGACGACCACCAGCCGCCTGCCCCGGCGCACGAGCCGCGCCTCGGCGAGCACGTCGCCGGACCGCAGGTTCGCGATCAGGCTCGCGTTGAGCGCGACCGCGAGGGGGAATCCCTTCCCGTCCGGCGCCACGCCCGCTTCGCCGATCGCGAGCAGCGTCGCAACGACGTCGGCGAACCAGAGCATCGCGCCGGCGTGCACGGTGCCGAACGGATTGCGGATTCCGTCGGTGATCGGCATGCGGCCGCGAACGCGCTCGGCGGTCTTCTCCTCGACGACGAAGCGGATCTCGCCCGCGTACTCCCGCGCCTGCAGCTTCGTGGCGACGTCGGTCATCGCGGTGCCGCGCGGGCCTCAGGCCGGGACCGGCACCGGCCGCACCGGCTGCTCGCGGATCGGCAGGTGGACGAAGGCGGCGGCGAGCGCGAGCGCGATGTCCACGTACCACATCCAGTCGTACGACCCGGTCGCCTCGAACGCGACGCCGCCGAAGTAAGCGCCGAGGAACCCGCCGATCTGATGCGACAGCATCACGATGCCGAAGAGCGTCGCCATGTAGCGCGGGCCGTAGAACTTGGCGACGAGGCCCGCCGTCGGCGGTACCGTCGAGAGCCACGACACCCCGAGGACGACCGCGAAGAGGAGGAAGGTGAGCTCGGTCTTCGGCGCGACCAGGAAGACCGCGACCGCGACCGCGCGCGTCGCGTACACGAGCGCGAGCAGCGACTTGAAGCGCCACCGGTTCATCGACCAGCCGATCGCGAAGCTCCCGACCATGTTGCCGAGTCCGATGACCGCCAGCGACCACGCCCCGACCGACGGCGGCAGCTGGCACGACGCCACGACACCGGGAAGGTGCGTCGAGATGAACGCGACGTGGAACCCGCAGGTGAAGAACCCGGCGTTGAGCAGCAGGTAGTTCGAATCGCCGAACGCCCGCTTGAGCGCCTTGCCGAACGGCTCGTGGGGCGCCGCGCCGGCGGCCGGTGCCGCGCTCTTGCCGCGCAACACCCAGGCGAGCGGCAGCGTCGCGGCCGCCAGCCCGCCGAGCCAGAACAGCGCGCTCATCCAGCCGGTCCAGCCGATCAGGCCCTGCGCGAGCGGCACGATCGCGAACTGACCCATGGAGCCGCCGGCGGTCACCATCCCGGCGCCGATGCCGCGTTTCTCCGGCGGCACGAGGCGCTGCACGGCGGAGAGCAGGATCGACGGCCCCGCGGCGCCCGCGCCGACCGCGACCAGCACGCCGATCGAAAAGACGAGCGCTGCGGTCGTGCCGGCGACCGTGACGAGGGCAGTGCCCGCGGCGACCATCAGCAGCCCCGCGCCGACCACGCGGCCGGCGCCGTAGCGGTCGGCGACCGCGCCCGCGAACGGCTGCGCGACCCCCCAGACGAGCTGCGCCACCGCGAACGCGAAGCTGATCGCGACGAGCCCGACGCCGGTCTGGGTGTTGATCGCGCTGATGAAAAGGGCGAGCGCGGTCCGAATCCCGAGCGTCAGCCCGAAGATCGCCGCGGCGGCGGCAAGCACCAGTACGACGCTGCGCTGAGTCACTTGCTCTCCCCGGGAGTCGGCCGCGCTTGCGGCTCGCTGTCGCCGTTGCGGGAGGCGCGCAGCCGCCCGAGTGACCGGTCGATCAGCGCGTGCAGGGCGCCGACCTGTCGGACGCCGAGCGCCCGGTTCACCTCGTCCTGCGCGCGCCGCCACCGCGCGCGCGCCGCGAGCCAGGCGCGGCGGCCGCGCGCGGTCGCGGCGACGCGCCGCTCGCGCCCGTCATCTCCCGCGGCGACCGCGACGAGGCCGGCATCCGCGAGCGGCCTGAGGTTGCGGGTGAGCGTCGTGCGGTCCATCTCCATGGCGAGCGCGAGGGCGGACAGCTGCGCCGCCCCCCCGTGGCAGAGCGTCGCGAGCAGCGAGTACTGGGTGACGCGCAGGCCCGCCGGCGCGAGGCGGGCGTCGTAGTGCTGCGTGATCCGGCGGGTGAGCGCGCGGAGGCGGGCGCAGGTGCACCCAGTGATCCGGTCGGCGGCTGGCATCCCACGCAGAATAGTGCATATGCACCTATTCGCGCAACCGCGTACCGGCCGCGCGGCCGGTACAGGCCCGGCCGCGGCGCTTCAGGCGACGCCGAGGCCCTCGGCGAGGGCGGCGAGCGCCGCCGCGAAGCACGCCAGCGGCGCGCGCACGATGCCGGCGCCGATCTGGCCGACGCCCGCCCGCCGGTGGGCGATGCCGGTGGTGAGCACCGGGCGGATCCCGGTGTCGAGGACCTTGCGCACGTCGATCCCGGCCGGCGCGCCCGCGAACTCGAGGTTCGGGAGCGACATGACCGGATTGCGCGTCCACGTCACGTGGTACATCTCGCGCGTATACGCGATCGCCTCGGCGACGCTCCCGCCGACGAGCTGCACGAGCGCCGGCGAGGCCGCGAGCGACTGGCCGCCGTAGCCGGCGGTCTCGCAGATCGCGCTGTCGCCGAGGTCGGCGTTCGCATCCTCCTGGCCGAACCCCGGGAAGTAGAGACCGATCGGCGTCTCGGACGGCGCCTCGAACCAGCGCTCGCCCAGCCCGCTCACGCGGATCGCGGTGGTCACGCCGTTCCGCGCGATCGCGGTGACGATCGACGAGTGCTCGACACCGTGCGCCGCGTCCATGATCGCCTTCGACGCCGCCATCGACAGGTTGAGGAAGAACTGCGAGTTCGCCGCGACGAACTCGAGCGCCGCCCTCGCCCGCGCGCGGTCGAAGTCGCTGCCGGCGAGCGCGCCGCCGATCGCCATGTGGAAGAGCGCGGAGGCCGCGGCGTTGCGGCTGTGCACCTCGTCGCCCATGAGGAGCGCCTGCGACTGGATCGCCTTGAGGTCCACGCCCTCGGGAAGCGCGGCGAGCGCCGTCTTGATCGCCGGCGCGAGGACGCTCGCGATCCATTTCAGGCGGTCGATCACCTCGGGACCGTTCGCGCCGAACCGCAGCACGCGGCCGATCCCCTCGCTGAAGTTGCAGTAGGCGGTGTTCCCGGCCGCCGGGTTGCGCACGACGAAGAGCGGCATCGACGGCGAGATCGTTCCCGACATCGGGCCGACCGCGCCGAGGTCGTGATTGGGGATGAAGGTCATCTCGCCGCGCGCGAGCCGGTCGGCGGCCTCGTCGGCCGTCTTCGCCCAGCCCTCGTAGAGCGCCGCGCCGATCATCGTCCCCCGCATCGGGTCGCACATGCGCGACCAGGGGATCGGCGCCCCGGCGTGCGTGAGCGTCCGCCGCCCGTTCGCCCAGAGCTCCGGCCAGACCTCGTCCGCGCGCAACGCGACGTCGGCGAGCACCGCGCGCGCGGCGAGCATGCGCTCGACCGCGGCTCGGTTCGCCCGGTCGATGCGCGAGCCCGGTGCCGCGGGATCGCCTGGATCGCCCGCGAGCTGCGCGAGCCACCACGCGAGCTTCGGATCGCCGTCGCCCGCCGGCCGCCACTCCACGTGCGCGACCGGCGTGCCGGCGGCGCGCACGCTGTCGACGAACAACTCCGGCCCGACGTTGAGGACCCCGAGCCCGTCCCGCAGCAGATCGCTTTTCATCCCATGAACCCAGCAGTGGACGATGCCCGGAGCGTTCGCGCCGGGCGGCCTGGTGCGGATGCTATAGTGCTCCGCGCATACGCGGTGACCTACCCGACCGCGCAAGCGAGGGCTGCTTCATGCACGGCGCAGCTTCGCCAGACGGCTTTCCCGGGATTCGTTGGGACGCCCTATTCGCGCCCAAAGCTCTAATTTCCGGCCCCCGTATTCCCACTACTGTACAGCGGGACGGGTCTCGGACGCCTTACAGAGCGTCCCTTGGGACGTCCACTTCTAGTTGAACTAAACCGCTTCGCGGTGGTGGTCTGAACTTCGCCGTCCGGTGAAGTGATTCGAATCGAAGTGAGTGTGCGGCGCGCGGACGCGTCGTTGCTTGTCCTATGTCAGCGTGAGTTT
>Ga0187892_10001128_pt1 | contig 63798 bp, 48 predicted proteins | sample MA1701073metaG_FD_139345 | JGI IMG/M metagenome (GOLD analysis project Ga0187892, IMG submission 139345) | Bio-ooze microbial communities from a basaltic lava cave in the Kipuka Kanohina Cave System on the Island of Hawaii, USA - MA170107-3 metaG ... | reverse complement strand
GTTCGGACCCTCGAAGAAGAACCGCCTGCGCGCAGGATCGAGCCTGCGCGACGGGCTCACACGTAACGTCCCGAACGCGATCCCGAAGCCCGGCTCGACGTCGTTCGTGCCGGACGGTCGGATCAGCGTCCGAACGCCTGCGTGAGCCACCCTCGTGAATGACGCGGGCTAGCGCGGCCCGGAGTCGATTTCAAGCGCCGGGCTTCACGGGCGCCACGACCTCGTGGTCGGCGGCGACGTGGTGCTCGCCCTCGTGCTCGGCCGGCCGCGGCATCGCCGCGGCGCTCGGCCGCGAGCATCGCGAGCGGAGCGAGAACGAAGTCGAGCCCGGGGAGAGGTCGCGCATCGGGAGAGTATCCGGCCCGTCAACGGCGCCTCGGGCGGATGCCCTCGATGCCGGCAGCCGGACCGTGAACGTCGTGCCGCCGCCGACCTCGCTGCGGGCATCGACCGAGCCGCCGTCGGCGTCGGCGATCGCCTTGACGATCGCGAGGCCGAGCCCCGTCCCGCCGCGCCGCCTCGCCGGGGCGGCGCGGTAGAAGCGCTCGAAGACGTGCGGCAGGTGCTCGGGCGCGATCCCGGCGCCCGTGTCGGCGACCTCGACGACGACCGCATCGCGCGTCCGGGCGAGGCGCACGTCGACCCCTGCCGCCCGCCTCGGTGTAGCCGAGGCCCTGTGGTTGCTCTTCTTCACGGGATCGCCCTCGCCATGGCGGCACGATCAGAAATGCCATCATGCCATCCCATGGCCACCGGAGCGGCGCAGACCCCTCCGGCGAAGCGCGAGGCACGCGCCCGCGTCGGCGGGGTCGCTTCGAGGATCAGCGCGGGAGCTGCCAGTCGATCGGGGCGCGACGGGCGTCGACGAGGGCCTCGTTCACCCTGGAGAACGGCCGCGACCCGAAGAAGCCCCGGTTCGCCGAGAGGCCGGAGGGGTGCGCCGCGGTGACGATCGTGTGCTTGCTCGTGTCGATGAGCGCCGCTTTCCGCTGCGCGTCGGCCCCGAGGAGGACGAAGACCACCCGCTCGTCCCTCTTGCCGACCTCCCTCAGGATCGTGTCGGTGACCGCTTCCCAGCCCCGGCCGCGGTGCGAGCCGGGCTCGTCCGCGCGCACGGTCAGGGCGGTGTTGAGGAGCAGCACCCCGCGCTCCGCCCACGCGGTGAGGTCGCCGTGGGCGGGGGCGGTGGCGCCGACGTCGTCCTCGAGCTCGCGGTAGATGTTGCGGAGCGAGCTCGGCACCCGGACGCCGCGCGGGAGCGAGAAGCTGAGCCCCATCGCCTCGCCCTCGCCGTGGTACGGGTCCTGCCCGACGAGCACGACCTTCACGTCCTCGAACCGGGTCTTCCGGAGGGCGTTCCACACGAGGTCCGCCGGCGGGTAGACCCCGCCCGTCCGCCGCTCCCTCGCCACGAACGCGTCGAGCTCCCGGAAGGACTCCGACGCGAGCGCCGGGCGGATCTTCGCGCGCCAGTCGGCGGGGACGCCCGCCGCCAGGCCCGGAAGCGTGAGGGCGCGGGCTGCCGCCTCGAGCTCGGCGCGGTTCAGGTAGCGGTTGCCGTCGTCGAGAGCGACCGCCTTGCGCAGCAGGGCGACCTCGTCCCGGATGCCGTGCTCCCGCATCACGTCCTTGAGGACGCTCCGCGAGAAGCGCGGCCGGCCCGCCGGCGCCGAGGCGGTCGCGGCGCGCACGGGCGACGCCGGGCCGACGCCATCGAGGCCGGGTGGCCGGCCCACCATGCCGGGGCGCGCGAGCCGACCGGGGCGAGGCGACGCGACCGGCGCACCCGGCGCTGCCGCCGCGGATCTCGAAGCGGGTGGAGGCGCCTCGGCCGCGGCTTCCTCGGCGGCAGCTGCGTCGCGAGGGTACGGCGACCCGCCGACTCCGGAAACGCTCATCTCTCGCGCCCTCCCGTCGCTCCGCCTCCGAGGAGCGAAGTGTATCCTCGTGTGCCCGTACCGGCAACGGGCTCCCGGCGAGCTGACCCGCCCCAAGCGGTCGGTGAGCGGCGCCGCACACGGGCTGTTCTTGAGCGTGCGGAGGTTCGCCGAGAGCTCGCCCGACTCCCCCATCGCCTTCGCCTCCTCGTCGAAGAGCAGGGCGTGCTTCTTGTAGATCTTCGTCGCCTCGATCCCCATCGGGCTGTCCACGTAGATCGGGATCGGCGGCGGCGTCTTCCGCTGGAACGCCCCGGCGAGCAGGTAGAGGAGGATCTGCGTCCGCCCGATCGCGAAGGCCGGGACGAGGATCTTCGCCTTCCTCTCGATGGCCTCGCGGATGGCCTCGCGCGTCTCGACCACCGTCTCCTTCAGGGACCTGTGGTCGCGGTTGCCGTACGTCGACTCGAGGAACAGGATGTCCGCGCGCCCGAGGAGCGTCGGGTCGCGGCGGATCGGCGCGCCGCGCGGCCCGATGTCGCCCGAGAAGACGACGACGCGCTTCCGGCCCTTCTCCGCGACCGTCACCTCGAGGCTCGCCGAGCCGAGCATGTGCCCGCGTCCACGGCGCGCACCGAGATCCCCTTCGCGACCCCGGTCGGCTCGTCGTGGTCGAAGGTCCGGAACAGGGGGCGGAGCGCGTCGACAACCGGCGTGCGGTAGAGCGGCTCGATGGGCTCCTGGCCCTGGCGCGCCCGCTTGCGGTTCTCGCGCACGCAGTCCGAGAGCTGGAGGCGCGCCGAGTCCTGGAGGACGAGGTTCGCGAGGTCCACGGTCGGCGCGGTGCAGTGGACGGGACCCCGGTAGCCCTGCTTCGCCAGCAGCGGCAGCCGCCCCGTGTGGTCGAGGTGGGCGTGCGTCAGGACGACCGCGTCGAGCTGCTTCAACCCGGCCGCCGTCGGGATGCGGTTCCGGTTCTCGGTCTTGCTCGACCCCTGGAACAGGCCGCAGTCGATCATGACGTTCGCGCCGGCGGTCTGGAGGAGGTAGCACGACCCCGTGACCTCGCCCCCCGCCGCACCGAAAAGCGTGATCTTCAAGCGATGCCTCCTTGAGCGCCTGGGCCGTGGCGCCGCCTACACAGCACAGCAAAGGCGCGGCCGGTGGCAGCAACGGGCCGAGATTCGGCGTGGAGCGGCCCGGCGCGGCAAGGGCCGCCGGGGGTCGTCACCGGGTGTCACCGGGTGACGAGGGATCGCGACGGGGAGGACGATCCCGCTCGCGCTGCGGCCTCTTCCGCAGACGCCGGCGTCGGCGACGCAGCCGGCCGACCTAACTGCCCTTGCTCTCCCGCGTCAGCCGCATCTCCCACCCCCCGCCGAGCGCGCGGTAGAGCGCGATGAGGTTCAGCGCGATGCTCCCGCGCGACTGCGCCAGGGTGTCCTGCTGCCCGGTGAGGGTGGCCTGGAAGATGAAGACCGGCGTGAAGTCGATCACCCCCGTCGTGTACTGCTCGTTCGTGATCTCGACGGTCCTCCGGGCGGCGTCCACCGCCAGGACGAGCGCGTCCGTCGTCTCGTGCGCCTTGAGGAAGCCGATCGCGGCGTCCTCGGCCTCGCGCCCGGCGCGGAGCACGCTGTCCTGGTAGGCGTAGACGCTCTGCTCGAAGCGCGCCTCCTGGGCCCGGACGCTGTGGGTGATCCGCCCGTAGTTCAGGATGTCCCAGCGGAACTGCGGGCCGATGGACCCGGCGAGGCTCTCGGGCCAGAACCAGAGGTTCTTGAAGAACTCCGCCTGGACGCCGATCGAGCCGAGGAGCGAGAAGCGCGGGTAGAAGTCGGCCTCGGCGACGCCGATGAACGCGCTCTCCCGCGCCGCCACGCGCTCGGCGCGCCGGACGTCGGGGCGGCGCCTGAGCAGGTCGGCCGGGATGCCGATCGTCACCTCGCGCGGCGCCACGGGGATCTTGCCCGCCCGCCCGAGGATGTCGGTCAGGTCGCGCGGCGAGATCCCGAGCAGGACGCAGAGGGCGTTGCTCTGCTGGCGCCGCCCGGCCTCGAGCTGCGGGACGAGGGCGCGCGTCTGCTCGAGGACCTGCTTCGCCTGCTGGACGTCGCGCTCGGTGACCGCGCCGGCCTTGAACTTGTCCTGGGCGAGCTCGTACGACTTCCGCTGGATCTCGACGTTCTGGCGGGCGAAGACGAGCCGTTCCTCGAACGTGCGGTACTGGACGTACGCCGAGGCCACGTCCGAGAGCAGGATGACGAGGACGTCGTCGTAGTCGTGGACCGACGCCTCGAGATCCGCGTCCGCCGCCTCGATCCCGCGGCGGAAGCGGCCCCAGAAGTCGAGCTCCCAGGCGAGGTTGAACCCCGCCTCCCACTGCGGGAACCAGCGGTCGGGGACGGGGAAGTTCGTCTTGTCGCTCGCGACGTTGTTCGAGTAGCTGCCGGCCGCCTCCTGGAGCTGCGGGAAGATGTTGCCGACGGCGATCCCGTAGCGGGCCCGCGCCTCGAGGATCCGCGCGCCCGCGGCCTTGAGAGACAGGTTCTGCCCGTACGCCATCTCCTCGAGCTTTGCGAGCGCCGGGTCGTTGAAGATCGTCCACCACTCGGCCAGGTTCTGCTCCTGGCTCTTCACCCGCGGGTCCTTGTAGTCGAGCCAGCGCTCGGCGACGTCGGTCTTCGGCTCGACGTAGTCCGGGCCGACCTCGAAGCCGTTCTGGATCCACCTGCAACCCGAGGCCGAGACGACGAGGGCGGTCGTCACGGCGAGCAGCAGCCCGTGCGCCGCGCCCTTCGCGGCCGGGGCCGGCGCCGGGGCCGGGGCCGGGGCCGACGCCTCCTTCGCGGCGCCGGCGGGCGCCTCGCCGGCCGGCTTCTTCGCCTCCCCGCGCTCGATGAACCCGCGGATCACGTTGTAGAAGACGGGCGTGAAGAAGAGCCCGAAGAACGTGACCCCGATCATCCCGCAGAGCACGGCGATGCCGAGCGCGAAGCGCTGTGCCCGCGGACGCGCGAGCGGACCTCGACCGACTCGACCGGCGCCAGGTAGCCGTTGTACTCGTCGCTCTCGACGAGCTCGCGCTCCTCGGGCTGGGCCACGGTGACCTTGGGCGGCGGCGGCTCCGGCGGCTTCGGCCTCTCGGGGCAGCCGACGAGGCCGAGGCAGACGAGGGCGGCGGACGGGGCCAGGAGGCACCGGAGGGCGGGGTCGGGTCGCATGTCGGGGTCGCTCCCATCTCGGGACCGGGTGGCGGCGAAGAGCCACGAAGCCACCGCTCGCGCAACCCTTGTACCAGCCGGCCCGGGAGACGGGCAACGGGCAGAAGCGACCGCGAGGGGCCCTCCGGGCTCTCGGCATTTCGCGAGGGGTCGCGACCCGTCGTCACCGTGCCGCGGCGGCGCGCCGCGTCCAGCCGCGTCCGCGGGGGCGCGCTCGACGGCCAGGTGATGGCGTCGAGGATGCGCACCGGTTCGACCGCGAGGACTCCGCCTCGCGCGGGAGCATCCGCCCATCGGGTGGGTCGCCCGCCGCGCCCGGAGGCGGCGAGCGGGCCGCCCGGCGTCAGGCGGCCACGGAAGAGCTCGGCGACGCCCTCGACGAGGCCGAGGAACGCCGGCCCGCCGCCGAGCGCCGAGAGCGACGACGGTGCGCGGGAGGCGGCGGCCCGTCTCGCTCCCGCTCACGGCCGGATGTCGAAGCGCTGGCCGCCCTCGCCGCGGTAGACGGAGAACCCTCGCCGGTCGAGGCTGAAGATCCGGAACGTGTCGAGCTCCTCGGCCAGCGCGACGAGAGTGGCGTCGGCGAGGTCCGCAGGAACGTCCGCGTACTCGCGGACCAGCGCCTTGCAGCGAACGAGCGACTCGCGCGATGAGGGGACGAGCGTCGCGCCGCCCCGGATGAAGAACTCGAGGCAGGTCTCGGCTCCCCCCCGCAGGCGCTGAAGCAAGTACGCGCTCTCCGTCAGCACGGCCTCCGTCGTGAACAGGGTCCCGCGGAACTCTCTCAGGGCGCCGGCAGACCGCTCGTGATCGTCGTCGTCGCGGTGGAGAGAGGCCACGAGCACGCCCGTGTCGAGGAGGGCCAGGTCAGCGGGCACGGAAGGCCTTCTTCAGGTGCTCGCGGTGACGCGCGCCGAGATCGGACGGCCCGCCCCGGACCGAACCGATGAGGTCCGCGACCCGCTCGTACGGGCCGCCGAGGCCGGGCGAGGCCGGCCCTTCGAGGTAAGCGTGCAGCGCCTCCCGCACGATGTCCGACCGCCGCACGCCGCGCTCCTTCGCCATGCGGGCGAGCCTGCGGCCGAGCGATGCCTTGACCCGGACCGTGATCTGCGTCTCCACGCCTCGCCTCCTCTCTCCGCACTGTAATTGTAGTGCGCATGGAGGGCGAAGTCCAGGTTTCCCGGCCGATTCACTCCGTCACCACCGCCCTTCCGCTCTTCCCCTCGAGCGCCATCTCGAGCGCGTCATAGCGCCGCGGGCTCCGCGCCGCCAGCGCCCGGGCGGGGCGCCGGGGGTCACGGGTCGCAGATGGGTACCCCCTCGACACGCCGGGCGAGCCGGACGTCGAGGCGGCGCGCCGGCTCGGGATCGCCGTCTGCAACACGCCGGACGTGCTGACGGAGGCGACGGCCGACCTCGCCTTCGGCCTCCTGCTCGCGGCCGCGCGGCGGATCCCGGACAGCGAGCGCTTCCTCCGGGCGGGGCGGTGGACGGGCGGCTTCTCGCCGGCGCTCTTCCTCGGCGTGCGGGTCGCCGGCGGCGTGCTCGGCGTCGTCGGCGCCGGCCGCATCGGTCGGGCCGTGATGGCGCGCGGGCGCGGCTTCGGCATGGACGTCCGCTACGCCTCGCGCGGCCGCTCCCGGCGGACGACGCGGTCGCCTCCGGCGCGGGCTTCCGGCCGCTCGACGCGCGCCTCGAAGAGGCCGAACTCATCTCGCTCCACATCCCGCTGTCCCCGCCGGTCGGCACCCGCCGAACCTCGTGGTCGCCCCATCGGAAGGAGGGTCGTCATGATCTCGCCCGCCCGCCTGCGCGCCCTGCGCACCTCGCTCGTCGTGATCGGCGCGATCGCCATCGTCGGGGTCTACCCGCTCATCCTCGTCTGGCCGTCCGGCTGGCGCTGGCAGCCCTACCGGTCCGAGTACGAGCAGATGATCGTCGGCATCTGCGCGACGCTCGGCGTGTTCCTGATCATCGCGGCGCGCGACCCGATGCGGCACCCGGGCCTCATCTGGTTCACGATCGTGTCGAGCGTCGCTCGCGCGGATCGAGTCGTGCGGGCGCGAGCTCCGGACGCTCGTCGACGCGCGCGAGATCGAAACGGACCTCAGGGCCGAGCGGTTCGCCGAGCACACGCTCCAGATCGCGATCCAGGCGGCCCTCGACGTCGCCTCTCACATCGTCTCCGACGAGCGGCTCGGCGAACCGTCCACGAACCGGGAGCTGGTCGAGATCCTCGGTCGGGCGGGCCGGCTGCCCGCGGGCATGGTCCCCACGCTGAGAGACATGGTCGGGTTCCGGAACCTCCTCGTCCACGGCTACGACACGGTCGATCCGGCGATCGTCCGCGAGGTCGTCGAGACGCGGCTCGGCGACCTGGAGGCCTTCGTCGACTGCGTGCGGGCGCAGCTCCCGCCGCCGCCGGGAGACGGACCTCCGGGCCGCGGCCCGGCCTGAAGCGGGCCGCGCGGAGCCGCGATCTGGTTAGGACTCAGAATGCAGCTCCCGCGCGATCGGGCGAGATCGCGACCGCGCCGATCCTGGTCGCCCACGACGAGCCGGCGCACCCGGCGACCGGCAGCGCTCCGCTCTGCGACCGACCCGTCCTCCCTCGCCAGCGGGAGCCGGCGGGGCATTACACCGCGAGAGCCGCCGCCACGAGCAGGTCGTCGCAGAGCGGGGCCAGGCGGTCCGCCGCGCACGCGGCGCAGAACGCCGCCGCCGCGCCCGCGATGACATCCATGGTGTAGTGCGCCCGGAGGACGAGGACGGTCGCCGCCTCGAGGACCGCGAGACCTGCGGCGACGCCGGCGACCTCGGCCCCGCCGAGGCGGCCCAGCTCGATCGCGCCGTAGACGGCCATCGCCGTGTGACCCGAGAAGAAGAGGTCGGTCGCCGTGCCGTACGTCACGAGCAGCGCCGGGACGCGCGGCCGCCGCCACAGCATCCCCTCGGGGGGCGGGAGCGCGCAGAGCCCCTGGCACGCCTGGCGCAGGCCGAAGAGCAGGACGAGGCCGACGAACGGGCGGAAGCTCGGCCCCAGCAAGGCGGCGCCGATGAGGGTGAGGGCGAGCGCGTCGATGTAGGCGGAGCTCGCGATGAGGACCGTGTCCGCGCCCCGCGGGTGGGCGTGGAGCCAGCGGTTGAGCGGCGCCGTGAGCGCGTGGAGGGCGTCCCCGATCCCGCTCGCCGGCACGCGCCGCCGCGCGAGCAGGGACTGGGTGAAGAACCAGGCCGCGAGCGCCGACGCGACGACGCCCGCGCGGAGGGCGATGCTCATCTCGATTCTCCGGCTGGCCCCGAGGCGGCGCCGTGGCGCGCGAGCGCGCGCTCGAGCATCTCGAGGTAGGGCCCGGCCCGGACGACCGTGAGGCTCTCGAGCGCCTCCTCGCGGTTGAGGAGGCGCCGCCCGTCGGCCGAGACGAGGAACGTGCGGGCGTGGAAGTAGTACGTCACCGTGTCTACGATCCGCCGGTCGTCCCCGAGGCCGAGGTCGCGCGCCGGCTCATCGAGCGCGGGGACGGCCGGGTAAGGGGATTCGCGGGTGTCGACCCACACGGGGACGAACCGGTCGTTCACGACCGCCGCCACGCGCGCGTCCGCGAGCGCTCCGGACCGGAGCAGCGCGCCGGCCACTCAGCACCGCCCGTCGCGCTCGCCCGCGACGGCGACGACGAGCAGGGGCCGCCCGCTCGCCTCCGCATCCGCGCGCGCCGCCTCGAAGCTCGGGCGCCAGTCGATCGCGCGGTGCCGCGGCTCGTCCCGGGGCGGGACGTAGGCGAGACAGCCGCCCGCCGCGCCGCCGACGAGGGCGATCGCGAGCCAGGCGGCCCTCAGGCGCGGCGTCCTGCGGGTCCCGGGCCGCGTCCCGGTCGTGGTCTTGGTCTCGATCATGTCGGTCCTCCGCGCTCGATCGCCGCCGCCGGCCTCACGCCGCCGGCGCGGCCCGCAGGCGAGACCGCGCCGCCAGCCGGTGCAGGAGGCGGAGCTTCATCACCTGGAAGGCCACGGTGAGGGATGCCGGGATCGCCGTCCCCGGGTCGAGGAGCGGCGCGTACGCTTCGAGGAAGCGCACGGTCTCGCCGATCGCCGCGGTCGCCTTCGCGATTCCGTTCATGTCCGTCTCCTTCTTCTCGACTCGCACTCTCGGTGAATAGCAGCCGGCGTGCCGGCGTCCGCCCGCGAGCGCCATCTCCCTATAAGGAAAGATATTACGTTCGGCGACGGCCCGGCCGGCCCGCGGCGGCCGTCGAGGGTACTAGGACATTTCATGTCCAGCCACTGGACATTTGATGTCCGGCGCGCGAGATTGACTCCGTGAGGCCCGCGCCACGCCTTCGCCTGAGCGAGCCCGACCGGACGCTCCTCGCGCTCGTCGGCCGCGCCGTGGTCGCGAACCCTTTCGGCGAGGAGCGCGAGCGCCTCGACGCCGCCCTGGCCGGCGAGCGTCGCGGCTCCCCGGAGGAGACGCTCGAGGCGGGGCTGGCGCGGGTCGCGGCCCGCATCCGCGACCTCGAGCGGGACCGGCCGCTCGACCCGTCGCGGCTCGAGACGCGCGACCGGCCGCTCGCGCGGCGAGCGCTCCTCTTCGACATCTTCTACCGGTTCGGCGGCGACTTCGAGGCGCTGATCGCCCGCCAGCTCGCGGCCGGGGCGGAGCCGCTCCCCGTCCCCTTCGCCCCGGACGCGCTCGGGCTCCTCGCCGCCCGGGGGTTCGCGGCGGCCGAGGCGGCGCGGATCTTCGCGCTCCTCTACCAGCTCCGCCGGGCGTATCGATTCATCGCCCGCGGCCTCATCGGACGGAGCGCCTGCATGCGGCGGCTGCGCGAGAGCCTCTGGAACAACGTCTTCACCCGCGACCTCGAGCTCTACGACCGACACCTCGCGCTGCGCATGGAGGACTTCTCGACGCTCCTCCTCGGCGAGACGGGGACGGGCAAGGGCGCGGCGGCGGCCGCCATCGGGCGCTCCGGGTTCATCCCGTTCGAAGAGCGCAAGGGCCGATTCGCGGTCGGCTTCCCGGGCGCGTTCGTGGCCCTGAACCTCGCCCAGTTCCCGGAGAGCCTGATCGAGTCCGAGCTCTTCGGCCACCGCAAGGGGGCCTTCACGGGCGCGGTCGAGGCCCACGAGGGCGTGCTCGCGCGCTGCAGCCCGCACGGCGCGATCTTCCTCGACGAGATCGGCGAGGTCTCGGCGCCCGTGCAGGTGAAGCTCCTCCGGGTCCTCCAGGAGCGCGCCTTCTCGCCGGTCGGGAGCCACGAGCCGCGGCGCTTCCACGGGCGCGTCATCGCCGCCACGAACCGGCCGATCGAGGAGCTGCGCGGCCGGAGGCTCCTCCGCGACGACCTCTTCTACCGGCTGTCGTCGGACGTGATCACGGTCCCGACCCTGCGGCGGCGGCTCGAAGAGGACCCGCGCGAGCTCGGGGACCTGCTCGCGCACGCGGTGGAGCGGCTGACCGGCGCCCCCGCGCCGGAGCTCTGCCGGCTCGTCGAGCGCGCGGTCGCCCGCGACCTCGGGCCGCGGTACGGCTGGCCGGGCAACGTGCGCGAGCTCGAGCAGTGCGTCCGCCGGGTCCTGCTCACGGGCGGATACGGCGGGGACGCCAGAGGCGGCGGCGCGGCCGCGCCCGACCGGCTCGAGCGGCTGGTTGCGGGGCTCGGCGCCGGCGCCCTCGACGCGCGCGGCCTCCTCGCCGGCTACTGCGCGCTGCTCCACGACCGCCACGGAACCTACGAGGAGGTCTCGCGGCGCACGGGGCTCGACCGCCGCACCGTGCGGAAGCACGTGGCCGCGGCGCGCCGCGGAACCGGGCCGGCCACGTGAACGCGCAGGCCGGGTGTCGGCGTCGAAGGCGAGGGCCCGCCGCCGCGAAGCGGGCGAGAACGAGGCGAGCGAAGGCGCTGCGGACGGGCACCGTTCGGCGGCCGCGCGACGTCGGTTGACGCCCCCAGGAGGCGACGCTACGATCCCCGGCTGATCCCGGACTCGGGATCGGGGAAAGCAGGGAGGAAACGGATGACGGCACTTCGATTCGCTCTCGCGCTCCTGGCGCTCGCCGGGCTCGCGAGACCGGCCTTCGCCGACGTCAAGGTCGAGGAGAAGGTCGCCGGCAAGGAGTGGTACGTCACGGTCGATGCCATCCCGAAGACGATCGAGGAGTTCGAGAAGTTCCGCGACGAGGCCTGCAAGACGCCGCAGGGCGGGATGGTGGCGTTCCTCGTCGCCGGGCTGATCTACACGGAGGACCCGGAGCTCGGCGAGCGGTGCATGGTGCTCACGCTCGACGTGGAGGAGTACCTCTCGGAGTCGATCAAGGTGCGCGAGCAGTACAAGCGCCCGGACGTGAAGGGCTGGCAGGTCAACAGCAAGATGATCGGCTTCATCGGCTCCATGAGCTTCCAGCGGCAGGGGAAGTACGCCGGGAAGGGCTACGTCATGGGCACGAAGCCGGACGACGGCTACGCCCTCCCGCCGCTCCCCTACAAGTACTTCCTCCAGAAGCACAGCACCGCGCCGAAGGACAAGACGGGGGCGCGCTTCATGGTCCACACGAACGGCACGGACGGCGGCTTCCTGCCCTTCGAGGTCCGCCCGGACGGCAACGGCGTCTGGAAGGTCTGGAGCTGCTCGTCCTTCTTCGCCGGCACGAAGGAGCCGCCGAAGGAGAAGCCCAAGGGTCCGTGATCCCGGGCTCGAGCGACCCCGGGCCACGCCGCCGCTCCGGGCGATGATGCCGGGCTGACGGTACAATTCGGGCGTGGCGGCGACGAACGAGTCGGCGGACACGCTGGAGCGCTCCGGCTACGAGGCCCTCGCCCGCGGCGACCTCGACGAGGGGGCGCGGCTGCTCGCCGCCGCCCTCGATCACCCCGACCTCGGCCGGCCCGACGCCGCCGAGCGGCGCGCCGCCGTCGAGCGGCGCCTCGCGCGGGCCCGGGCGGCCGCCGTCCCGATCGGGTCGGAGGGCGAGCTCGAGGCCTTCGAGCGCGGCGGGGCCGCGGCCCTGCCGCGCGCCGAGCCGGTCGTGGCCGCGGCCGCCGCCCCGCCCGACGCCTGGCGCCGCGTGCTCGAGGCGGCGCGCGTGCTCGCCGCCGAGGACGAGCTGACCCGCATCCTGACCGTCGTCCTCGACGTCGCGGTCGAGCTGTCGGGCGCCGAGCGGGCGTTCCTCGTGCTCGAGGGCGGGGAGGGCGACGACGTCGAGGTCGCCGCCGCCCGCTCGATCGACCGGGAGGCGGTGCGGAAGCCGGAGATGAAGCTCTCGCGGACGATCGCGCGGGCCGCGATCGCCGCCGGCCGCCCGGTCGTCACGCGCAGCGCCGTCGTCGACCCGCGCTTCGGCGCCGCCCAGAGCGTGCGCGCGCTCGGCCTGCACTCGATCGTCGCCCTCCCGCTCCGCGGGGCGACGCGCGGGGCCCTCTACCTCGACCACCGCTTCCTCGACGGCGCCTTCGCGGCCGCCGACCTCGCCCTCCTCCAGGCGCTCGCCGACCACGCGGCGGTCGCGATCGAGCGGTCGCGCCTTTCCGCCCGGGCCCGGGCCCACCAGGCGGACCTCGAGCGCGCGAACACCGAGCTCGAGGGGGCGAAGCGCGAGCTCGAGGCGACCGCCGCCCGGCTCGCCGAGCAGAACCGCGGCCTTACCGACGAGGTCGAGCGCGCCCGCCTGGCCGTCAAGGAGACGGCCCTCCGCCACCGCTACGAGGAGATCGCCGGCCGCTCGCCGAAGCTCGCCGACGCGCTCCGCCTCCTCGACCGGGCGACCGACAGCGCGCTCGCCGTCCTCGTCGTCGGCGAGAGCGGCACGGGGAAGGAGCTCGTCGCCCGCGCCCTGCACACGAACGGGCCGCGCTCGAGCGGGCCGTTCGTGGCCGTCAACTGCGCGGCCGTGACCGAGACCCTGCTCGAGGCCGAGCTCTTCGGCCACGTGCGCGGCGCGTTCACGGGCGCCGACCGCGACCGCCCCGGGCTCTTCGAGGTCGCGAACGGCGGCACCCTCTTCCTCGACGAGGTCGGCGACATGAGCCCGGCGCTCCAGCCGCGGCTGCTGCGCGTCCTCGAGACGGGCGAGATGCGGCGCGTCGGGGCGACCGACATCCGCAAGGTCGACGTCCGGATCGTCGCCGCCACGAACCGCGACCTGCGCCAGCTCGTCGAGGAGGGCCAGTTCCGGCGCGACCTCTACTACCGGCTCGCGGTCGTGACGATCGCGCTCCCCTCGCTCCGCGAGCGGCGCGAGGACATCCCGCTCCTCATCCAGCGCTTCCTGCCCGAGGGACGGAAGCTGGCGCCGGCGACGCTCCGCGCGCTCCTCGACTACGACTGGCCCGGCAACATCCGCCAGCTCGAGAACGAGGTGCGCCGCCTCATCGCCCTCGCCCCGGCCGGGGGCGAGATCGGCCCCGAGCACCTCTCCGAGGAGGTCGCGCAGAACCTGCGGGTCGTCGCCCCGCGCCCGCCCTCGGGCGGCGTCGCCGTCGCCGCCGCCGGCGCCGATGCCGGCCTCGTGGCGACGCGCGGGCGGACCTTCCGCGACATCGAGGTCGAGGTCTACCGCTTCGCCCTCCGCGAGTGCGGCGGCAAGCGGGCCGACGCGGCCAAGCGCCTCGGCATCCCGCGCTCGACCTTCTACGACCGCCTGCGCGCGCTCGGGATCGAGGGGGACTGACCGGCGGCGCCGTCCGTAGAATCAACTTTTCGTTGATTCTGAGGGCCTCTCGACGTCGAAGGGGCCTCAGAATCAACTTTCCGTTGATTCTGGGGCGCGTCCGGATTCCGGACGGGCGCCGGAATCCGGTGCGACGAACGGCTCCCCGTGGCGCGCGCGCCGGCAGCCGGATGCAAGGAAACCTTGCATCTGAGGGCCTCTCGACGTCGAAGGGGCCCGAGATGCAAGGAAACCTTGCATCTGCGCGAGGGCCGGCACGCCCTGTGCCTTGTAGCCCCGGCCTTTGGAGGGAGCCCGGGGATGACGAGGACGACGGCGAAGCTGCTGCTGCTGCTGGTGCTCGGGGTCGTGGGGATCGCCGGCGCGACGCCGGCGCGCGCCCAGTCGCTCAACCGGCTGGGGGTCGACCGGCTGAACGCGGACGCCCAGTCGATCTGGGCGGTCGACGGTCTCCCGCGCGCGCGCGACGCGGCGCTGGCCGAGCTCCAGAAGCAGGTCGGCGTCGCGCGGCGGATCGCCGGGTCGACGACGCTCACGGTCGTGCGCGTGAACGGGGTCACGCTCGAGGCCGCGACCGCGCCCGGGCTCACGCGGCTCGACGGGAGCGGGATCGAGGCCCGCCTCCCGCTCGCCGGCGAGTGGCGGGTCGCGGCCGACGTGCGCGTCCGCCTCGAGGGCCGCGTCCTCTTCATCCCGTTCTCCGACACGTTCAACGTCCAGGTCGAGGTGAAGCGGCTCCGGGCGGGCATCCGGATCGACCTCGACTCGAGCGACCCGGCGGCGCCACGGCTCGTCCGCACCCACCCGCCGGACGTGCGGTTCGAGGTCGGCGCGCGCTCGGCCAACTTCCTCGCCAGCATCCTCGGCTGGATCGGGACCGGCGCGATCAACGGCGTCGGGCCGATCGTCTGCGACGTCGCCGCCCGCTTCCTCGCCCGGCAGCTGAACCTCGACCTCGCCGGCCTCGCCCCGCCGATCACGGGGGCGGGCGGCCCGGCCCTCGCGCCCGTCGCCCCGGCCGACCTCGCGGGCGCCGCCGCCCGCCTCGAGACCGAGATCCACCGTCACCGCATGCCGTTCGGGTCCATCTTCGAGGTCGAGTTCGACCGGCCCTACCACGGGACGTGGGAGGACTCGATCCTCGACCCGGCCTTCGACCCGGGCGTCGTCAACGGCTACGAGTCGATCGGCGACTCGGCCCTCATGACCGGGCAGTACCTCGCCGGCCTCGCCTTTCACCATGCCGTCACGCGCGATGCCGTCACGCACGGGCGCGCCCGCGAGGTCCTGCGCGCGACCCGGACCATGCTCACCATGAAGGGTCGGCCGGGCGACCTGAACCGCCTCGTCTTCCCGGTCGCCGCCATGCCGTCCGCGATCGGCGGGACCAACTACGCCCAGGCCTACCAGGGCGTCGACCACGTGATGAGCGACTACATCTCGCGCGACGCCTACATGGGGACGTTCTTCGGGCTCTCGCTCGCCCACGACCTGATCGCCGACGCCGCCGTCAAGCGCGACGCGCGCGAGCAGCTCGAGATGGCGATCGACTACCTCCTCGCCAACGGCTGGACGTGGCGCCGGCGCGACGGCAGCTTCGGCGAGCGCTGGGCGGGCGCGAGCGAGCACCAGTACGCCTGGGTCCTGGCCGCCCACCGCGTGAACCCGGCCAAGTACGCGGCGGCGCTCGACGCCCACAAGGGCTACGCCGACATCCTCTGGCTCGGGCTCTGGATCGGCTGCCTCGACCCGTACTACTCGTACTACAAGTTCAACCTCGCCCACGGCGCCATGTACACGGCGCTCCGCCTCGAGACCGACCCCGTGCGCTGGCAGCGCGCCCACCAGGGCCTGGCGATCCTGAAGCGCACCGTCGGGCACCACCAGAACGCGCACTTCAACAACGTCTACCTCGCCCTCGACCCGGCGGCGCGCCCGCGCCTCGGGGCCGAGAACGCGAACCTGCTCACCCGCTGGCTGCGCGCGCCGCGGCGCAAGATCGTCGTCGACCTCACGAACGACCCGACGATCGAGAAGACGACGTACACCGTGCCCTTCAACCCGGACCTCACGTTCGGGCCGGGCTCGGGGACGCCGCGCACGATCCTCGTCGCGAAGCACCCGATCCCGGTGGACCGGCGGCTCACGGCCTCGAGCTACATCTGGTCGAAGTCGCCGCTCCAGCTCACGCCGGGCTTCTCCCCGGCGCCCGACGCGCACGCCGAGAGCGAGACCGTCGACTTCACGCTCCCCTACTGGATGGCCCGGTACTACCGCGCGATCCCGGGGCCGCGCCCGACCCTCGGGGCGGGGACGGCGACCGCCGCGCCCGCGACCGCGACGGCGGTGAGGTGACCGTGCGCCGCCCGGACGCACCTCTGCTGGCGGCGGGGGCCGCCCTCGCCCTCGGCCTCGCCATCTTCGCCGTGGGTTTCCTGACGCTCGGCGAGACCGAGGCGAGCAAGCGCGCCCCCGCCGCTCCGCCCAAGCCGTTCGTCGCGCGCGACGCGCGACCCGAGCGAGGCGAGGGGTCGCGCGAGGTCGAACGACCCTCGTCCTCCGCGCCCCTCGACCCGGGTTCGTCCCCGCGGGACGACCCCTCGCTCGGGGCGAGCGGCGTCGAGGCCCTCGCCCTCGCCGCCCGCGCCCACGTCGCCCGCGAGGGCGCGATCCGCGCCGCCGTCCTCGCCGCCCGCGCCGGCGAGATCGACCCCGTCGACCTCGGCCTCCGCCTCCACGAGATCGGCGGCTCGGCCCTCGACGCCGGTCCGGCGCTCCTCGCGCTCCTCGTCGAGGAGCCCGATCCGGCGATCGCGTTCAAGCTCGCCCAGGCGCTGGCCGCGCTCCAGGACGACGCGCCGATCCGCCGGGCGACCGTCGAGGCGCTGAGGCGGGCGGAGCCCGGGACGCGCGCCGTCGGCCTGCTCGCGCTCCTCGGGCGCACCGAGCCGGAGGCCGTCGCGCTCGCCGCCGAGTGCTTCGTCGGCGACGTGCCCGCGGCGCGCGGCACGGCGGGCTTCCTCCTGAACCAGGTCCCCGAGGCGCTGCCGGCGCCCCTCGCCGCGACCGTGCGCGAGACGGCGCGCGCGGCCCTCGCCGACCCGGCCGCGGCCGCGCCGGATCGCGTGCGCGAGGAGGCGGCGGGCCTTCTCGGTCGCCCGGGCGCGCCCGAGGTCGACGTCGCGCTCCTCGAGCGGACCATGCTCGACGCTCCCGAGCGCACCGTCCGCGGGCGGGCGTTCGTGGCGCTCGTCGAGACGGGCGCCGGGTTCGACCGGATCGGTCCGGCCTGCGCCCGCGTTCTATCCGATGAGAGCGCGCCGCCCGAGCTCCGGGCGGCGGCGCGCGCGTACCTGACCAGCGGGAGGGAGTGAAGTGAGCGCTGTCCGCTTCCCCGAGACCGGCATCCGCCGCGACGACCTGCTCGCGGCCCTCGACGACCTGAAGGCGAAGGACGCGGACTGGCGCGGCGGGCGGACCTTCAGCCTCGTCTACTTCGCCGGCGACGACGTCCTCGCGGTGATCCGCGAGGCCTACGGGAAGTTCCTGGCGACGAACGCGCTCTCGCCCATGGCCTTTCCGAGCTTGCGGCGCCTCGAGACCGAGGTCGTCGCCATGACGGCCGACCTCCTCCACGCGCCCGAGCCGGCGGGCTTCATGACGTCGGGCGGGAGCGAGAGCATCCTCATGGCCCTCAAGACCGCGCGCGACAAGGCGCGGGCCGAGCGGCCGGACGCCTTCGACGCCGCCGCGGGCGGCGGCCCGCCCGAGATGGTGCTGCCCGTGACCGCCCACCCGGCCTTCGAGAAGGCCGCCCACTACCTCGGCCTCCGGGTGGTCCACGTGCCGCTCCGCGACGACTTCCGGGCCGACGTCGCGGCGGCGCGGGCCGCGATCACCGACCGCACCGTCCTCGTCGTCGGCTCGGCGCCCGGCTACCCGCAGGGCGTCATCGACCCGATCCCCGAGCTCGCGGCGGCGGCGGCCGAGCGCGGCGTCGGCTGCCACGTCGACGCCTGCCTCGGCGGCTTCTTCCTGCCCTTCGCCGAGCGCCTGGGACGGACCGTGCCGCCCTTCGACTTCCGCGTGCCCGGCGTCACGTCGATGTCGGCCGACCTCCACAAGTACGGGTACTCGGCGCGCGGGGCGTCCGTCGTCCTCTACCGCGACCGCGACCTGCGCCGGCACCAGATGTACGTCTACGCCGACTGGCCGGGCGGGCTCTACGGCTCGCCGACGGCCGCCGGCTCGCGCCCGGGCGGGGCGATCGCGGCGGCCTGGGCGGTGCTGCGCTTTCTCGGCGCCGAGGGCTACGCCCGCCTCGCCGGCCAGGTCCTCGAGACGACGCGCGCCTTCATCGAGGGGATCCGCGCGATCCCGGGGCTGCGCGTGCTCGGGGAGCCCGACATGAGCGTCCTCGCCTTCACGTCCGACGACCCGTCGCTCGACATCTACGCCGTCGGCGACGCCATGGAGGCGGCCGGCTGGCACCTCGACCGCCAGCAGCTCCCGCCCGCGCTCCACATCATGGTGACGCCGGCGCACGCGCCCGTGACCGAGCGCTTCCTGACGGAGCTCCGCGCCGCCGCGGGCGCCGCCCGCGAGACCGGCCCGGCGAGCGAGGGCATGGGCGCCATGTACGGCGTCATGGCGACCCTCCCCGACCGCGGGACGGTCAAGGAAGCCGTGCTCGGGCTGCTCGACGGGATCTACCAGCCGGAGGCGTGAGGGGGAGACCGGCCGCCGCCATGCGCTTCCGCGACGTCCTCGACCTCGCCCGCCTCCCTTACTTCGAGGCGGGTGCGGGCGACCGCCTCGTCCTCGCCGATCCGTCGCTCGGGCCGACGATCGACATGCACACGCACGTCTCCCAGGCGTACGTCGTGCCGTCGCGCGTCGACATCGAGCGCGAGACGCCGCGCACCGAGCACTACCTGCCGGTGCGCGGGCGGGCCCTCGACCTCGAGGGCTACCAGAACCGGAACCTGACGGCCGCCGACCTGCGCCGCATGCGGCTCGACCTGACGCTCGGCGTCTTCCGGGCGCGCGGGCCGCGCGCGACCCACACCCTCCCGAACCTCGCGCGCGAGATGCGCGACCTCGGGATCGCGGCCTCGGTCCTCCTGCCGATCGACTTCCCCGTCCTCTCCGAGAACGCGCGGACCGTGCTGCGCGCGGTCGCGGGGCGCCCCGGCCTCGTCGGCTTCGGCTCGGTCCACCCGTTCGCGCGCGACATCGAGGCGAAGCTCGACGAGCAGGTCGCCCTCGGCGCCCGCGGGATCAAGGTCCACCCGGCCGTCCAGGTCGTCGCGCCCGACCACCCGCGCACGATCCGGCTCTGCCGCCTGTGCGGCGAGCGCCGCCTGCCCGTCCTCTTCCACTGCGGCCCGGTCGACATCGAGCCGCCGCTCGGGCGCCGGCTCTCGCAGGTCCCGCGCTACGAGCGCGCGATCGCCGAGTGCCCGGAGACCGTCTTCGTCCTCGGGCACTCGGGGGCGCTCCAGATGGAGCGGGCGCTCGACCTCGCCGTCCGCTACCCCCACGTCTGGCTCGAGCTGAGCGGCCAGTCGCTCGCGAACGTGCGCCGCATCCTCGCCGAGGCCGACCCCGACCGCGTCGTCTTTGGCACCGACTGGCCCTGGTACCCGCAGGCGATCGGCCTGGCGAAGGTCTTCCTCGCGACCGAGGGCGGCCCGGCCGGGCTCAGGCGCCAGGTCCTCTACGGCAACGCGGCGCGCCTGCTCGGGCTGGAGCCGGAGCCCGCCGACCCCTCCCGGGCGACGATGTCGCCCGGCAGCGAGTCGCGGCTCGCCCGCGTCACCTGACGGAGATCGACATCCGGGCGCGCCTTCACGGCCGCCCGCCGCCCCGCTTCGCCTCGCCCTCGAGCGCCAGCACCGTGCCCGTGAGACGCAGTCGCGCGCCGCGCGGGAGCGGGGTCGCCGTGTAGACGACGATCTGCCCGCCTCGCCCGGGGGGTCGAGGTCGACGTGCTCCGGCCGCTTGCCCCGTGGGATCCGAAGCATGTGGGCGTGCGGGACCGGGGCCACCCGCCCGACCACCGTGACCTCGCCGCCCACGCGGTCGTCGAGGTCGCTCACGGCGAGTAGGATGCCGCCCGGGAGGAGCCCCGCAGGCGCTTCCGCGTCCGCGCGTTCGCCGTCGCCGTCGTCGCCGCCATCGCGTCGGCCTCGACCGGTACCGGCTGCTCGTCGCCGCCGACGGCGACGCCCGGCGCCGGCGCCGCGGGCTCGAGCGCCGCGATCACGGCCAGCCACTCGAGCCGCCGCAGGCGATGGCTCGTCGCCCGCGCGGCGAGGACGGCGAGGGCGACCGCGAAGGCGACGAGCGCGCAGGCCGCGGGAGGCGCCCCGGCCGCGGCCGCCCCGGCGAGCGCGACCGCGGCGCCGAGGGCGGCGATCGCGAGGCGACGCCATCGGGCCGCGAGCCGGCCCGCGAGCGCCCGCGCGTCCCGGACGAGGGGAAGGCGCGCGGAGCCCGCAGGCGCTCCCGGCGCGGGAGCGAAGGGCGCCGCGGCCACGCGCGCGGCCGCGTTCCGGACGGCGGCGCGCACGGCCTCCCCTTCCCCATCGCCGGCGAGCGTCCGGTCGATCGCCGCCGCCGCCCGCGCGGCGCTCGAGCCGAGGAGCACGCCGTCGTACGCCGCGCCGAACCCGAGCCCGCCGCCCTCGAGCGCGAAGAGCGAGAGGTCGCGGCAGCGGCGCAGCCGCCGCCCGATCCGCCCGAGGGCGCGAAGCGGCGGGCCTTCGAGCGCCGCGCGCAGCCCGTACTCCGAGCACGTCTCGAGTCCCTCGAAGGTGCAGCGCACGCGCGCGAACGGCCCGCGGCCGCGAAGCCGACGGCGATAGAAGCGGATGGCGGCCAGGAGGGCGCGCCGCCCGAGCGCTCCACGCCACGACCCCTCGCGGAACCCCGGGCGCCGGGTCGAAGGAAGGGCCACTACAGGCCTCCGCAGTCGACCGAACCGCAGTCGACCGAGCCGCAATCGGGCCCGGGGCACGATGCATCGCCCAGGCACGACCCCGCGGTCGAGACGGTCTCGACGGCCTGGCCGGCGACCTCGGCCAAGCGACCCATGGCCTCGGCTGCGGCGGACGCCACCTCGGCGGCACCCGCCGTGGACTCGGCGAGGTCGGGCATCGGCACCCGGACGGGCGGCCGGAACGGCGGGAGCCGGCTCACCAGCTCGCTGCCCGCGTCGAGGACCTCGAGGCCGAGCCGCTCGCCGCCCCGGCCGTCGAGGGCCCGCACGTGGGCCTCGAGCCCGCGCGCGCCCAGGCGACGCTTCAGCTCGAGCAGCCAGCGCTCGACGTAGAGCTTGCGGTCGACGAAGCGCCGGACCGGGCCGCTCCTCCGCATCCGTCCTCCTCGCGCCGCCGGGGCCTACCGGATCCGGGCGGCGGCGAGGAGTCTGCGCAAGCGCCTTGCCGACCTCCGCCGCGCTCGAGCGCGGTCGTCCGCTCCCGTCCGGCCGCGCCATCTCAGCTCCGCGCCCCCCGCGGCGGCGCCGGGCCGGGCCGGCGCGGGCCGCCGCCGCCGGCGTTGCTCGCGGGCGGCTCGACGCCGATCGCCCGCGCGAGCTCGCGGTGGACGCGCGCCACCCGCTCGACCTGCCCCTTCGCCGGGAAGCGCTCGTAGAAGCCCTCGGCCCGGAACTCGCGCTTGAGCGCGCCCCAGGGCTCGAGCCGCGCCTGCCAGCGCGCGACCCGCCCGTCCGCCGGGTCGGCGTCCGCGCGGGCGAGGTCGGCGCACACCCGCAGCAGGGCCTTGAGCGTCACCGGCCGCGTCACCATGTAGGCCGGGCTGCCCCAGACCTCCGCGAACACGCGCTCGGCCGCCTTGAGGAAGTCGCGCACCTGCTCGTAGAGCCGCTTCCCGACCGACGCCGGCGTCCCGGCGCGCTCGAGGTCCTTCCAGTCCCGGGAGACCGAGCGGTGGATCTCGTTGAACAGCTCGGCCTGGAGGATCCACTTCTCCTGGCGGCTGCGCCCGCCGAGGCGGTTGATCTTGTAGCGGAGCGGGCTGTCGGGCTCGGCGTAGAGCTTCTCGGCCACGCGGGCCGAGAGCTTCCGGTCGGGGGAGGCCCACGACACGCGCTCGTAGAGGTCCACGAGGTGGCTCTTGTTGATGCGCGTCGGCGTCGAGTTGATGATCACGAACATCTCGGTCGCGAAGTCCTCGCTCTTCCCGTCGAAGATGATGCACGGGACGCTGATCGTGTGCGCGTCCTCGGCTCGCCGCCGCCGGTAGAACTCGAGCGCGGCCAGCCGGTGCTGGCCGTCGATGATGAGGTAGCGCTCGCGCGGCTCCTCGAGGTGCCCGACCGTCTCGATCCCGCCGGCCAGCGGCTCGAAGTGGAGGCTCTCGGCCGTGAAGAGGAGCACGGGCGCCGGGATCGGCGGCTGGCTCACGGCCGTCTCGTAGAAGTTCTCGATCGCCCGCACCTTCTGGCGCGAGAGCTGGCGCTGGAACGCCCGGTCCGTGCGCTCGATCCGCGAGATGAAGCTCGCGACCTCGTCGCCCTCCGGCACCTCCTCGGCCGCGATCCGCTCGCCGCCGTCGGCGTAGAAGCGGCTTATGAACCGCACCTTCTCGAGCAGGTCCTCGGCCCGGTACGAGACGAAGTAGAAGACGCCGTCCTTCTGGCGGATCTGCGTCGCGAGCATGGTCGCTCCCCCGGCACGCGCCGGCACGCGCGGGCGAGATCGCCCGTTCTCGGGATCTTACATCGTGGGTCCGACAACCTTTCTTCGGTGACGGACGATCCGCTTGACGTAACCTGGCTCCGGCCTTGCCCCCGCCGCTCGACATCCCCGGGACGCGGAAACCCCTCCGCCCGAGGTCGCCGCGGAGGCGCAGACGCCGCGGCGACCCCGCCGAGAGCCGGGTCGTTCCTGCCGGACATCTCCCGGCGCGAGACGGGGCTGTAAGCCGGCCTCGACCCGTTGACGTCCGGGCCCCCTTCGCGTTTCCTGTCGGCCATGCCCCGAAGGTCCACGGCCCTCGCCGCCATCGTCCTCGCCGCCTCGACCGCCGCCTGCGCGACCCTCCGGCCGGCGCCGCCCGACGACGTCGCCGCCCCCCGCGGGCTCCTGGTCGCGGCCGGGGGCGGGACGATCGGCGCCGACGTGAGGGCGCGCGTGCTCGCCCTCTCGGGCGGCCCGGACGCCGTCGTCCTGGTCGTCCCGCAGGCCTCGGCGGCCGCCGACGCGGGCGAGGCGGCCCGCGACGACTGGAGGCTCGCCGGGGCGCGCACGGTCGAGACCCTCGACGTCCGCGACCGGGAGCGGGCGGAGGCGGCGATCGAGCGGGCGACGCTCATCTGGATGACCGGCGGCGACCAGGTCCGCCTCGTCCGGGCGCTCGAGGAGGCGGGCGTCGCGGCGGCGATCCGGCGGCGCCACGAGGCCGGCGCGACGGTGGGCGGGACGAGCGCCGGGGCGGCCGCCCTGTCGAAGGCCATGATCGCGGGCGACGCGGACCTCGACCGCATCGCCGCCGGGCGGACCCGGATCGCGCCCGGGCTCGGCCTCTGGCCGGAGGCGATCGTCGACCAGCACCTCCTCCGCCGCGGCCGGCTCCCCCGCCTGATCGCGGCCGTCCTCGACCGGCCGCGCGACCACGTGGGCGTCGGGGTCGACGAGGGGACGGCGGCGATCGTCCATCCCGACGGGACGCTCGAGGTCGTGGGCGAGAGCGCCGTCGTCGTCGTCGACGCCCGGGGCGCGGCCGTCGAGGCACGCGCCGCCGGCCTCCCGGCGGCGGCGACGGGGGTGCGGCTCCACCTCCTGACGGCCGGGATGCGGTTCCGACCGCCGCGGTGAGCCCCCCGCTCCACCACTCCCGGGTCTTCGACCTCGCCGCCTGGCCCTACGACCTGGTCACGGCCCAGGACACCTGGCGCGAGAGCTGCCGGCGCATGGCGGCCCTCGTCGTGCCGGGACCGGTGCGGCTCGGGCTCGACCTCGGCACGGGGCCGGGGGTCTCGGCCATCGAGGCGGCGCGCGTCCACGTCGGCGCCCGGTGGATCGCCGCCGACCTCTCGCTCCCCATGCTGGGCCGGGCGAGGGCCCGGATCGCGGCGGCGCGCCTCGAGCCGCCGGCCCGCCGGCCCTGGCCCGTCGCGGCCGACGCCTTCGCCCTGCCCCTCCGGGACGGGGCGGTCGACGCGGTCACCGCCCACAGCCTCTTCTACCTCCTCCCGAGCCGCGCCCCGGCGCTGGCCGAGGTCCGGCGCGTGCTGCGCCCCGGCGGGACGCTCGTCTTCCTCGAGCCGAACCCGGACGTGACGGCGCTCGCGATCGCCACGTTCGTCGTCCGGAACGCGCTCTCGCCGCGCTTCGCCGCCTCCATGCTCGCCTGGCGGGTCGCCTCGCGCGCGTACGGGCGGGTGCCGGCGGCGCGCTCGCGGGAGGAAGTCGAGGCCGCCGGGTTCCGCGCGGCGGAGACGCGCGAGACGCTCGGCGGCCTCGGTTACTTCGTCGTGGCCCGGGCCTGAGCCGAGCGCGCGGAAGCCCGAAGCCAAATCCTTGCCGCGCGCTCGGCTCCGGGGGGTTCGGGGGGCGGAGCCCCCCGAAGACGAAGACCGGCGAAGAGCGTGTGAATCGACAGATTCACACGCTCTGAGCCCGGGCAGTCAGCGGCCGTCCGCGGGCGCGGCGATCTCGACCTCGACCCGCTCGCCCGCCGCGGCGTCCACCTCGACGTCGCGCCACTTCCCGGCCCCGAAGGCGGCCCGGACCGTGTAGCGTCCGGGCGGGAGGTCGACGAAGGCGGCCGCCCCGTGGCGGTCGGTGGTCGTGACGTTCCGGCCGTCGTCGCGGATGGTCAGGACGAGGGCGTCCGCGAGCGGCCGCCCGTCCTCGCCGACGACGCGCACCGCGATCGAGGTCGCCGGGGCGAGGGCGACGTCGACGGGCCCGCCGGGGCCCGCGAGCGGCACGTCCTTCGGCAGGAACCCCTCGGCCACGGCGACGATCGACCCGGGCGCGCCCGCGTCGCGGAGGTCGAAGAAGCCGTCGCGGCCGGTCCGCACCGAGGCCGCGACCGGGCCGCCGCCCGCCTTCACGGTCGCCCCCTCGATCGGCCGGCCGTCGCGGGCGTCGCGCACGTGGCCGAAGACGCGCCATCCGCCCTCGTCGAGGGCGAACGTCTCGTGGACGACCTGGCCCGGGCCGAGGTCCAGGACGCGCCGCGCGCTCGTCCGGCCGTGCTGCGCCACGACGATCTCGACCGGACCGGGGTTCACGTCGATCGAGAACCGGCCGCCGCGGTCGAGGCGATGCGTCCCCGACGACTGCTCGAACGGGGCCTTGTAGGTGACGGTCGCGTACTCGTCCGCCACGCCCCCGACGAGCACGCCCTCGATGCGCGCCTTCCTCGGGACGGCCAGGGTCACCGCCCGCCGCTCGCGGGCGGCGAGGGGCACGCGGTCCCCGAGCATCCAGAACTGGAAGTCGCGCTCCCCGATCGGCAGGACCCGGACCGTGAAGCCGTACGGACGGTCGCCCGGGACCTCGATGTCGGCCCGGCCCCGCGCGTCGGTCACGGCCTGGCCGAACGAGGGTCTCCACGTCTCGTCGTCGTCCGGATCCCGCTCCATCGCCAGGACCTCGCAATCCGCGAGGATCGCGCCCTGGTCGTCCGTGCAGGTGATCTCGAGGACGCCGGTCGGTCCGTCCGACGCCTCGCCGGCGTCGCCGGTCGGCCCCTCGACGGCCCGGCCGCGCTCGCCGACGGTCGGCGCCGCCGCCGCCGCCGATGACCCCGGAGGCGACGCCGGCTCGGGCTCGCGCGAGGCCGGAGGAGGCGAGGCGGAGGCCGTACCCTCGCCCGCCTCCGCCCGCGCGACCGACGCCCCGGGGTCGCCGGCCCCGGGCGGCGTGGGTCTCTCCGCCCGGGCCGCCGCCGGCGCCCCGACCGCGGGCGCGCGACCGCGCTCCGGGGTCGGCGCGCGGCCGAAGAGGACGGCGGCCGCCACCGCGGCGACGACGAGCGCGGCCCCGACGACCGCGACCGCCTTTCCCGCCAGCGCCCGCGAGGCGGCCCGGGCGATGAGGGCCTCGACGACCCCGGCCGGGGGCGGCGTCGCCGCGACGGCCGGGACCATCCTCCGCAGCCGTTCCCCGAGGCCCTCCGGCGCCCGCGGGACGAGCGCTCCGTAGCCGGCGCCCGCGAGCGACGCCTGGAGCCGCTCGAGGCCGCGCCGGATCCGCGACGCCGCGGTCCCCTTCGGGCACCCGAGCGCGTCCGCGACCTCCGCGTGGCTCAGGCCCTCGTAGAAGTGGAGCAGGATCGGCTGCTGGAGGTCGTCCGGGAGCGCGCGCACGCGGTCCCCGACCTCGAGGGCGAGCGCCCGCTCCTCGGGCCCGTCCGTCCCCGCCGCCGTGGCCGGCCGGCGCGACGCGACCCGCTCCTCGCGGCGCCGGCGCCGGACCTGCGCCCGGGCCTGCATGCGGGCGGCGTTGCGCACGACCTCGCGGAACCACGGGCCGAACGGGCGCGTGCGGTCGTAGCGGTCCGCCGCCCGGGCGAGGTCGACGAACGCCTGTTGGGCCGCGTCCTCGGCCGCCGCGGGGTCGCCGAGGAGCCCGTACGCGACGCGGCAGGCGACGGCCCAGCGCCGCCCCACGAGGGCCTCGAGCGCCGCCGCCGAGCGCGTCCGCGCGTAGTCGACGACGAGGGCCCCGTCGTCCTGGCCGGCGGCCTCCGGCCCGGTCATCGCGGTCACCGCCGCGCCGTCCGCCTGTCGTCCCGAGAGCGGCCTGACATGAACCGTCATCATAGCGGATCTCCTTCCGGTCTTACCGGGAGGTATGCCGCCGCCCGCGCCCGCGCATCACGCCGGGCGTCGGTCTTCACAACAGGCGTCGAGATGGGAAGTTAGGGCACGATGGGGATGGTCGGCGTGAGCGGCGTCTCGCCGCGCAGCATGCGCGCCGCCTCGCCGGCCAGGCGCAGGTACCAGTCGCTCGGGAGCCGGTAGCCGTCCTGGTCGAGCGTCACGAACGTCCCCTCGACGGGCAGGTCGGCGCGCGTCGCCGCGACCTTGAAGAGGGCCGTGCCCTCGTCGACCTCGTCGAACATCGCGCCGAAGACGATCGTCACGCCCGCGCCGACGGCGTTGTACGCCTGGCGCCAGAAGAAGCGGCCGCCGTCGCGCGGGATCTGGTTCACGGGCCCGGCGAGGAGGTTGTGCCACGAGAACCCGGGCCAGATGACGGGCATGTACTCCTTCCCGACGCGCCGGGCCTCGGCCAGGTCGGGGCGGATCTGCGCCGCGAGGAAGCGATCGGCCCCGGCCGTGTCGCCGTAGCGGCCCACGGCCCACGGCGAGATCACGTCGAACGACCGGTAGACGGCCGCCCAGGCGGGGTCCGAGCGCGAGTCGCCGTTGAGCGTCCGCCAGTGCGTGGGCACGCCGCCGACGAGCGTCACCCGGTAGCGGTCGGGCGCGTCCTGCTGGAACCAGCGGACGATCTCGGCCGCCTGGGCCGGCGTGCCGGGCCGGTCCGTGAAGCCGAGCCCCCAGACCACGAGGACCGGCCGGCCGCGGTGCCGCAGGTAGCGCGGGCTGTCGAGGAGGCGCAGGTCGTCGACGACGTGCATCCAGTCGCGCTTCAGGTCGTCGACGAGCGTCGCCGGCGGATGCCCGGAGATGTCGTACATGAGGGCGAGCACGCGCTCGTGCGCCTCGGCCCCGGCGCGCGCGTTCCGGGCGACCTGGTCGCGGAGGGCGAGGAACCGGGGATCGCGGAGGTCGGAGGTGAAGCGCTGGAGGAAGACGCCGTCGATCCCGGCGTCCCGCATCCACCGGAAGTGGCGGACGACGGTCTTCTCCTTGTAGGCCGAGTAGAGGGCGGCCGGGCGGCCGTCGCGCCGCGTGAGCCGCGTCGGGAACAGCTCGTCCGGGTCGAGCTCGGACGTGTCGGGCCACATGTCCACGGTGAGGTTCGCCGCCGCCGGCACGTTGCCCCGGAACCAGTGCACCCACTCGTTCACGGGGCCGCCGTCGCCCGCGGACGCGAACCAGCCCTGGTAGCCGAGGAGCATCTTGCGGTCGAGCGTCGTCGGGTCGGGCGGCGCGCCCGGCGCGGGCGCGGGCGCCGGAGCCGGAGCCGGCGCCGGCGAGGGCCCGGGCGCGGGGCCGCCGCCGCCCGAGGACGGGCCGCCGCGCGACGGGCACTGCGCGCCGAGGGTCGCGAGCGCGAGCGCGAGGACGACGAGGGAAGACCAGCTCCTTCGCGGCATGGGCGCACCTCCTACGTACCTCATAGCCGCGGGGACCGGTCGGGTCGTGCACGAACGGCGACGCCGGCGAGCGGCGCCAAGCGTAAAACAACTGTCAAAGTCGCGGACCGCTACCGGCGCGCGTCGAGGACGACCGGGTAGCGCTCGTACCGCTTCAGCACGACGAGCAGGGCGATCGCCGTCGTGAGCCCGATCTGGAAGCAGGCGGGCTCCCCGGCGCCGGAGAGCGACCCCGAGCCGAAGCCGATCGCGCCCGTGCGCGCGTCGTAGGTCTCGAAGAGGCCGCCCTCGCAGGCGCCGGCGAGGAGCCGCAGGAGGCGGACGCGCAGGGTCGCGGCCTCGGCGGCGTAGCCGTACCGCTCGAGGCCGACGAGGACGGCCCAGCAGGGCGGCAGCCACACCTGCCCGCGCCAGTAGTAGCCGTCGGCGGCGGCGTTGTAGGCCGGGTCGTCGTAGGCGACGGAGGGGACGGGAAAGCGCGGCGCCGCGCGGTCGTCCGGGTCGCCGAAGAGCCTCGCCGGGTCGAGGAGGTGGCCCTCGACGAGGCGGGCGACGCGCCGCCGGTCGCGGGCCAGGCCGGCGAAGAGCGGCCAGGCGAGGGCCGGGGTGATCGCCCGCGTGAAGGGTCCGGGCGTGCCGCCGGGGGCGATCTCGCGGTCGAGGTAGGCGCCGCGCTCCTCGTCCCAGAGCGTCGCCTCGACGGCCTCGGCGAGGGCCCGCGCCCGGGCCTCCTCGGCCGCCGCCTCGACCGCCCGCCCGAGGTGCCGGCCGATCGCCGCCAGGCTCTCGTAGAACATGAACATCCAGGCGTTCAGGTCGACGGCGGCCACGTGGCGCGCGGGCGCGAACCCGGAGAGGTTGGCGAGGTCGAGCTCGACCCCGAAGGCCCGGATCGGCGCGACCCGCGGGTTCGGGATCCGCGGCGTGTCGTCCCAGCCGCTCTCGAAGGCGCAGCGCCAGGCGAAGAGGCGGTCGTCGCCGGTCGCGCGCCGGCGCCGCTCCCACCAGCGCGCGTAGCGGTCGAGCCGGGCGTGGACGTCCGCGAGCCAGGCGCGGTCGCGGGCGCCGTCGGCCTCGAAGACCTCGCGGGCGGCGAGGGCGACGACCGGCGGCTGCGAGATGCCGGCGAGCAGCGGGTGGAACGGCACCAGGTCCGGGCCCGTCCCGTACGGGATGCAGCCGTCCGGCCGCTGCCCGGCGAGGAGGACCGTCAGGCTCTCCTTCGCGAGCGCCGGGTCGAACTCCTTGAGCCCGAGCGCCTGGATCGCCACGTCCCAGGCCGCGAACAGGTTGAAGTGGACCTTGGCCGGGAAGCAGGAGCGCGCCGGCATGCGTCCGCGCGGGGCGAAGGCGCTCATGCGGAGGCCCGTGGCGGCGAGGCCGAGGGTGCGCCGCTCGTCCGCGTCGAGCGCGGCGGGCGGGGCCGGCGCGGGCAGCGCGGCGAGGAACCGCGCCCAGTCCGCGCGGACGGCCTCGAGCGCCCCTTCGGCCCCGCCGGCCGCCGCCAGCCGGGCGTCGCCGCCGGCCGCGGCGGCGTCGGCCTCGGCGGCCGTCTCGCCGCAGCCGATGACGGCGAAGAACGCGGCCTCGCCGCCCGGGGCGAGCACCGTCTCGCGGCCGGCGAGGGCGACGTGGAAGCGCGAGCGGGCGAGGACCGGGCGGCGGACCCGCGCGAGCGGTCCGAACGACGCCCGGAGCGTGCGGTGGAAGCGGGTCGCGTCGAAGGCGAGCGGGCCCGGCCCCGTCCGGCGCCGGTACTCGATCCGCGCGACCCCGGCGCCGTCGACCGCCGTCCGCCAGCGCCCGCCCCGCGAGAGGCGGAGCGGCTGCTGGGCCTCGTGGACGGGGTCCGGGTCCTCGAGGACCTCGAGGCGCGGGCGCAGGGCGACCGGCGCCCCCCCGCGGTTCGCGAGGCGGGCGACGAGGAGGAAGGCGTCGGTCGCGAGCGTCGTCGCCTCGCCCGTGGCCTCGATGCCGCCGGGGCCGCGGGCGCGCTCGCGCCAGCCCCACGGCTCGAACTCGATCCCCGTCCGCACGAGCGGCAGGCCGTCGCAGCGCAGGCGCGAGCGGTCGATCCGCGAGGCGACGGTCCCGAAGGCCGCGTAATGGGCGGTCTCGAGGAGGTCCAGGCCCGTCGCCGCGCCCGCCGGCCGCACCGCCGCCTTGATCCCGGCGTGGCTCCCGTGGTCGGAGACGGGCCCGCCGATCGTGATCCCGGCGAGGTAGTAGGGCCAGCCGGAGATCGGCACGGGCGACTCGTCGCGCGGCCGGCTGTGCGGGAGGCGGCGCGTCGCGGGCGGCGCGCGGCCGCGGCCCGACAGGAGCCCGCTCGCCCAGGCGGCGGCGCGCACGGCGAGGAGCAGGGTCGAGAGCGGTTCGGACACGGGCTCAGGCCTCCTCCTCGTCCGCCGCCGAGACCGTGACCGGCACGCCGTTCAGGATCGCGTTCCCGACGACCGGCTCGATCGCCTGCTCGTCGGTCACGTCGTTGACGCTCGCCCCCGGCCGGGTCGCCGCGACGCGCAGCCCGACGCCCGGCCGGTCGTGGCCCCAGCCGTGGGGCAGGCTGACGACGCCGGGCCGGATCTCCGGCGTCACGGCGAGCGGGGCGACGACCTCGCCGACGCGGCTGCGGACGCGCACGGGCGCGCCGTCCGCGAGCCCGAGCCGGGCCGCGTCGCGCGGGTTCATGAGGAGCGTGCAGCGGGGCCGGCCGCGGACCATGGACGGCGCGTTGTGGGCCCACGAGTTGTTCGTCCGGACGTCGCGCCGCCCGATGAGGACGAGCGCCCCGTCGGCCCCGTCGCCCCCGCCCTCCTCGAGCCGGCGCGCGAGGTGGGCGGCGAGCCGCTCGATCTCGGTCAGGACGGCCGGCGCGGCCAGCTCGATCCTGCGCGAGGGCGTCCGGAGCACGCGGTCGAGCGAGGGGACGAGCGGGCCGAGGTCGATCCCGTGCGGCCGGGCCCGCAGCCGCGCGAGCGAGAGGCCGCGCGAGCGCCGCGAGAACGGGAGCGGGAACGGGAGGAAGCGGTCGCCGTACGGCCCGATCCGGAGCAGGATGTCGAGCAGCGTCGCCGGCCGCGGCAGCGCGCCCGTGCGGCGCACGAGGCGAAGGAGGGCCCGCGCGAGCCCGGTCCTCGCCTTCCGCTCCGCCACGCGGAGCGCGAGCCCGCCCAGGACCTCGAAGTCGCGACGCGCGCCCGGCGGCGGAGGGACGACGACGGGCGAGTACCTGGCGAAGTTGCGAACCGACACCTGGTAGGCGAGCGCCTCGTAGTTGTCCTGCTCGAGCGACCAGGCCGGCGGCAGGATGAGATGGGCGTGGCGGGTCGTCTCGTTCAGGTAGATGTCGACGGCCACGAAGAGGTCGAGCGCCGCCAGCGCCCGGTCGACCTGGCGGCCGTTCGGCGTCGAGAGCACGGGGTTGGCGGCGATCGTGACGAGGCCGCGGACGCGCCCCGGCCCGGGGGTCAGGATCTCCTCGGCCAGGCAGGCGACGGGGACCTCGCCGTTGAACTCGGGGACGCCGCGGACGCGGCTCCGCCAGCGACCCATGGCCCCGTCGAGGCCGAGGCGGGCGGCGAGCGCGCCGACGTCGACCGCCGGCGTCGAGAACATGGCCCCGCCGGGGCGGTCGAGGTTCCCCGTGACCGCGTTCAAGGCGTCGATCAGGGCGGTCGCGAGCGTCCCGAACGCCTGGTTGCACGTGCCCGTGCGGCCGTACGCGACGGCGGCCGGGGCGGCGGCGAAGTCGCGGGCGAGCCGCCGGATCGCCGCCGCCTCGATCCCGAGCGGCGCGGCGACCGCCTCCGGGGCGAACGGGGCCACGGCGCGCTCGAGCGCCTCGACCGAGGCGGCGCGGCCGAACGACGCGCTCTCGCGGCGCGAAAGCCGCTCCGCGAAGACCGTCCGGAGGAGCGCGGCGAGGAGCAGGGCGTCGTCGCCCGGCCGGATGAAGAGGTGCTCGTCGGCGATCCGCGCCGTCTCCGTGCGCCGCGGGTCGACGACGACCACCCGCCCGCCGCGCGCCTGGATCGCCCGGAGCCGCGCGCGCACGTCGGGCGCGGTCATGACCGAGCCGTTCGAGACGATCGGGTTCGCCCCGAGCACGAGGAGGAAGCTCGTGCGGTCGATGTCGGGCACCGGGATCGACAGGATGCTCCCGAAGAGGAGCAGGCTGGCCGCGAGTCGCGGGTTCGAGTCGACCGAGTTCGTGCAGAAGCGGTTGCGCGAGCCGATGGCGGCGATGAGGACCTGCGAGTAGACGCCCGTCGAGAAGCTGTGGGCGACCGGGTTGCCGATGTACGTCGCGACCGCGTCGGGGCCGTCGCGCGCCTGGATCGCGGCCAGACGGGCGGCTGCCAGGTCGAGCGCGTCGTCCCAGGAGACGCGCTCGAAGCCGCCCGTCCTCGTGCGCCGGAGCGGGAAGCGGAGCCGGTCCGGGTCGTCGTGGACCTCGCGGAGGGTGAAGGCCTTCGGGCAGATGTGGCCGCGGCTGAACGGGTCCGCGCGGTCGGGACGGATGGCGACGACCCGGGCGCCCGGCCCCTCCCCGTCGACGTCGATCTCGAGGCCGCACGACGCCTCGCAGAGGTTGCAGGCCTTGAAGGCGGTCCTCACGGTCCGGGCCCGCTCCCGCTTCCTTCCCCGGGCGCGCCGAGGAGCGCCGCCCCGAGGACGCCGGCCGAGTCGCCGAGCTCATGCCGCAGGATCGGCGTCAGGAGCGCCTCGTTGAAGACGTGGCCGGCCACGCGGGCGACGCCCTCCGTGTAGAGGAGGTCCAGGTTCGAGACGCCGCCGCCCAGCACGATCGCGGCCGGGTCGAGGATGTCGACGACGTTCGCGAGGGCGCGCCCGAACGCCTCGAGGAACGTCTCGATCGCCGCCGCGGCGTGCGCGTCGTCGGCGCGCCGGGCCGCGATCTCGGGCAGCGCCAGCCGCCGCCCCGCGCGCGCCTCGTAGTCCGCCTCGACGGCCGGCCCGGAGACGTACGTCTCGACGCACCCGCGCTGCCCGCAGTAGCACGGGCGCCCGCCCGGGAAGACGGCGTGGTGCCCCCACTCGCCCGCGATCCCCTGGGCCCCGGGCCACACGCGGCCGCCGAGGACGATCCCGCCCCCGACGCCCGTCCCGAGGATCACGCCGAAGACGACGCCGTCGCGGTGCGCCGCGCCCGCGCCCAGCCGGGCCTCCGCCAGGGCGAAGCAGTTGGCGTCGTTCTCGAAGCGGAGCGGGCGCCCGCCGACGCGCCGCTCCAGGTCCTGCCGGAACGGGCGGCCGTTCAGGCACGTCGTGTTCGAGTTCTTGACGAGCCCGGCGCGCGTGACGCCGCCCGGCATGCCGACGCCGATCGGCAGGCCCGCGGCGGCCCCCGCACCTCGGGCGCCGATGGCCTCGCGCACGAGGTCCTCGACCAGCCGGGCGGCGGTCTCGAGGACGGCGTCGTACCCGCGCTCGCGCCCGGTCGGGACGCGCCGCCGCACGAGCACGTCCAGGCCCGGGCCGGCGGGCGGCGCCGGCGCCCCGCGCGCGAGCACGCCCTCGATCTTGGTGCCGCCGAGGTCGATGCCGATCCGCAGCACGGAGATTATGATACCCGCGATACCGACGAGAGGAGGAGCAGCGGCATGCCGACGACGAACGTGATCCGCGCAAGCGACGTCATGACCCGGGATGTGGCGACCGTCCGCGAGGATCTCCCGATCGCGAAGCTCCTCGAGATGCTGCCGGAGCGCGGCTACAGCGGCTTCCCCGTCGTGGACGGCGACGGGCGGGCGGTCGGGCTCATCTCGCAGAACGACGTCCTCCGCGCCCTCGCCTACGCGGTCGCCGGCGACGACCTGCCGCCCGAGTTCCAGGCGGGGAGGCGGCGGGCGGCGACGCACCTCATCGGCCGGGCGACGCCCGCGCCCGCGCCCGCGCCCGACGCCGCCGCTCGCGGCTCCGCCGTGGCGCGCCTGCTCGGGCGCCCGGTGCGGGACGTCATGACCCCGTCGGTCGAGGCCTGCGCCGCCGACGCGCCGGTCGCCGACGTCTGCGAGACGATGGCGCGCCGGCGGATCCACCGGGTCGTCGTCCTCGACCGCGAGCGCCGCGTCGCCGGGATCATCGCGGCCCTCGACCTCGTGCGCCGCTTCGGGGCCGAGCTGCGGGGCGCGTAGCGCCGTCCCCCGGCGCGGCCGCTACGCCGGCGCGCCCGTTGCGAAGCGCGCGCCGGCGAAGTCGCCGATCATGGCGTCGACGACGTCGAGGATCTGCGCCTCGTACGGCGCGTCGCGGCGCACCGGCCGGAAGGCCTCGCGGCGCAGCAGGCACGGCTTGAACAGGCCGTCGACCCCGACGCGAACGGCGTAGATGCCCTCGCCGCACGCGGCCTCGTGCGGGCAGCCGGCGCAGAAGTCCGTCACCAGGCGGCCCCGGGCGATGTTCTTGACCTTCACGGTCGAGCGCCCGACCCGGTACGTCGCCGTCCGCCCGCCCAGGCCCTCGTCGTGCGAGACGGCGGCCGCCCCGCGCCGCTCGAGCCGCTCCGCCACGAACCGCGGGTCGATCCAGGCGCCGCCGTAGAAGCCCGGCGCCTCGGTCGGGCGCACGAGCGCGATCGCCTTCAGGTCGATCGCGTGGCGGATGGCGAAGTCGAGGACGCCCTCGAACCCGTCCTTGTTGAAGTCGCCGAGCGAGTAGTTGATCTGGACGCGGTAGCCGTGGCGGGCGAGGGCCACGAGGTTGTCCATCACGCGGCGGGCCGTGCCCGGGCGCGCGCCGAGGGCGCGCTCGAAGACCGCCTCGTCGGTCGTGTGCAGGCTCGCGAAGATCGCGTCGACGGTGGCGATCGGCGGCCGCCCGAGGAGGCGGTCGGCCAGGATCGCGTTCGTGTTGAGGATGACGAGCGTCCCGCGCCGGTCGATCGACTCGAGGATGCGGACGATCTCCGGGTGGGCGAGCGGCTCGCCCCCGGTCACGTTGATCTGCCTGCCGCGAAGGCGCGCGAACGCGTTCATGATCTCGATCAGGTCGTCCGTCCGGAGGCGCGGCCCGGCCCGGGCGAGCGGCAGCGCGAGGCGGCGCGGGTTCGCCATGGCCTCGTTGTGGCAGAAGAAGCAGTCGAGGTTGCAGGCGTCCGTCACGGCGACGCGGAGCTTGCCGCCGCGGTCGTTGAACGTCCGGAACCGGTCCAGGCGGCGCCGCTCGGCCCCGGCCTCCCGGCCCGTCACGGCCGCCCCCCCGGACCGAGCACGCGGACGACCGCCGGGTCCACCTCGACCAGGGACTCGTCCCGGTCCGGGTAGTCCACGCTCGCGAGCAGGTAGCGGATCGTCTGCACGCGCGCGCGCCGCAGGTCGTTCGCGTCGATCAGCGTCCACGGCGCCTCCCGGGTGGACGTGCGGCGGAACATCTCCGCCTCCGCCCGCGTGTAGTCGTCCCAGCGCGCCTGGGCCTCGAGGTCGAGGGGCGTCGTCTTCCACGCCTGGAGCGGGTCGATGCGGCGGCGCTCGAGCCGGCGCGCCTGCTCCGCCCGCGTCACCGTGAAGTAGAGCTTGAAGAGCCGGATGCCGTCGCGGACGAGCATCCGCTCGAGCGCGGGCACCGCCTCGAGGAAGGTCTCCGCCTCCTCGGGGGTGCAGAACCCCATGACGCGCTCGAGCCCCGCCCGGTTGTACCAGCTCCGGTCGAAGATCACGATCTCCCCGGCCGCCGGCAGGTGCGCCGCGTGGCGCTGGAAGTACCACTGCGAGCGCTCGCGCTCGGTGGGCTTCGGCAGGGCGACGATCCGGCACCCGCGCGGGTTCAGGTGCTCCGTGATCCGGCGGATCGCCGTGCCCTTGCCGGCGGCGTCGCGCCCCTCGAAGATCGCGAGCAGGCGCGCCCCGGTGTCGGCGACGTGGCGCTGCATCTTCAGGAGCTCGACGTGGAGGGGCCTCAGGCGGTCCTGGTCCGGGGCTCGCGGCTCCTGGCGCTTCATGCGTTCACGCCCCGGGAGGGCCGTCAGCCCGCCAGGAACCGGACGACGTCGCGGGCGAGCTCGGGCCCCGCGTCCTCCTGGACGAAGTGGCCGGCGTCCTCGATCCAGACCATCTCCTGACCGCGGAGCGCCTTCACGAGCTTCAGGAAGTACGGCCCGGCGCGGCCGAGGATCGGGTCCCGGCGGCCGAAGCGGAGGAACGTCGGCTTGTCCCAGCGCGCATAGACGTCCCGGGCCGCGCGGCCGCGCGCCGCGAACGGGTCGTCGCGCTCGAGCGGCACGAGGCGTGGAAAGGCGCGGGCGCCGGCCTTGTAACGCTCCGCCGGGAAGGGCGCGTCGTAGCCGGCGATGACCTCCGGCGCGACCGGGCGGACGAGCGCGCTCTTGACGATCCGCCCTGCCGGGAAGATCGGCGTCCAGCGCGCGAAGCCGCGCCACAGGCGGAACGGGAGCCCGATGTTGACGTCGCCGGTCGCGAGGGCCGTGTTCAGGATCACGAGGCGCGCGACCCGGCCCTCGTTCTCCGCCGCCCAGACGAGGCCGAGGAGCCCGCCCCAGTCCTGGACGACCGGCGTCACGTCCCCGAGGTCGAGCCCCTCGACGACGCGCGAGATCGAGCGCATGTGCCGGTCGCAGTCGTAGTCATCGAGGCGGAGGTACTTGTCCGAGCGGCCGAAGCCCATGAAGTCCGGCGCCACGACCCGGTAGCCGGCCTCGACCAGGACCGGGACCATGCGCCGGTAGAGGAAGCACCAGGTCGGCTCGCCGTGGAGGCAGAGGACGACCTTCCCGTCCCGCGGCCCCTCGTCGAGGTAGTGCAGGCGCGCGCCCTCGAAGTCGAGGTAGTGCGGCGCGAACGGGAAGTCGGGCAGGTCCTGGAACCGCTCGTCGGGAGTGCGGATCGTCTCGGGGCCGGGCACGGCCCCATTGTACCCATTGCATCGGTCCGGCGATCGACGGGCGACGCCTTCGGCCCTCGGCCCCTGGCCGTTGGCTTTTGACCGCGGGCCATCGCGGGGGTACCATGCGCCGCGTGATCGCCGAGATCCGCGAGCGCGTCGACCGCCTGGAGATCCCCTTCAACGCCGAGGGGATCGACCCCTACGGGACGTCGAAGAAGCACCTCGTCTTGAACTACGCGTTCCTGGGCTTCTTCTACCGGCGCTACTTCTCGGTGCGCGCCCACGGGCTCGAGCACGTGCCGGCGCGCGGGCGGGCCATGCTCGTCGGCAACCACTCGGGCGGCTACGCGATCGACGGGGCCATGGTCATGGTCTCGCTCCTGCTCGAGAAGGAGCCGCCGCGCCTCGCCCAGGGGATGGCGGAGAAGTTCATCGGAAAGACGCCCTTCCTCGGGACCTGGGTGTCGCGGACGGGGCACCTGACGGGCCTGCCCGAGCACGCCGAGCGGCTCCTCGCCGACGAGCGGCTGCTCCTCGTCTTCCCCGAGGGCGCGCGCGGCACGGCCAAGCTCTACCCGCAGCGCCACAGCCTCGTCGACTTCGGGACGGGTTTCCTCCGGCTCGCCCTCAAGATGCGGGCACCGATCATCCCCTTCGGGTTCGTCGGCGGCGGCGAGGCCCTGCCGACGATCGTGAACCTCTACACGCTCGGGCGGCTCGTCGGCGTCCCCTACCTCCCCGTCACGCCGTACCTGGCGCCGATCCCGTTGCCGGCGCACCTCGAGGTCCACTACGGGGAGCCCATGCGCTTCGACGGCGACGGCGGCGAGGAGGACGAGGCGATCGTCGACCGCGTCGAGGACGTGAAGGCGCGGATCGCCGCCCTGATCGAGCGCGGGCGGGCCACGCGCCGCGAGCGGCTCGGGCTGGTCGGGCCGTGAAGGTCCTGATCCCGGGGATCTCGGGCGGGGTCGCGCGCAAGCTCGCCCTCCGGCTCCTCCTCGCCGGGCACGACGTCGCCGGCATCGACGCCCGCCGCTGGGCCGAGGCCCCGCGCGAGATCGAGCAGCACGCCGTCGACGTGCGCAAGCGGGCGGCCGAGGACGTCTTCCGCCGCTTCCGCCCGGAAGCCGTCGTCCACCTCGCGACCGTCACGTCGCTCCGCGTGAGCGGGGAGGAGCGTTACCACATAAACCTCGGGGGCACGCAGGCCGTCTTCGAGCACTGCGCCCGCTACGGCGTCCAGCACTGCGTCTTCATCGGCCGCCACACGTTCTACGGGGCGGCCCCCGACGCGCCCCTCTACCACCTCGAGGACGAGCCGCCGCTCGGGCTCGGCAGCTACCCGGAGCTCGCCGACCTCGTCGCCGCCGACCTCTACGCGGCGACGGCGCTCTGGCGCGTGCCCTCGCTCACGACCACGATCCTGCGCGTCTGCTACACGCTCGGGCCGACCGGCCACGGGACGCTCGCCTCCTACCTGCGCGGCGCGCTCGTGCCCATGGTCCTCGGGTTCGACCCCCTCTTCCAGTTCATCCACGAGGACGACGCCGTGGCGGCGATCGAGCGGGCGCTCGAGACGCGCTGCCGCGGGGTCTTCAACGTCGCCGGCCCGCAGCCGCTGCCGCTCTCGACGGTCATCCGGCGAGCCGGCCGGACCGCCCTGCCTCTCCCCGAGTTCCTGATCGCGGGCGCGCTCGGGCGCGGCGGCCTTCCGAAGCTCCCGGTCGGGGCCCTCAGCCACCTCAAGTACCCCGTGGTCGTGGACGCCGCCGCCTTCGTGGCCGCGACCGGTTTCCGCCACGAGCGCGACGAGCTCGAGACCGTGCGCCACTTCGCCGAGACGTTCCCGCGTCCGCGGCTGGCGGGGGTGACGGGGTAGCGTGGCCTCGCGGCGCGCGGTGCGGGCGCTGGCGGCCGGACGGGTCGCGCTCGTCGGGCTCCTCGCGCTCGTCGCCCTCGTCATCCCGCCGCCGTGGATCTTCGCCGGGTACGCGCTCGCCGCCGTCCCCGGCGTCGTCCAGCTCGTGCGCGGACGGCCCTTCGACCGGCGGCTCGCCCTCGCGGCGGCGCTCCCGCCCGCGTACGCGCTCCTTAAGGGCGGCTACCTGCCGCCGTGGACCGCGGTCGCGCTCGCGGGCGGCTTCTTGCCGGCGCTGCTCCGGCCGCGGGCCGCGCGGGCCGCGGGCGCCGCCCTGTGGGCGGCCGGGGTCGTCGCCTGCGCCGTCGAGTTCCACACGATGGCGCCGGCGACCGTCCCCGCCCGCTCGGAGATCGTCTTCGTCGGCGACAGCCTGAGCCTCATGGGCGTCGAGGCGGAGCTGCGCGCCCTCGTCCCCGTCCCCGTCGCCGGCGCCGCCGTCTCCGGGATCAGCGCCCGCGAGGCCCTGGCGACCGTCATCCCGAAGATCGAGGGCCTGCGCGACCGCTGCTTCGTCGTCGAGCTGGGCGGCCACGACCACTTCCGGGGCGCGTCCCGGGACGAGATCGAGCCCATCCTCGACGAGATCCTGACCCGCCTCGCCCGGAACGGCAACAGCCTCGTCGTCGTCGAGATCCCGAACGGCGTCGTCCGCGACCGCTGGGCGGGCGTCTACCGGCGCCTCGCGCGCAAGCACGGCGCCGCGCTCGTCCCCGACACGCTCGTCCGCTCGTTCGTCCTCGTGCCGTGGCTGAACATCGGCGACCGGCTCCACCCGAACGCGGCCGGGTCGCGCATGTACGCGCGAGCGGTCGCTCGGCGCGTGGGCGTCCCCCGTCCCTGTCAGGCGCGCCCGTCCGGCCGCGGCCCTCCGGCACGGCCTTCGCTCCTCCGTCCGCCGGCCGGCGGCGAGGCCGAGGAACTGCGGAAAGAGCCGCTGCCCGGCAATGAAGAGGCAACCCGGTGCGGAGAAGTCCGCTCCATCGTGACAGTCCCGGCGATCCGGGAGAGGAGGACGGCATGCGCGTGAAGGACCTGGTGAGCGGCTGGATGACCGAGCGGCCGATGACGATCGACCCCGACGCCCCGGCCGTGGAGGCCTACGCGATCATGGCGTCGGGCGGGATCCGCCACCTTCCGGTGGTCAGCAGGGACCGCCTCGTCGGGATCGTGTCCGACCGCGACCTCTACCGCTTCGCGCCGCTCGCGGACGGGTTCGGCGGGACGCGGGCCCTCCGCCGTCTCTACGACACGCCCGTGCGCCAGGTGATGACGGCCGGGCCGTGCCTGACGGTCGATCCGCTCGCGACCCTCTCCGAGGCGGCCGACCTGCTGGTCCGGCACAAGATCAGCTCGCTGCCCGTGCTCGACGACGGGCGGCTCCTGGGGATCGTGACGTCGCACGACCTTCTGCGCGCGCTCTCCCGCGACCCGCGGGAGGTGCCGGCGCCCGAGGGCGAGACGGCGCGAAGCGGTCTCTGACGGCCGCTCGGGCGCGTCTCCGGCTCGGCGCCGGCTACGCGCCCTTCGGCTTGACCGTCAGCACGGGCACCGGCGAGAGCCGCACGACCTTCTCGGCCACGCTCCCGAACACCGCCCGCGAGAAGCCGCGCCGCCCGTGCGTCCCGATCGCCACGAGGTCCGGCTTCTCGCTCCCGATCGCATCCAGGATCGCGTCGACGGCCGCGCCGTGGGCGAGGATCCGCCGGTCGACGAGCCCGGCGTGGCCCGCCGCGAACGCCTCGAGCTCGCGCTCGGTCTCGCGCTCCATCGCCTGGACCACGGCCGGGAGATCGAACGACGGCCCCATGGTGCGGGCGCGCTCGAACGGCGCCAGGTCGAGGGCGTGGAGCACGACGAGCCGGGCGCCGACGCGGTTCGCGAGCTCCGCGGCCAGGCCGAGAGCCTCCGTCGAGCACTCGGAGAAGTCGGTCGGGACGAGGATCTTTCGGATCTGCATGGTCGGGTTCCCCTCTTTCCGGTCCGGGAAGCTCGCGGCTCCTCGAAGTGTATCACGAGCTCGGGGATCTAGTTCTACTTGTGGCGGATCGACCAAAACTCAGCCACAGAGACCACAGAGTCGAGTTCAGAAGGTCGAGAGAAGACCGGCCATCGAGGCCACGGGGTCGCGTTCAGGAGACACAAGGACCCGATCGCCCGCGTCGCTCCATCCCGACCTCGCGCCCTGCTCCCAACCCTCTGTGGTCTCTGTGGCTCGTCCTCCTGCGCTTCTCTTTGGTTCTACCGGGGCGAACCAACGCAGCAGAGCTAGTCTATCCCAGGCGCGGGCGCGGGCGGGCGCGACCGGCGGCCAGCGACTACTCGACGCGGATGATCCACTCGACGGCCACGTTCAGCGGCCGCGTCTCGGAGCCGAGCTGCGCGCCACGGGCACCGCTCGTCGAGCCGGGAGACTCGTTCCTGGGAAAGGTCTTGCCCACGGTGTGGCCGCCGCCCCCGACGGCGTCCGCGATCTGGAAGGTGTGCGAGTGGTCCTGCAAGGCGTGCGCCTGCCACGCCCCGACCTCGCCCGGAGCCCTCTTCCCGAGCGGCTGTCTGGCGCCGATGTCGGGATCCCGGCCGGCGCCGTGGTCGACGCCGCGAAGGAAGTAGCCGCGGAGATCGGGGAGGACGACCTCCCTCTCCTTCGGGACGCCCCAGTAGGCGCCGAGCACCCGTGCCAGCTCGGGATGGCGATCCGCGGGGAGCACCGAGCCGTCGCAGGGCCGCCAGCCCGCGGGGATCGACTCGCGCGGGCCGCCGAAGGCGACGATGCTCCCGACCGGAGGGTGACGCTCCTTCGCCTCGTCGAGCCGCCCCTTCAGCGCCTCGATCTCCGAGAGCAGGAAGCGGAAGTTGTGGTTGACGTCCCTCGCGAACGCGACCTTGCCATCCTCGAACTCGACCAGCTTCCCCGGAGGGGGTCCCGGGGGACCGCCCTCGGGGGCGTCCTGCGCCCATCCGGCCCACGCCCAGCCCCCGAGGCCGGCGACGATCGCCGCGAGCCCGACGACCGCCGGGCCCGCTGTCAGCCGCTTCGCTCTCCCGCGCATGTCACCTCCCCCCTGTAGCCGTCCGGCGGCCTCGGCTCGTCCACCGCGCTTCGCCCCAGCGAAACGCGCCCCAGTAGGTGGGCTCGATCAGGTCGCGCGCCATGGGCGGCACGACCTCCTCGAAGCTTCGATACACGGTCCCGGCCGTACCGAGCCCGTGGACACGATAGGACCAGGGACCGCCTCCCGGTGGCAGGTCCTCAAAGCGGTTCCCGGCGGACCAGGCGATGACCCGGCCGTCGCGCTGAAGCTCCCAGTAGACCGGCCGATCCGTCAGGAGGCGGGCGAGCAGGCGCGCGCGCTCGACGAGCCAGGCCGTCGGCCCCCGCCCTCCGCCGCCTTCCTCCGGGACCTCGAACAGCTCGAGCACGACCTCCCGCGACGCCGTCCACGTCGCGCGCACCGGGAAGAGGAGCGGCGGCGAGCCGCCGGTGTCCACCGGTGTTCCCGGTCGTGGGTCGCCGGCCCCGCCCGCCACCCGGATCGGTGGGCTCGCGTGGAAGCGGCCGTCGGGGCCCGTCGCCGAGACCGAGTACACGGCGCCGGGCGCGGGAAGGTCGCCTTCCCAGGCCGGCGACCGGGTCCGCGCCACCTCGCGGCCGTCCCGCCACACGATCCATTCGAGGCCGGCGACGCCCTCGACGTCCTCGCCCGACCGGGGGCCCCAGCGGAGCTCGACGCGCGCCCGGTCGCTCCCGGCGCCGGCGTCCCGGGAGCGTCTCCCGTCGAGCGCCAGCGCGACCGGCGGCCTCGAAGCGCGGACCTCCGCGGTCGCGATGGCGTCGGTCTTCCGCCCGTCCGCGAGCCCGAGGACCGTGTAGCGCCACGGGCCCGTCCCGGGAGGCGGGCCGTCCGCGGCGGCCGGGCCGCGAACGCGCGCGACCTCCCGGTGATCGCGGACCACGAGCCACTCGGTGACGCGCTCGCTCGCGCCCGGCGAAGGCGTGAAGCGGAGGACCACGCGGCCGGTCGCCTCGACGACCGCTCGGAGCGTCACGGCCGGCACGAACGCGGGCGCCACGACCGCCGGGCTCCGGAAGCCGGCGCCCTTCGACCCGACGCCGACGACCTCGTAGGTCCAGGGCCCGGGCCCCGCCGGAGCGTCCAGCCACCGCCCCTCGGCCGCGGCGCCGACGTCGTCGCCGTCGCGGCGAACGAGCCACTGGACGGCGGTCTCGTCGCCGCCGCCCTCTCCCGGCGCCGCGGGCCACGTCAGCAGCACCCGCCCGTCGGCCAGCCCGCGCGCGACGAGAGCGACCGGGCGGGCCCGCCGTCCGGCCGCCGGGACGACGGCCAGGCTCACGACCAGGACGTGGCCCTGCTCCCCCCGGTGACCGAGGGAGTGAAGGGCGAAGAAGGGGCCGCGGTACTCCACCCGGGCGCGGATGAACTTGGGCGACTCCCCGAGCCGTGCCTGGAGGCGCAGGGCGCGCGCGGTCGCCGTCGGGTTCGAGACGGACCACCATCCGGCCCGGGAGTCCTCCCCGCGCCCGTCCGAGGTGAAGCGCCAGAGGTCCCCCCCGCCGCGACCGTCCTGCACGCGGACCTCGGCGGCCGTGGCCCCGCCCCGCTCGTCCGGCTGGCGAGCACGCTCGACGCCGACGACCAGCTCGTGCCCGGGGGGCACGGACACGTCCAGCGCGCCGTCGTTCCAGGTGTCGCCCAGGGGGCTCGCGGGCGTCGCCGCCAGCTCGATCGAGACGCGCTCGCCGGCGCTCCGCTCCCCGACGCCGAGCCGCACCTCCACCCGGGCCGGCGCGGGCTGGCCGTCGAGCGGCGGCTCGCCCGGCCTCAAGGCGTAGATCGGCTGCGGCGACGACCCCGACACCGAACGGAGCGGCGCCCGCCGGCCGCCCACCTCCGCCCACACCTCGCGGTCCCCGACCTCGGCCCTCGGCGACAGCAGGAGGGCGTCGCCCGGGGCCAGCACGATCGGTCCGTCCGCGAAGACCTCGAACCCGGGCTCGGGCGGGCGCGCGCGCAGCCCCAGCCACGTCGAGACCAGCAGGGCGGCCGCCGCGAGCGAGACGGCCGCGGCGAAGCCCGTCCGCCGCCAGAGGGGCCGGCGGGCGGACGAGGTCGTCACCGTGATGCGGGCCCGCGCCAGCTCCTCCCTGTGCGGCTCGAGCCAGGCGCCGTGGCCGTCCCGCTCGAGGTCCTCGACCGCGCCCTTCGCCTCCGCGGGGCGCGTGCCGGTGGGGTCGACCGACAGGACGCGCGCCAGGAGCGCCCGGGCCGAGACGCCCGCGAGGCTCTCCTCGGGCAGGCGGTCGAGGTCGCGCTCGACGATCCCCCGCGCCCAGTCCACCACCCGGGAGAGCAGGTCCACGGTCGCGGCGTCCCTGTCCGCGCCGTCGCCGTCCGTGCGTCCGAGCTCGGCTACGAGCTCGTCCCGGACGTCGTCCGGCAGCGCGATGCTTCCGTCCGGGTAGACCGTCACCCCCGGCAGCTCGAAGACGCACTCGACGCGCTCGATCGGCGCCGACACGATCCCCTGGCACAGCAGAGCCCACCAGAGCTGCGCCGTCAGGAGCCCCGCCCGGTCGAGGACGGCCCCGGCGGCGAGCCACGCGAACGCCTGCGGGCCGAGGGCGTACTTCCAGGCCAGCACGCGCCGGCGCGGGTTGTCGCGCGGCGCCGCCGGCGGCCGCCAGCGGGCGGGCAGCGAGCGCAAGCGCCAGCCGGGGTTCAGGCGGGAGAGCCCTTCGTCGGAGAGCGGGACGACCGCGATCCGGCGCGCCAGCCGGCGCACGCGCGGCGTCCACAGCGCCGGCGGGCGCGGGTGGATCCAGGTCAGGCGGTCGAAGGCGTCGAGCCAGGACCTCTCGCCGCCGCTCGCGGCCGACTCGGCGAGCCCGGATCCGTCGCTGAAGACCAGGGCGACGGGCCGGTCGAAGGTCGCGAGGTACCGCTCGAGCAGGAGCGTCCGCTCGAACGCCGCATCGAGGGCGACCACGGCCGCGGCCGCCCCGTCGCCCGGACCCTCGCGCGGCAGACCGGGCATGTAGACGTGGTGGACGGTCCCGCCCTGGCGGGCGAGCGCCCGCGCGAGCTGGGCCCCGTGCTCGGCCCAGCGCGTCATCGAGGGGCCGCGGTCCTCGATGAGGACGATCGGCTTGTGGACCCGGTAGTCCCGGTACCGGGGCGAGAACAGGCCGGCCCGGCGGGCCGTCGCGTCGATCGTGCGCGCGACGTCGAGCCACGGCGACGGCTCGGGCTCCGTGGCCGCGCTCAGGCGGAAGGCGAACTCGCGCGCGAGCGCCGGCTCCACGGGCTCCGGGGTCCCCGCGAGGTCCGCCGGCCGGTACGTCCGCGGCCCGGGCGAGCGCGCCAGGGTGCGCAGGGTCCGCAGGGCCCGGTGCGTCCACGCGACCCAGCCGCCGCCGAGCAGGGCGACGCCGAGCAACGCCAAGAGCGGCCAGCGCGGGGGCGCCGCCTCGACCGGAAGGACCTCCGGGACGACCGTGATCCGGACGGCATCGGCGGCCCGGCCGCCCCGCCCGTCGTCGGCGGTGAGAAAGAGGTCGACGGCGCGCGGCCGCTCGCCCGGGGCGACCGGCGGGGCCACGAAGCGCAGCTCGGCGGCGCGCGCGGCGTCGAGGCCGGCGACCGCGGGGTCGCCCGTCCAGCGAAAGGAGAGCGGGTCGCCGTCGGGATCGCTGCCCGAGCCGGCGAGGGTCGCGACCGTGCCGGCGACGACGACCGCGTCCCGGCCCGCGTCCACCCGCGGGAGGCGGTTCACGGCGACGTCCACCACGTCCGCCGACCGGCCGCCCGAGGCGTCCTCCACGGTCAGCTCGAAGGAGAGCGGCGATCGCCCGTCGGGCGCGGGCGCGGGGGCCTCGAAGGCGGCGACCCGGGCCGCGGCATCGCGCAGCTCGACGCGCGCGCGCGGGTCGAGCGAGCGCCAGGCGAACGTCAGCGGCGGCCCGTCGGGGCCGGTCGTCGCCGAGCCGTCCAGCTCGACCCGGTCGCCCTCGGTGACCACGGCCGGCGCGACCGCACGCGCCACCGGGGGCCGGAGCCGGGCCACGGTCACGGTCGTGGTCGCCTCGCCGTGCGCCTTCTCGTCGTCCTCGACGCGGAGGGCGATCGTGAACGTGCCTTCCTTGTCGCCGGCCTTGAAGACGGGACGCGCCGGGTCCGCGGGCAGGCTCTCGAGGACCCCGCCCCCGCCGGCGCGCCACGTGTACGTCAACGGGTCGCCGTCCGGATCGAAGGAGCCCGACCCGTCGAGCCGGACCGAGCCGCCGGGCGCGACGCGGCGGGCCGGCCCGGCGTCCGCTCGCGGCGGGCGGTTCCGCACGACCGTGACCTCGACGGTCGCGGCATCGGCGTCCTCGTCCGCGTCCGTGACCGTCAGCTCGAAGCGGAGGACGCGCGCCTCCTCTCCCTCCTTCAAGCCAGGCGCCGTGACCTCGACCCTCGCCGACCGCGGATCGGACAGTTGCAGGCCCGGCGAACCGGCGACGACTCTCCATTCGTACGAGAGCGGGGCGCCCGCGCCGTCCGGATCGATGGAGCCCGTGCCGTCCAGGCGGAACGGGTGGCCGACCGAGACCGGCGTCGGCTCGGCCCGGGCCCGCGCCACCGGCGCCCGGTTGGCGACGACCGGGACGACCACGCGCGCGCGGTCCGCCGCGCCGCTCGGATCGGCGACGGTCAGCTCGAAGGTGAGCCTCGCGTCCTGGCCGGGGGGAAGCCGGGGCGCCTTCATGCGGGTGACGCGCTCGGCGGAGTCGAGCGCGAAACCTGGAGGGCCGACGCCGACGAGCGTCCAGCGGTAGGCGAGGTCGTCGCCGTCCGGATCGCTCGAGGCGGAGCCGTTAAGGACGATCTCGCCGCCGGCCCGCACGGATGCGGCGGTCGCGGCGGCGAGCGCGACCGGCCGTCGATTCGCGAGGAGGCCGGCGATCGTCGCGAGCGCGAGCCCGAGAACGACCGGAACGGCCGCCAGGACCACGCGCCCCAGCCAGCGGGAGTCCGGGGGCGGAGGCGGGGGCGGGGCCTCGCCGTCGCCGGCCTCCGGCGGCGGCTTTCGCGGCCCGCGCCTCACGAGGCGCCGCACCGCCTCGCCGACCCTCCCGTCGAGCGGCGCCGGCGGGACCGGGAAGAGCACCCCCGCGGCCCCGAGGCGATCGATCGTCGCCCGATCCCCCTCGGTGCGCCCGAGCAGCGCCTTCAGCGCCCGGAGCTTCCGCTCTCGCGGCCACCCCTGCGCGTGCCCGAACACGGCGGCGACGCGCGCCGCGTCGTCCGCGCCGATCGCGAGCCCGCTGCGCCAGAGCAGGTCGAGCAGCGTCGCGAGCGCCTCTCTCGAGCGGTCAGGAGCCACCCTTCAGGGTCTCCGGGCGCTGGCCGCACACGAGCTCCCAGTCGTGCCGGTCCTTGAGGAGCACTTGAAGGTACGGGAGCTCCCCGCGTTCCTTGCCGCGGAACTCCTCCCGCGCCGCCGCCGCGCCCGCGTGGAGGGCCACGAGCCACGCCAGCAGCTCGCCGGTCGCCGGCCTCTTGTTGAGCGCGGGGACGTTCCGGATCTCGATGAAGCGCTCGATCGCCACCTCGATGACCTGGTCCGGGAGCTTCACCTGCGGCAGCCGCTGGCGGACGATCTCCAGCAGCTTGCCCGCCCCGGGGAACTCGATGTGGAGGAAGACGCAGCGCCGGAGGAACGGCAGCGGGAGCTGGCGCTCGCTGTTGCTCGTGATGATGACGATCGGGCGCGCCCCCGGGGGCGCCTTCTGGGATCGCCTCTCGACCGGCAGCTCCGGCACCTCGAACTCCATCTTGTCGAGGACGTTCAGGAGGTCGTTTGGAAAGTCGCGCGGCGCCTTGTCGATCTCGTCGATGAGCACGACGCGGCGCGCGCTCGGGCCCGGGCGGGCCGCGCCCGCGCCGGCGCCGCCCGCGCCGGCCGCTCCGTCCCCGCCCGCCGCCACCTCGTCCCGACGCCCCACGATCGCCTCGCCGAGCGCGTGGTAGCGAACGTAGTTGGCCGCGTCCTTCGCCCTTTCCCTTTCCTTCTCGTTTCCCCCCTGGATGTGGTGGAAGCGCAGGACGGCATCGTAGGCGTAGAGGAGGTCCTGGGCCTGCGACGTCGACTTCGTGTAGAAGGCGAGCGGCGGGCCGAGGTCCAGCTCCTTGGCGACGCTCCAGGCGAGCCGCGTCTTGCCGCAGCCGGGGTCGCCCGTCACCAGCAGGGGCTGACCGACGTGGAGGGCGACGTTCACCGCCTCCACGACGTGGTCCGGGGCGAGGTAGTCCCCCGCCTCTCCGTGCAGCAGCTCCGTGTCGGGGAGCTCGCCGGCGCGCCGGCTGACGCCGCCCCGTCCGCCGTAGATGTCGAAGGCTCCGTTCAACGCTCCCGGCGCGCTCGTCATGGCTCATCTCCCTGAAGGTCCTCGATGTGACGGCGGACGCGGACGATCACGTCCTCGGTGTCGGCCGCCTGCTGGGCGACGTCCTGGGCCCACGCCCGGGCGCTCTCCGCGTCCTCCTGGAGCACATCCCGGAGGAAGTCGAAGACCTCCCGCTCGCCTATGGGCTCGAGCTTCTCGAGGACGGTCACCTGGACGTGGTCGGTCGCGGCCAGCGCCTTCAGCCCCTCGATGGCCCTCCCGGTGTCCGCCTCGCTCGTCCCCCCCCGGCCGGAATGGGCGACCGGAACGAGGAGGACGACCGGGAGGGCGCGGGGCGCGCGGAGGGCGTTGTGGGTCGCGCGCATGAGCCCGTCCCAGACGTCGCGGATCAGGGCGACGAGCGCCTCCGCCTGGGCGCCGAGCGGCACCAGGACCTCGACGAGGTCGAAGACGACCCACTTGCCCGTCCGGCAGCGCCTGGCGACGGCCTGCGCCAGCCGCGCCTCCAGGCCCTCGCCCGGCCCGCGGTCGTCGACCTTGAGCGCCCTCGCGATCCCGCCCAGGAGCTGCTGGCGCCTGAGGAGCGGCTCGCCGATCGGGAACCATCGCATCGGCGCGACGGGCTGGTAGTCGATCCCGCGCCGCCCGAGCTCGCGCTGGGCGCGCTCGACGACGTAACGCTGGCCCGTGCGGGGCGGGCCGTGGACGACGAAGACGCGCGAGCGGGACGGGGTCCGGTACGCGAAGGCGGCCTTGATCGCGCTTCCCTGCGGGCGGTGGCCGAGCTCGTCCAGGAGGTCCTCGACCTCGTGGGCCGCCCCGCGCTTGCGACCGACGAGCGGCCCGTGGGCCTCGGCCCTCGCCGTCAGGGTCGCGAACGCGAAGCCCGGCCCGGAGCGCGGGGCCGAGAAGAGGTCCAGCCGCGCCTGCTGGAGCGCGCAGTCGAGGCCGTCGCCGCGGGCGACGGCCCGGTAGAAGCTCTCGGCCAGGTGGGCGGCGTCGCGGTCGCGGATGGGCATGTGCATCCCGACGAAGGCGGGCACGCCCCGCGCGACCAGCCGCCGGGCGAGACCCCCGAAGGGCCGGTCGGCGGTCGTCGCGCCGGCCGCCGTCGAGCAGGCGTTCAGGAACACGAGGTGCACGGGGCGGCCGCAGAGGTGCTGGGCGACCTGTTCCGCGCCGATCTCCACCGGGCCGCCACCCGCCCCGCGGAAGACGAGCCCCCAGCCCCGGCCCACGCCGTGCCCGCCGAAGTGGACGACGTGCGGGCGGCCGGCCGCGAACCGCTCGAGGAGGCCCTCCCAGGTCCCGCGCGCGTCCTCCCGGACCTCGAGGGACGCCCCCGCGCCCTCGATCCGCGCCCGGATCGTCCGGACCTCGTCCCCGGTCTTGAGCGGCACGGCCGACCGGTCGTCGAGGTCCACGCCCACGAGGTCCACCACGAGCGGCGGCGTCGGCCGGCCCGGGCTGGCGTACAGGGCCCCGGCCGTCCGGACCACGGTCAGGTCGGCGTGGATGCCGATCGGCCCCACGCCCTCGAAGGCGGCGATCTCCCACGGCCAGTCGGCGAGGCCGTCCGGGACGTCGAGCTCGATCCGGCGCGGGATGCCGTCTTCCGCGGCGGGCTCGACCAGCTCGCTGACGATCACCATCCGCGCCGCCGAGTCGAAGAGCCAGGCGCCCAGGGCCTGACCGGCCCGCTCGATCGCGAGGTCGGCCTCCGCGCCGTCCGGGGTGCGCGCGAGCTCGCGCTCGATCGTCCCCCAGAGGGCGTCGCTCCTCACCTCCGCGCCGGGCGCGGCGACCGGCACCTGGCCCCACCGGCGCCCGGAGGCCGTCTCGTACCGGATGGGCACGCCCGCCGCCGCCGGGAGCTGGACCCTTAGCCCGAGCTTCGAGATGCGCGCCATGTCGGTCCCGGTCTCGGTTCCTGGCCCGGCCCTACCCGAACGCCGCCAGCAGCGCCTCCGCGTCCAGCGCCCCGTAGCCCGCCTCGGGGTTCCACGAGCCGTTGAAGCCGCGCGCCGTCTGGGTGAGCGCGGAGCGGACCTGGGCGGCGTTGAGCTGCTTCAGCTTCGGATCGGCCCTCATCCGCCCGGCGCGGCGCGAGAGGAGGAGGGCGACGGCGCCGGTCACGTGCGGCGCGGCCATGCTGGTGCCGCTCTCCGGGCGGGCGCCGGCCGCCGTCCCGCCGTCGGCCGCCGAGATCGCGTCCCCGGGCGCCGCCAGGTCGGGCTTGCGGCGCCGGTCGCGCGTCGGACCGACCGACGAGTAGCTCGCGATCGTGAACGGGTCGTTGGCGTCGATCGACGCGACGGCTATGACCGTGCGGGCCGTGCCCGGGATCGAGAGCGTCATCTCGGCCGAGGCGTCGGTCTTGAAGCGGACGAGCCGCCGGCCGTCGCGCTCGAGCCAGAAGTTCATCTCGCCGTCGGAGCGGACGGATCGCCCGGTGACCTCGATCGTCCACTCGCCGGCCGCCACCCCGGCGAAGTCGGCCGCGTAGACCGTCGCCAGGAAGCGGCTGTCGCCGTTGTCGTGGTGGAAGCGGGTGTAGGTGAGGATGAAGCCGTCGCCCGACGGCAGCTTCCCCGAGGCCGTCGGGCTCGCGGGCGAGACGGCGCCCGTCGGCGCCCCGGTCGGGTCGAGGAGCCGGATCTCGAGCTCGTCGCAGGCGTTGAACCAGCCCTCGATGACGAACCTCTCGGACCGCCGGTCCCGCGCGTCGACGAGCGACTCGAACCGCACGAGCCGCTTGCCCTTCACGGCGACCCGCGCGTGGCCCGCGAACTCGCGCTCGTTCCCGGCCGACTTCACGAGCACGCGCCCGGGCTCCCGACCGCCCTTCGAGAACTCGTCGAAGGCCGCCTCGAGGAGCGAGTGGCCGTCGTGCGCGCCCGCGTTCTGCCCCTGGCTGACGTTGACGACGACGGGGAGCCCGAGCCGCGTGGCGATCCGGTCGATGTAGGCGAGGGCGCTCACGTGGCTCCGCGAGTACCCCATGCTCCTCGGGTCGTCCGGGCTCCCAGACGTCGCGCTCACGACGACGACGATCCTCGCCTCCGGCGCCATCCCCCCGGCGAACGCGCCGGCCGCGCGGCCGGCGGCGATGCTGGCGACGTGCGTGCCGTGACCCCGCCGGTCGCGGCCGAGCCCGGGCGGGACGAACGACGGGTCCGCCGCGAGCCGCTCGAGGTAGCCGTCGATCTCGGCCTGCCCGTGCTCCGTCCCGAAGCCGAACCCCTCGGGGGCCCGGCCGCCCACGCCCCACTGGTCCCAGACGGCGACGATCCGCGTCTTGCCGGCGGCGTCGCGGAAGGCCTCGTGCAGCACGTCGATCCCGGCGTCGATCACGCCGACGGCACGTTCCCGCCCTTCTCCGCCCACGCGTCCGCGTGGACCCGGTCCGCCCGGACGAACGGGATCGACGCCCGCTCGAGGCCGGCGCTCGGACGGCTCGCCTCGATGTCGATGACGTTCGGGTCGCCCTCGAGCCGCCGCAGCGCGGCCTCCGTGGCCGTCGCCACGACGAGGTCGCCGAGCCGGGCGTCGATCTTGAGCTCGTCGCTCTCCGCCGGCGGCCGCGTCGGGTCCTTCAGCCGGATGAGGACCGGCAGCCGCTCGGCCGGAGGCTCGAGGGCCCCGCGGAAGGACTCGAAGGCGGATGCCGTCGCCCGCCGCTCGCGCTCGGCCTCGAAGGCGTGGCTGAGGTAGGGGTCGAGGCTCATGGGCTCCTCCCTTCCGCCGGCGCCCGCGCGACGCCCGGGCGGCGCCGGCGATCAGTCCCCGAGGTCGTCGTCCTCGCCGTGGATGCGCCGGAGCCGCGCCAGCAGCTCCGCCTTCGTCCACCTCCGTCCGCCCGGGAGCGCGACCCCGTCCGCGAGGACCGCCGGCTCCGTGACGATGCGCGCGAGCAGCCGGTGGACGAACGCCTCGGTCACCTTCTTCGCGACCCCGCCGACGGCGGCCGCCAGGACCTCGGCCACGACCTCGTTGTTGACGGCCGTGGGCCCGCCGCCGCGTCCGAGCCCGCCGATCGCCGACCGGGCGCTCTTCTCGGCCCCGGCGGCCGCCTGGGCGACCACCGAGCCGACGACGTCGGCGTGGTCGTCGGGCCCGCCGATCGCCTCGTCGCCGCCCCCGGGGACGCGGCCGTCGATGAAGAGGCCGGGGATCTCGGCCGGGATGACCCCGGCGCGGAAGCAGGTGAAGCGGCGGCGCGCCCTCGCGAGCCGCTTCTCGCGGCCCTCGCCCTCGAAGGCCGAGAGCCGCTCCTTGAGCGCCACGGCCTCGCGGTCCTGGGCGTCGAGCCTGAGGATCTCCTCGCGCAGCCCGGGATCGCGGTGGATGCGACCGCCGATCGCGTCGTCCGACATGAGCCGGTCGATCGCCCCGATGGTCGCCCGGCGCGCCTCCAGGAGCTCGGCCGCCCGGCGCCGACCGCGGCGATGCTCCTCGTGAGCCGACAGGACCTCGGCCGCGTGGAACGGCACGCGGAACGCCCCGTCGCCCAGGAAGTCCACGAGGATGTACGCGAGCTGGCCGGCGAGCTTCGGCGACACCTCCAGGCTGTCGAGCTTGCCGGGCCCGCTGAAGCGGAGGTCGACCCCGTTCCGGTCGCGGTAGGCGCCGCGGAAGAAGCGCTCGTAGTAGACGAAGAGCGCCTCCCCGTTCCGCGGCCCGTCCGCGCCGTCCGCGGGCCCCGGGTCCGGCAGCCGGTCCTGCGCCCAGCCCTCGATGCCGGGCCACTCGAGCGCCGGCGCGCCGAGCAGGAGCCCGGCCACGTCGCGGACGGGGCTCCCGCCCCCGAGGAGGTCCTTCACCGTCAGCTTGCCCTGGAAGAGCTTCGGGACCTGCCCGAGCGTGTGGTGGAGGGCGCGGAGCGGGGCGAGCAGCCCGCCCAGGATGTCGGGCGCGACGCGCACGGAGCCGAGGTTCAGACGGTCGCCCATCGTCGCGGCGAGGGCCCGGAGGCCGTCCCCGAGGAAGGCGCCGAACGGCCCGAGGGGCTTGAGCCACGTGCCCGCGCACCGCTGGGCGGCGGCGGCCGTCTCGGAGGCCGCGGCCCGGATCGCCTCGTCGACCGGCCCGCCGTCGAGCATCACCCCGAAGAAGTTGCGGATCATGGCTCCGCCTCCGACGCCTCGAGCTCCGCCAGCAGGCGGACGAGCCCGCAGGTGACGAGGTCCTCGACGCGCACGCCGAGGCGCCGCTCGGCGAGCGCCCGCAGGCGCTCGAGGTCGGCCGTCCCGAGGCCGACGGCGAGGCGCGCCGGCAGCGCGGACATGGCCGCCTCGACGGCCTCCTCGGCCCGTTCGGCGCCGCGGCGCCGCTCCTCGTAGCAGGCGGCGAAGCCGGCCGCGTCCCGTCCGCCCCCGAGGTACGCGAGCACGTCGCGGGCCGCCTCGACGCCGCTCACGTAGGCGCCGTGGACCGACAGCGGCTGGTACCCCGGCCGGTAGGCGGGGGCCGTCGCCTCGCCCGCCCAGAAGAGCGGGAGCGACTCCCTCGGGTCGCGGAGCGCCTCGCGCGCCTCCTCGACCCTAAGCCCGGCGCCGGGCTCGTGGCAGAGGCAGGAGTTCCCGCCGAGGGCGAACTCGTCCCTGGCCCAGTCCTTCCGGGCGAGGTTCGGCCGGAAGTCCGCGCCGGCGCCGGTGCCGACGAGCACCTCCTCGGGCGCCCACGGGCGCCACGCCGGGCCGGCGGGCGGGTTGCAGACCGCCTCGATCGAGCCGAGGACGCGGCGCCAGGCCGCCTCGTCGTCGAGGGGCGCGATCTCCGCGTGGTCCGCGCCCATGAGGAGGGCCGTCAGGACGAACGGGCCGTCGGGGCGGTCCGGGAAGGCCGAGAAGAACGTGCTCCCCCGCCCGCGCCCCCGGGGGTGGCTGAGGACGGTCATCCTCGAGCCCTGGCCCCACACCGGGCGGCGGAACTGGAGGCTCAGCTTCGTGATCGCGCCCATCCGCACGAGCCTCAGCGCCCGCCGCTTCCGCTCGGTGAGGAGCGGGCCGAAGATGTCCTTCTCCTCCTTCGTCCCGTTCGCGAGCATGCCGACCGAGAACGTGCAGAGGGCCGAGGCGCCCGTGAACGCCTCGCCGGCGGCCGTCCGGACGACGACGTCGCCCGCCTCCGTCCGCCGCACGCTCACCACCTTGCGCCCGAGCAGGAGCGCGTCCGGGCGCCCGGCCGCGCGCTCGAAGTCGCGCCGGATGGCCTCGGGGAGGGCGTCGTAGCCGCAGAGGGCCCCGCTCGGGCGCTGGATGCGGTACTCGGCCAGCTCGAGGAGCTGGTCGGGGATGCGGTCGGCCGCGAGCCCGCGCACGCTCACGGCCAGGTCCCCCGAGAGGAAGCCGGGCGTGTGGGCCGTGAGCGTGTACTCGGCGAGCTCGCGCCCCTTCTTCCGGTACTTCTTCCCGTCCAGGTACTCCCCGGCGGAGACGTCGGGGCCGTCGTACGTCCGCAGCTCCTTCAGCATCATCGAGGAGGCGAGGATGAACGGGTCGCTCGCGACCGTGGCCACGAGCTCGCGCGGGCGCGACCAGTCGGGCGGGAAGGCGACGCGGTTGTGCTCCTGCTTCGGGAAGCGGGTGCTGCCGAAGAAGAGCCGGACCTCGTCCCAGAAGTCCGCGTACCGCCGGCCCCGGTGCGAGACGTGGACGTACTCGGCGCCGGTCTCGAGCGGGAAGGCCAGAGGGTCGAGCCCCGGGCCGGCGACGAAGTCGCGCCGGGTGGCCATCCGGCCGCCCACGCGCCCCGACCCTTCGAGCAGCAGGACCGACCGGCCGGCGCGGGCGATGGCGCGGGCGGCGGTCACCCCGGCGATGCCCGCGCCGAGGACGATGCAGTCGTGGCGCGGGCCGGCGGGCTCGGCCGGCGGGGTCAGGTCGGGCATGAGCGGGCTCCCCGTCCCCGGGCGGGCGGCATCAGAAGAGGTCCTTGCGGTAGAGCTCGGCCCCGTCGGGAGCGTGGACGACCTCCGTGAGCCGGGGGCCGGCGAGCTCGAGGGTCATGTAGCCGTGCGGCCCGTACCTCTCCTCCTTTCCGGCGACGTACGGGTTCGGACCGTCGAGGACGATCGCCGACGGGACGAGGTCGCGACCCGGCAGGCGGCGCCAGGTCGCCCGGTCGCCGGCGGCCGCCTCGACCGGGGCGCTCGCGAGCTCGCGGTCCCGGAAGGCCGGGTAGCCGCCGTGGCCGCAGCAGCGCCCGAAGAAGCGGAAGGCCGCGCTCCAGTCGTGGATCGCGCACCGGTGCTCGTGGCCCCAGTACCAGGCGGCCACGCGACCGGCGCCGAGCGCGCCCGCGAGCTTGCCCACGAGGTCGCGGGCGACCCGCTTCCGGTCGAAGAGCGAGAACGGCTGGTGGTGCGAGAGGAGGACCACGCGGCGGTCCCCGGCGCGCTCGATCGCCCGCCGCACCCAGAGGACCTGCTCGTCGGTCAGGTCGTGGTCCTTGTACCCCGTGTCGAGCCCGAGGAGCGTGAAGTGGTCGTTCTCGACGTACACGCAGCTCGACGGCTGCTCGAAGAACGGGAGGGTGGTGTCGAAGTAGCCGTAGCCGCCCGAGTACATCTCGTGGTTGGAGTTGAGGGCGCGGCTCCGGCCGCCGGCCTTGCGGTTGTACGGCCAGTGGACGATGAAGCGCTCGCGCACCTCGCGCGGCGTCCCCGCGTAGTAGACGTCGCCGAGGTGGAAGATGACGTCGAAGCCCGCCCCGTCCGCCCCGATCGTCCGCGCGATCTCGGGCGCGCCGTAGAGCCCCGTCCCGAAGTCGCCGATGAGCGCCAGCCGGCAGGTCCCGGGCAGCGGCTCCGGGGTCCCGGGCGGCGGCAGGAAGCGGTGCGGGACGATGCGCCGCACCCACGAGGCGAGGCTCCGGGCCCAGCCCCCGATGTCGAGGGTGTCGAACTGGACGGCGCGCGGGGCGGCGCCGGGCGAGGCGGCCTCGAGGCCGGCGGCGGCGGCGGCGCCGGCGCCGCTCCCGGCGCCCGGCCGGGCCTCGGCCAGCAGGCTCTGGAGGAGCGCGCCGGCCGCGTCCTTTGGCGAGGCCAGGACGTCGTCGTCCGTCGTCGCCGCCTCGACCGCGCCGACCGCCGACGCCAGGAGCGCGAGGTCGGCGACGGAGGCGGTCGCCGCCTCGCCCGCCGCGCGCCCCTCGCCGGTCGGGGCCGCGGCCGGGGCCGGGGCCGACGCCGGCGGCGGGGCCAGGGCCTCCGCGAGGGCCCGCACGGACGCGATGGGCGCGCCCGCCGCCGCCCGCCCGGCGCCCGCGCCGGGGGCGGCCGCGGCCGCCGGCTCGTCGAGCGTCCGGTCGAGGTGGGCCACGATGTGCGGATAGACGTCGCGGGCCGCGTCCCGGCCGAAGATGCAGTCGATGTGCCCGTAGCCCGGGATCACGACCCGGTCGTAGAGGTCGCGGCCGTTCGCCGCGCGCAGGCGCTCGACCGTCCTTGCCGTGCTCTCCGGCTTGAAGCAGGCGTTCTCGGCCCCGTGGACGAAGCGGATCGGGATCGCCAGGCGCCCGAGGTTCCCGGGCGTGACGTAGACGTCCGCGCCGGCAAAGTCCACGATCCGCCCCTTCTCGACCATGGTCGCGAGGTGCTCGAACGACCGGATGTTCGCCGGCCCGAACAGCTCGTGGAGCGTCTCGTGCGTCGCGTCCGAGAGCCGGTCGTGCTCGTAGAGGAGGCCGTACATGAAGCCGATCCGGTGGCAGACGGCGCTCCGGCACCTCTCCTCGGCCGGCCCCGGCTGGAGGAGGTGGAGCAGCTCGTCGTAGAAGCCCGCGAACAGGCCGTCGCGCGTCGTCGAGACGGCCGTCAGCTCCTCGAACCCGAGCGGGCCGAAGGCGCCGGCGAACCGGGCCTTGAGCCGGGTGAGCTCGGGCGCGACGACGTCCGTCGAGACCTGCGAGCAGACGGCCGAGCGCACGCCTTCGAGGCCGGCCAGCATGGCCATGGTGAAGGTCGTCGACCCGAAGCAGTGGGCGACGACCTGGAGCGAGGGCGCGCCCGTCCGCCCGAGGACCTCCCGGACGGCCGCGGGCAGGTCGTCCCGGGCGACGTCGTCCGCCGAGAACTGCGTGCGGGCGGCGGACAGCTCGATGCTGGCGCGGAAGTCGAGGAGCCAGGCGTCGTAGCCCGAGGCGCAGAGGTACTCGACCAGGTTCGTCTCGACGGTGTCGAGCGAGAAGATGCGGCTCGAGACCCCGAGCCCGTGGATCAGGAGCACGGGCCCCTTCCCCCCGCCCGCGTAGCGCGTGAGCCGGAGGTCCACGCCGGCGGGCGTCCGGAACGGCACGAGCTCGGGCGTGGGCGCCCTCAGCGCTCGCTTCTTGCGGGCGGGGCGGGCCGGGTCCACGCGCTCCGGCCGCGAGACCGGGCCGTACGTCTCGAACAGGGCGCCCGAGAAGAGGCGCCCGAAGAGGGCGACCGCGCGCAGGCGCTCGGCCGGGTCCCGCGCGTTCGTCGCCTCGATCGTCGTCAGCTGGCGGGCGAAGTCGACGGGCCGGATCTCGACGACGCCGCGGCCGAGGATCGGCGCGCTCTCGTCCGCCCCGTCGCGGACGGTGATGAAGAGGCGCGTCGTGTCCGGCCAGAGGTCGGGCCCCGGGTCGTCGCGGATCGTCTTGTAGCCGTAGACGTGGTAACGGCGGCCCTCGCGGGAGGCGAGGTCCAGGCGGTAGCGCATCTCGCGCTTGCGCGCCTGGCCGGTGTCGACGAAGAGGTTGAACGTCCCCGTGGCGGCGAGCGCCGAGTCGGAGAGCCTCGGGGCCACGACCGACCCGGCGAGCCGCGCCGGGTGCTCGGGCGAGGCGATCATGCCGTCCAGGTCGTCCGTCTCGATCGTCAGGATGAAGTCGAAGGCCGAGCCCTCGCGCCGGCCGTCGCGCGCCCCGCGCTCGTGGTCCTCGGTCTCGCCCGGCATGAAGAAGCCGCGCATGGTCTCGGTGAAGCGGATCCCGACCGTCGAAGGGTCCGCGGGCGGCGGGGCGGCGGCGGGGCCGCCGTCCGCCCGGAAGCCGCGACGCCGGGCGAGCCGCGCGCAGCTCCGCTCGGCCAGGGCCGAGATCGTGAGCAGCGGGTTGGCGGCGAGAGGGCACGGGATCATCGCCCCGTCGAGCACGTGGAGCCCCGGGTGGACGAGCGGAGTCCCGTCGGGGCCGCGGGCGCCCGTGAACACCTGCCCGTCCTCGTCCACGACGCCGCGCTCGGGGTCGTCGGCCATGCCGCAGCCGCCGAGCGGGTGCACCGTCAGGAGCTTCCGTCCGAAGAGCCGGCTCGAGAGCGGGTTCTTCACGAGCTTCCCGCCGAGGGCGCGCGTCGCCTCGAGGAGCCGGCCCTCGACCTCGCGGAACACGGGCTGCTCGCCGACGCCCCGCCAGACGACGCGCACCTTGCCGTCCGGGCCGGGCTCGAGGACGCCGCGCCCGTCGTCGTGGGCCATGACGAGGAACGTCTGGGTGTTGCGCACGGCCCCGCGGTAGGGCCCGCCGAGCAGGCTCTCGAGCTGGCGCCCGAGCTCGGCCAGGGTGTCGCCGCGGTCCGTGTCGTGGCCGGGCGTGGCCGCGAAGGCGGCCGGCAGGAGCGCCCCGAGCGCGCCCGGGATCGCCCCGTCCTCGAGGATCATCCCCTTCCTGGCGTCGTGCGGGTCGCGGACGTCGATCACGCCGGTGATGCACGGCCCCACCTCCTCGCCGTGCGGGCGCATCTCGACGCCGTAGCCGACGCCCCGGACCTCCGCGTCGGCGTTGTAGGCGAAGCCGAGGACGTCGCCGTTCCCCGTGAAGCCCTGGCCGAGGCGCGGCGACGTCGGGAGGCCGGCCGCGCGCGAGCGGAAGAGGATCTCGGTCGACCCGAGCGCGCCGGCGGCCAGGATGACGACGTCGGCCGTGAGGAAGAGCGGGGGCGCGCCCGGGAAGCGCTCGCGCCCGGCGCCGAGCCAGTCGTAGTGGACCACCCAGCGCCCGTCTCCGCGAGTCACGTGGCCGACCGCGACCTCGGTGTAGATCTTGACCCCGCGGTTGCGGGCGTCCGGGAGGTAGTTCATGAGGAGCGTGTTCTTGGCCCCGTGGTTGCAGCCGCTCACGCAGTCGCCGCAGAGCTTGCAGGGGGCCTGGCGCACGCCGTGGGGGTTCGGGCCGTCGATGTCGAAGTTGACGTTGATCTCGGCGCGCTTGAACGAGACCCGGGCCCCGGGCGACGTCGCGGCGATCCGCCGGGCCGAGGTCTCGAGGGCGGCGAGCTTGGGGAGCGGCGGGGCCGAGGCGGGGTACGGGACGGCGGCCAGCATCGCCTTCGCCGCCGCGAACCCGGCCTCGAGCTCCGGGTCGAGCGTCCCGTCGGAGCGCCGGCGCAACGCCGCGGGCCAGCGCGGGTCGTCGAAGACGCGGCCGTCGGGCCGGATGGAGACGTTGGCGTTGATGAGCGAGGTGCCGCCGAGCCCGCATCCGACGAGGACGCTCAGGTCGTCCCCGACCCGGAAGTCGAACAGCCCCGTGGGCGAGCCGGCGTGGTCGGCGCGGCCGCCCAGGTGGCTCGTCACCTGCATCTCGCGGCGGGCCTCGTCGAGCGTGTCCGGGTACTCCCCGGGATGGACCTCGCGCCCGCGCTCGAGGAGGCCCACGGAGACGCCGCCTCCGGCCCGGGCCAGGCGCGAGGCGGCGATCGAGCCGCCGTATCCGGACCCGACGACGACGACCGTGAAGTGCTTGCCGGGGAGCTCGGTCGCGGGCGACGACAGACGCGTCATGGCCATCCCCTCCACGTCGTCCCTCTAAGGGGCCGTCCGGGGGCCGGGTCCGAGCGGGCGAGGCCGCGCGGCCCGACCGTCCTCAGGGCATCGCCTCAGTCGGCGGTCACCGGGCTCGATCCCGAGCCGGCGGCATCGCCTGAGCCCTGTCGCCCGGAGCCCGGCCTGCGACGTGCGGATGGCGTCGACGGGCTCCGTGCGAGCCCTCTCCCCGCCGCCACGATACCGCGCCGCCCGGGACGATGTCAACCGGGCGGCCGCCGCGCCGTCCGGATCGATGTAGGCTGGCCCCCCCCCGTCGTCTTGCTGCGAATCGCGAGAAGCAGTAGGCTTGAGGGTCGGCGCCGGCCCCGCCGCCGATGGCATCGGCCCGATGGAGGCCCTAAGGTGATTCCGCAGCCGATCATCCGCCTTCGCGTCTCGCGGATGGCCCGGGGGCCACTCGCGTTCGAGGTCATCGACGACGGGACGGAGACGTTCGCGACGGGCGATGCCCCGGATCTCCAGGGTTATCTCGCGTCGCTCCGGGAGGCGTGGAACGAGGTCTGGCAGTCGCCCCGGCTCGCGGGGCCGGTGCTCGCCCCGGCCCTTCGGGCCGCGCCCGTGCCTCCCGGCGTCTTCCTCCGCCTCGCCGAGATCGCGCGAACGGGCGCGGCGCGGGGCACGGGGGCGGCCGGGACCGCGGCGGGCCGCGGGGCATCCGGCGCGGCCCTGCTCGTGGAGACGGCCGACGCCGAGTTCGCCGCCCTCCCGTGGGAGGTCCTGCCGGCGGCCCACGGCCTGCCGGGCCTGGGCGTCGCCCGGCTCGGCCGTCCGGCCCCCGGGGCGGCGGGCGCGGGGCCGGCGGGCGCCGGCGCCCGGGCCGTCCTGGCCGACGCCTCGACGGTCGCGGGCGGCGACGAGCGCGAGGCGGCGCGGGAGATGGACGGCGTCGCCCGGCTCCTCCGCCCGTCGTTCGCCGCGGCGCCGCGCCTCGTCGCCCCCGACGCTCGAGCAGCTCGAGGCGGCCTGTGCCCGGGACCACCCGGCCGTGCTTCACCTCGCCCTCGAGGGGGTGCGCGGCGACCCGCCGCGGCAGGGGCTCGCGCTCCTCCTGGGGGACGGCCGGGGCGGCTTCCTCGCCCACCCGCCCGGGGACGTGGCGGCGAAGCTCGCGGGCGCGGCGCCGGAGCTGCGGCTCGTCGTCCTGAGCGGCGCGGACACGGGCGGCGAGGCGGCGCACGCCTTCGCGCGGGCCCTTCCCGGGGCGGCGATCGTCGGCTGGTTCGGGGCGACGAGGGCGGCGATCGTGGCCGACTTCTCGCTGGCCCTCTACGGGGCCCTGATCCAGGGCCGGTCGGCCTTCGCCGCGATCCGGAGGTTCCTCGCCCCGCGCGAAGGCTTCCTGAGCGCCGATGCGGGGGTGCCGGTCGCGCCCGCGATCTGGCTCCCCGGGGCGGATGCCTTCGACGTCGGCCTGCCGGCGGGCAAGGGGGCGGCGGGCTTCCGGGCGATCGGACCGAGCCCGTGGCCGGCGCCCGCCTCGGACACCGGGGACGCGTTCCGCGGCACGCTCGGCCCGGCCCCGGCCGTGGACGACGAGGGCGTCTCGGTCGCGATCGACCCCGTGCCGGCCATCTGTCCGGCCCTCCTCCTCAACAGCCGGTCGCCGGTCGAGCGGCTCACGCTCGCGAGCGCGTCGCCGCAGGCGCGCATCCAGGTGACGATCGCCTGCGACACGGGGAGCGGGACGTCCGTCTGGCGCGAGACGGTGTCTCTCGCCCCGGCCGAGCCCCTGAGCTTCCCGACCGAGAGGCTCAACTTCCCGGCCCTCTACGAGCTCATGGCGCGGGGCGTGAACCGGCGGCAGGTGAACCTCACGGTCACGGTCGCGGCGGGCTCGCGCCTGCTCGCCGAGGTCACGCGCCCGATCCTCTACCTCGGGCCGACCGAGTGGCTCGACCAGGAGCAGACGTGGCCGTACATCCCCTCGTACGTGCTGGCCGAGTCGAGGGGCGTGAAGCAGGTGATCAAGAAGGCGGAGGCGCGGCTCGGCGACGGCGTCTCGTTCTGCGGGTACCAGCAGGGGATGGACCTGGCGCACCGTCAGGTCGGGGCCATCTACGAGGCCCTTCGCCAGGACTTCAAGATCACGTACATAAACCCGCCGGGGAGCCCCGTGTACCTCGCCGCGCCGGAGGCGGGCGCCGGCGGGGCGGACGGGACCGCGGACGGGGCGGCGGCGCCGCCTCCCGAGCCGGTCCGCACGGCCCCGGTCCGGAGCGGCCAGCGCGTCCGCTTCCCGAACGAGGTCCTGGAGCACCAGCAGGGGACGTGCCACGACCTGGCGCTCCTCCTGGCGGCCTGCGCCGAGAACGTCGGGCTGCGCCCGCTCGTCGTCCTCATCCCGGGGCACACGTTCGTCGGGTACTGGGGGAGGCGCGTCGAGCACGACGCCTACTGGGACCGGCGGCGGCGCAGCTCGCTCGGCGCGCGCTTCGGGGACCTTTGGCTCATCCGGCGGGCCGAGGACCTCGAGGAGCGGGTCCGCCGCGACGACATCCGCCTCGTCGAGGCGACGGCGCTGACGCGCCGCGGGGACCGGTCGACCCCGTTCGAGCGGGCGTGCGAGGAGGGCGGGACCCACCTGTCGCGGCACCGCCTCGACTGCGCGGTCGACGTCTGGGCGTCGCGGAGCCTCGTGGAGCCGCTCTACCGCGCGTGGGCGCGGGAGGGCGAGGGTTAGGGGCACGGGAGGAGGGAGGGGCGGGGCCATGGCGCAGGGCGATCCATTGAGCCTGTTCCTGAGCGCGCTCGAGCGGCAGCGGCAGGCGACCGACGGGCGGCTCTTCGAGGCCGGCGAGCACGTCTGGCTCGGCAACCAGGGGCTTCTCGAGGCCTGCCGGGACCTCGGCCTGGACCCGGCCCCGTACCACCGGATCCGTCGCCTGCGCGCGAAGGATGAGCTGTCCTACGGCGAGCTGGTCGCGCTCTCCGGCGACTTCTACGGCTCGCCCGAGGACCTCTTCGAGGAGAAGCCCTCGCCCGTCCCGTGGCTCTGGGAGGACAACGACCTCTCCGACCTGCGCGAGGTCTTCCGGGCCGAGCTCGGCTGGATCGAGGACGAGCGCCGCGGGCCCTCCGTCCGCTACCCCGACAACAACATCGCCCTCGCCTGGAACGCCAAGAGCTACCTCGAGCTCGCGACCGCCAACGACGTCCACTTCGGCTGGCACAACCTCCTCGAGTACGTCCGCCGGCACGCCGCGGCCCTGGACCTGGCCCTTACGGCGCGCGCCGCCGGCGACCCCAAGCGGCGCGACGAGCTCTGGCGCCGCGCCCTCTACACGAACGCCTTCGCCGACCACTTCCTCACCGACGGCTTCGCCGCCGGCCACATCCGCGTCCCGCGCTCCGAGATCCGCGAGTGGGCCCGCGTCCGCCAGCTCGAGGACTCGCTCGCCGGCGCCCTCTCGAAGCTCCTCCACGATCAGGACGGCCACGTGAACACCCTGCACGGCGCCGGCGACCGTGGCCTCCCCGACGACGAGGGCCTGCGGGTCGTGAACGCCCTCGGCGACGAGTGGTTCACGCGCTGCGACGGCCAGCTCTTCATCGTCTCCGACCGGACGACCGCGCCCGCCATCCGCCAGCCCGTCCTCGCCCTCAAGGCCTCCATCGCCGAGCTCTTCCGCGCCTTCCGCGACGGCGAGCGCCCGACCGGCGTCTTCGCCGCCGCGCGCCGCGTCCCCTTCCCCCACCCCGGCGCCCCCTCGCTGGTCGAGAAGTTCCCGGCCGACCCCGGCGCCGGGCGCCTCGAGGCGC